>Ga0307513_10001555_pt1 | contig 32898 bp, 49 predicted proteins | sample 15_EM_MG_FD_202174 | JGI IMG/M metagenome (GOLD analysis project Ga0307513, IMG submission 202174) | Populus trichocarpa ectomycorrhiza microbial communities from riparian zone in the Pacific Northwest, United States - 15_EM | ecosystem: Host-associated > Plants > Roots > Unclassified | place... | reverse complement strand
GGTCACCTTGTGGCCTACCTTGTAAGGCACTCAGGCAAAACTCACTCAGCATTGAGGTGCGGATCTCCCTTGCCGCGCCTTATGTGGCACATTGTGGCCATACAATGCTAAAAAATATTTTGCGACATGACGGCGTCGGAACTTCAACCTCACCACAAAGGATTGTGTTTTACCCTTAAAAGACGCGAACGAGGCAGTACTGCGGCTATTATGACCATGCGTAGGAAGGGCACTACCATATTCTTACTCTGCGATCGTCTAATTCGCCGGCGAGCTATCCTTTATTTATTACCCAGGCATATTTTCCCGCCTCTCAATCCATCAACTTAGATATTAATTTAATTTAATAGCCTTCGGCGCGGCCTGGTCAATGTTGGGAACTCAATTTCAAACACAGGATCCACAGGCTGAAATGATTCGAACAAAGGATGAAGACATGTTGGGCTCTCGTGCTGGCCGTTTTCGGTGGTGGTCCTGGGCCTAAGCGTACGGAATGCCTAGCATCATGGGGTGCTGAGTAACGAGACTGTTCGGAAAGCGCATCAATACACATACCATTTTGTACCTATATAACGAGCGGGAGTGAGACCATTGGCATTGACTCCAAAACTAACTCCACGTACCCTTTGGAACTCGTCATAAATCGTGCTGCGGACGTTTTCGTATGCATTGCGAATGACACTAGTCATCCATTCTGCTGCCTGACGTTCGTTGAGATGGAGAGCAAAACGGTCGCGGAGGCGTCGGATCGTTGGCTCTCCTTTGAAACTTGGCAGACCAGTCCCTAACATGAGATGCACGGCTTCAACGATTTGTGAGGCGTGTGGTCGGATGGCAAGGAATGCCTTGATTGTTAGTTGGGTAAAAAGGGCGTAGCCCTCAGAGGCACGCCCACCCATAAGCACGACCATCTCTCTGTTGAGCTTGAACGAGTTCGGCTCAAATTTCACACCCTGTGATCATTTAATTAATCGTTGTCTAGAATTTTCTCGAGTAAAGACTCACTCCTGGTGCAATGTCGAAGAGGAAACCAAAGTCGATATGGACGATGTGTCCATGGCCATCGATCATAATATTGCCATTATGTCGGTCCTTGATCTGGAGGATATAACAAACAACCGAATATGCTGCCATAGACTGAATGAAGTTTAGCCTGGCTTGTTGGTATGCTACGGTATCCTCGCTGCCGAACTTCGCGATAAAGAAAGCCAGCAGGTCGTTGATCTTGGCTCGACCCATTTCGTCACGGGAGGTAGCATTTGGGACAACATCGATAACTCCCATACCAGGTCCGGTAGCAGTGACCCGATATGGAAGCACGAACAGGGTCAGGCCCACGCTGGTGAATATGTTCTTGAACATAGCGATTACTTGAAGGGCGAGGACGTCCTGTCGACAATCGTCTCCAACCTTAAAGATGGCCTGTACCAATACGTCGCACTCGGTGCGCTTTTCTGTGCCTTCCCCGCCCTCGATCACCGCATTGGGGTCCGCGATGACTTCTATCTTTTCCTTGCGGACCTTAAACGTGGCCATAAAGGGCGCCTAAAAGACGCATTGAATATTAATCGCACATATTCAGAGCCTACACACCTTTGCGTGACTTTGTAGCGGTCTCCCGGATTTCTTGTCAATGTCAACGACTCTCCCGTCGGGATTACTTGGGAGATAGACTCCGACTTTTACGACAATCTTTGCCATTTCTTCATCAATTTTAACCTTGCAAAGTCATGAGTCACTCTTCTTTGGCACGACTTGGGCATACCTTCTTTTCTTGCTTTGTCCTCTTGATGAAAGGCTTCAGCTTCCCAGATATGGATGTGACTTCGTTGAAAAACCCGAATTCGCGATCGTAGAACTCGCGTGCGTCTCCTGATAAAGACTCTACCACCATTTCCGTCATTCGATCCAACATGGGCTTCATTGGATCTTCCTGCGTTCTGGTGAGAAATGTCGCAAGAGCTGATGAATAACTCACGATCTCGCCAGCATCGTCTTTGTAGCAGTTTGCTTTCATATTCCATATGATTTGGTGACAGAACAATTGCGAGATTTTGGCGGTTTCAAATATGAACCTCTCTACATACCCTATGAGACAGTGTAAGCCTTCGGGCTCTGTCTTCCTAGGAGAATTCATACCAAGTGGGTCATGGCGCAAGGCCTGCACCACTTGAGGAACGAAGAAGAAAGTTAAATGGACGGGATGGCCGGCTAGAACTCGGTGGGCATATTGAAGAACAATAGAGTCATTTCCGTAGCGAGGTGAGAAGTAGCTGATCGCCAACACAGGTGGTACAGGGCGCCAAAGGTGCAAAAACTTAAACTGGATTTGAGTATCAGGGAGACTGTGAACACAGGGGGCGTACCGTGAGACTTTTCCGAATGCTTGGGTTTAGTCGGTCTCCAAGGAGGAAGGATAATGCCTCAGAAACATCGAGGGCAGCCTTGGGATCATTCTTGATGTGTTTGGCGACCTCATTGCGCACAATGGGTTGTTTGAACCTCTCAGCTAAGTGCACAGCGACTGCTGGGTCAATTGTCCAAGCCATTCGGACAGCATTGGCCCAGGACGACTGCTTCCATATTAGCATTGTCTAGACCATGATAAGGTGTTAGACCTACCTCCGTGAAGTTCCGCTCGATGCCACTCGTTTGGTCGTTGCTTCGTTTGTCACTACTAGGGTTGTTCCAGACGTTCAGACGGAAGATCTCATTCTCAACAAGCAGACGCAACAGAGTGTTGATGCTTTTTAGCTGGGAGAAGTACTCTGCAGGTGTGTAAGCGCCACAGCCAAGGTTTCGATTCAACACTCACCAGGTCCCATACTCGCCTCCGCCCCAACGTCTCGACTTGAAATAATGCTCATCCCTCGAACGGCATCAGCCTGGAGTGAGTCGAGGAATTCGTTGAGGATTTTGATGTCAGCGTCAATTTGAACACGGTTTGCGCCATATGACCATCTAAAGAGAGGTCTGCAAAAGGTACCGACTTTTCTAAGTACTTACTGAGGTCGAACTGCAAACCAAGAGAGGGCGGTCTTATACAGCCCATCTCGCAGCCGAGCTTCTGAGTCAGTGTCCATAAAGGAGCTCTTGAGGACCTCAAAGCCGAAGATAAGGAAAGAGAATCGAGCCCCTCTCGCCAAAGGGTGAGTACTGAGAGACGTTAGAGCGTAACAGTTACGAAGGATCGAGCGCATACCTGAACGACTTGTGACTTTTCGTTGTCCTCAGGACGAGGCGGGTAATAAGCAACATTAAACCCGGTCGCCGGTATCTAACAGCTTGAAATCGACTGAGCAACATTCGAAGTAGTTGGGTATGTGGTCCCAGAAGCTTCTTCCCAGTCGTAACCGTACGATCAATGAGCACTCTGTCGGTCGCGCTATATTCCACTGGGTGGTTGAAGGGATCATCGAAGCTAACATAACTCGTGAATCACAGGTTTGTCAAGCGCGAAAGGAGAACGCACTTCATGCTAGTTGAGAAAAGACCTTTGCGCAGTTTAATCGTCTCAGCCCAGGCTTCACTGATATCTGTCATCAAAGATATTTCCAGGTCCGGCCTCTCTCCAATGAGCCATGTCCACGCCTCTATTCCCGCTGCTATCGAAGTCGGCGTAAAGGCAACGAACGGGAGTGCAACGAGCTCTTGAACGAGCTCTGACGATTCCGGAATGGTAATCAATGCTGAAGCCGTGCGGAAGAGAAGTCGCTTGAAATCTTGCATTGTCATTTTGGAAGTGTGGTGGTGGATTTCATCCGCTACAGACTTCAACTTGGTTATGAGAGCGTTGATTTCCACCGACGGTGCTTGTGGAGGCGGCATTTGATGGATCTGCTCCGTTCCAACTGTAATACGATGAGAGAGAGACTGCGTCCTTGGAAGTCGTAACTAACCACCCTTCGTAGCGAGACGAATCCCTCTGGCTTCGCCTGTAAATCGTTCTTGAGCAGCAAGTTGGGCTGCGAACACCTTCGAGCGGTCTGGCGTCCATGCCAACGGTCCAGATATTGGAACTGATCGGGGTTCAGGTCAAGCCCAGAGACAAGTGCTGGGGACTCTACCAATACTGCGCTCATCAGGTTGGATGCGACAAGCATATTGAAGTGCAAGAGCGGCCCCTAGCTCCGTGACATCTGGCAGAATAATGGAATCGTGAAAAGCGAGATATTTCTGAAGGAGAGGGATGAGCGATCGCTTTAGGTAACTTGTTGAACGTACTTGTAGCGTTCGACGGACTTCAATAGGTGCACGACTAATGCCCAAAGTGAGCCAATGGTTGGCGTTTTTGTGGAGTAACGCCAAAATTTCGTTGCGCGCCGCATATGAACCAGTGAGCTCAATGGTAAGGTTCGACCTTGCTGATGTGAAGTGATGGACGGGATTGTACTGGAAACAATTAGGAGGACCAAGCGAAGAGGTAACATAAGACATACTTCATCTGTATATTCACCTTCGCATGCATGACGCAACAGTGTCAAAACTTCTAAGATGGCGCAGACGAGTGGCTCGTCACACATCAAGGATGGCAGGGAAGTGATCATTCGGTGGAGATATTTGCCTGCAATGTCCCTTGCTCGCGCAATGCGATGGCAAGATGCCACCAAAAGCTTCTGCAACTCCGAAGGGATGGTGACAGGAAGTGAATGTTGCATGACACGCGTGTTAAGCTCATTGAGGCAACCACGCATAACTTTTTCTGCTATCGAATCTAGGCACGAACTCAAAGACTCTCTAGAGTTGACTCCCTTATTGAGGAAGTATGTAGTAATGGATGCAACATAACCTCGAGAGCTGCGCATTGCTTCGAGATCATGCAAGGTGAGGAGGAAGATGACTTGAGCAGGAATGAGAGCTTTAACGTCGCTTGCTTTGAGAGGGATGTATTTAGTTAGGGTGGCCTTATGCATCGCCGCTGTCTAGAGCGTGCGTAAATACGTGAGGCATTCAAGGGGCGATAAGCACACCTTTTCTAAGTAATCCTCCCGTAAAACGGGATTGAACTCCAAGTCGGTCGTGATAAAATCATATGCTTCCTCAAGCACGATAGGAGGGGTCTTCTCAGCGATGCGCGAGAGAGCTCCAATATGCCAGTCGGTCATGCACGAAGCTCTTTGGGGCGACTGCGTAAAGTTGAACAGCACACAGATGAACCACATATTGCGGAACCGGGTTGTAAGCAAGCTAGAGGGGTCGTGGTGCGGATGGAAGTCCTTATGATCCAGCAAGGCGTCGATCGGCAACAAAAGCGAGCAAAGCTCCTCCATAAGATTTTTCATTTCGTTCTCAGTTGCATTAGCCGCTGTTGCCGTTTGGATAGCAACACCCTTGTCAGCGAACAGTGCGAGGATCTCCAGCAGATAGACGTTGTAGAGATCAGGGCGACGGCTCATCTTTTGTGCAAGTCTGGTCTGCGCGGCCAGAACCTATGAAGTAGGATGAGCCACCAACAGACCTCTGAACTCGACAGGAGGCACTACCATATCATTCAATTGGCGGCCCTCTCCGATTCGGGTCGTCCGATTAATGAAGCAGAATGCTCGGATGATGTCAACAAAAGCGTCCTGTGGCGCAACCAATGCTAGATGTACGAGATTGAAGGCGATAGCAGCTTCCACGGATGGTTCTGCGGTCCGAATATGTTGTAGAAGCATCGAGATCGTCAGGCGCGTTACCTACGACATTTTGTCAGTCCACTCACACACGGGAGTACCTCTGACATACCTCCTCCTTCTTGACCTCAAGTGCCAGGTGGGTTACGACACAAATCGTGCTTATGCCTAATATCCTTTTCTCGTCATCGGTGTATGTGCCAAACGCAATGTGCATATCATCTCTAGCCTCTTTGGCTTTCTCACCGCGGAGCGCAATCCCTTGCTCTTTACTCGTGACCGCAATAAAGTTGAGAAGCGAGTACATCGTCGACATGACTAAATCGTCACCAGGAGACAACTTCATCGGTATTAGTGGACGGATGAGTAGGTCGGAGATTGTACACAGACCTGAATGGACAGTGCCAGACATTGGGCGATCGCTAGAAGCAAAGTCGGCGCATGGGTCTCTTCTATCAGATGGAACTCAAATATTGAGAGAGGGTTACTGATAAACTTTCTCAGGTGACTAGCCATCGATGGAGCAATGGACTTGAAGCTGAATAAGGATCAGTCGAATGGAGGGTGAGGACAGAAACCAATCCGTACTTGTGAAGCAGAACAATGGCCGCTTCCAACGCTGCTTCTTGCACCAGGGAATCATAAACAGGAGAACTCTCGCTGAGGAGCAATCTGATCCGCGACAAAAGGCCTTGATCAATCTCCTGCAGTGCTACGGAGCAGACGGCAGCGAGTTTCTGGAGAATTGTCAACAGATCTCCAACTGGAGCACTCCATAGCTTACGATAGATTCTGCCATAGTCTCCCAAGCGTATGTGTCAGAAGATGGCTCAGTTTCCAAGGATTCCATTTGTGTGAGTAGGTCCGTGAAGCATTGCATAGCTACATCGATGGACTTTCGCAACCCCTCACCAATGTCTCTGGTCACTTGTGGTGGGGATGCGACTTTCTTGCTGGCGAGAGCACCCCAAGCTGCATTAGCAGCGGCAGCTTCTTCCCCTGTTTCCCCTGTGGGGGCAATACACACTTGGGCTGTCTGCAGGTTTTGAGCCAGCACCGTCCATTCGATCTCCATGATGCAGCAGAGGATGAAGTAACCAGTGAGCGGCCGGTTAGCAGCGATGTACCGGCTAAGGATGGCTTGCTCCCGAGGTGAATCAATCGCAGCTGTCAAATGGTCCCCGAAATGTTCGACGAGGTCCGCATCCAGGAGATCGGACAATGCCTGCGAGAGTCGGAGCCATTCGGTGATACTCCATGAGAATGAAGTGGAGATCACAGCTCTATATAAACCATGGAAGGCGGGAGCGGCATGTGAGATGACCTCTGATAGTTGTTTAGTCTCATTCTGAGCAGAAGGTTGGAGACACACCCCCGGTTCCTTTGATGAGAGACACAATATCACAAGTGAAAGAAATGATAGACCCAATGATATGTTCCCTTGGAGTGCCGTCGCGGGATGCAAGTCTGAGTAGCGCAGTGACAGTGGAGTAGACGAGCTGGTCGGAGAGTGCCCAATCTAGAGGACATGACTGTGAGCCATCAGCGTTGTGTGTCTGCAGGAGGGAATACCTATCCAATTGAGACTTGGGTCGAACTGGACATAAGGTACGTCTCGCAGGATGGCAATGAGCACTGGGATGGCACTCTCGAGATGCCCAGCGGGAAGGTTGACGGCTAGCTGACCATAAGCGATGTGACAGTGCACCTTGGAGGCAGACTGGGGGAGTGTCAATCTGGTACATATGTGAGCTCACTCGTAGGCTGCTCACAATGTAGACCCGCTCTTGGTCTTGTACTTCAACACCGTTGGACGTTCCATCCTGGGTACCACTTTTTGTCTCATCTCCTACCTGTGTGCTGCGCAAGACAACCCGAGAGGCGATGAGGTCAATGCCACTCTGGAGTGATTCTTCATCGTTGCTCGCGGTGCAGGTGTTGAGCGCGAGGTCGCTTAGAATTAACTGGTGTAGATTGAAGTCGAGACTAGGATTCCATTATCAGCAGCAGAATCCTCAGTACACCGAGGATTCCTATACCTGTCCATCTTGAAGCTGTCCAAATTAGACAAAGAAAGCGCAACCTTCAGAACTGCTCCTTCTCGACGCTTGATGCGATGTCGCTGGTTCCATACCCCCACGAAGTCAAGTATACAGATGAGAAGGGTCGGTCTTTGTTGCGAAACACGTTGAAGACGCGTCGGCTCACGGGCCTCCCACCCAGAGAAAATCCGCGACTTTCTCTCCAAATTCGAGGGCGTCGGCGACGATATCATGCAAGAATTAGAAGCGATAGATATGCGCGACGAGGAGTCCCATCGGCGGAACAAATACACTGAGCAGCTGGTACACTGGCCCTCCCACACAACGCGCTGCGACGACTGACGGACCCTCGCTCAGTTACGTATTGCAAACCGAGAGCAGGAGAAACTCGTGGTTAACCTCGAGGATATCGCCAAGGTGCGCTTCCATTGGCTCCAACCGACATAACAATCCCAAGTTGACCACTGGATCAGTACGAAAAGACCACTGGCGGTCTCGTTGCACGGATCCGCGAAAATACACGGAGATACATTCAGCTTTTCTCAGAAGCCATCGATACTCTCCTCCCTCGACCAACAAAGGATCTCAGTCATCACGACGATGTCCTCGACGTGATAATACACCAGCGAATGGAGAAGAATCTGGAGAACGGACAAGATGGAAGTAACTTATTCCCACCTTCGTTGACTCGCCGCTAGTGGGTCGTTTCTGGTCCATCCTCTAACCAATCTTTAACTTTCGACAGCAACCTGTACTTCAAACCCTTGAGGTCTGATGTCACTCTTTGTGTCCGCGATATTCGGAGTGTACATCTCGGAAGACTCATCACCGTTCGCGGTATTGTGACGAGAGTTTCTGAGGTCAAACCGCTTCTGCTCGTCAATGCCTACACATGCGATAGCTGCGGAACAGAAATCTTCCAGGATATCACAAACAAGCAATTTATGCCTTTGACCGACTGTTTGAACCCTCAGACGTGCGTGAAGGACAACCGGAAAGGCACCTTGTACATGCAGACGCGGGCGTGCCGTTTCAGCCCCTTCCAAGAGGCCAAGATACAAGAGATGGTGTGTATAGACGCTATTTTCAGTGTAGCTGCTAATGGTCAACACAGGCGGACCAAGTACCTGTCGGCCACATCCCTCGCACCATGACCGTGCATCTGAATGGTAATGTCGTCCGTCAAGTAACCCCCGGAGATATCGTCAATCTCGCAGGCATTTATCTGCCGACGCCATACACCGGTTTCCAGGCTGTTCGTGCTGGCCTCCTCACCGATACATACCTGGACGTTCAAGACGTCCACCAACTCAAGAAACAATACACCGCGATGGAGGCTACTCCACAAGTCCAGCGCGCCATCAACCAGCTAAAGAACGACCCACAGCTCTACGAGAAGCTTGCCGCGAGTATCGCTCCAGAAATTTATGGCCATGTTGACGTCAAGAAGGCACTTTTACTGTTGCTCGTGGGCGGCGTTACAAAATCTGTTGGTGACGGCTTAAAAATTCGTGGCGACATCAACGTCTGCTTGATGGGTGATCCTGGTGTGGCTAAGTCTCAGTTACTCAAATACATCACTAAGGTCGCTCCTCGTGGCATCTACACTACTGGCAAAGGTTCCTCTGGGGTAGGTCTGACTGCGGCAGTCATGAGAGACCCTGTTACGGATGAGATGGTGCTCGGTGAGTCATGATGCGAGCAGTAATTCATTGTCTGATTTACAAGCCTCCAGAGGGTGGTGCACTCGTTCTTGCGGATAACGGCATCTGTTGTATCGACGAATTCGATAAGATGGACGAGTCGGATCGAACAGCAATCCATGAAGTCATGGAGCAGCAGACGATCTCTATTTCAAAGGCTGGCATTACAACCACCTTGAACGCCCGTACCTCCATCTTGGCTGCAGCTAACCCTCTCTATGGTCGGTACAACACTAAGCTTTCTCCGGTGGAGAACATCAACCTTCCAGCGGCGCTACTATCGCGTTTCGATATCATGTTCTTGATTTTGGATAAACCGACAAAAGCAGACGACGAACGACTCGCCCAGCACGTTACCCACGTACACATGTTTAACGCACATCCTCCACTTGAGTACGACCCTGTTGACGCAATGATTATGAAGTGCGTTGGTTCTGACCTATTTCAGAATTGCACTAACCCATCCTTAGACATTATATTGCACAAGCGCGAGAGAACCGACCGACAGTCCCAGCAGAAGTTTCCACCTACATCGTCGACGCATATGTCAAATTGCGCAAACTGCAGGCGGACCAAGAGAAACAGAATAAGACCCACGCATATACCTCTGCTCGTACTTTACTCGGGGTTATTCGACTTGCTCAGGCTCACGCACGCCTCCGCTTCGCCGACGAGGTCGAAGTTGCAGATGTCGACGAGGCGCTCCGCATGACAGAGGCAAGCAAGGAGAGCCTATATGATGACGAGGAGAAAGAATTCGAAGGCGACAGAAGCACCACCAGCAAGATTTACCGCATCATCCTTTCCATGGTGCCTGCTAAACGAAGGGGAGGGCGTCTTGGGCGGGGCCCAGCTCGCGAGAAGGATATGGATGTGGAGGAAGAAGAGAATCAGGAGGTGTCTATGGTCGATGTCCGTGCGCGTGTCTTAGCAAAGAAATTCACTGAGGAGCAATTGAGGCAAACGATTCAAGAGGTGGGTGGTCTCCTGATCCTCCGTCCAGACAAATTATTAACTCTCATTTAGTATGAGGCCCTAGACATTTTGATGCGCACTGCCAATGGACAGAAGTTGAAGATAATCAACTGACCGTTTTTCGTGCCACAATTTCAGTAGCCATCTCTGTATCGCCATCTATCCTGTTTATGTATTGTATACGCTTGTGCATATTGGTAGTTCGGTTTTCTCGGATGTGGTGTGGGACGACGAAATCTTTGACTCCCGCCGCGGCGGACCTTTCGAGCTAGCAACCCAGACGCCTCAAGTAGCCTCTCTGGAGTATAATGGCGAGCTCTGGAACACCTACCACGGCCGACTTTACGTCGTCTCCCCTGAAGCGAACCAAGATTGTGCTGTTAGGCGACCAGTCGGTAGGCAAGACCTCGCTCATCACTCGGTAATTCGCGTTCGGTGTATATAAGACCCCAGAGGGCTCCCCTGTGGTCACACGACAAAATTACTGGGCTCATACTCATGGTGTAGGTTCATGTATGACACGTTCGATAACACGTACCAAGCCACTATCGGCATCGACTTCCTCAGCAAGACTATGTACCTCGAGGATCGAACAGTAAGACTACAGCTATGGGATACTGCCGGTCAGGTTGGTATTGATACTTTCCACTCCTTTCAACCGCCGCTGAAAGGGGACGTTCAGGAACGCTTTCGGTCGCTGATACCGTCGTATATTCGAGATTCATCAGTGGCGATTGTAGTTTATGATATAACAAGTACGTCTTCACTTAAATCATCCACTGAATCTTACGTCCGACTTTGCCACTTTTAGACCGTGCTTCTTTCCTGTCCACGTCAAAATGGATCGACGATGTACGGTCAGAACGAGGAAATGACGTCATCATAGTTCTCGTTGGGAACAAGGCCGATCTGTCTGACAAACGGTATACTCAGCGGTGTCCACTTATTGTAACATTCTCACCACTTACCAGGCAAGTCACACATGAAGAGGCCTCAAACAAGGCGGCACAATTCAATATTATGTTCATGGAGACGTCGGCGAAGGCAGGTCATAATGTGAAGAGTCTTTTCAAGAAGATCGCCATGAGCTTGCCAGGAATGGAAAAGGAGAATACTGAGACCACAGCTCAAAGTACGTCTTCTTTCGTTGACCTTCTAGGGCAGTCAATTGACCGATTCTCCATTAAGAGATCGATGTCACCACGCCAGCTGCGGCAGAGGTCCCCGAAGCCTCACAGTGTCAGTGCTGAGTTGTAGTGTCTAGTCTGGTGTCGCTCTTTAATTCCTCACTTCCCTATCTATCCGTTTGTCGTTGCTCTGCGTCATCCAGTTAGTGCAATGTCAAGGTTCCGTTGATTCTTCCACCTCGCCGCACAGGCCTGGGACTCACCAAGAAATGTCCCCAGTACTAAATGGTCCCCTTCTTGATATAGTCCACTAGTTGCATGCTTCACGGCCGCACCGAGGAGCACCCGCCGTTTAAACGAGCAACTAGTGCCAAGCAGAGGCGACGCACTTGACCATAGCCGACCATAGCCAACGCGTTCTCGGCGAATATGTGACGGCAGCAATGCTATTGGACAAAAATGAGGCGTCGATCTGGCGTTGTTTGTTTGTACAGATAAACACCTCCATGATGATGAGTAACCTTGATAGCCTCTCGGTGAATGGTCTCTTCCGTGGTGCGTTGGAAGATGCCGTGAAAGCTAGCGCCCTGTCTCCTCTGGGCGACGAGTCACAAGTCTGATTTGGTCATCACACACCTAGAGTTCAATCTTACTCTTGTGCCAGGTCCTTGTCCAAGCCGCTTTATCAAAACTAAGGGTGTTAAGTGCTAGAATTGATACACTCGCTCTCTTTAGTCCAAATGAGAAATTCGAAGAGCTTTCTGTTGGACATATGCCTTACATGATAGTGCACTATGTCGCAGCTGATCTCGAGCTCAGCGCACGAGCCATGGAACCAGAAGATCGACTAGAGCGCATCAGAAAGGCCGTGGTGAGTCTGCCATGCACATTGATACTGTTCCACCTGAAGGAGCGGCGCCTAGGTTCAATTGAAGCGCTTTTTGTCATTATTGGAGGATTACGAAGTCGTTCCTGAAGATGAGCGAATGCTCTATACACAGAAGACTACGGATCCGATCAGTGTAAGGGCAGCGAAGATTACCCAATTTAAGAAGGAGAAGGAACTTCGCTCAAAGGTAGAGGTATGGGCAAGATGTTGCTTGACTAATATCACTATTGACGAATCCCGTACTGCAGGCACAACAAAAACGTCGTGGAATTACCAAAGAGTCGAACGGCACAAAAGATTATGACCTGATTCTTCGACTTCTACCGCAAAAAGAGGCCGAGGGTGAAGACGAGGAAGATCTCCGAGAGCTGTTTGCTGCTGTTTTACGCCTTGTCTATACCGAGGCACAAAAGCAACTCAGCAACGCGGTTCGAGAGGTGGAACTCCTAAGGTCCGCCCCTCCTCGATCTCCGGTACAGTATAACTCCCAAGGCCTCCGCCCTTCAACTTCTTCGGATGAGACATGGAAATTAGATGTACCACTGTCACTGGGCGGACCGGATGGGAAAGGGCCATTACTGGATCAGCAGGGAAAGGTAAGAAAGGAAGTATTATCGAGTAGATCCCCTCATGATTACTTGACAGCCCCTTCGCCCCTTCACAATCCTCCCATCTGGGGCAACGGATAGGACACGACTACAGGCCGAGGTCTTCAGGCCAGATCACCGCCTTCCCACCGTGACCATCGACGAGTACTTGGAAGAAGAGCGGCGACGAGGAAATATCATCACCGGAGGAGGGTGAGCCATTGATTCGACGATCCAGTGCTTGACCCTCATCCCTGAGCAGGAAGGCATCTGAGAATAAACCTACTAGCAAGGAGATACTCCAAGAAGCTTCTGAAATGGACGGAACTCTGGTGGCAGAGGAGAAGAGTGAGGAAAAGCGAAGAGAGGAAGAGGAGTGGGCGCTGTTTACAGAGGCAAATCCGAAGGGTTGGGGAAATACTATGAATCGTGGATGATATACCTGGTTGATCTGATTCAATGATTTTGAGCCGACATGAACTTGAACCTCTTCCGTCATGGACGCCGCTTCATTGCTTCCGTTGCACACCACAATTTACCCAAAAGAGGAGATAAAGGTATGCCTGGAACATGGGGGATCTTGGTTATTCTGAGTACTCTGCGTTAGTGGTCGTAACAATGAGTGGTGGGGTCGACTCATCCGTAACTGCCGCCCTCCTGGCGCAGAAAGTGATTCAGGACCTTTTAATTATTAAGAGTGCCATAGTAACCGTGATACCTCAGGACTATGATCTCTCTGCCGTTTTTATGCGCAATTGGGATACCCGAGACGAGAGCGGCACCGACCGAGGGTGCGAATGGGAACAGGATTGGGAAGATGTGCAAGGAGTATGCAAGGTACTTGATATACCCTGTGATTTAGTACGTAACACCCCTCGTCCCATCTTTCTATCCCCTAAAGGCTTCAGGTGGATCTCTCGCAATCATACTGGAATCACGTCTTCCAGCCTTCCTTGGATCAGTGGTCCGATGGTCTCACGCCCAATCCAGATGTTTTCTGCAACCGGTGTGTACTCAGATCTGAATGCTTCCCGCCTGGCGTTTACTTCAACGCAGTGAAGTGAAATTTGGGGCACTAATGGAGTCCGCCCCTGTAAGGAGTAGTAGATGGATGGCCACTGGTTCGTATCCACAATCCAACACTTCAGTCCGACTTGACGTCGCGGACAGGTCATTACGCACGGATTGGATGGAATAGCGATACTCCTCTTCGACCAAAGCTCCTACGTGCCAAAGACCGTACTAAGGATCAGACATACTACCTATCCAATATCTCGGAAAACGCCCTCCAAAAGGTGCTCCAGACCCAGTAACTCGTCTTTCGCTGACTCTAAGCCAGACTTTATTTCCGATCGGAGATCTACTTAAGTCGGAAGTGCGAGGAATTGCACTAGAGTATAAGCTTCCTACAGCTGGAAGGGCGGAAAGTATGGGAATATGTTTTGTTGGAAAGCGAAAGCAATTCAGTGAGTTCATCGGTGAGCGAACCGCTTCAGGACCTCGTGATAGGCTCTCATGAGATTTCATTCAGGACAATATATACCCTCACGGCCTGGTGACATCGTGGACCTGGATGGCCAGAAGCTCGCTAGACATAGCGGCATTTGGTCATATACAATTGGCGAAAATGCACGCATCCCGGGTATGCGCAATAGGATGTTCGTTGTGAAGAAAGATCCCGTCTTTAACCAAATTATTGTCGTCGATTCCCCGTAAGTCTCATCCACGGGACCAGAACGACCTAGTCATGTCAAACAGGACGCATCCCGCCCTCATGTGCCGCTCTGTACAAGTCAACGACTTCCGGTGGGTATGGAGGGACACTCCAGCCGTCGTGCAGGAGGGCGAACCGATTGCCGTTTCAACACAGATTCGGCATATCATGCACGATACACCAGCTACAATGGAAGTAAAGTGAGTATCTATCTTAATACCGTTTCTCTTCTATAACGTGCTTCCAGCGGCACTGGCTACCAAATTCACTTCGCGACTCCGATTCAAGGGGTCGCACCTGGGCAAGTAGCTGCAGTCTGGAGAGGAGATTGGTGTTTAGGTGCTGGGATTATCACTAGTACTCATTGTGAGATGGACTTGAAATAATGAGGAATTTGTGAGGTAGCCAGTGGCGACAATGGACGTCTCAGTTCTAGGTTAAACTCCCCCGCGCCTGTCCCTTATGGACCCGTTCACGAACTTCCAGTCATTCGATACTATTTCTCAATACGGAGGTGCTATAGACGATACCCAATCTGTTATTTCTGGCTACACAACCAGCACGCAACTCAAGAATTTACAACCTGCCGAATCGTTGGTCAACGGCGAAACGAACGGCGAAGGTCACTCCCACGACAAGCAAAGGCAAGATGACGACCTTGATGGTGCACTAGACGATTTCAAAGACAGTGCAGTGGATTTACCGCCCCACGCTTGCGCGTAAGCATCCTTCGATCCCGCGTCCTGTGGCCCTCTTTGCTGACGAGTAAATGCTACCTTGATCTACTCCAGGTACTGTGGCATTCACAACCCTGCCTCGGTAGTCAAGTGTCTCGTGTGCAGAAAATGGTTCTGCAACTCGCGGGGTAACTCCTCCGCATCCCATATTGTCAACCACCTTGTTCGCGCAAAGCACAAAGAAGTTATCTTGCACGCAGAGAGTCCACTCGGTGAAACGTCTCCTGAGTGCTACACGTGTGGTAGTAAGAACGTCTTCATGTTGGGTTTCATTCCCGCTAAGAGCGATACGGTCGTCGTGCTCCTTTGCAGGTGAGCCCTATGTCCACCTAATTACATATACTGAATATTCCACACAGGCAGCCATGTGCGACTCTGTCGAAGGATATGAACTGGAACCCCACATTATGGTCTCCCCTCATCGATGACCGCTCCTTCTTATCGTGGCTCGTCAAACCTCCCAGTGAACAAGAGCAGTTGCGGGCCCGCCAGATTTCTTACCCTCAAATCAACAAGCTTGAAGACCTGTGGCGTGACAACGCGAATGCGACCTTGGACGATCTGGAGAAACCCGGTGTAGACGATGAACCACAGCCAGTCCTCCTACGGTGAGTTTATGGACCGGTAACGACTTGAGCCGCAGAGCCTGATTATGAGATCAGCTGCGAGGACGCGTACCAGTATCAAAATACTTTTGGGCCTTTAGTAAAGATCGAAGCGGACTACGACAAGAAGCTGAAGGAATCCCAGACTCAGACGGACGTGGTCGTACGGTGGGACATCGGTTTAAATCAAAAACGCGTCGCCTGGTTTGTCCTCCCCAAATTGGAGAGTGGAGAGGTCCGTTTGGCTGTCGGAGATGAATTGCGTTTGAGGTACTGCGGGGAGATGCGCAAAGGATGGGAAGGTTTGGGCCACGTCGTGAAGATTCCTAACAGTAAGTAGGACTAAGGTCTGACACGCCATAGTTCTTATGGTCAACAGATGTCTCTGATGAAATCGCCCTTGAACTTCGTCGTTCTGACGATGTCCCGGTCGATTGCACTCATAACTTTGCTGCCGACTTCGTTTGGAAGTCGACTAGTTTCGACCGGATGCAACTTGCTATGAAGACCTTTGCAGTCGACGAAAAGAGTGTCAGCGGTTACATTGTTAGTCCCCTAGAACGCTCTTCTATTTCTATTGCTGATGCTTCAACTTCATTAGTACCACAAGCTCCTTGGCCATAATCTGGAGCCTCAAGCATTGCGGACCACGATGCCAAAGCGGTACATGCTCTATCATTACATCGCACGCTAAGCTTACCCTCTGTAGCTTCTCCGCCCCGGGCCTTCCAGAGCTCAACCATTCTCAGATGTACGCAGTGAAGAGCGTGCTCCAGAAGCCCCTTAGTCTCATCCAAGTAGGTCCACGAGTAGAGAACAGTCATCTTCGACTATTTACACCATTGATAGGGCCCTCCGGGGACGGGCAAAACTGTTACCTCGGCGTCGGTTGTTTACCACTTGGCCAAAATGAATGGTGGTCAAGTTCTCGTCTGTGCACCTTCCAACGTTGCCGTCGATCAGCTCACAGAGAAGATTCACGCCACTGGCCTCAAAGTCGTTCGCTTGACTGCCAAATCTCGAGAAGCACTCGACTCTTCGGTTGCGTTCCTTACCTTGCACCGCCAAGTCCAGAATCACACTGGTCACATCGAGTTACAGAAGCTCATTCAATTGAAGAACGAGCAAGGAGAACTGAGCCAAGTCGACGAGCGCAAGTACAAGTCGCTCATGCGCGCTTGTGAAAAGGAGATCCTCGCGGCCGCGGATGTGATCTGCTGTACCTGTGTTGGAGCCGGAGATGTCAGGCTCAGCAAGCTGAAATTCCGAACTGTACTCATTGATGAGGCCACGCAAGCTGCCGAACCCGGTTCGTATTATCATAATATTATCATACCGGTGCTGATCCATCTGGTCAGAGTGCATGATTCCACTAGTTCTGGGCTGCAAGCAAGTCGTTTTGGTTGGAGACCATCAAGTATGCCGGTGATGTAACATCGTCATTTCGTTGCTAACATCCCTTGTAGCAATTAGGTCCCGTCATTATGAACAAGAAAGCCGCTCGCGCTGGACTCACTCAATCCCTCTTTGAGCGTCTGGTTTTGCTTGGTAACCGTCCCATCCGCCTACAAGTCCAGTACCGCATGCACCCCTGCTTGTCAGAATTCCCTTCCAACATGTTCTACGAGGGGACTCTGCAAAATGGCGTCACGGCTCCTGAGCGCCTGCGGAAGAATGTGGATTTTCCGTGGCCTGTACCAGACACGCCCATGTTCTTCTACCAAAACCTTGGGCAAGAAGAGATATCCTCAAGCGGTACTTCTTTCCTTAATCGGTGTGTGGGCACTTTCCTTTGCAAGACCACGCCTAACCTTGTTTCAAAGGACGGAAGCGTCCAACGTCGAGAAGACCGTATCCAAATTCTTTAAGGCTGGTGTTACACCTCAACAGATTGGCATTGTCACTCCCTACGAAGGCCAACGGTCATACATCGTCAATTATATGCAGCTCCACGGCACAATGAAGAAGGACCTGTACAAGGAGATCGAAGTCGCGAGTGTTGACGCCTTCCAGGGAAGAGAGAAGGATTACATTATTCTCAGCTGTGTCCGAAGCAACGAGCATCAAGGGATCGGTTTCCTCAATGACCCCCGTCGTTTGAATGTCGCTCTCACACGCGCAAAGTATGGAGTCGTTATCCTTGGCAATCCTAAGGTCTTGAGCAAGGTGTGTGGACCCATCGTGTTGCGTGATAGTGGGGTGCTTATATTCTCATAGCATCCCCTGTGGCATCATCTCTTGACCCACTACAAAGAGCACAGCTGCTTGGTAGAGGGTCCGCTCAATAACCTCCAACCCAGCATGATCCAATTCAGCAAACCCAAGCGTCCTTTGGACAAGCTTGACATGTATCGTCATCATGAGATCAGTGCAAAGGAAGCACTTAATCCGCCTCCTGTAGCAAATGGATCCAGTAAGCCAACCGTGATACAGTCATCTCTCCTGTCTAACCGTGCCCCTTAGTGCGCCGTACTGGTACCCCAAGCTCCTACGACGCGAGCTTCTATCGGTCACACGATGCCCTTGGCTATATTCCTTCAGACGTCCAGTCCTTGAAGTCACAGGCGACTTACGCCTCTGGTCTACCGGTGTTCACCGGGGCTCCAGGTCCTTTCAACCAGGGTACTCGAGCTACAGGTGGAGCGAAGCGTAGCACATATGGAAGTTATGCATCCTCGGTCATCTCACAGGACACGCGTGGGCTGGCCGCGCCGACCGAAACTGGCAGTGTTGTCGGCAGTCAGACTCCCTCCGAGCACGCTGGTAGCATCGCATACTCTCAAGCGGATCGCATTCAGCGACGTGCCTCATTTTCTTCTACATCTGATATGGGCCTTTCCGCTTACGAATACAAGAGCAACGAGGACGCAAACGACCTCGACGATATGCGCTCGCAGTACTCGGCAGCTCAATCTGGCTTTACTGAGTTCTAACCCAGAGGGTGGAGGGGCGAATAACCCACACAGAACTGTCACCGCCATTATGGCTGCTAGCCTGCGACAGACGATCGCTCCGCGAGCCTCGCGTTGATCCTCACAAGCCATCGCTAATGTGTCAGTAAATCACGCAAGTACCTGCCAGCCTTCTATGGCAAGACATATCCGCCTCCCTGCTTGAGCTCGACGACACTTATTCGGTCGGTATTCGCCCTTCCGTGGTGTAGCCTCTCCTTGAACTACCCATCCTCTTGAGCCCTTTACCACACCCACCATATGTAGATATTGCATTATGCACATGCACCCAATGGTCATCTTGATCCTACTATGCTCGTTGTCACTGTGTATTGTACATCGGCAAACGACGACTAAATGTACACGCGATAGTTACGACGTAGATCAAGACAGACGAGACCAACACCAGGTAAGGTTCCAATACGAAAAGTGAAGGACATACAATCAAACTTTTCCGGAATAGCTACGATCAATCAAACTGCAGGATGAGGGGAAGTAGTTACGGAAATGAGTTCACTGTTAAGACATCATCGCCTCTAAACCTTCGACAACCTGGGTCATAGTCGGACGAGCGTGAGGGTCTTGAGCCCACATACGCTCCATAAGTTCGACGATTTCAGGCGACCATTGTTTACGTAGGCCGCTGACGGAGGGGCTGACAAAGACAACGAAGTCAATAGATTGATCATAATAACCACGTGGACCGAGGAACGCACCGTTGCCTCTTGGTCCCGACAGCTTCATATATTGCATGCTCGTTCATGCCTTCCCACGGGTACTTCTGTTCTCTCCAGTGCCAGGTCAGAATTTCCCAGAAGACCATACCACTACTGAACACATCCACTTTATGGTCGTATTTAGGACGTGCTTGCCAGAGTTCAGGAGCCTGCCAGTTGACGGTCCCGACCAAGCTGCGGACCATTGAGCGGGTCGACTGTTTGACCTTCGCGAGACCAAAGTCGGCAATTTTTGCTGAGCCTTTGGATGTGATCAGAATATTGGATGACTTGCAGTCACGGTGAATGATGGAGGGCTTGTGAGTGTGGAGGTACATCAAGCCCGATGCAATATCGTGCATAATCTTCAAGACTTTGGGGTACGACGGCGCCGGGACATTGCGAACGTAGTCGAAGAGGTCACCATTTGAACACAGCTCTGAGACCATCATCACTGGACTGGTCTTCGTGTCTTGAGGTATGCTGACTCCAAGGAAGCGGACAATGTTGGGATGATCAAAGTTACGCAACAGCTTGAGCTCCTTGATGTCCACTGTGCGAGTCTGAGCATGAACCAGTAAGCGGAACCATGTACTCACTGGCAGTTAACTGCCCTCGGAACTCGGCAATTGCGACCTTGCGAGTCCTGAATTTACCGGTGTAGACACTGAACTCAATGATTAATGACACATCAAGGATCGTGGAAAACTGGACTCACTCCTTGAATCCACCACTCCCAATCTTCTCGAGTTTGATAAGATTCTCCGGTGGAATCTCCTTGTCCTCGAGTCCGAGACTCCCCGAGTCAAGCTCAAGCCCCTCTTCCTCACCGCGATGTTTGGCGTGAATAATCTCTACGACACTCTCCGATCGATCAGAGACCGGAGGCGTATGCGGCTGGGAGACATGCACGCGGTCTGAGCGCTCAAGGACCGGCTTGCCGTCATGTGGCACCTGTTGTTTGCGTCGGCGGGCTACTGGACGGGGTATAGCTGTTGAAGGGGCGCGGACGGTTGAGCCTCCTGAAGAAACAGAGAGACGACGTGACCGCTACAAGAGGACTTAGAACGCATGAGGGTGTGAAATTGTAATAAATGCTTACCCATTGTAGGAGCGCTTTGACAAGCTGTGGCTTAGTGCCCTCAGCACCCACACCTTTGGACTCGCACAAGCGCACCAACTGTTCCTTGCGATACCGAGCTAGGGTGGTCGCTGTCTGTTCCCCCAAGTCGATTTCCTCGTCCTCCCCTTCAGCATCAACATCACCGTCCGTGTCAACGCTAGAACCCTCGTCGTCCACACCAGCGGTCGCAATAGTGGCCATTGTGACAGCACTATCCTCTTCGACATAATCTTCGTCATCCTTATCATCGACCTCAGAGTCGGAAGACTCCTCGGTTACACTCATGTCCATCTCTGATAATTCTGAGAGTTCACTAGAGTCATCGTCTGCTGGTGCCGGCGGAGGCGGAGCTTGATCTTTCTGTAGTACTTTTCCATTCCGAAGTTTCCTCGGGGTTGGTTGATACCCATCCACCGTCTCCTCGTCGCTCTCGTGCTGGCTCCCCATGTCATCGTCGTCAGGTGGGGGCGTTTGTAACCGGATCTTGCTTGCTTTCGAATCCTTCCGTTGCCGTATTGGCCTGGGTTCGGGTGTGTTATCGCCATCCGAGCCGCTCGGCGCATCGTCGTCATCTCCAAGTTCGGACGAAGCGGGTAGCTCTTCGCCACCGCTGTCCTGATCGTCTAGCTCAGTATCGTCTTCATTGAGTGACTGTGCTTTGTCTTTCGCTTGTCTAGGCGGTAGTTTTCGGGAGGGCTGAATGCTGCTGTTGGTAGACATAGATCCGGCGGAGGAAGTGGAACGGGCCGCGCAGCGGGACCGTAAACGCCGCGGACTTGGTTCAGGTAGGCGAGAAGCGAAGCTTGCAGATCTGTCATCACTCCCTTCGTCTTCGCCCTCAGAGGCGGACTGATGGGTTTGCTCGACGGCTTCGTCTGCGCTCTCTACAAACCCGACGTGTTTTTCTCGACGTTCGGAGAGTTTGCGGCCACGGGTTCGAGGTGGGGTAAGAGGGGTCGGCGGTACATCACCTGCGGATGAAGATGACACGGCGGAGAGGCTAGACTGACTAGAGGCCACACCATATCGCCTGGAAATAAAAATAAGTATGAAAAAGGGAGGTGGTAAACTATAACACACTTTGGCAGTGCCTTTGTATTTAACGCAAGCGTATCTAAAGAAAACGAACGACCTAAGGCCGCAGGCGCCTTCAACCCTTGGGTGGTGTCGCGTTCGAAACCAAAGGTTTGGGTAACTGAATGACTGAATCCTGCGCGATCAACATCATCCGAGTCGGGTGTATGTGGTGCTTGAGGGTGCGTGACGACGAGTCGGCGAGAGAACTTGTTAAGGACGGCGTTTTTGGCACGGCGGAATTTATTTCTTGCTTTTGAGCGGGCGTGAATGATTGATTTTGCAAGGTCTTGTTTTCCGAGGTTTTCAGCGTCCTTGCTGCCATGGCCGCTCGTGGCTCGCTCGTAGAGACTCAGGAGCTGGTCCTTGCGGAGCTTGAGAAGCTTCCACTCGGCAGCATTGTCAAGGTATTCTTCGAAGTTTAAGTCATCTGTTCTGCTGGCAGCATCATACACGTCGTGCTCTGTGTCCGAGTGGAAACCGTCTTCGTCTGACCGTGGTTTGTCGCCCCGCTTAAGGCGCTTGCCTGGACGCGCCTGTAGGGTTGCATAGTGTGCATGAATGTTTTCTGGGCCCGATGCGACGCGTTTCCGTTTCGAACCCGTCGGAAAACGGTCCTCTGTGTCCGTGTCCGCCACAAGGGCGTTGCGGGACTTTGAGCGGCGAATATTTGGATAGACTGGATTGAGAGGATGTCGTGAAGCACTGTGTGGGTGTCTGCTCTCAGCCACGGCAAGCGAATGTTGTGTGCGTGAGTTGTGGGTCGCCCCAGTTCGTTTGTAGCTCATTGAAGCGGGCAATAATTCATCAGCTATCGTCACACGCTGTCTCTGGTGTCGTTGGTAGGTTCTAGTTGGTCGCTAGTCGAAGTGGGCGGGGTCCAAGACGCTCTCAACACATTGATGTGTGAAGCTTCCTTTGTGGGCATGCTTAGTCAGCATGCCAGACTCGTCTTTCCTCCTATTATTCTCCGAATTGTCAGGACACACTCAGACGTACCCACCAAACCCGCATCGGCACTCCCGAGGGCTTTGAAGATGTCAGGAGCATCGTCAACAGCATCCTTTGCGATTCAACTGGTGCCCTTGAAGAACCTCTGTGCCTGGTTAAACCTAGCAACGATATTCTATCGGATCGTGAATTACTTCACTAGGAATTTACCTCATCATAGCGTGTCCCCTTCCGCTCACGTTGCTTCCGCATCGTCCCCCAGGATCCCAGAATGCCGCAAACCGTAGTGCGCATTGCGTAAACATCCTCCTCGTACGATATACACGAGTAGCGCGCCTGGTGTTTGTTCCTGCACTCCTCTTAGACTCTGAGCCCCGCGCCGTAAATTCTCAGACTTCACAAATGTGCCCCGACACAGACCTTTTCAGTTGCAACGGCAAAAACATAGTTACCCCAATTCAAGCTTACCTGTCGTTGAGGTCATAATGCACCATTGACTGCCCTCCGTGATTTGATCTCCCTCCTAGCTTCGAAACTGACGAAAGTGCAGTACAGGGAGTTAACGGAGGATAGCTACCTGTACGTGCCTGTCAGGGAGTTGAAGCACGACAGAAAGCTTATGGCGACGCAAGACCCTATGCAAGAAGCTGGCTATTTCCTTTCCCAGAGAAAGAGTTATATCATTCAGGGTCCCGGGACACGAAAACACTCCGCACTCCCTGGTGAACAATTCACCGATACAAGTCTCAACTGGCCTAGATAGTAGAGATGGCTCGAAAAACGACAAAGGTGAGGAATGGAAGGACTGTAGGAGCACCAGATACTACAAGGCTAATCAACCTAGAGGAACGTGAGTACGAGCGGAGGACAAACTTTCCTTATACTGAAGGAGATTATGCATACTATTCCCTCGTATTCTGACCGTAGCAGCCGGCAAGCCACCCAGATGTATCCGACTGCTTCCACGTGTAGTTTTGCTAGCAACGTATGCGACATCAAGGCGCTTCTACCAAGACAACGGCACCGTGAACGGGAAACCGTCAAGCATCCCATTCATATTGGCACCAAAGGATCTCAAACGTCTGGGACATACCACGGCTTGGTCTCGAAAGAAGAAGGCTCATGGACCATTCCTTCCTGAGCCCTATTCCGTCACGTCGCAGTGCGGAAAGCTCGCAAGCACCGTGCACTGTCTTCCAGTTCACGGCAGCTTTACTCTTATGTTTTTTCACCATAAGCCGGTATGAGGGCATTTAACGGACGAGCATTTATCCCATCCGCGTCACTGTCAGAACAGGATAAGGGGGTGAGTGGAAGAATAAAGGTTATTTCGAGACTGCTGTTGAATGGTCGTGAATCCATGTCTGCAATGGATGGGGACGATGATGCAGGGTGAGCGCCGCTGAAGAGTGAAGCAATGCCACCAACCTGCGAGCAATAAAAGAGCATTACTCTATTCTCAGGTTATCTCAGGCTTGGTTCAGAGCGCAAGTAAGGTCCGCAATGAAGCCGTTCGGTCCTTTGCACGATACAATTCTATACGGGATCGGACAGACAGGATAAGTAAAAATATGGTTCCACCCATGTTCACACATTACGAGATGGGAGCATTCGCCTCCTAGGCGGATTTTCCAGCGTTGCCTAGTTCGACGGCCTTGGCGGCAGCCACGTCTAGGTCGTCGTAAGCGTAGATCTTCAGTCCGGACTCTTTTATTAACCTGAAGAACTCGTCAGTATAGCGTTAAATAAAGTTGCAGAGAGACTACTCACGCCTTGGCTTCAAGCTCCTTCGTGCCCTGCAAACGCACGACGAGCGGGACACGCAACTGCAGCTCCTTCGTAGCTTTGATGACACCCTCCGCAATATAGTCGCACCGCATAATGCCACCAAAGATGTTCAAGAAGATAGCAGAGACCGCCTTATCCGACAAGAGGAGTTCAAACGCCTTCTTGACTGTATCGGGAGTCGCACCACCACCGACATCCAAGAAGTTAGCGGGGTCACCGCCGTGCAGCTTGAGCACATCCATAGTTGCCATGGCCAATCCTGCGCCGTTGACTAAGCAGCCGATGTTACCGTCGAGCTTGATAAAGTTAAGGTTGTACTTCTGCGCCTCAACTTCAGCAGCGTCTTCCTGGCTAATATCCCGCAGCTTGAAGACCTCCTCTTGCCTGAACTCGGCATTCTCATCAAAGCCAAACTTGGCATCCATACAGAGGACGGCACCATCCTTCGTCTCCGCCATTGGATTGATCTCAATCTGTGTCGCGTCTTTATCCTTGAAGAGCCTGTACAGCTTTTGGAAGATATCCGCCGCCTCTTGCGTAGTCCTATCGGTCTTGAACCCGAGCTTCTTGGCAAGTCCCAGAGCTTCTGAGTCCGAAAGGCCCTTCTCAAAGTCGATAGGAGTGGTGATGATCGCTGCTGGGTCTTTCGCGGCAACTTCCTCGATATTCATACCACCCTGCGCGGAGGCAACAATAACTGGCGTTTGCCGAGTCCGGTCGTTGAGGACGGCGACGTAATATTCGTGTGAGGGATCTCGGCGCTCTGCGAACATCACGGCGTTGCAGAGACGACCGGCCGCACCGGTTTGCTTGGTGATAAGCTTTGCGTTGAGCATCTTGCTGGCGAGTTCTTTTGCCTGGCCCGGACTAGCCGAGTAGGATCGTAAGTGTCGGACTATGATACTGTAGAGGGTTGTGACGTACTTGTCGACGAGGTGGACCCCTCCCTGGAATCCGTTGTCGAACTTGCCCTTGCCTCGTCCACCGGCCAACACCTGCGCTTTGATGACGAGCTTGTCCGTGCCTGGAGCGGAATGGAATGAGCATATTGTTTATATGCTCGATGAGGCAGGGCGCGAACCAAAGTTCTTAGCCACGGTGTAGGCTTCCTCTGGAGACATTGCGGGAATGCTTTTTGGGGTAGGAATGCCATACTATTTCAGCACATGGGATAAGTGGCCACAACCATGACTGTCTCAAGTGCTAGCTGACCGAGTTGAGGAGCTTGACCGACTGGTATTCGTGGATGGAGAGGAATCGCCTCTGGCCCGCAGAAGCAGCAGTCTGCACAAATGATGAGCAGGCCTTTTTAGATGACCTAGAGGGAGAGACTTGCGCGAGAGAGCGTTTGAGTTCTTCGCAGGGCGTACATGGTCAAGTTCAATGTGCGAATTTCACAGCTTAAGCCTGACGGTGACGACGTTGAGTTCGGACACACGCCCACTGTCTCCCAGATTGCCGCATTATTCGTTGCGATCGTGTTCGAGGCCAGAGCAACTCCTGGCGACCTCGCGTTGAGTTTGAATCGCCCGGATTTATTGTGATCCGTGTGTGGGCCGTTCGAAATTTAAGCGAGGTACATCTGTTATCGACAAATATATTCGATGTATGTTCTTACACGTGACTGGAAAATTTTCCCAAGAACGCGGCGCGGAGCATGCGCTGACCGAGACCATTAACGTCTGGACTCTCTCCACCACCTCGCTTGACATATAAACCAACTTCCATGCCCACTACAGTGGGAGAAGCCGTTAGTAACGGCCACACTGAACTCTCTGAGGCCGACCACCCCACATCATTCGAGCAACTGATCATTGTTGGCCTTGCTGTGCTCCGCCAGGGGCTCCAGCTTGTGTCAAAGACCTTGGTAGACGACTCACAGCTCAGTTTCCCATCAAAACTTATTCCTGGGTCAACCATAGGTACGCTATTTGCACGGAAACCCGGCCTTACAAAAATGACAGCTTCGCATTAGGGAAGCACCTGCGTCATGCACGGGACCATTATTCCCTACTACTCGAGTCTCTCAATTCGAAGCCAATAGTGTTGAACTACGACAAACGTCAGAGGGACAGGCCAATGGAAACTTCAAGAGCTGCCGCAGTTGAAGCATTCGAGGAGACGATCCGTGCAATGGAGCATCTGAATGACAACCCAGTAGATATCGACACAGAACTGACCCTCAATGCGGTCACTCCATTCACGCAAACACTTAAATCCGCAGTCGGCCGCGAAGTATGTTTACTTATGCGCTCAAACGGGTTCTCGTGTCTGTACTAAATACTATACTTAGCTATGGTTTGTGTCTTTGCATGCTATTCACCATTGGTCGATGGTAAGCGACAACCATGGATCGTGAAATATGTGACATTCTGAAATCTTCTAAAGGCACGCGTAGTAGCAGGGGAACTGGTTCGTACCGTATCCTAGGGGACGAAATATTTGACTCATGCGCGCCTCGTAGGGCATCACCCTTGAAGACGATTTCGGTGTGGCACCGTCGACCATTGTCTATAGGATTCTTAACGATGTTGAGAAAGGCAACCCTCCTAAGGCGAATCTCTGATGGCCGACCGCCATTCTGGATTTACGAGTGGTCTTCTTTGCTGCCTCGCAGGGGACAATGTGTTATGATATTGTGTTCCATTTAATTTATGCATTTTTTTCAACCTCAGATAAACCCTTATTTTTCCTATTTCAGTGGTCCCGCAGCAGCTGTGCCGAATTTGACTTCCACTACGTCCGGCTTTCAACGTTCGCTCGCTCTGCGTCCCAATACACTACTATAATACGAGGCACAGTTGCTCAGTGCTCGCCTTTCTTTTCCTGGTTGCTTCAAAGGCGATTCTGTCTTCGATGTATCTCAGGCTTGGAGTGCTAACGCTCGCAGCGTGGTCCTTAACCCTCTCCGACGCGCGCAAACCAACCCCCAAAACATACGACACGCATGACTACTACGTCCTCGAACACAACCCCACTCATGGTCTCTCCCCACACCATTGTGCACACGCTGTTGGTGCTCAGCTAGTCGAACAAGTCGGCGAACTGAAGAACCACTATGTCGTATCTGTTCCAAAACCCACCCACGACTCATCACCGCATCTTCCCCGTCGAAATTTGGCCGCTACTCGGAACTACGGTCCAATCACAGCGCTCCAGACACTACGAAAGCGCGCAGTGGAAGCACACATTGGCCGTGCGCACTCCAAACGCCTATCTACTTCTATTCGTTCGCTCGAGCTTCAGACTCCTCGCCAGCGGCTAGTGAAGCGTGGCACATTGCTGGATGAAGTGATTCAAACATTCGACATCAAGGACCCCCTATTCCCCAAACAATGGCACATTGTCAATGAGGAGTTTCCAGAGCATATGATGAATGTCACAGGTGTTTGGAAGCAGGGCATCACCGGCAAGAACGTCATTTCTGCAATTGTAGACGATGGACTCGACTATGAATCAGAAGATATCGCGCCTAATTTCGTAAGTAGTTGACTGTATCTCTTGCACCTCCACGATACGCTCTCTTAGCTGGAAGACCGACCAGTGGCTGACACGACTGCGCACATTTCTCACCAGGACGCAGAAGGCTCGTATGATTTCAACGACCACGTACCACTACCAAAGCCAGTACTCTGGGACGACCATCATGGCACGCGATGCGCTGGCGAAATTGCCGCTGCCAAAAATAACGTCTGTGGTGTGGGCATTGCGTATGAATCCAAAGTCGCAGGCATTCGAATCCTCTCGGGTGCCATCTCGGACATCGACGAAGCGGCCGCACTAAATCTTGGCTTTCAGAAGACGGCACTGTACAGCTGCAGTTGGGGACCACCAGACGATGGCAAGTCGATGGATGGCCCATCTGTCTTAATCCAGAAATCCGTTCTCAATGGGATCAATAATGGACGAGGTGGCAAAGGGAGCATATTTGTTTTCGCCAGTGGAAATGGGGCGGGCTCGGGCGATCAGTGCAATTTCGATGGCTATACGAACTCGATTTATTCAGTTACCGTGTCAGCTATCGATTACAAAAACCAACACCCATACTATTCAGAGGCTTGTGCCGCGAACATGATCGTCACTTATAGTTCTGGTGCCGGAAAACATATCGTACGTTTCTGGCTAGCCCATAGGAGGTCGTATAGCCCCTGATATCTTGTTAATGTAGGTCTCCACCGACGTCGGGCAGAATTCCTGCTCGTCATCCCACGGAGGTACCAGTGCCGCAGCACCCTTAGCTGTTGGTGTATTCGCCTTGGCACTTGAGATTCGGTAAGTTAACTTAAAACTATATAAAAAATCCGGTGCTGACGCTGCAAGGCAGTCCTGATTTGACCTGGCGCGACATCCAGCACCTTTGCGTCCAGTCCGCAGTCCTCATCAACCCAGAGGACCCAGATTGGGACACCACCGCTACAGGTCGCAAATACTCTTACAAGTACGGCTACGGTCGTCTCGATGCTTATCGTTACGTCGAAATGGCTCGAGACTGGCAAGTCGTCAAACCGCAGGCGTGGATCTTCATGGACCCAGTAGAAATAGAGGGTGCTGAAATGGTAGACGGTGTCATGAAGGGTGGAGAACCGATCACAAAAGCCGGTGTGAAGGCTACGATGAAGGTTACTGCGGCGCAGATGGTCGGGAACAACTTTGAGAAGTTGGAACATGTCACTGTCAAGGTTTGGATCGATCATACCCGGCGAGGGGACGTTGAGGTTTCCTTGACTAGTCCCAACGGCATCAAGAGCGTCCTCGCCGGCTCCAGAAAATTCGACGAAGATACCAAAGGATTTTTGGGTTGGCAGTTTATGACTCTCAAGCATTGGTGGGTTAAATAGGGCTCTGTTAAAGAATCGTATTGACCGTTATGTAGGGGTGAACATCCTCTTGGCGAGTGGACGCTTACAGTCAACGACCAAGGCAACGCGGAACAAAATGGCACTTTCCTTGGTTGGAGCATGAACCTTTGGGGTGAATGCTACGATCCCCAGAAAGCTACGAAATTTGAGCTGGATGTCGATGATGCAGGTCAGCATAACTTGCCTCCATCCGCCACGGAGAAGACCAAAGTGCACCCCAAGCCTACAAACAATCTCCCCGAGGACCCCGGTGTAGCCCCGGGTGAGACGACGAATCCCACCTTCCCTACTGCGACCGACGAGGACGATAGCTCGAACTCCAATGCCGAGAGCACCGGGATGCCAGACGCCCCAGATGAGGGTACATCTAAGTACATCTATGACCTCCTCTCTGATTCGACATGGCTGGTTGGTGCCGTTGGAGTGGTCATTCTCTTCGGACTTGGCGTTGGGATCTTCTTCTGGCTACGCCGACGAAGACTGCAAAAGCGGAACGCGTACTCTGCCTTATCAGGAGGTGATGACATGCGGATGCGACCAATGGATCGGGACAGCAGCGCACGAGTGGGTCTGCTTGGTGGCCGAGGGAGCGGAAACACAAGGGAACTGTATGATGCGTTTGGGGTGTTGTCGGATGAAGAGGGTCAGGATGACGATGATGAGGAGAGCGCGTTGCGCGGTGCAGGAGGGGGGTATGATGCCCACCCTGGGAGAGGGGTTGGGTATCATGAGGGGTTCTTGGACGATGACGGCCCACCCACCGCTGGTACCCCTACCGGGCCATACCGCGATGTACCTGAACTTGCTCCTCCTGGTCGAGACAGCCCTGGTAGTGGAGATGGTAGCTGGCAGGATGCTAGTGTTGGGTGACCAGAGGACATAGTCCGCGATGTATTAAATTATTTTAGAGTACCCTGGAATTTTACTTCAACACCCCTGGTCGTGAAAGGACTCAACAAAATCTCTCATTTCAAGCCATTCTAGCCATTTACATTGTCTCAGAGTTTGAAGTTATACTCGTACTCTCCGTGAGACCACGGTGTAAGGGGTTGCATGTCCTCTCCAAATGGAGCCGACCTATGCCCAACCTGTCACCCACTTTTCCATGACATGTTCACAGACCTCGGGGCGCGTGTCGCAACCAGAGAGGGACAGGACAGTCTTCTTGTACAGTCTCCACTGCGTCTGGTTAAGTGCATTGATAGACTCGTCGTCACAGATGAGCCACTCCACTGGGGAGTGCTGATCTGTAAATTTAATTAAGCAGACCCCAGCGGTGTACATGTATTCGTCATCGGGATCGGAAGGCCATGCCCTGCTAATGATTACCCTCCTGATGGGGTGAAGGGCTGGAGGGGTGAAATCACACCAGACATCGAGCGGGGAGAAACGCGTAACTTCAAGCTCTTGAAGGGCAGGAAGTATAGTCCAGAAATTTGAGTTGATAACAAGACCATTGTGGATTGACAGTGTGAGCAAGGAGGCGCCAAGGAGTTGCCAAATCGTGCCATGGAACCGGAGACAGGGTCCTTCCACTGAAAGGTGGCAGAGCGATGGCAAAGTCCATGAGTTCCAGCTATTGATGGCCTCCCAGTCGACTGACGCTGGGGTCGAATGCAGGACAAGGCGTTGAAGCTTGGGTAGATTGAGGGTACTAGACCCAAATGACCACCCAACAAAGTCGTGAGTATCCGATTCCGTATTACGTAGGTTAAGATCGACGAGTCCAGGGTATGCCCTAGAGATAATTGGCAGGATAGCAAGCCTTGCGCCGGGGAATTGGTTGCGGGCGATGGCAGAGGAGTCTATGACCTGGATGGAAAGGGAGACAAGTTGAGGGAGTAGGAGGCGTTGTGTCGTGATCAGGAAGCTAGCGATGGAGTTTAAGTTTAACACGAGGTGCATCGCCGACAAATCGTGCGTCCCAGGTATTATGGGTGAGAAAGTGAATGAATTCAGCTTTAATTGGGACCATTTAGTTTGGTTTATAGAGACCACTCTGCGGGCATCTGTATCAGGATGTCAATATGACAGGTGAACCAGTGCTTAGGAGAAGACAAACTAGAATATGCATCGATGAGTTCCTTGAAGAGCTTCGACACTTGGCGGAGGTTAAATCTCTCACGCTCAGTGATCAAGTATGCGTCGCATGGGCCATACAGGCGCTGGCGTTGACGCGGTTCTTGCTGGATCATTGTAGTGTCGAAATGCTCGGGAGCGAGTGCTTGGTTAAGGATCTCCAGCAGGAGCTCGGTTGGAAGACTCGTCATGTCACAAGATTTCGGAAATGTTTCGTTCTGGCTCATTTGATTGGCTGGGTGATGTGAATGATAATACTGGAGCAGTAGTATCAAGGATATTCTTTCTCGATAGAAGTGTTGGGACAACTGAGGGGGATGGAGGAGAGCAAATCCGAAAGGTTGACTCGATTCAGGAATGACAACATTATAAAGCCTCGGCAGGCATACGTTGGTGAATGTAAAATGACAAATAGAATATTTAACATGACGAAATGCGAGACGGGTGATAATGTGACAAACGGGTGGTCGAAGGTAAAGAAAGCAAAGGAGGTGCAAGTGGTTAACAAACGTGGACGATGATGGTCCATACCGCGATGAACCTGAACTTGCTCCTCCTAGTTGAGACAGCCCTGTAATGGAGATGGTAGCTGGCAGGATGCTGGTGAGGGTGACCAGAGGACATGTATCAAATTATTTAGAGTACCCTGGAATTTTAATTCAACATCCTGGTCGTGAAAGGACTCCCGCTTCAAGCCAGTCTAGCCATTTACATTGTCTCAGAGATTGAAGTTATGCTCGTGCCCTTCGTGAGACCACGGTGTAAGGGATTGCATGTCCTCTCAAATGAAGCCAACCTGGATCGCCTTCATCCCTATCCCAACCTATCACCCACGTTTCCATGACATGTTCACAGACCTCGGGGCGCATGTCGTAACCAGAGAGGGACAGGACAGCCTGCTTGTACTGTTTCCACTGCGTCTGGTCAAGTGCATTGATAAACTCGTCATCACAGATGAGCCACTCCACTGGGGAGTGCTGATCTATAAATTTGAATAAGCAACCCATAGCGATGTTCATGTATTCGTCATCGGGATCGGAAGGCCACGCCCCCCTAATGATCACCCTCCTGATGGGGTGAAGGGCTGGAGGGGTAATCACACCAGACATCGAGCGGGGAGAAACGCGTAACTTCAAGCTCTTGAAGGGCAGGAAGTACAGTCCAGAAAGTTGAGTTGATAGTAAGAGAAGCGTGGATTGACAGTGTGAGCAAAGAGGCGCCAAGGAGTTGATAAATCGTGCCATGGAACCGGAAATAGGGCCCGGGTTCCACTGAAAGATGACAGAGCGATGGCAAAGTCCATGAGTTCCAGCTATTGATGGCCTCCCAGTCGACTGACGCTGGGGTCGAATGCAGGACAAGG
>Ga0307513_10001554_pt1 | contig 32916 bp, 34 predicted proteins | sample 15_EM_MG_FD_202174 | JGI IMG/M metagenome (GOLD analysis project Ga0307513, IMG submission 202174) | Populus trichocarpa ectomycorrhiza microbial communities from riparian zone in the Pacific Northwest, United States - 15_EM | ecosystem: Host-associated > Plants > Roots > Unclassified | place... | reverse complement strand
TTCTATTTGTCCTTCAACTATTATCTCTTACCTCCGGTCCCTTGAAGCCTCCCTTAGCACCAGCGCTAGCAGGTCTACCGCCGGTCCTATTGTATTTTCGTTAGACAGGAATAAACCTGTTACAATTATTTTGGTAGTCTCCCATCGCTTCACGATCCTCTGAGCCTCAGATTTTGAGACAGCTGTTTCTCTGGCGATTTGGCGGTAATTTTTCCCTTCAGCATCCTTTTCGATAACTGTGATACGCTCAGTTTCTGTGGCTTGCCGTCGTTTTCCTGAGTTCTGATCAATCGGCATTTTGGGTAGCTTGGTGATGTTTGGGTAGGGGTTGCATGCGGATGAATTTTGCCCACGTGTCCCGTTACCACCAGCGTGGGGTTGTACTAATCAACCAAAACTAAATTTACCCCCCAACCCCTGCTGAGGGTACTACCTCACTGATTGCTCCCCCGGTCTATGATATGATATTATCTCAAAATCAGTGTTCCCTAAAATCCTCACACTAACTCCAAAACCCCGCCGAGCTTGAGAAATCTTCTACCTCCCCATTCTAAACCCCATCCTCACCAACTCATGTACAGTATATAACTCTATAACCACAAGCCACACCGCGACCCAGGCACCAATACACAAAACCCCGTTTATCCGCCAACCAGAAATTCAAAACCCAAGATTCTCCCAACCCCCCTTGGCCAACCATCTCAAGCAAACAAAAGCAAAGCAAGTCGTGATACTCGCGTCCCCGGTTGCGATCCGGCGAACGTGTGGGGGTTGTGGCCGCTCCCCGCAGTCTTGGCACGAGTAGAGTAGCACGATGAAAAGGACTTGCGGTAAGATGTGTACTGTGCCAAAGTGGATGCGTGAAACGGTGTGCTTTGCAATCCCAGTGTTTGTAAAAGAGGAGGATGAAGAATGGTCTACATATCTATAATAATATTATAAATAAATCCAATAGACAAATTATTATTTTTTCAAAGCCAAAAACCAATGCTTCAATTCTCCCCTCCAGATAGTCCAATTTTGATTTTTTTTCCTCACCTTGCTTGTGAAATTTTCAAATTTATACACTAGATAATTCTATAACCACGACTTTGAAGACTTATTACACAACTCGTATGATACCAGATGCATCATCCGGCGATACCCCCAAGCGAGATACGATAATCTAGAAGTAATCGCGCCATTACCAACTACCAGAACCACGGAGAACAACCCAGACCAACACATAATATACCCACACACTTCCCCCAAAAAATAACGAGAACCCAAGCAGAAAGAACCCGCCAAAATATCCCGGAATTGAAAATCCCCCTTCCCCCCAAAGCTTCCAAAAATTCCCTTCCCCTTATTCCTGATTTACCCCCCCTCTCCCTTTCACGAAGAATAGAGGTGCCATACAGCCAAATAACTCCCCACCTTAGCACAGCACAGTACCTACAAATTTTATATACGCGCTTCCGCATCATAACAATTACTCCTCAAAATATCGGATCACAACCGCTCACTCGCCTCCTGTACCTTCTGCTCGTGTCCGGATGTGATGTAAGTTAAGAGCGCAGAGGGCTCTACCGGTATAAACTAGAGAGTGCGCGCTTACTCCAGGCCCCATCTTTTTAAAGAATGGGAAAACAAAAGCTCATCTTATGATAGCTAAAAAGGGTTGTCCGAGTTCTTACAATTTAAACGCAAAATCCGGAGAGCTCCATATAAGTCCGGTGGTAGAGCTAGGTATTAATTAGACCGCTTCCCTGTTATCTCTATACTATTAGCTTAACAATTTGCCGGTTGACCTTATTGGGTTTCTTTATTTCTTTCTTGGGGTTTCTTTCTTTCTTTTTTGCGCTTTCGGCCGGCGTATGGTAATTCCGGGAGGGACTTCTTCCTTCCGTAAGAAGCGCGGTTGATCGATCACAGTAACGAGAAATGCCGAGTGATACCCACGTGATGGCGCCACACAAGAATCCACCGCCTATTTTTTAAGATTGTTTTATTGGTTTTCTAGCACGCAGGTATAGCTAGCTACCGCACTGCACTCGTCAAGAAGGGAAAGTGTTAAAATAAGCTAGTGGAATAGGTGAAAATAACAGTAGAGGGTGTATACGATACAATAGGGAATAAGAGCCATAAAACAATGGGTATATAAAGACGGGAAAAAAAAATAAAGTCCGAAAGGAAAGCGAACACAGCACATCATAGCCCAGAATTTAAATAATGCATGAAAAAATGCCGAAAACCCTCACTCATGGCTCAACGACGTCAATCCCAACACTTTCGTTATCCGAGCAAATAAAGAAAGATAGAAAGCAAAGGGGAGGCATCACACGTGCTTAATATTTCGTCCGCAAGAAATCCATTCCGCGCACCGCTATCGCCACTTCCACCTGAATCCTACCACGACAAAACATCACCACGAAATAATATCCCTCCCAAGATAACACAAACCAATAGCACAAAAAACCTGCAAAATAAAACTCAATCCCAATCGTCGTTGCCCTCATGATAATCCAGAGCGTCAAGTCCCTGCCCGTTGGGTTCCTGTTCCCGCTGCTTCCCCTCTTCAGCCCCACCGCAATTAGTCTCCTGGAAAGCCCTCCCCGGCTGTGGAGAGTGGCTATGTCTCCCCGCTAGACGAAAGTCCTTCCCGCCACACTCTTCTTGACATGCACTAGCACAAGTTTCAGGAAACTCCGTCCTAACCCTCTCTTCATCAGATGATTGGGACATGCGTCTCGTGAAATTCAAGGACCTCTCTCCGACCTCCGAGGAGAATCCTCCGTCGGAATCCAGCTGAGGAGGACTCGGTTGGGTTTTCCCATGCCCATCGCCTGGGGAGTCAGTTATGAAAACCATAGACCAAGCCCCACTAACCATTTCAGCAAGAACGTATCCCATAGAACCATCCGGAAGCTCAACCCTATAGAGCTTTGCAGTTTCTCTAGAGAATACCGCAGAATCGGGGTTGAGAACCTTGCCCACGTGGGTTCCTTTATCGGAACTGGCTTCGATATATCTCATGCAGTCGTTCGAAGTTTCGGCCAAGTAGATGTTTAGTGAGATTGAGTCAGACCGTGTTTTCCCCGGCGCGACTACCTCGCCATCTTCGGGAGAGCTAACATCGACACCTACATTCCCGCTGCTCTCTTTCTTCTGCCGAGCGAGTTCGAGGGTGCTAGGGACGACATCTGCAATTTTGCCCTCCCCTTCCTTCTCCCCCGCAATCTCCCCGGATTGAAGAGAACTAGGAGCGACATCTCGAACCCCCTCCTCCTGCTCTCTCTTCCCACTCCTCTCACAGCCACTCCGCTCCGAGAGTGCATCTCTCCTAAGATCCTCAGACTTGGACTCGTGGGCTTTGTCGCGGGCGATGTCGAGGATAGCATCAGCTTTTAGCTCCTCCCCTGGGGTATTTCCCACTCCCGGTCCATCGCTCATGCTTTCCCCACCCATCCCCCTAACACCCCTCCTAGCTACACCAGTCAAAGCCTTCATAGCCTTCATCTCCATCTCCTCTATTTCTTTCTTGTAGCTCTGAAACAGGGAGGCAATTGAGTAATCAGCGAGTTCTCTCATATTATATGGGCGAGCTCTTATACGCCCACGACCATTGCCGGCGGGGTTGCGCACGCGTACAGGATTGTAGATCTTATTTTTATCTTCCGGTGTGTCATTTTCCTCATCCTCCGTCCCACAGAGACGATGTCCCATTTTCTCTTCTTCGAGATCCCCGAAAACCTTCTCACACGTGCTCTCTTCCGGAATATCTCGAGGTAACGGGGTCCCCTGTGGGCTGCGATGTAGTTGTAAGGCCAGGGCTCTATTCTCCATTCCATGCTCTTGTTCCCCCATGCCATCAAGTCCCACGTCTCCCTTTGGACCTTCAACCGTAGGATGGGGATCCGCATCATCATCAAATTTGAGAAACTCTGCTTCTGCACCATCCCAGTCCATAAAATCCAGATCTTTCTCGAGCTGCTTCTGTACCAACTCCAGTTCTCTGTCCGGACCTCCAAGTCCCTTATCCACAGAATCTGTTACCGCGTGCTCATTCATTGTGGAGTCTCCCCCGCAGCCAACTCCGACGAGTCCTTCCCATAGAATTTCTGGAAGAGGTTCCAAAGGGTCCACATCATATCTCTCAGGGCTTTTCTGATGGCCGTGGAGCGATGCACTATTAACACCACATTCTTCAAGGAGCGCATCGATCTCGTCATTGACCCTTTCAAACTCATCCTCAGCTCCGCCACCACTCTGCTTGCCGCCCAGGTGCTCCAGACCCCTCCCTGCTCCCAAGTCTTCCTCGACCCCCCGAACAGAACTTCCACCCCCAATTGCCTCCCGAAGACCCAAATGTTTAACACCTATCTCACCCGGTCGGACTCCATCGGCTGTGTCAAGTTTGCTAGCAGCCAATTCTTGGTGGCTCTCCCCAACCCTCTTTCTCGTTCCGGTAAGGTCGCCACCCTCGTCATGCTCCACTTTCTCATCATGAAGCCCCAAGTACTCCTCATAAGGCAACCTACCCTTAGAGTAGATCCCAAATTTTTTCACTGGCTTCTCTTGCAGAACCTCAGCGGCTTTTTTGAACTTTTTCCTGCTCCCTTGACCCGAACGTGTTTCTGTGTCGTCGGAAAGTGAATCGCTCCCCACTGCAGGGAATCCGAATGTTTTCTGAGAGCACTTCTGTTCTGCGAGTTCGCCATCGGTGTTTTCCTCCAGTGGATACTTTCTCTTACGCTCGTGGTGTTGCCCCTTCTTCTCTTTTTCATGGATTGACTGCGAGTTGCCGAGTCCCTTTCCCTCCTTCTGAGAGATCTTAGGCCTATACAGGGCCTTTTTAGTTTCGCCGAATTGCCCCCTTTCTCCTTGCACTTGCACCTCCTCCGAGCCCCCGAATAGTGAATCGCAGTCTGATGCCGGAAATCCAGCCGCCGGTCGGGAGCCAGCTCGTTCGGAAAATTCCCCATCGGTGTTTTCCTCAAACCACGACTTGCGCCTCTCACCTTTGTTTTGGCACTTCTTCTCTGCTTCAGACGTTTCCTGCGACTTGCCGGCTACCTTTTTCCTTGATTGGGGGATTGTAGGCTTATTCACCTTTATCGAGTCAACTCCTGACAGTTTCTCGGACTCGTCAAACAGAGAATTCCACCCCTCTGATTCTTCTTGTAGTTCTTCTCTAAGGAAAGACATTTGGCTCGCAACTTCGCTACTACTAGAAATTTCGAAAGGCCCCTCATTTCCACTGTCCGCAGCCCATCTAGTAGTTTTAGACTTCTCTGTTTTTCTCCCAAACCCAATTTTACCCCTCTCCTTTGAACGAACTACCCCCAAAACCCTCTCCATAATCTCCCGTTCCTGTTTCTTCAGGCGCAGCTGCCCACGGAGTTGTTCAGCTTCAGCATTAATTCTTGCAAGTGCGACAAGATGTGGAGCCTTTCCAGCGGCGATCTCAGCCACCCGCTCTGCTGTTTTTTCCTCATAAGACCCAGTTCGTCTATGCTTTTTCTGCCGGGCGGGTTTAATCTCCGCAGCAAATTTTTGGCCGGTGGATGAAGCGCAAAAAATCGTGTCGGCCCCCGCCCTAGCCTTTCCCGCTTCTTTGTTAGCGCGAGGCCTTCCTGCGATCTTGGAAGTCTTGAAGGTGGGAGGGATATCATGATCGTCGGAATCTCCCTCAGACACTCCACAGCTATCTCCACTACTCACAACGCTCCCGACAAAAACTTTCTGACCGGCGGGCGCTTTAGAGTTTGAGCCAACCTTGACTCGCTTCCTTTTTCTACTGGGACCACGGGGGGAATAGTCCTCCAAATCAACCAAGGATTCAACATCATCAGGCTCCCTCATCGATCTAGTTACTTTTTTTGCAGGCTTACTAATTTTGTTAATCTTTGGGCGGTATTCCCGGTCCCAATCATTTTCGGTGTCGGAATCAACATCAGTAATGTTCTCTGGTGAACGCAAAATTACAAATTCGGAACTACGCCTGGCGCCGAGGCCGCCTGGGCGGGAACTGGCTCCGCGCGAGTCCATTCCACCGCGGCGATAGGGCGGCATTTCTGTAGAGGCGTAGGGAACTAGCCGTAGATGTGAGAAAAAGAGGGGAATTTTCGGGGAGCAGACGACGAAAGGGGGAGGGAGGTTTAAAACGAGTAGGTATTTTAAGACGATATTTTATCTAAAAATTCGCAAAGAATTAGCCTCAAGAGCACATTCCCTCCGAAAGGTGATAGGCATAGAGGGGCAGGTACAACTTAAACCTGAAGGCTATCCACAAATTCCAAGTAGGTGGCGCGAATATTTTTTTAAAGCACTGGCCCGTAAAATAGGTTGATTTTTCTCCGCTCCGTTGGGTCGGGAGTTTCTGTAAGAAGCTTTTTTCAGAAGTCGAAAGGGGAGGTTAGAAGGTGGAGCTGGGCGCGGGAGAGAAGGTTGACGCAATGAGGCGAGAGAAGCGCGAGAAGAGAGAGGAGGGTAGAGGGCTTGAACGAAGGTGCAGACCACGTACGCGTCCTTTGGGCCAACGCTTCATCACTGGAACGGGGGACGCACCACAGCTCACTCTTTTACTTCCCCGGGAGACATCGCGACTAAAGAGGTTTCATACCCGCATCTCACGTCTGTCAACCTAATGTTCTTCTCTAGGTTTAAGAATTCGAGTGATATCATATGATCCCAACAGAGTCTTCACAGCAGCAGTAATGGAGAGCCTAGGGAGAATTCTCGTTTCCGAGAGCAAATTATCTCTCTATCACCGCAATAATATATTTGATAAACAAATCTAACTCCTTCTCGCCGCGAAAAACCACCGCTAAAGCCCCTCCCCACACACTCACAAGTTATAGCAGTAGCTCACTTTAGTGCAAAGCTACACGGACACTCCCTTCACCAGCAATAAAACAGTCACTTGGACACGAGCTAACCAAACCAGCAAACCTCCACCGGGACACACACCCAAGATAAATCACCACGAGAAGAGAATATCCCACACAGAATAGACCTCGGATAGAACAAACTCTCTTTTAATATTATATAGCTCTCACTATCCACACAAACTGAACCATAATACCGCAAAGCAAGACACACTCAACTATCACCGCAACCAATCCCCCGAAACAAACATTTCCAGCCAAGAGCTCTCCATGCGACACAAGCCCTAGCCGAAGTTGGGAGATGGTGCGAGTTTTTTTGCAAGAGATATAGAGGAAAGACGAAATTTTCTGATGTGAATAGGAAGCGAATAATACTTGCACCAAATACAGGGAAAGAAAAAATATGTCCTACCAACCGTTGGTAGAACAAGCGATTAAAATCCACGGATATTATCCTCATTCACTATCTTCAGCTCACAAATTTTCACCCACATAAGAGAAAATCCTCCGTACCATACTAATCACATATCAACTAAACCCCCTTCCAATCATTGACCCATCGGAGCAATGACAAAGACATTGGGGTAATTTTTCCTCCTTTCCTCCTTTCTACCCTATAACTCACCCTTCTCATCCATCTCTAAATGTAGCCGGGGACTAAGACAAAAACAGAAAATTGGGTGACGTCCGAGATTAACCACCATCCCAATCTCTTAGGACATCACGAACCCCCCGCTTCTGCTGTTCCTCCACCCTCGCACCCTTCTTCCCTCCGGGTAGGTTTACCTACTTACCTATTCTTTTCCCCGCAGGCGCCTAAGAAAGCGAAAAGCCCAACCCTCCAACAAACAATGCGCTTCCCTATCACTCCTCGCCTCAAGTCCCCGTAAAACCATACCCTTTGAATAACCCCCCAAATCTCAGAAAACCGAGTAGAGAATGGCAAGTTAGTATAAGTTTATATGAGTTTACAAAAAGCACACCCGAGTGAAAAGGAGAAAAGAGAAGTCGTACCGAACCATTCTAAGAAAAAGAGAGCTCTTCTGGGAGCACACGGTTTGCTACAAAAAGAAAGAAAAAGGAGTAAAAGATCAAAGGCGGGGTACCGCACTCCCGGAGTTGGAATCATTTTACCCCTCTAGAAGAAAGTAAAATGAAAAAGCCCTCTATTTCCATGCATCTTTATACCATCTCAGGCTTTTCAGTGTGTGCATCCTACATTTTTTAAAAAATTCTTCACTCTAGCTTTTGAACTAGCTTCCCTATCTGGCGCTGCCGAGAGCTCACGATCCTTCCTTGCTCGGCACTCTTAACCAATTTTTCTAATATGGAATTCCGGCAACTGTAAGGAGACCTTAACAACCGCCACCCAAACTAAACAACTCGGAAGCAAGCATTGCCGTAGCACTCACCATCCTCCCTCCCACGATCCCCATTACCATGACTCCCATCTGTCTTTTCACAGCAGTAAACTCAAGCGCTTGGTCTGTGTGTCTTTGGGTCCGGACGGGACATACGGCAGCACCCAAGAGAATACCCGGGACAGCCGGGATTCTGGCGCCCGGGTGGATGACTGCCTAGGACGGACAGTGGGGACCTCAGGCAGTATCCGGTAGTTACCAATCGATAGAGGATTGCAGGGGCCCGTCGTCACCCCCCCCCCCAGGACGGGCGCTCCTGCCCCACAGCTTAAGACACACGTCAAGAACCCCCAAAGCCAGAGCCCCACATGTACCCACAAGCTCCCAGGCGTACGGGATCACTACTTCGCAATATTCAAAGTCCCTTTGACATCTCTAATACCCTACAAAATTGTCAACACTAAAGACAGTCTCCAAACACTTAGTTCACTTCTTCCATGAGTCGCCTCAAGGAAATTATTCTCAAGAAGGAAGATACGGGACCCGAATGACGAATTGGTAAATTTTGGAGCCCCCCGCTAGTCTGTTTCCCCAGACACTAGCTCGCGGACATCGTCGGGTATGCTGGTAAATGCCCTGGCGCCGGGTGCCCGAGTAAATCCCCGGGGAACAAAACATGCTTACGCTAACAAACTGAAACACTTTTTGGAGGACGTTGTTGCTTTAGTGTTAAGAGATGTGGCGGTTGGTGTTCGATCGCTGTTTGCTCAGTTGACTGGTTGAAGAGACTTAGTACTTCTGAACTAAGTGTGGGGATTTTCCCTTAGTTATACTTTGCATTAGGCACTGCAATAACTCGAATAATTGGACCACGTTCTAGAAGGCTAGAGTCATCTCTCTTAGCAATCTCTAGCGCTTTCCTTTTTTTTCCCGATTCGTCCTCGAGAGCGGGTTTTTTGATGCGCTTGTCGACCCCTTTCCAGAGGGGGAAATCTAGGACTGCCCAGAACATAGTTTTTCCAATCATTCTTTAGGTCATGTGTTGTCAGAAACGCAGATAGCCTGCGTGTACCGTATCTCTATATATGCACTGTCCGTCGTCAATCAAAATTCGATCTCAGTGTACGATATGATAAGCGGATAAGAAATATTTTCAACTTAAACTACCCACCCGATGCTTACTTGCTTGCTGGGAGCGGACCCCCCGCCCAGCAAAAATAATGCATCCCTAGAAAGCTGGGCGGAATTCAAGCAAGAAAGAAGAAAAAGAAAAAGAACAGAAAATAAAAAAGCCTTCACAAAGCCCTGGAGCGAGCAGAAGGCTATAGTGAGATAATAAACATGGGAGCAAGTAGGGGGGAGGCTCGAGGTCTCAAGTGGGGCTTTGCTAGTCATATCATACCAGAGTAACAAGCGCACAAAGCACCGATTCCGTTTTAAACCACGAAGAATCTCTCATTAAACACCTAAGGAGTAAGAAACACCTCCGTTGAAATCCATATACCAGCAACTCGGGAAGAGACACACTACCCAGTAGGATAAGTATTAGTTCCCAGGTTAACCTTCCATGGAATACCCAGCTGGCGCAGTGGTTAACACTCCTGTGCAATTAGCGGGAGCTCAGGAGTTCAATCCACGCTGACAATCAGTTATTATTGAACGATCCGTCATGTAGGGCAGGAGAATAAAAATCCTGCCCTATGGGAACTGGGAGATTGAAGAACTTGGCCCTTCATCAATAGGGCTGTGGGGTTTAACAATCCTGCTACGAGGTGGTAGAATCCGACTCTAGACCTTAACTTAAAAAAGGTTGGCGATCGGCGGGTAGCAGAAGCAGACGGGAGGGGGGGTTAGTAAATAAATAAAAGTTAAAGTTAAAGTAAAATAATTAAAAATTAAAAATTTTTTTGCTTTTTTTACCTTGGGAAGGGCAGCTCTCCCTATTTATTGCCTTGTATACATAGCTTTTTTTTTAATAAAGCGAGGTAGTACCAGTAGCACCGTACTGTCGGGCATGTAGATAGCCTATAAGTATATGGCGGCTGGTTCCATTGATGGCTATCATGACGCGGCCAATAGATCTCTGTCCTGTATTTAGGACCCTTCTGTACGATAGCAACCAACAAGGAAGGACGCTCCTCTCAACACCTTACCCGAGAGGCCCCTCACAGCACCGCACATCACCACCAATTGCGCTGGAAAACCTTCGTGATAATAGCTCCCGCCTTTAGTTACAATAAAACACCCCCCCCACTGGCAAATACCCCCGGAAAGTCAAACAGATCAATAACAAACCAGTAATCGATATACTCCTCACCTCGCACACACAGCATAAACAAATAATGTCCTATCCTATTCAGCAGGCCCAGAAAAAAATTGTGATTCCTTCACTGCTTATAGCATCCGTTTCATAACTAACCTAACCCCTCTATTCCACATCCCACAAACCACGATCCTCCCAAAAAAACCCCCGGAATCACTCGACATTGTAATTTTTCGCCTATATAACCGCAGTGTGAAATTAATATATTTCCATAATGTATCCTGTGTAGGTATGATACTTCTTGGGAGATAACTCTTTTCTTCTGGACGTCGCACACATACGAAAACGGGATAGTGCCGGATAGATAGATCGCAACGGCTAGATTCATGGCTGGCCGGAACAGCGGTTTAAGGATCAGATGAGATTCTACCATTGGCTACTTGGGCACAGCATGATGTTATACAAAAACTCTACTACCCTATAGCATCGCCGAGCACCAGGAAAATGCTATCTATTTATTTTTTCTTTTGGGATGGTACGTTCCGCTTTCCCTTTTTGTTGCAGTTCTGTAATGGAAATTGTGCATATATAACGAGCAGGCTCTAGACAACCAAAAAAACCCCATATTTTCTCTCTCCAGTTTCTCCCTTTCCCATCCCTACCACCCCAACTATCATACATATCGACAAATAATAATACCACCCGCGCGCATTTCCGAGTATTAGGGGTTTGCTTGTTGTGGGGTTCGGTCGGTGGTGGTGGAACAAAGTCATCTTGGTATAATACGGGGGTGTATCATACTCACCCAATTGATAGAATATAATAGGGTGGTAGGTGTAAACGTGGTGTGAGAAACCGGACGCACGGTGGACGGGGGGGAACAATTCTGTCATACCCGGGTAGTGGACAAGAATTCACCGGGCCAAAACATAAGATAATGTTTATTCGGTCTGTCAGAACTTCATCAAAACGGAAGAAGAAAAAAGAGAAAAAAGAGAAAAAAGAGAAAAAAGAGAAAAAAATCCCCCCGCGAAAGTAGCGCGCCCAAGCCCACACAATGCTATCTTACAAACACAACCATTCCCCCCTCTCTCCATCACCAATCAACCCCAAACCAGCCCCCACCACCATCGACATTAACCCACCCCTCCTCCTCCACCGCCTTCTGCCAGCCCATAACGACCGCCAAAACCCTGCACGTATTCCCATTCCCGCCACAGAACAGCTTCCCAGCGGTCTCGCCGAGGATCTTGACGTCGCGGAAGTACTCCCTGGCCATGTCGACCACCGCCACCTCGCCCCCGCCAGCACGCGCATTTTCAAAAGCCTGTCTGGTCCAGCCGCCGGGGAGTAGGCTACGGGTGCTTTGCGAGGGAGGGACGAGTTGAGCGGGAGTGTAATCTGCAAATTCCGGGAGGGAGTATATTTCCGGATCGTCGGATGATAGGAGGACGGTGGCATTGTCCCCGGCGGCGGCGGCAGCAGAAGATATCAAATCTGCATAGTGTGACACAGACACGTGCCCTGTCTCCCGCCATTCAAAGGCTTTATCTTTACCGTCGCCCCGGCGGATTTGCGCGGCTAGTACTTCGTTATTGCCGGCTTCCTTCCCCAGCTGTTTCTTCCGCATCTCGACAGCCTCCTCGTCGGCAGCTGACAAACGCAGTCTGAACAGCGCCTCGTACCCGCTTCTTGCGAATGCGAAGATCTTGTGCTGTCGCTGGACCCTCATTTTCCTCGCATCTTCGAAGTAGTCCGCGAAGGCGTGGCCGAATGTTGCGCTTGTGGTTGAGTGTGCCACGAGCAGGTGCGGGACTTGGTGCGGGCAGGGAAGGACAAGGTTAGGAGGCGGAGGGCGGCAGGTGGGTTTTCGCGGAAGAAAGTAGGTGGCGTAAGTTCCCCAGGACCTACCCCAATTAGCCACGCCAAGAGATAAGAAAAACGAGAGTGGGGGCCAACCAATTACTATCATCCACAAAAAACGTCCTATTCTCACTCATCGCCAAACCATACGCGCTCCACAAACCAAGCAACATCCTCCCAAGCCCCGGATCCGCGGAATCAAGCATGTACGTTAGGCTCCTTTTACAAACCCCCCTCAAAGCCGCTTTGTCCTCCACCCTGGGATTCAAAAAGTGGTCGTCCACCCAGTAATACCCATGATGTCCATGTCCCCCGTGCCCCGCAGCGGTACTGCTCGCTCGGTGGGCGGCACGGCACATCTCGCCGTACACATGCGGTCGCAGCAGGCCCCCAAGATTAGCGGGCAACTTCCAAGTCCATTTCTGGTTTCCCTCGCCGTAGTCGAGCAGGGTGGGCTCCACGTTTGTTATGCTCGCTGGGTCGATTCTGTTCGTCTTTGCCGAGGCGGAAGGTTGGAATACCATGAGGAGCCAGACTATGCTTGACAGGGTGATTGCGATGAGGAATACCCTTCCGCGGGTCAGTCTTGGACCCATACTCCGTAGCCTGTGATCCTTCTTGTGCTGTGAGAGAAAGGGCTCCTCGGCTGCGCTGCGGTAACGAGGGCTTGCTAGTGACGAGGAAGGCATTGAGACCGGCTCTGCTATTATTACTGTTTGTTGTTTGTGGTGGTGGTGGTGGTGGTGAAGCGAACGGGCGAGGGAGCGTGGGAGGAGAAGTGTTGCAAGTCGAGTGGAGGGTCGATGGAATTTGTAGTGCGGTTGGCTCGGGTTACACGAGACGGTTGGGCTCCCGACAGGGGTTTGAAACGCCACGGATGATACGCTGCGCTCCGCATATGCGAAACGGGCGTTTGAGGACTCTGCCCTTCTTTCCTCCTATCTGATTACTGTGCTGGGGAATTTTACTAAGTTGTCGGCACGCCCAGCAGGAGTGATGGTATCAGAGCGTTGCACACCCGTTGTTATGACACCTCTATAATACATGTCATTAATAAACAGAGTGATAACTGGTGACGGGGCCTTACAACCTATAATACCAGCCAATGATCAAACGTACGTCCCGAAACCCCGCCCCCAGATAACGTGACCTGGCGATTACTATCCCCACTACAAGCGACTCCACATACACAGGCTATGAAGCTAGAAGCGCAGCTACAGTACGCAGAGCAAATTCAAGTGGCTCAACAAGCGGGAGTGGGTTGCCGCTCAATTTTTAAATTCGATACGGGAAGCACGTTAATCCCATCTCAAGATGCGTGCAGACGGTACGAGCATCTCTTGAACCGGGAACAAAAGCCCAACCCACCCCCTGTAGACAAGTCAACCACACGACGCATTAAAAGTTAGTGATAAATTATGGTGCCAGGGAGCGATACACCTCTCACTCAACCACACTACCTTGTCATGTAGAGGGATAGGTAAGAGGTGATTGAACAGTTATAAGGTTAACCAGCTAAATATATCCCTGTCCGTTCAGATTAACTTTTTCCTACCTTAATACTTAGAATCTCAACCCACGCCCTCCACATTGCCACTAGCTAACCACCAACCCACTTACGCTCGTAATAGCCAATAGGCAATTGCCCCCTCTAGCGAAAACCAAACCCGACACAGCCCAACTCCCTCGGGCAAACTCCCCACAATCACACACGATCACTAAAGGCAAGTAACATAAGGGATCACTCGAGACCACCTAACCGAACCCCACAAGACCAACCGACAATGCATAAAAAAATTTATAACAGATAAATAATACAGTGTTGGCACCCCTACAATCGCCACCCCCCTTGCGATTCCTCCAACCCGCCTAACCATGACCCAAAATGTGCCATTCCGAATCCCGGTGGGACATATGCGCTCCTCCTATAAGAGTTAAAACCCAACACCCTCCCCCCGCCAGTCCTTCCCCCTCTTTCCCATTCTCCCCGCTAAGGGCAATGACTCCCTCCTTCTGCTGTTGCTCGACCCCCCGATCCTCCCGGGCTTCTATACCACCATTTACCATCAAACATCGCTACAAGCCTCTCATAACCGACACTCTACCCTCCTCGTTTCAAATCGCTCATCCGTTCCGGTAAACATACTGATGCTTACAGGGTCTGTCCCCTATACAGATTCCTGCGCTCGGGAAGCATAACTCGACAAACCGTTAGGGTTGAACGTGAGGGTGATATCTAGTAAGTTTCACAGAATGCTCCGCCAGGTAGGGGATCAGGGTCGCAGGACATGTCCCACCCCGTTTCGCTATCTAGTGAAGTAGAGAAGGTGGGAGTGTGGGAGAATAGTTCTTCAATGGGGCAAATGCAAGCAGAGGCGGATACCAGATTCGTAGACTGCGTCGAAGAGAGAAACGGACCTTTCCACTGCGGTTTTAAAGGGGTGAGTGGGGGGCGGGGTGGGTGAAGAGGTGTGGAAGGTAGATATTAGGGTGATGTAATCTACTAGGTCGGGGCTCTCCGAGCAGAATTCCGAGAAGGAGAACACTACGGTGCCGTCTTGGGTTCGGGGGACGGGAATGGGGCAGAGAAGACCGTCAGGGTTTCCAGCATCCATTAGTCATTCCAGACACTGATCCTCCGGCTAGAGGAGTGGCGACGGCAGAATGCATCAATCCCTCCCGCCTTCTCTCCGCTTTCTAATACAATACTACCTCCAATCTCCACCTTCATCTGGGAGCGCATCACCAGACGACCCAAACCAACCCTCCACCAATTCTCTTTTTGTCCCTTCCCCAGAACCCCCCACTTTAAAAATCTCACACCTCCGCCCAAGCACCCCCACAAACCCTTCAAGCCCTCCAGATCCGCTGCCCAGGTCCCAACACGCCGCCACAACCCCACGAGCACCTGCCCACGAGCCATATACGACCCCCGGAATTCATCGAGGAATAGCATGTGCCCAGCTTCGAGTATTTCCTAGCAACCCTCAGCGGTGGAAATTCCTCCAGTCTCAGCCTCTCCCTCATCCTGCTACGTCGGAGATTCTCCAGATTGGAGAAAACATGCAACACGAAAGCATTGTAGTGCCACCGTTGCTCCGCGTTGGCAAGAAATGATAGAGGATATCCAGAAGCATATACTTCCCAGCACCCACCCCACAGTGTAATAGTAGACCCTGCGAGGTATTTCAACTCGACAGTGGATTCAGCGGTTGTCTGTAGACGGGTCAATTCATTGCCACTACCGCCGTCACGACCGCTACTACGGTTCCCGTAGAACACGGGTTCTGGTGGGGGTGGTTTGGCGGTTAGTCTTGCGAGGGGTTGTAATCGGTTGTCCAATTCCGCTGGGGGTGGAGCCTAGTAATATATGGAACACGTCCTGCAGTACCAAGGCAGCTCTATAGCTCGGCGGGTCCGGAAGGATGATCTTGGAGAGGATATGAGAACGGCATACGTGTAGTGGGTTTGTTATTGTCAGACCAGGCGCTTGCGGGGGCGCGCCGGAACTTTAGGGCCTGGCGGAAGCTGAGACTTTGGGGCTTGGTGGATTGATATTGATATTGAAACCCTGGTGGATTGCATTCGTACTGTAGATAGGCTGGATGACGTTCCTGCCAAGAGATCTCTCGCAACAAGCGTGATCGCGCGCCCTGGAACTTAAAAAAAAAAAAGAGTACCGACATGTTGCAAGGATCGGCTTAGGAACCGTACTAGAGAACAATTACGGCACCCATATCCCATGCCATACCCGTCTCGTTTACAAGTATTGCGCAGTCGAGTCCCAAAATACCGGTAGCAGCGGAGAGTTTAACCCTTCTGGGAGGAGGTGCCGCATGTCAGAGTACTCGAGTACCTATTGTACTCCCTCACAACTTTACGGTAGCGGTATGGTTGCGCTTCTGAAAAACTCAATGGATAAATCCATTGAACATCAGCCTCGGATCTTGAACCCTGGTCAGTCGGAAGTCCGCTTTTTTTTTCCTTTTTTAATTTATTACCGCAGTGAACCTACTTGTACGGTACGAGTTCTCGTACCAGTATGCAGCAGCTACGGCGGTAAGCACTGGGTACGGGTATGATACTGTAACTGCCGCTCCACTTCTCGAGCAAGGGAGGAGGATATCACATCAGAAATGTGGCTGTTAATTGGAACCGGGGGAGAGGACGGGCGGGGGGGGTGGTGAGGGGCAAAAAAAAAAAGATGGCCAGCCATTGATTAGCTTAGCCTGAGTTCTGGGGTACGGTAGCTTGCAGTACCCACAATACCGCTTGAGCGTATTTACAGTACGGTGGGTGGTGGGAGAAAAAGGATTCCAACATGGGCTGAACTACGACTTGCTACAGCTAGCATAACTGCATCCTTACTGCAAAGGAATCACCGGCATCACTCGGCTCGCCTTTTCTCTCCTCCCTCTTCGGATTCTTATCGCACTGGACCTTGACACAAGTTAGCTCGCTACTATTTCCTCTCATACCCCGTATCGTATGACACCGCCATATCATACGAGGCTACCTTACATTATGGTGCGTGGTTCGGTTCTGGTGGCTGCAAGCAAGTCACTCAATGCCACACCTGTATTTCACTCGCTTCACTTCACTTCCCTCCCTCCCTCCCTCCCAGCCACGCACGGACATCTTATATCAGCAGGAGCAAATTGAGGCCGACCAAACGGAGCTGAAAGCCACACACACCTCTCTTTCACACCGATTGTCGCACTTACAGAAACCTGACTTTTCCCCCCCTCCCACAAAAGCTGGGAAATTCAGGGGAAGAAGAAAAAAAATTCACAAAAGTACTCGGTATTAGGGGTATTTCGGGCGCGGTGCCACGAAATGTCTGGGTTTATTTCCTATTCTGGGGGTGCGCCCGACTTTTGCTGCCCTTACAAAAAAAGCCACAAAACGCGTTTGTATGGTGGAAAACCCTAGTTACCGTACCGTATAATACAGTAAGAACTGGAATAATTGAACCTCGCGCCAAGACGTCTGAAATTCCTTCTCTTGGATAGGGGCTCGAGAGCACTGCGAAAACTGGCCCCCCTCAGCCCCGGACTTGAGACAAAAAAACAAAAAAATAGTTGACCTTACCAGCAAAGGCAACTCCAACGTCCAAAAGTCAGGTTCAATTATTCCAGTTCTTACGGTATATGGGGTGCGCCCGACTTTTGCCTACCCCCGAGTAGTACAAGTAACGCTGCATAATAATTAAAATTCAATCTAAAGTGTGAGAAGAGGCAAAATTTGATTGGAGGAAGGGAAAAAAACAGTACTTGATTTTGGTATTAGCACTGGCCACTGGTGGTGGGTGAGCTGCCGTGCTGAGGAGGAAATCAAAGACCGGCAAGGCGCGGATCCACAGACTCTCTGTTGATCGAAGATGGTTCGAATCTCGCTTTGGGCTCTGGACTATCCCGTCGAGTCGTCGGTATGTACAAGTATCAACACATGCGTATCATACCGTAGTGACAACCATGACGCAAACAGAGCGGACAAAGCCAAAAGTCGAGTTACCATCCTATGATTCCCCTAACCCACGAAGGCCCTTGTTGCGTCAACGGGCTTGAACTTTGTGATGTGGTGATACCGGCACTGCAATTGTACGAGCGCATCAAAAGACCCATGCTGCAACCAACTCCAACTCCAACTGGCAAAAAAATAAGTGCTATTTTCCCTGTCTGCAAAACAACACGACAGTCAATCAAGACCAAAAGCTAGCCGGACCCGAGCTACAGTGATATAGGTCAAGTGAAAAGTAAAATGTCAGAAAAGAAAGGAAAAAGTCAAATAAACAAGACCCCCCATCATATGTCCGGTACATAAGGTACCATACCCGAGTACATACTGTACCCATCAACGGATAATACCGATATGTAAACCTAACCCATGCGCGCACCGCCATTCTCAGGCTCCTCCACTCACCCTCTCCAAGCCGTCCATTCCCCCTCCCCTCCCCTCCCCATCCCATCCCAGACCCGATCCATCCATCCAACAAACTCAGCCACCCACCACCAACCCCAACCCGGGCACCACCCCGAAGATCCCCACTCGAGTACCGGTACTGGCCAAAAAGCTCCCACGAGAGAAGAGGGAAAAAAGGCCGCGATCCAATCCCGTTTCGCGCATACCTCCCATCGCAAGCACTTTCCCGTTTTCGGATCCCAACTAACCACATTCAACTGAGCAGGGATAACAAATGTGGACTTCCGCCCCCCCTTTTGCCTGCCGCTCTGGGTTGTGTTGTGTGTGTGTGTGTGTGCGTGCCTGTTGTTGCAGCACCGCGATAAGTTAGCGATGTCATAGTTACCGCTCTGCTTTGGCTTCAAGTTCGCTTTTTTTTATTTCCTGCCTGTTGTGGCGCTGGGGCTTTCGCCTTCTGGTTGCGATTGCGCCGGTGTGTGGAGGACTTTTGCCACGGGGATGTTTGGATGGGTTCCGGACAACCACACAAAAGTCGCCTGCCTGCCTGCCTGGCCCTTGCGATCCATCTCGATCCAAATTTCTAAACTGGGAAATAGAACTCTTCTCGGGAGGAGGGTATGATCCGGTTTTCCTCTGGGTTATTTGAATAATAAATTTGAACTGGTCCATGATTTTTTGCACTCATCCCCCAGGCTGTGCGGGGAGTCATTGTTGCGGTTGGAGTTGGAATTGAAGATTGTTGCATGTCTTTATCAAATGGTTTCCATGTGACATGGTTCTGGATATTGATTTTGAACTCATTAAATGAAATGGGGATAGGGTAAGGGCCATTAGCGACTTTGTAAAAAGGGATTCCACCCAATATTGTGAGAGGAATTGATTTTTTTAAAAAGTTTTTTTCTTCTCGAATTCCCGTAATCTACTTGTAGCATGCCGGATTTTCCAAGAACCTGGGGTGGAGGGTAGATTCTGGTTGACCGGCACCATAGTGTAGCCTTTTCTTTCCTTTCCTACGGTACCGTATTCCCTGCCGGCGGTGGTTTGCGCCTCTATTCCTGTGGCCTGCGGTCTACGGGGGTGATGGAGGGGAGGAGGGGTTCATAGGAATCCGTAAGATACGGGTACATGAGGTAATGGGTGCGAAGCTGTGATGTGCCTGACTTTGCCTTTTTTACATTACTTGCTTACAGTATTTACCTGTCTGTACTGACTTGCTTGCGGTGCGGTACTTTGGGCTCGACCCGAGTTGACCGACTTGGGTGCCCTACCTATGAGGATGTGAAGTTTGTGGTATCCGCACTTTTTTTCTTCTTTCCTTTTTTTTCATTCTCATGCGGGCTATTGTGGAGTGTGGAGTGTGGAGCGGATGGTGGATGAATTGTGGGGTGGAGTGGGGAGGGCCACGCAGGAAGGGAGAAAGGGCTGCAACTTGGAGTAACTTTTTGCTGTGCTGTACTCGAGTACCGGTGCGATACCACAATTTGTGCTCCCACTGCTCCCACGCCAGGAGGGAGAGGCTGGAGGGAGGAAGGGAGGAGAGAACTGGAGGGAGGGATGGAGGGAGATGGTTTGTTGGGTGAGACAGTGCAGTACCGTGACCGAGAGCAGCAGCGAGCATCCGGTAGCGCAAGCCATTTATCGAGGTGGTATCGAAATGGATGTAAACATTCCAATGCTGTGCAGACCATAACTTAGCAGCACCACACTGCTGCTGGCTTTCACAATGCTAACCGCCTCCTAATCACAATAAATTGTATGCGGAATATGATAACCTTGTACCGGTATCGCGATTACTGTACCTTATCACTCCCGGTATGAGAGGTTTTATTGCTATTACGGTATTGCGTGTTGCGCTTATTTAAGGTTGGTTCAATTGAGGGTTGCAGTGGGAGAGGAGAGGAGGAATCCACGGGAATGGGAGGGGGGTTTTGTGTGTAGAGTAACACGGTGCGGGTACTGGAAGAATACTCGTACTCGAGTATGGCAGGGAGGGGGGGAGGAGGGAAGGGAAGGGAAGGAAGGGAAGGGAATGAAAAAAGAAAAAGGGAAAAAATATACACGCACGCAGAGAGGGTAAGAGTGGGAGAGAACTGTGGTTTTTGTATGGTTCGAAAAGATATTGATGGAGTTCTGACTTTGCTATGGTGCCGGTCTTGTTGGGGCCAGACTGGTCGATGGTCAGCCCCAGGGAGGCACAGTCATCCGACCGACCAAACAGGAACGCTGCTCATCAAGGCGGGCCTTCACTTTTTCCCTTTCTACTGGGGACTCCCTCGATTATCCCTTCACACAACACCTCCACTCCAGCCTCTCTCCGCTCCACACTCCTCTGCCACCACACATCCTCTCCACACACCTGCCACTCAGCTCCCCACCCCGGAACCCACGAACGAACTAGAGAGACTACATGTCCGTGGCTGTCTGGCCAATTTGCATTTTCATGACCTTGTAATCCACTTGTGAGCAAAACCAGAACCAGACCCAGGAGCAGAAGGGAAAAAAAATAAAATAAGGGAAAAAATGCAAGGCTGAGAAAAAAAAGCTGATGGATTTGTTAACAAGCAGAGAGCGAACGAGAGAAGACAGCAAGCAGCCACAATCACGAAAGCCCACCAGACCACTTCCGAACACCCATCCTCTTCCCTCTTCAACTGCTAACTGACGACTACGATACTTGCACTGTCAACGCCTTTTACCAAAAGACGGATTTCTTCTTTTGAAGAGAGAAAAAAATTGGAAAAATTAAAAATTAAAATAAAAAAGAGAGAAAGAGGATTGTCGTCAGAAACTTTCACGACGACCAAGGAAAAACTTACGCCCACCCCTTTCTACCCAAGAAATTCGCTTCCTTTCCTACCCACCACCAACTTTCCCTTCCAACCCCCCCTCCCCCTCCCTTCAGAATCCTACCGGCGGTAACTCCAACGCGAGACCTTTCCCGTAACTTCAGTTGTCGTTGAGAGAATTGCCCAAGGAGGGTTCTTTCCACGGTCGCGATTGAATCCATCCATCTCTCCACTATCCACTGGCACCATCCACTTTCCCCCCTCCACTATCCACAATTCCTTTTACAATCCGTTTTGCTTTTTTATCTTACGTAAACTAATCGATTCGATCCAAGGGATAAAGGGCCGTATAATACATTTGCTATGGCGTCCCAATTTTCAGGCACCAACGGGACCGATATTAAAACCTCTGCTGCTCCCGCCGGAGCATCAAAAAACTTACCACCATTATCAACAAAGCCTTCAACCCTAACACCTCAAGCACAACTCGCAGCGGCAATCCGACAACGAAGCACCTCACCTAAGATTATGCCGGAGGAACACAAGAACAACACTACCACAGCTGCTTCCACCAACGAGCCACCAAAACAATCGCCGAATCCTGCAGCACTGCTAATCGCTGGCTTTGGGATGAGTACTCCCGCAGATGCGCCAAGGGAAGCTGCTCCTTCCCTGGAACTAGGAAGCCTACCTGGTGTTGCAGCGGCAGCTGCAGCAATGGAAGAGCGCGAGTCCCCAACAGCGAACCCCATGTCAGGAACAGACAGCTCGGGTCTTACTACCACGGCACCACAAGACCCTGGGTCGCTGCTGCCACCCGAGCAATATCCACCACTCCAGCCTCAACCTCCTACGCCGCAACAACCTCAGATACAACCCCAGCACCCAAAAGATACGGGCACTCCCGTAACCCCGGGCGTCGGCCAAAATCCCACTACTCCAGTAACCCCCTTCAGCCCCTCCGGCTCTAGCGCTGGTGTCCGAGGAAAGCATACCTGCCCACATTGCATGAAGACATTCACACGCCACCACAATCTCAAATCACACCTGCTCACACACGCTCACGAGAAGCCATACCTGTGCACAACCTGCCAAGCACGTTTTCGCCGCCTCCATGATCTAAAGCGCCATTCAAAGCTGCACACCGGCGAGCGACCACACGTTTGCACCAAGTGCGGGCGGAGATTTGCACGCGGGGATGCATTGGCGAGACATGCTAGGGGCGAAGGTGGGTGCGCGGGGAGGAGAGGGAGTATGAGTGGGTTGAATGAGGATGGGAGTATGAGTGTTGGCGGGGAGCATGATGAGGATATCGCGGATTTGGAGGGCTTGATGGACGATACAGATGGGGATGTTATAATGGATGATGTTGGGTCTCCTGCTGGTGCGAGCGGTAATGCGACTGCAGTGGGAGGAAGGCGCAGACAGTCACTACCATCCCTCCGCACAGATATACCAAATACTTCTGCGACTACCGCGAGCGCATTTACCACCACTGCGACACCCCTGAACCTAAACAGCGGCACGTCAACCGCCTCCTCTTCAGCAACCCTGGCAAGCCGCCACCACCATCTCCACCAGCACCACCACCATCACCCGCATCACAACAACACTTACCCACCGCCTAGTGGCCGCTCTTTAGTTACTGCCCCGGCAACTGCAAACCCCCAATCAACTACGTCCACTACATCTTCCTCAGCTCCCGGCCAAACCGCTTTCTCAGCATCAACTCCCAGCCCACTCTTTGCTCCGGGCATATCTCTCAAGAGGACTCCCGCTCCCGTCACAACCTCTACCCCTTCTACGACGACCACTACAACCGCCGCTACTACTGCCACCACCAATAACACGGTGCTCTCCCCAGCAGGCGTACTCACCGATTCTCCGGGAGCGGTAAGTCCCGGAATGACACGCGAGCGCACACCAAGCTTCACCAGCTCGGGAGGATTCCTGTCACCGCCGGGGCCGGGCGTGGGGAGTACTGGTACGACAGGCGGGAGGACAGGCGGGGCAGGAGCAGTAGGCGGAGGGGCGGGGAGTAGTAATGTTTTTGCATCGGGGATGGACGGTGTCTGGGCTTATATCCGTAGTTTGGAGGATAGGATTCGGATGTTGGAGGAGAGGGCTGGGAAGTAGAGAGTAGGCACACGGATATGCGGGTATGGGAGGGATAAAAGTGACATCTTTTTTACATTTTTTTTTATACTTTACTTTAGTCTGGATGGATTGATGGATGGATTCTTTTTCTTCCCGTTTCTGTTTTCTTGGTTTTTCGAAAGTACTAGTTTTATTTCAACATCTTATCGCTTTACTTGTTGTTTTGTCTTGTTTGCTCTTGTTTGTTTGGATATAGTTGATGTCCCTCTCCTGACCCTTCATCCCTCCCTACCCCACGAACGATTCACGATAACTGACTGACTGATTGATGCACGGAAGACTTCTAGTACTGTTATTTATCACCGTTTGTACTTAGCTACTGGCGTAGTGTATGGAAGTTCCTTGGGCGGGATGGCTCTTATGATGTTTTTTTTTCTTACTTGACTGATGGTGGTAGTTGTGTTGTCGTATGAAGACAGTGTTTTACTATCATGGGTGTGGGAGGGGAGTTGTGTATGTTAAAGAAACGCTCAAGGCAAGTCGTGGCTTTGATTTTCTATCATTCGTTGTGGCCCGGATGGATGGAGGCTATGGAAAGACTTGCTTTGTTGCTTTGGCTGCAAGTTGGATGCAAGTTGGATGCAAGAACGGCTTGTATTGTACATTACATGAATGGAGCTTTCTTTCGTCTGTTCCAAGTTACTTTTCAGTAACTAGTGGCATAGTACAATCAGAAGACATCACTGTCGCACTATACAACACCACACTACAGCCATCGGACCCCCCTTGCTCGAGACGTCAAGCCTCACCGTTTCCTCCAGTACGGCAGGCGCTCTCGCACACCTTTCCACCCGCCCGCCATTCCCGCCCGCCGCACCACCAGAAGTACCCATGCACGTAGGACAGCTCGACGCAAGCATACGCCCACAAAATATGTGTGGCCCCTTCGATCCATCCACCCACCCACCCACTCCACTCCCCTCCCCTCCACTCTGCCACCCATTTTTTCTTTTCTTTTCTTTTCCTACTTTCTAAATATATATACATAATATGGGACAAGGAAAGAAAAAAAGGACCATATAATATGAAATAGGAAAATCTTATAATAATAGTAACCTCCTCATGCTCCTCCTTCCCCCACCCCCCCACACCCTTCATTCATTTATCCTACCTATCGTAGGGACAGGCCGGCAGGCAGGCTCAACCGGTCGGGGCAGCCGATGGATGGATGGATGGATGGATGGGTGGATCAAAGCCCCCCCCCCTCCATCTTCGGCTCAGCCCCCACTGAATACGTTCCTGCATGGGCTGTCATTTAAGCTTGAAATAATGACTGTGGGGGGTTGATGGTGATGATGGTTTGTGTTTCAGCCTTGAGGGAGTTTTGGAATTTTATTTGGGGGGGGGAGGAGTTGAGCATGGGGTGTCACTCGGTGGGGTGGTTTTTTGGTGGGATAGATGGACCGAGGGAGGAAGGGAGGGAGGGAGGGGTGGATGGATGCTTTCTTCGCTCGGATGGGCTTGCCTTTCTTCGTGATGCTGTTGTGTGTTACTGTATTCTGGATTGGTTGGTTGGTTGGTTGGTTGGGAAGAGTATTACGATGCCGGTTGCACAGTGACTAGGTTTGGTAACAGTTAGTTTTTTGTTTGGGGATGGGGGTTATCATCGTGAGCTTGAGGAGGATGGATGGAAATCCTGCGTTGTTGTTCGGGGGGGGGGGGGGGGGGTATTAAGGGTGTGGTACTGTAATTTAACCGGTATGGGATATCATGCTTATGTGGCTATTTCTATAAAAGGTGGTTGGGCACTTTCCCTCTCCCTCCCTCCCTCCGATCGATTGATAAGTGTGGTTTTTTATATAGCTGCCGTTATGATGGGAGTAACTTGATCTCTATCATCGTATTTCTAATCTACTATTCATTCCTTAACCAGCTGGACGGACGGACGAGCATGGAGATGATGGGGACTTGGTTGGTGGGGAAAAAACCGCATAATACCACTCACTAGCTCACTCACTCACTCACTCACTCACTCACTAGGCAGCCCCCTACTACACTGGATGTATCCGAGCAGTAACGAGAGCGGGCGCTCTCTCAAACACGCGTGCATACTTAACTATGCAGCCTCAATGATGATATCCGATTCTACCCTTTTTTTGGAGAGGGGAATCGGTTGAGAGCTGTGATGTGATACTAAGCTAACTAAGAAGCATAAATTGGCGTTGGGGGATTGTAGGAAGGGGGGGAGGGAGGGAGGGAAATTCGCTACCGCCGTTAGTACGTATATAGATCAGCCCTACACTGGATGTATTGAGCAGTACGAGAGCGGGCGCTCTCTTCTCACACACGAGAGCATATTTAACTATGCAGCCTTAATGATGATATCCGATTCTACCCTTTTTTTTTGGAGAGGGGATCGATCGGTTGAGAGCTGTGATGTGATACTAAGCTAGCCAAGAAGCATAAATTGGCGTTGTGTGATGGTAAGGAGGGGGGGAGGAATTCGCTACCGCGGTTAGTACGTATATAAGGAAATACTGGTGCGGTATCCGTACTGTGGTTGTGTTACGGATAGCTTTGTTTCAAAATAAATAAATTCGAGCCCTAGATCTTATTATATCATACTTGGGGGGGGGGGGTATGCAGGTTTCATGATGATTTGGATATTTGGGATGGGAGGGGGGAGGGGAGGAGGGTTGATTGATTGATTGATTGATTGGCATGTGCCTGCATGCTTTCCATTACTATTTTCTCCCGAGAGAGTTTACCTAGCGTGGATTGCCGAGGTGTGTTATTAGGCCGAGCAGGCAGCAGACTTGTCAGCTGTCACGGATATGTCCAGATGTGTGTGTGTGTGTGTGTGTGGTGTGTGCGTGGAGATATATCGGGCATGTCCAGAGTAGGTTGCGATAGATTAACTTTCGGGAGTAAGGAAGGAAGGAAGTATGGAAGGAAGGAAAGAAGGAAGGAAGGAAGGAAGGAAAGCCTTACTCCCCAGCTCCTAACAGCACCGAGTAAATAAAACAATTATAAGCTCGGAGAACAAGCTCACTGGTTCCGACAGATACGATATCCGCATGGGCTGATGGGCTGAAAAAAAAAATCAATCAATCAAAGTACCCAACCGGGACGCCGGGCACCGAACGCCCGATCCGATAGAGGGAAAAAAAGGCAACTTTCCCTTTTCCCTCTGCTTTCCCTCATCTTACCACAGCCAACCAATCAGGTGTTCCACAATGAACAACATCAGCGTATATAATATTGACAGTTTTTTAGGCAACCGGTTTGCGGAATCAGCGGACATAGGGGGTGGTGGTGATGGTGGTGGGTTGCTGTACGCTATGCAGGTGAAATATGGCAGGTGAATTGAATGGGGGGGGGGGGGGGAAGTGCATTACCACCGACTTTTTCAGGTTTCGGAGGCTCTCCGAAAGGGAGAGGGCGGTCCGTGTTCGTGTTTTTTTGTTATTCAGCTGGCCGATCGGTTTTGGGGCTCGCCACGTTCGTTCGGTGTGGAGAGTGGTAAATGAACACTTGTGGCTGGCTTGCTGGATGGATGGTATGGATGGATGGGCTGAAACTTAGACGCCCAAATTAGCACTTTTCATGGGATATCACTCGGAATTTGGGAATGGGTATCTTTTTCTTTCTTTCTTTCTTTAGCGGTGGTGGGGGTCTCCGGACCGTGGAAGTGGAAGGGGGGGGGGAGTGACTACATTGGTGGCCGGATAGGTAGAGAAATATGCGAGGTATAAGGAATTGGGAATGGTGAAGGTGGGTGTGGTTGGAGTTGGCTGTGCAAAGGGTAGACTTCCCACCAGGTCAGAGTGGAACCATTGATAGATGAGGATAGCGGTAGGGGTACTGAGTTGTATGGGCTGTCAAATTGGCACGAGAGAGGATCTGTGTGGTGCGGAAGGCCGAATGTGTTGTGTCAACTGTAATGTCGGGGGTAGGGGACAAAAGGCCCATTGGGTAAATCCGGATTGTGTATACCGGACGTTTGCCATGTGTGGATTAAACCATTCTTATGATAACCACGGTGGATACTAGGTTGTGTATATAAATTACACTTCCCGTTATCATACAAAAAAAAAAAAAAAGAAGAGGTTTGATAACAGATGTGCTCCTAGTAAGGGAAATAACCCGGATACCTTCTCCCTCCCCCCCCAATAAAAAGAGGGGGAAGTCACTGGTAAGCCTGGATATGAAGGGAGTAGGGGGATTTTCTTAAGGGGAAAAATAATCTGGGGTTATAGATTTGGTTTGCAGTGTCCTGGTTAATTACCATAACTCAGAAAACTTTGCCTTCCCAAATTTCAAAGGCTTTTTGCTTTTCCGGGTGTGATGGGTTTCGTTGTTAAAGATTAAATTTTTGATTTGATTGTTTTTGGTTGCCTTGTCGGCATGCGCCCGGGCTATTAATCTCACTGGTAGTAATTTATGGTAGGGTTTTACTGGTTGTGGTTAAGCTAGACTAGCCTGGGTTGACAGAGGTAATGTGTGGGAGCTAGGGTCAAGGAAACCACCGGATGGGATATTTGAGGCTGGTCGAGTGATGGATGGTGGTGGTGGTATTCCGGAGGCTGTGTGTTGTCTCTGCACTGGTGATAGCAGCCTTCCTCTCCCTATGCATGGGTGTATTTGGCAGATACTGGTTGGTAGGATTGGCCAAGGACCTGTCGTGCTGCAAGAGAGCTTACCATATTTAGAGGGTTGGGTATAGCGTAGAGGTATATCAGCATCTCCAAGGCTCTGAAAGAAAAGAAATTCTCTACAGGATAGCCGCTAGGTTTCCCTCAAACATTGAGCTCCCTGCAGTGGATAGTCTCGCTTCGACTTGACGGGCATTGTATTTCTGAGCTCTGGGCATGGGCGGGTCTGGAGTTAGGCTGTTGGGGGACGGACGACTTGTGGTGCAATGGCACTGCTACTATTACTTAGAGGTATTTGACTGAAACCTGGAGGGGGGGGGATTTGGGGCTATTGCTGCCTCGGGGATTGAGGGCTAAGGGTAGGATATGCAGCAGATAGTTAGGCAAGGGGGAAGTTGCCTTTTCCTATTTCGTATTTCTCTTGACTTATTGGTTTCCTCATAATAGATGGATGGGTATACAAGCACATAAGCACAGGTATTGTATCGTACCTCCCGTGGTATATTGCTGTCACGCGGATCCCAAGTGGTCACGGTGCAGATTATGGAATAAAGTGTGTGGACTGCTTTATGGGACGGGCTTTGTAGGCATTGATCATCTGCCTGAGGTTGCACTTTTTCCATAGCTCTGATTAGCAACTCCCCTCCTATACGGCCAGTGTACGGGTTACCATCTCTGTGCTCTGCTGCCTGGGGACTAATTTATCTCATAAGGTGGCTTGACTCGGCTTGATCTCGTATTCGGGGCTGGTTAACTAGCTAGCCGCATCGGCTTTCTGTACGTTTCGTTCGTCCGCTCATCTCCGGTTCTTATTTCTCTCACCTTATCACCTGCTCTCTCCTCTACCCATCAGAAGGCTCTCTCTCTGACCGAATCCTGGGGGGTATAATTGCCGAGCGGATGCGTGGACGTATCCCGTTTATTCACTGTTATGATTCGTTGGGCTTGGAGTGAGTGGGTTCTGCACATATCTACCCGGGTTAGTCTGGCGGGAGGCGTGCATTAATTCGCGAGGCCCTTCTTCCGGACATCGTCAACTCAACTGCACTCTGCTGGACTGGGCGGCAGCGGAACAAGTCATGCAGGTTTGTTCAGCCTTTGCCAGCCCCGCCGTGCATGAAGGGGTGTGGTTGGGGGGTAAGAGGGCGAAAAGGAGGAGAGGAAGGAGGGAAGGGGGGGAAAGAGGAAGGAGAGTGCGTGAGCGGAACCCCCATCCGTCGAGTATTGGTAAAAGGCAGAGTGAAGTGTGTATGATTTGCACAATGCCTAGTTTATTCCCTTCTTCATTATCGGCGATTAGGAATAAATAGGAAACATATAGCGAGTACAAATTGGGCGGTAGTGTATATATCGCCGGTTTCTTTTAATATCTACTGCGCCAATCCAACCATGGATCGTGCTGCTGCTGAATTCCCCCATCCTAAAGAAGCAATACTCAAACCGACCCAATCCAATCCGCTACTTTCCCGCCCAGCAATCCCCTCCAAAAAAGAACGAAAGGACGGAGTATATATTGCATGTTTTATCCACATCGTATTCTGCCACATAGCGAGCCATATGCAGTCCTAAGCAACATGGTAGGTTGAAACTTAGTCTGGGCTGTGATGGCGGCCGGAAGCCGTCTGTATGGCGCACTCGTTACGCCCTAGGATGTAGTGCGCTGATCACAAACGCTAATTGTAGTACCGTAAATGGATCGATTAGGATTTCCAAAGAGCTTACTTACATGCTTACCTACTTACTCACTTCTCCTCCGAATTGGCTTTATCGTATAATAAGCAATACCACTAATTTGATAATAATACACGAAGCCATGCGCCCAATAATTCAGCCACACCAGATATAATCCCCCAGATACATCAGTAAAAAGGCCTCAACTCCACCGGTATTTATAAAACATTAGCAGAAACAACTTCCCCGCGTTAGGGTATAATATATGGTGGGATATCTCTGAGTGGCTGAGACAGCCCGTGGCTGATACAATATGCAGCCGCTCCTCAGCCGCAGGTGGAGAAAAGGGAGGGAGCGAGGGAGCAGCACTACCGTACCGCATACAAGAACCCAATTAGTAATGTGACCTAAGGTTGATTTACAAAGCGATAAGGCGTTCTCGTTGCACTACCTATCGTAGAAGGAGATCTCCGTTGCGAGACATTGTGGCTGTTAACTGTGGTTATTTGTGTAGGTGGCTTGGTGCCAACGGCGAATGAGTGAGGGGTAACGACGGTGGCAACCAAATGGATAGGTGCGGGGAATATGCGCGCAGTGTGCATATTGTGTTGTTGTCAAGGGAAAGTGTTTATTGCGGTTGAACTCATGAGGGGAGGAAGTTTGCGAGAGGGAGGGGTCGAATTTGGATGGGTGGAGGATTGGTTGGAAGAGAAGATTTTGGTTAGTTGGTTGGTTTATTTGATGATAAAATGTGAATGAGATGTTGGGTTATTAGAGGGGTTTTTTTTACATAAATATGTTTATTTAGACTTTAGCACAGACCACAGTGTAATAGAAACTATCACGCTTTCTTAATCTATAATAATTACCTACTCATTGATCACGGTACTGACGGTCGTGGTCGCAATGCTCGCTGAGCAAGTTCACCCTTGTCATGGAATATCTTAATCCTAGCCTATTTAAACATACTATTACCTCACAGCCTACCGTGGCGTAAAAAGGTGTTCTATCATAGATTAACTGCTCGTCGCTATAGATCGACATATGAGAAACTCCGAATTGAACCCCGGCGACTATTTGGTTGGAAGCCAAGAAACGCTGCGCGGATGCGGAGCTGGTGAATCCCCTGGATGCCGAAACTCTGCCTACCACGGCGGGCACTAGCAGACAAACAAAGTCACCCAAGTAAATAGCGATTTCATCCGGCAGAGAAACCCCCAAGTAGATCCTATCCCACCGACAGAGTGTTGAGCGAACAAGGGACTTGAAGCCCAGCTTTGCAACGAACGTGCCTATAGGCATAAAGCACACCCGAGGACCAAAGAGAAGCCGGTGAGGAAGGAGGAGGAATGGGGAAAAATCTTTAGCGGGTCCAGTCTGTTTGTCCGGGGCGATATAAACCTCCTCGTGCCAAGGTTGTGGCGCCTAGCCACAACCTTAGCGTGTTGCGGCAGAGATCTTGAGAGTGGGGAAGGGAAAATATTTTCCTTGTGCTCCAGTGGAGCAACGGAGGACTCGGCGTTGTCCGGACCGTTGGTATCATACCGCGGGGAGCCATATCATACCTAGCAACCGAGTATATACCACAGCTAAAAATCGGTGAAAGTATTTCCTTCGATAGCCACCAGACCCAAATTATATGGCCAATTTCCCACCCCCACAGCAGCACCCTTTAGCTCTAGGAGTAAGGATATGTGTATTTTAATTTTTGTTGTTAAGGTTAACCAAATTATTATTGCTTATATTAAGCTCGGTACTTGGTTGAGAGGTATCGTACAAATGGTCGTGTTGATTTGACACCCCGTGTTGAGAAGCACTTAGAGTCAACGAGTGGAAGCAAGCGGTATCACAAGTTTCTCTCCAACACAAGCGAACACCTTGTGTTGCTTATAGAACAAGAGAAGAAGAAGATAAAGGGTAGAAGCTAGAGAGAAGAAAAGAAAGAAGAAAAGAAGGGGTGTATAAGTGGGAGTTGGGACAGGGGTGAAGCAAGCGGTCACGAGGTGTCACTCGTGACGGCCGGAATAGAGAATATTAGAGCACGACCGTGAACACAATTTCCAACACCCCGCGGTACCTGTTAGAAATGATCCCTGGCGAGTGGAACTCTCTGAGCGGTGGCTCGAATAAAGAGTTTACGCAACCGCCTATTGAGCGCAGAAAGTCTGGAGAGAACTTACTGAAGGCGAGAGAGATTAAAGGTTAAACAAGAGTTATGCTGAGACGAGTTTTATTGCGTTCGTTTATGGTTTAGAGAGGGAACCGTTGAGAGAAGAAAAGTGGAGAAAGAAACAAGCGAGCACCACAACTAACGACAACCAGGAGAACCTTATGACGAAGCTTCGGCAACAACCCATGATATCCAACAGTACCTACGCCAGCAAGTATCACGAGTGATTTCCTATGATGGAAGATCACCCGCCCCTACCTGATAGACTATTCCAGCCAACGTTCCTAAAGCTAACGCCCTACATCTGCCTTAGGTTAGAGATACAACGCAAAGGATATCCCAAAAGGTCCAGATTTTTTTTAAAGGGGTCACATTGCCAAAATACCCTCCCCAATTAGGTATAGCGGGAGGGCTGGAAGGAATCCGATGGCAATGTACAGGGCAAGAGCAAAATTCTGAGAGAAATTCTACTGGGAGCTTGACGTTCGCTGCTACTACAGCCATCTCGGCGGATCTGGTACCAGTATCTGGTGACTGCTCCCCCCCCTTGGATTTTTGAGAAACTACGGTAGGCTGTAAGGTCATTAGGCTGAGGGTGGTTTGGCGGTTAAGCTGACTTAACGAAAATAACCCTCACAATGTTGTTTAGTTGTTTTGGCACTAGGGAGGTTGATGTGTCCGATCCCCTATGGTTGCTATTATATGCTAAACGAGGTAAAATGTATATGTATGTGCATGTTCTGTAATTGTTTCAAGCCTTCCAATGGGCCAGCCCGGTCAAAAGAGGGCCAACCCGACCCAAGGAACCCAGTGGGCTGGTGGGTAAAGGAAAAGGAATTAAATGTATGTTTGCATTCAGTGTTCTCAACCGTCCAGTCCGTCCGTCTTCGGGGGAGGACGGGACGGACTACGGCTCATAGTCGGTCTTTTTGGGGGTGCTAGGACGGACTACACCCAGGGAGGTGAGGACCGGACGGACTATAGGGGACTATAGTCCCGGCGCTTGGACCTCCTGTACTAGCCAAGTTGATCATAGACCTCCAAACGAATTCTTTTCACACCATGAGACATCACTCTTGCACAGTGTTCCCAACGGGCCAGGCCGATGGTAGGCCGGCCTATAGGCCGTAGGCCGGGCTAAGGCAAGCCGCTCCGGAAGACAGCCTAGGCCCATATAGGCCGAATTCGATCGGCCTACGAAAGCCTATCAGGCCTGATAGGCGCCTATAGGCCCGGAGATTAGCGTTGAGAACAGATTG
>Ga0307513_10001553_pt1 | contig 32918 bp, 44 predicted proteins | sample 15_EM_MG_FD_202174 | JGI IMG/M metagenome (GOLD analysis project Ga0307513, IMG submission 202174) | Populus trichocarpa ectomycorrhiza microbial communities from riparian zone in the Pacific Northwest, United States - 15_EM | ecosystem: Host-associated > Plants > Roots > Unclassified | place... | reverse complement strand
GTTGCAAGCATGCAGCGCGATCCCATCGTAACGCGATGCTCCGAGTTGATGCGCCTGGGTAGAATGCCCAGCGCGACAGAAATCAAGAATGGAACTGTTAGTACCCGCAGTTCCCGTACTTATTTTCGGTCGACTTATTAGCATCATTATTCGCGTTTTCCAGGATGTCTTCAGTATCGCCCTTTCCTGGATCAAGGGCGAGCCCCAGAAGGACCCCATGCAAGTTGATATTAGCACGACTGCCTCCGGGCTATAGGGGTGAGCGGCATATAGGAGGGAATTGGTTGCTTGTCGTATCGAAACTGGCTTGGAATAGTCCTGTTTGACGTGATATGATAATACAAGAGATCGCATTAAGCAGGTACGATGGCCTTGGTCACAGCGACTTGTGTGGTATCTTCGTTCTCCAATCCCTGTACGTCAGCCGGAGAGCTGCCACTCTCCTCTTGACCAGTCTCTTCCACGGTAACCCCATGGACCAGGATAGTTCCTAGCAGGTATGCTACGGTCCCCAGTCCCGCGAGACCGACCCACGTGTATGCGATTCGCTCCCGCAGCATCGAGTCGTTTGTGACTCCAGCATCCTCGTCGATGTATAACCCAACGATCCTTCTGACAGTCCTTGCGAGAGTTTGCGCTACACCAATGTTTCTCATGACTCCAACCATTGGCGATATTCCATCTCGAGCAAACGCAACGGTCATCACCGCTTCTGCGTGCTCCAACAACGCTGGATATGAACCTTTGAGAAGGTCGTAGATGGGGTTCGAAGGGAGTGGTGCGCGCATCAATACTAGCAGCTGCGCTGCGAGGGTAATGTCGAGAGTTGTAGGTTGCTCGCCGCTGCTAGCAAAGAAGAAGCGAGTGGGAGAGGCGACGATCAGAGGTGTAAGGAGGTCGAACGATGTGTGTGCCTGCTCGACCACTTTCTCGCGAGCGAATGCGGTGGAAACTAGCTTGTCGCGGGTGGTACGGGCTTGAGAGGCCTTTTCGCGAAGCTGAGCGCCGAGCGACTGGAATGGTTGCTCTGAAGAGGCATTGGTACCAGAATCGTTTGCAATAACCCATAGCCCGGCGGACTCGAGACGCGGCTGCAGAGCAGTGCGCAAGCGGCTGGGAAGGTAGTAGCGTTGGGGAATGGGGAATAGGGGAACGAGATCACGGTGTACCACTTGTGCGAAGTTGTGTTCCAGGACGAAGAGCGAATGGTTCTGCACGGTATTAGTTTTTGTCTTGAAGAACGAGGGACTACGTACAACTAAATTGGATACGTGAGTATTGATGTATGCCTTCCAAGCGACTGATTTTGCCCTCTGTTCGTTATTCAAGGTCTCATCTAGATTGGGCAATGCAGTGGTGCCGTGTGCCCACTCATCTGACTTTCGGTCCAAGCTTGATAGATAAACAAATATACTGGACACTCCAGAGATCCTGGTAGAATTGTGGACGAGAAGTGGAAGTGTTCCCGATGGTGAAATGTCCGGATCCGTGCATTCCACGATGGAATAATTTGTGGGAAAGGCTAGCTGAAGATACAGGATGACTGCTAGACAGTCCGCATCGAATGACGGTAAATTCCAGAGGTGTGGCCAACTATACAGCTTCAGAGCCATGACAACTGGAATGTGGTGGGGGTTCAAATATTGAATGAGCGACCACTGCGGCTGAGAGGTCGTTCTGTTACCTGATTTCTCAACATTTTCTAGTGTCGAATGGGACTATGGCATCCTCTACGAGCACTTCCCACTAGCCATCACACAGAACAAAGAACAACGCGTCTCAATCTCCGCCTCAATCTCCAATCACCACTCGTGTCTGGGTGATCGCATGGATGATGAGTCAGAGATATTTAACGAGGCAAACTCAAGACTGCAAACGCTGCTCTCGGCACAGGCAGAGGAAGTAACCAGACTTCTGACTACCACTGTCAAAGGCAAGATCCGCCCTCTCCATACTTCGTAGCTCTAATATCGTAACAGGACTTAACTCTAGAGTAGATTTATACTCATTTGACTGAATACGCTCCTGACATTGAGTGTAGAACAGCCAGCTTCAGCATAGACACGATGAGCTCCAGAAGCAGTTCTTTGCTTCGCAACAGCAAATCAAAGAGCTCAGGTCGGAACTCAAAGAATACGAGGACGGTCTGAAAACCGAGGACGCAAATCGTCTTCGTGCCACCCTTGACGAAGTGCAGGCACACCGTGACAAACTCGATCAAATATGCAAGGACCAGGTCGGTATATCGAAAGAACTGAACGATATGATGCAGAAGTCAATCGAGATTAGTCAAGATCAGAAGCGAAAAAGAATTACAGCAGAGGCCAACGCAGCTGTCGCTGAAATCGACCTGCAGACAGCTAATGTACATATCAATAACCTGGAGTCTCAGGTAGTCGAGTTAAGGCATAAACTGGAGGAAGCGAATAAGGCGCTCTCCGCGGTGGCACGCAAGGCGGAGGAGGCTGAAGTCGTTAAGTTCGCCTTTTCCCATTTCACTCTGGTGTTTTAATGACCCTGATGGCTATAGCTCTCCTCTTTCTGGTGTGGTGGACCTAGGATGCGGTCATCAACCGCATCCTGGTGTCCAAGATTTGGTGAAGGAACTCGACACACTTCGTATGAAGTACGACCATCTTGTGGTAACGAGAGATGCAGCCTGCAGCAAGTTTCTCGCAAATTATGTTGAGTGGAACAATTTCAAGAAATGGTGGAATGAATTCAAGGCCTACGATACCGTGCCGCGGAAAATCAAAGCTTTCAACCGCGTCACAAAGGATGGGACACTTTTGGTCTCCAAGAATGTCTCTCAACCTCCTCCCTCCGTTCTACGAATGACGGGCGAATTTGATCCAGCGTCGGATGTCGATACCGCAGCGGCTGTTGAAACGCAACACAAGGCTATCAGAACTGCATTATATAACGGACGTGGCATCCTTGAAGGCATCGTTCAACCATCTCCGGAGGTTCCCACCTCTGTACCCCTTCCAATCACCACCGGGAAAGCTGTCAAAACCCCTCGTTCCTCTCAAGTGCCAACCGATGACGACCAGACACAAGACTATACTCCTCCCCGTCCAAGTGCGCCTCGTCCAGCTATCGGACAACTCAACCTCACCCCTGTCCCTCCTCCCAATTTCAATCCACCAGAAACTCCCATTGATCCGGCTGAAGAAGAAGAGGATCCCTTTGTACGCTCGCTCCCGTCCAGGTCGCTGGTGCCTTCATCGCGCACCTTTTTCTCAATTAGATCTCCTGAACAAAACGACTCTGTCGATTGTGATTCAGCTGCGTTTGAACCAATTGTCAAGATTGAACCCACCAGTCCTACTCGTGTGCTACATTCAAATGTATCCACCTCTCGCCAAGCTTCCGACCCTCCCTTCCCGGACTTTCCTGAAATGAGTTCACCTTCAGATTTTGGACGAAAAGGCTCCTCTTCGTTCCTTGGAAAACGCAAGTTGGGTTCGACTACCGACATTACAACAGCGGGATCTTTTGAGACTCCGAAGGACCCTGAAATGAGAAGAAAAAGGCAGAAATCCAACGACATCAGAACCCCACGCACAGAGTCCGAACAAGGGCCTAGCACGCTAGAGGACCCATATGCGAAGTATAAAGGGCGAGGACGCTATGCACAGAGCGCGAAGAAGTCGGTCTTATTACTTGGCTTAAAGCCTTCAACTAACGAACGAACCTATGCGATCATAGGGCCACACCAAGCTATGTGATAAACACGGAACAGAATCAAGGTCTCTCATATGCATACGATGAAGTCGTGAGGAAGAAAGACGAGAGGAGAGGTCTGACCGGAGGCTCGTGCGAACAGTGTGAAGAGGTGAGCATTTTCCTCGTTCATTAGACACCATAGTTGACGATCTACACGGCTCCAGTGGTACCAGAACCTCGCTCCATTACCTCCGAGAGCTCAGGGCCCACGTTGGCGTTCACGTTCTCCCAATAATGAAGAGGCCACACCTATTCGACCTTGCAGCCATCACCCTCAAGGTAAGAACAGAGCGAGTGAGATTGCGGAGCATCAGCAGCGAGTCTCCAATCATCGTGCGGCCTGGGCTGCCCCCGAGGATCCGCCAGACTATTGGTTGGTCTCTGCTCTGTTAGAGTATCCTCCGATTGACGCTTGGTTGTTGCTTTCATTAGGCACCTAGGATTTCCGACGACGCAGCAAGTCGCCGACATCAACCGTCGTGCAGCTGAGAGAGAAAAGCAAAAAGAAGAGGCGATAGAGCGTGAAGCAAGGTGTGTACCTCGCTTGGCAATTTGTGTTGACCATCTCTTATGCCATCTAGTAAGAAAGATGGGAAGTATCGCGTCAAGCGCTGAAGTTAGGATCACGCTGGAATCGTGGATAAACGGAGGCCTCTTTGTAGAGTCAAAATGCGGATTCACTGTAATGCTACATTTTCATGAACTAGGAGGACAATTACAGTGGCAATGATGAGGCCTGAAATGAGTGCCAATATAATCGCGTAGAACCTGTTGGAAAAGATAGGTTTTGTCAGTATCAGCGCAAGGCTTTCGCTCTAGAGTTTAATTGAAAAGGGAAAAAAAAAACCAAGGCAAAACACGGACCTAGGGCTCTGGACAAATGCTCTTCCAGTTTTCATATCACTCCATAGCTTATCATAGTTAAGAAGCCCGCCGAAGAATGCTGCGAGGGCTGCCGCAAAGTACAAGCTGCCAAATCTCAGTCCTGAGAGCGGACTGCGGTTGTTGATTGGGTCCTTATCATCGTTGGGAGCAGGTAGACGCGCGTTCAATAAAATCGAGGCGGTAAGCAGTGTGAGGACCACGCCTAGTCGCAGGTGACTGAGGTATGTGCGCTCAATCGCTACAATAGACGAATCAAATACTTGTTGCTTCCATGAACCGTCAATAGTCACATACCACAGAAGTCCCTGGCCTCTGAAGCTATGTTATCAACGTGCACGGTGCGAATTCCCAGCATGGTAGGCGTGCGGTCTGCCTCACAAACAGTGATCCACCTCGGCCTCGTGGCAAATGACAAAGTGAAGGATTATAGATTGTCAAAGCAACTCCTTACGTGTACAGCGTTTGCAGCATACAACACGACACAAATAATACCGAATCAGCAGGCTGAGTATGATGCATTGTAACTTCACCCGCAAGTCCCTCTAAGGGTTATCAAAATGGTTATCAAGGAAGGGAATGTCCCTTTGAGGAATATAGAACGCCACTTCTTCAGAACAAGACCAGGTGGAGCATGATCCCGACGGCGAAGACACCCATGATCAGGATGGCGCCATCAAGCCAAATGGGAACACCATTCGACGATGCTGTGGTTGGGTATGCCTCGAACGCACGACCGTATGCCGGTGGCTCATCGAAGGCAGGAGTGATTGGCTGTTCATAGATATGGAGAGCGTTCCGCGGTCGCGGTACAGCCGGGTTAGCAGCAGCATTCGCTGTGGGTTTAGGAATAGCGGCTGCAGCCGAAAGGATGGCAGGGATAGGTATATGTGCTGGGTGCCGGGCGACCTGCGCATCTGGTTCGGCGACTTCAACCGCAGAGGTCTGGGTAAAGGAGTGTGTTACCGGCTCCTGAGTAGCCGGGGAGGGGGGTACTGGTATCGACTCGGGAGCTATAGAAGACTCGGTCGTTGGCGCGGGAACGGGTGGATCAGGGAGGATGTCGACGTTCCGTTGCTGACAATGCGGACAACTCCACTCTCTAGACCTAAAGAAGTATCAGTTAAAATTCTGGAAGTTCAGGTCTATCGTATTCACAGTGCTGCAAGCCGCCGGCGCTCTGGCGCTGGCATCCGGAGAGCACCCACACCCATTGCCGCCTCTCCAGACTGAGGGAAGAAACCTTGAAGACCTACGATGGCTATTGAAAGAAAATATAATCAGGCGCGATCTTGAACGAACTGTAACCTAGCGTACCAGTCCGAACACCCCATGCCGGTTGCCACAACTCTTCGTGATCTATAACACTACGGTCAGAAACCCGTCCTGTCGACTCTGGTCCACTGAGGGCTCACAATTGGTGAAGCTGATACAGATCTATGTGGCAGACAACCGAGTCAACATCTCGTCTGGCTACGGAAGAAGAGCAGAACAAGGCTACCGTACTTTGGTATTGAGTTCGAAGCGGCCATTGGGTGTCAGGAGCATGAGACTGGGCGGTCGAAAAGGATACTCTGCAGGTAGTAGTATCCGGCAGTGATAGAGGCCACCTTCAAACTCGGTGTCCTTCGGTCCACGTATGGTACAGTGCCAGTCCTAGTATGGGATGGTTTGGGCTCCGCGTTATCACCACTGTGAGCCACTGAGAGACGCACAAATATATTATCCTGGAGGGCGAACAGTGAGCAATTACAGCACCAAATCTCGCAGGACCAAGACAAAATACCTCGAGAGGAGAAGCGTGGTAGTCTGTGGATGAATCATTGGCCAGCTCCCTGGCCTCTTGGAGGATACGTTTCACCGCTGCGGGTGCGGTCTGAGTGTCTGCCGTCGTCGATTGGGGTGCTTGTAATAATCTTACCAGCATTGTTCTTGTTGTGAGCCGCGCGGGTCGCCATTTCAGTTTGTCGTTGGGAGGGAGTGGATAGGTTCAGGTGGCGCAAGAACGTGGAAACCATTTTGGCGGTCCCTGCCTGACTCACCTTACCGGATCCCATGACAAAACTCGTGCAAATTCGAGTCAAACCAAAGAAATGTATGCTGATCCATGGCGCAACTCCTAGGATTTTCTCTGATTTTTCCGCGCTGGCTTTGCGGGTTTCCATAGTTAAACCGACGACGCCTTGTGCAGCACAATTGACAGCCATGCTTGCGTGCTGGGCATCCGCTGGAAGCAGCGAAATGCAAGATTCGGTTTGTGCGGATGCTGCAAAAGCGCTACACGACTGCATGAGACTCGCCGTATGAGCAAAACCTTTACTCCTAGACCGGACGATCCAACTGACGTGATATTTGCGTATTTCGATAGCCTCCCAAGCGACGGGTGCACAAACCAACAATAAACTACCACCTCTCTCGCCTCGGCAAGAATTTGCTACCCAAATAGTCCCATGAACCGCCGCCCTCTCGAGTCTAGACATCTTTACCTATATCACCAGAACCACATATTAGCATGGGTTTCTGCCCTCGATTGCCATACTACTATAAAGTTACAAAGTTAGGGTTTAAACCTGTCCATCCCAATTCAGGCCAGTTGAGATCATGACTCCAACTTCGCAAACAAAGTCCCATACAGCCATCAAATCTCCGTCCATATCAAAAGTTGCCTGTTTCTGCTTCTCCTCGGCTTTCCGGAGAGCCTGTATCGCAACATCCCGCCTTGCGGTCTCATAGGCATTCTCGTGAGTGATAGAAAGAAGGTAAAGAACGTCCTGTTCGGCCTCGTACATTTCCAGCTTCCGAAATGCTGTTTGCGCCATGTTCAAGAACAAGACCACAAGCTTCAGGGCATCTGGATGAGGATTCAGGTTACCGTGCTCCCACTACGTCTCTACTATCCTCACCTTCACCTTCAGCGTCCGAGGGATCATCGATTTGGGCCAGCAGTACCTTCGCATACAGCGCGCAAACAGACCCTTGGAGCTCCAGGTCGTCTCCCCTAGTGGCCTGTGGCAGAATTTCGTCCAAACGCTTTTTTGCGCTTGCAATTTTACCAGCCTGGAGCTCCAATTCTGCAAACACGGGTACGGCAGCCCGATAGAGACGCCAGTATCCGTTCAACTCCGAATAGTGGAGGGCTTCAAGGATGAGTTTGAGTGCCTGAGCGTGGCTCTTCGCTCTCTAGAAACCCGGATTAGTTCAGTCGGAAATTCTTCTCCTGATGACCACCATTAGACGGACCAATGCATCAGTGGCCTCCCGTATTGTTGCCCGTATACTCCCAACGGACTTCTTGTCCTTCTCCCCGCCTTCATACGGAGATGGGGGAGGTCGCTTTGGAGTGAGATATTCGCGCTTAAAGCGGTCCTGTCCTCTGTAATATTGATCAGATCACCCTTTGCTTCGTCAGGTTAGAATTGCGCCCCACTTCCTTGTAGCAACATCCCACAGGAGCTCCCAGATCTCACTCGACCAGTACTGATACTGGTTCAAGTTCAAGTCCTGCCATGTCCGGGTGTCCAAGAGGAACTTCCAGGCTGTGAGGTATTCTCCTATGTTATATTGCTAGGCGGTCATTTCATAAGGGGTATTCGCTCGCCCACAAATGTGGACGTCACATACCGAGCGAGCCAAGGCAGCGGCCGAGAAGACTCTACTGTCAGAGTTCCCTTGAGCATATGTCAGAACTGTCCGGTGGCAGGCATCAGAAGCGTATGAGAGCCCTGAAAGTCTAGATTAGAAGATGGTTATCGGGAAATGGGGAGACATACCAGCGACTGTCCAAATGTGGCCCTCGGCGGCCAGTAGGTCCCATTGCATGGTCCACGGGTGTAGCCCATTATCAGTAGAAATATCGAAACACCCCTTGGCTTCGATGAGTTTTTCGAAGCCATAAGACATTGGTTGACCCTGTATGGGGCGATCAGCACTCATAATGACATCAAACATTGTGAGACTACCTACCTGGCTGAACCCCATGCGTACATCATGTATCGAATCTAGAGGCGTGGTGCCCAATTGAACCTTGGTCTCGTATGCAGGAATTTTAGCGTCCTCCTGAACTTTTTCCTCCTCACGATTCCACATTACTCTCCGAAGATGCTTTCCATGTGGATCGTCGTGGAATATTGGCGGTGGGCGGGGGGGTAGTCGGCGGGCAAGACTGAAGGAAACACGAGGATGTGGTAGAAAGAATGACATATACAAGAGCCACTTACCTCATAATGTTGAGAAGAGCTGAGCGATCTCCAGATGTCCGGGACTGATTTATTGCTTCGTTGGCAACCTGTCGTGGATTGTCAGCCACTAGCCCCGAGGTATCTGTTGGTGGTTGTAATCACACCTGCCTCGTTGATTCCACTTCACCTGCATTGTAATAGAGATACGCTAAAGCGTTGAGTGCATGCTGTTTAGGTGGGTTGCGACTTTTCGTGAAGCGTTGATCAAAGAAGCGCCGCAAACTTTCCACTGCAGTTCTGATATCCCCGGTATGTTGAGCACGTTCAAATCTGCACTCAGATGTCAGAGGGCGACGGAAGAGGCTAAAGGCAGCACAGACGTTACATATGGCTGCAGATCGGCACGGGGTGCTCTGTCTAGGTCGGTTTCAAATATTAAATATCCCGCTGTGAGCGACGAGTCAGCTCTGCATCTTCTTGTGTTCTGAAAGCCCTCACTCCGTTGATGATCCATTGGTGAGATGACTTCTGCTGCATGAGGATTCCCTGATATCCAGGCAGCGTATACTCTGTGAAATCGTACGACGGCGGTCTCAGATAATTTGATATAAGCAAGTCGGATGCGACGAGCGTGTAAGCCTATCCAAGAACGGTGCATCTTTCCGAAATTTCAATGAAACTCCATCTCCTCACATCTATGACAACCTACAATCCCATATTGATGTTTTGGCTGCGCGGTGATGAGCAATAAACTTATGACAACAAAAGGAACATACATCTTCGGGTTTCGAGGGTTGTACCGTGCTTTTGAAGTCCGCTGTTTAGACGTTATTATGAAATTCTACACGAATACAGTGTATACGACTTGCATGCAATGAATTGCTGGAGTAACTGAGGATCGTTTAAATGTGTTGCCTTGTGATCAGTGTCAGTCCGTGGAGAATCACGCAGTTCGAGCTATTGTACAGACATAATCTCTCAGTGTCGTACCCATGTCAACCTCGGACTGGTCATCCCTCAATATACCTGAGCCTACTTGGCTAATTTCGGTCGTCAAGTCCTCCCACGAGATAGGCCGATACTAGAGCATGTTGTTAGATGGAAGCACGAAACACTGCTTGATGTGACATGCGTTCAAGGATTCTTGCAGAAGGATCTTCAGAACGTGATAGTAGAATGCGGAACTGAACCCTTGATTTTGCTTGAGACAGATGACCGCGACGAGAAGCCAACAGATGTCTTGAGGTTGCAATACGTGCGGCCGATAGCTGAAGTAACCCTCGTGAGGAGTCCTTTTAGTTTTCGCTGAGTCTTGGCCTGAAGGTCCTGGTTTTCGACGTGGAGGCGCCATTACCGAGTCCTGCGATGATGAGATGCGGGCAGCGAGCTATGGTAGGAGAACAACCTTCGAAGGATCGGTCCAACACGCGTTGTTTTGTGCACGGGTTGACCCACCACCCACCATATTGTCTTCCTTGCAAGTAATGAGTTCGAAGCACCAGGGAAAAAAAAGAAAGGCCCCTCACTCAACCCAAGTATGTGCGGCCTATTGTCGATCCTTCACAAACGTCCTCATACTTTCTTGAACAGCCAGTCAAAAAAAGAAAACTGCTCAATGGCAAGGCGGCACCAGCGCAACTTTTGAAAAAGCAAAAAGTTAAGACAGTCATTGAAATCCCTGACGTTGCCAGTGGAAGCGATTCAGCAGTTGAGGAGGAAGATCTCGCCTTCTTTCAATCGCATTCTCGGACGGGCGAGTTCCTTCAAACCCTCGATAAATCCGCCATAGCAAGGTTCGTTACTCTCAAAGACATACGGTCCCCGTCACATTTCATATTTCCAGGAGTAAAGGCGAAACAAATCGACTGCGGAAATTAGCGAATGCCCACTACCGAAGAGTAGAGCGGGACGACGACCTACCATCCGTCAACTCCCACTCTGACGATGAGGGCGACTGGAGCTCAGCGCTGGACGGTGAAGTTGATCCTGTGGATGAAGAACCCTATGCAACCCCTCTACTTGCAGACTCGGACGAAGAGCAACCTTATGAATTACAGTCACGGACTCAAACTATCACTAAAGAGATGGCCAATACCAATCGCAAAGTGATACCCCGCCTTCCAATCAAGTTGGCAAACGGTCAGATCGAAAAGACTGGGGAACGTGAGGGCTCTGTGGAAACACCCACTGCGAGCGATAGCTCAGGAGGAGAAGAGGAAGAGGAACGACCTCTGCCTCAACCACGAAACGATGTGGCAACCGGAGCCCGTTTTGGTCGACCCGCCGTGGCGGATATCCTCACAACAAAGTCACGGAAACTTCGTGTCCAAGCTGCTAAGGAACAAATAGCCGGGATTTGCCAAGATATTATCGCAGAACCTGAGAATGGGGTAAGTAAAGCGCCCGTGTTTACTCCTTGCCACTGACTCTGACCTCCACAGCTCGGTCTCCTTCGTCGTCTCATTAGTTTTGCATCGGCCTCGATCACGACCGCGGATAGTTCTGGGAACCCCATGGCCTTACCAAACGATCCGATCGTCCGCCAACTCGCTATCTTCTCGTTATCAGCCGTGTTCAAGGACATTGTCCCTGGCTATCGAATTCGTAAACTGACTGAAAAGGAGCTGGCAGAGAAAGTCAGCCAAATGGTTGGACGGACGAGAGAGTGGGAACAAGGTCTAGTCAGTGTTTACCAGTCATATCTCCAGTTATTAGACGGAGAAATCAAAGGTCAGTATGTCTGGTGAAGGGTTATAATCGGGACTCAACCTTTGGCCAGGTAAATCCGATCTTGCCCAAGCATCCATCAGGTGTATGTGCAAGTTACTCAAAGAACTCACCCATTTCAATCTTCGGGTAAATCTGATGAGCACGGTCGTCGCACAACTGAGCCGAAAGTCGTGGGACGAAGTGAGCGCTTTGCCAGACGAGTTTGGGCAGATGTCCTAACGCCCTATTCGTACCACAGACCTCTGACCTTTGTCTCGATGCCATTGTCCATGTCTTCACCAACGACATCACTGGTGCTCCCTCTCTTGAGGCAGTCCGACTTCTTAACCGGATGATCAAGGAGCGCCGCTATCAAGTGCACCCAAACGTACTGTCCTGTTTGCTACATTTACGCCTGAAAAATGAGCTCGGGGATTTACGCGCCTCTACTTCAAAGGCTGAGAAGGAGGGCGAGGGGAGGAAGAGCAAATTGTCTGCCCGGAAAGCAAAGGAAATGCGGGCAAGAGGAAAAGGGAAGAAAGCCGAAGGGCAAGGAGAAGCCCACCTCAGCAAGAAGGCGAAGAAGGCAAAAAAGGAACTGAAGGAAATCCAGGGGGAGATGGAGGAAGCCGAAGCGGAAGTGGATCGCGAGGAGAGGGCGACTCAGGTTTGTGTGAAGGTTTTTGTGTCATTCGAGTCCTCTCCTGATACCCCTTCCGTTCTTTCAGCACACAGAAACACTGAAGCTCCTCTTTGTGTTGTACTTCAGCATTCTTAAAGCCCCGTCACGAACAAGACTATTGGCTGCCGCTCTTCATGGAGTGTCGAAATTCGCCCATTTAGTCAATATCGACTTCTTCAAAGATCTCTTAGCTGTCCTTAAAGATATTATTATGAAGGCGGACGCCGAGGGGTCGAGTGAAGAAGGTGAAGAGGTTGAGTCACGTATCAATACCAATGAGTGCTTGCGTTTGCAACTTCATTGTATCGTTACCGCCTACGAGCTTCTCACAGGCCAAGGTTAAGGTGGCATTTAACCGAGTAGGGTGATATACTTACTATTCCCATACAGGGGAGGCATTGAATCTCGAACTCAACGACTTTACGAATCACCTGTACAAGATCATTCCACGCCTTAGTCTATCTTTGACTCTCGAAGATGCGCCTTCGACTGTCACTCCAAAAAATTCTCGGTTGCTTCCATTCGGACAACATTCAACATCGCAACTACTTTTCCGAGCACTCACACTGATCCTCACTCCTAAACACGGAACGGCCCCTTCATATCTTCTTGCGGCATTCGGGAAACGGTTACTTGGGCTTTCTCTGCATGTCCCTTCCAATACCTCCATTCGCGCGATCGACTTCGTGCAAGGCCTTTTAGCGGTCGATGAAAAACTCGATGCGATGCTCAGCACGGAAGAGGTTCATGGAGGCATTGATGGGATATACCGAGAGGATGTCGATGATCCCCGGTTATGCAACCCATTTAGTTGTGTTTGGTGGGAGGTCGCCGGCCTTGAAGAACGGCATTGGGATCCCGAAGTCAGACGTGTAGCGGCACGTCTTCGAACCTTGCGGGCTGAATCGACTCGCCTGGTAGCTTAGCTCCAAGGTGACACGCATCTTGGGGGGACAAAGTCACTCCATTGCAGGTTCGTAGCACTGCATACGTGGAAGGATGGTCACCGCGCATACTGCACATTACTGGAAGGAAACTAGAAGGGAATCGTACGCTTGCTGGTTGTCCCCTCGGAGCACTATTCACACGAGAGAACTGGTCATGTTTCCAAGGTCGACCAAAAGGATTTTTGGGAAATATTCACTATCTTGATCACTCGTGGAGCGACCATAAAAGTCCCAGAGGTGGTGGTAATAGTGGGAGTGGTGGAGCTAGGAATTGCCTGGCGCGCAATCACCGAGCATGGAGGCAAAGGAGGAGGAGGAATTCAAGCCATCCTCCTACTTGAGTCGATCGTACCGACGGTGTCAGCAGCGAGAACGAATAAGTACTGGCAGCGAAAAAATTGGTTGAAACATTCAACCAACGGCAGGCACTGAGCGTATAGATTGTAAAGCTGAATGCCTCTCTAATGCCACCACCAACAGCTGTGCCCACACTATCTCAGGCTAGTTAGCCCCAGAGGTTGCAAGTGTACGCACATGGATCAGAGCCTGCGAGGCTAGACCAGAGTAGATGCCTGCATCTGCACCACACGCATCTTCCCGCTCTTCATCGGCATCAGCGAGTTAAACGATCGCCTCCTTGGTGGAAAACTAGGCTTCATGTCGACGCTCCGTCCGGACAGCAGCACCGCGCGAGCTGGCATGATAGGCTATGCACTTACACTCTTCCAATATTATACTCGAGTGTCGCCACATTTTGCCAATATAGACGACCTCCTCACTAAGGTCGGCCGCAGGAGGCAGGATGCAATGTGCAAGAAAGTATATTAAAAAAAGGAAACGAGTGAAGGTCCAAAACTGGATGGAAGGAGGAAAAGGGTGGACAAGCCACGAAAGGCTAAGGCGAACGTATCAGATTAATGATTCAAACATTCTCGTTTAGAATGAGTCAGGGGGCTGACGGTAGCTAAACGAGCGACAGCAGCGGCGGGTATAACAGCTAGCTCTCTTGTGGTTGATATACACTATATCGCGGTAAATGGCCAAGACAAACGACTCTAATCGGTGGGTGAGTTTGTTTCATCAACGGGGTGAGAGAGGACCCCGCAAGCTACTCCCGTTCTGAGCAGATGGTGATGCGAAGGGGTATTCGTGTTGGTGCTGGGTATGTCGAGATGCGCGTGGTGATTGTGGAGGAGATCTCGACCCAAGTGCCAACCCATCGCCGAAGTCGTAGGAGTCTTGTTCGTCCAGTTGGTGATCTAGCAGTGGTAACACGGGTGGTGTAGATGGGTTACTTTGATTGGAGAGTACGGGAGATGCCGCGAGTGGGTGTGATTGAGCGTCAATACCAATCGCACCTCCTGGGTATGCGTGCGGGCTGATCGTCGAAGATTGATTGTGTGTAGCTGCTGTAAGGCCGTTCGGGGCCGTTCCTCTACTCACATCGTTGTATGTCGGTGGTAGCTCTACGACCTCTTCCCCTACTTCATCCATCGCACCAGCGTCCATGTGTAGGACGAAGCGAGGGGTTGGACCGTATCCACTAGCAGATACCCCGGCCATGGCTGCCTTGGAGGATATCGATGTCGCTCGACTCATCGAATACTGCGTTGATCCAGGAGGTGCGCTTCCTTGGTAGTGTGAAGAGGGGCTTTGGCGATAGGTAGCGGTCTCGTCTCCACTATATGAAGACGGTGCTGCATTGAAGTATCCTCCACCAGAGACACCAGAGAATGGAGAATATGGCGCGATGCTGTACTCATCCTGCCTCTGCGGGCCATATCCTGACTGCGGAGGGGAAACGAAGGGTGATGCGTGGTACTCTTGTGGAGGATACATCGGTGGTGAATGAGGGTCATTGGGTTGTGCAGCTGCCAAGTCGACGGAGTCTACACGTCTGCTACCACGCTTGCCACTCGAGAAAAATGCGGAAGGCTGTCTCTTGATTGACTTACGGCGGTTGTAGAGGAACATGCCAAGAGTGCTAATCGCGACCAGAGCGACGATGGAGCCAACAATAACTCCACCGATCACAACGCCCGTGGGCCGGCTATTATCACTGTCAGACGTGGGTGCCAGCGTAGTACTATTGCTGGAGGAAGGAGAGGATGTAGTCGAGATAGGTGAGGTGGCCAAAGGAGCGGTCGAACTTGGAGAATTCGCACTCAAGCAAACGTTTTCGTCCGAGTTTCCTACAACTCTGGTTTCGAAGTCAATATGGAATCGCACCATGGAGAATTTACACTCGCAGTAGATCGGATGCACCACCTTGCCTCCCTCGACCATCGACCATGAACACAATCAAAGACGTTCTGGCAGCAATGTTTACGAGCCAGTCATAACTGGGTGGTCCAGGCGGAGGATTCAACTGGAACGATTGTCCAGATGGGATCAGGCCAAAGATCGTAACCGGTTGAACAGCTCCGGTGTATTGTGTGAAACCGAAAATTCGACACTGTTGCAGGCTATTCGGGAGCTCGAAGTTGAAGGCAACCCCAGGATCAGTGAGGTTACAGGTCGCTGCAGTTGAGGACGGCCCTGCTGTCAAGAGGCCCGTAGTTCCACCAGTGCCAAAACCGTGAGCATCCGACATTGTGAACAAGAACTGGTCGACTTTTTGCGATCCCACAGGCCGCATTTGCAGTTGGGTCTTGAACGTGCCCTTGGTTCCGTCAAAAGTGCTGTTCGGGAGTTGGTAGTTGCGTGGTGTTCCAAATGCCTAAATGAAGGTACCCATGTCAGTAGATTGGTGGCGTAAGCGAACTAGGTCAACGTCGAAAAGCTCATCAGACGACATAACCAGAGCAGGCGATAGCAGGTGCTCCAAGAATTAGGTTCTACAACGCAACCCGAATCAAGGAGAAGATAGGATGGGCATCGGGGAACCAGGTAGTCGGGCCTTCAGTCCGAGATGCGTAGTCGCAGGAAGAACCAGCCGACACCCGGTTTCCATGGTTCGTAAACGACGAACACTGGCTTTGTGCCAACATACAAGCTTAAAATAAGTGGCCTACGACAGCTCGAACGCTCTGTAGCTGCGCAGTTGATGGGGTTTCAGTCGACACCGCGAGCTAATGAGGCTGTGTCGTTTCTAGAACAATTACTTACTGGGGTAATCAAGAATTGGAAAGGAGGTGTGCCGCCTGAAATTATGTCGAAAGATAATGAGCATCCGTTCCTGCAGCAGACTCTACTCTGGGAGGTGACCCACCCGTCCATTGAATCTCGAGGTCTTCACATGCTACGGGGTTAGAGAATGTGAACGAGAAGGGGTAGACCGCAGACGGGAGAACGAGGGCGGCGAGGAGCACCCTGGATACCGTCGGAACGAGCGGAGAAGGGCGCATCACTACCACGGCGGAAAGGGGTGTCGTGATTGGCGTTGTGGGTAGCCAGAGTGTTAAAGAGCGGGAGGGCTGCGCAGAGGCAGAAACGAGGGGCCTGGTCTAATTTCAAGTCTTGAAAGACGGATCCAAGGTTGGGAGGTGAGGCTGGATTCCAGCTTGAAGGCGATGTGTGATTGACAACAAACTAAGTACAGCTCTGACATCACCACATGAACCTCGATATCGTACCTTGATGTTTGCCGAGTCAATTCTCCACCAGGTCTACTCTGAAAGACTTCGCATCCACCTCGTGCGTTGCAATACTACTCATGACGGTTCTGGTTCTAAGTCTCCACTCCTGTCGTCAACTACCGTTGATAGATCCGCAGCAGCACCTCAAGCTGATTTGATCGCCTCAAATAGTTGCTGGTGTCCTTGGCGAGGGCGGACCTGGATGCCCTGGACGGCTCCAAATGTAGCCCACATCAAGCTCCTTTGCTCCTCCGGTACCCCAATCCAGTCGAGTAGCATCGGTGCCCGCTCTGGTAGGAATGGCTGCAATAGCGTCGCGGCAATTCGAAGCGCTTCACGCGTCAATGCCAGAGTCGGACCCCTCAGATGTTCGTTTTCCTGCTTCCAGATTTGTTGTTGAGAGAAATATTCATTAGACTGTAGACTGGTTAGTACGACGTAAATGGATTCTGAGAGATGACATACCAGGTCCAAGCATCGTACAACCCTGTCAAGAGCTTTGCTCAGTTCCATGGATTGCATGTGCTGGTTCACCTCCCCCGCCGCACCGAGTAGAGACTCCGCCAGCTGCCTTTCCAGAGGATCCTGAGAAGACACAGAAGGAGAGACATGAATTCTATTGTTGCACATGCCTTCCGTGTAAATGCGAGCGTAGAGGTTACCCAAACCTCGTAATTCACGATTGTGATATTTTATTACCTGCTGGGCCGACCAGTCTGACAGCCACCATAAGCAACCACTAAATCCAACGACGATAGACTCACCGACGTCATCAACAAAATTCCCACCCACTCGCGCGAGGTACCACCGTACCGAGTCGGTGCCGTAGGTCTCGAGAATTTGGAAAGGGTCGACGACGTTACCAAGGGACTTGCTCATTTTCTGTCGGCACATCGTCCAGTGTGCATGTGCGAGTATGTTCCGGGGGAGCGGGAGATCCAACGCCATCAGGAACGTCGGAAAGTAGACGGCATGGAACCTATGACCCGTTAGAACCGTGCAACGAGACTCAACAATTACCAACCAGAGAATATCCTTTCCAACAACATGTATGTCCGCCGGCCAACCTCCGGATGTCATATCGGATGCTGACGTCCAGGGAAAGCCGATCGCAGTGAGGTAAGAAGTCAACGCATCCAACCACACGTATATCGTCTGACTAGGGTCATCCGGAACTGGAATTCCCCATTGTACTCGATTCGCAGGTCGTGAGACGGACAAATCCGGGAGCGTTGAGGGATCGGCGAGTAAGGCCAGGACTTCTTCTTGGCGCTGAAGGGGCCGTATTGCTGCAATTGCGTAAGTACGAATTTGATATCAGGTAGGACCTCTTACGAGAGGTATTCTTTATCCACCGGATCAAGTCCTCCCTGAACGACCCAATCTTGAACTTGTAATTCTTCTCTTCAATCCGCTGTACTGGACTCTTTGATTGTCTGGCACGCTGAGAGAGTATATTAGATCACTCATGTTCTCCAATCGACCCTCTTTGCTTACAGTAACCTCCTGGCCGGTCTTAGGGTCGGTCACAGTCTCGATTTGAACCGGGGTATAGTATGCTTCATCAGACACAGAATACCATCCCGTATGCGTTCCTTGATATATGTGTCCCTTCCGTACTAGACTACGCTATGCGAAGATGGTAATGGGCCATATAAGTGTGAGTGGCAAACGGAATCGCCGATCGGACAGACCCAAACGTGCTCCATTACAGTATAATGCCGTGGTTCGGTAGTACGAATAAACGTAGTAGAGCTTATGCCGCTTGCTTCAGCGAGGTCCTGTAGGCATTCCAGAACTTGGGTTCGTTGTTCAGCCCAACGAACGACCTACTCGGAAGCGGGCACTTGTGCTGTCGCATAAATCTAACGGTTGGAGAGACTTGTTTGATGCTGCTTGTTGAATTTTGAGACCATGTTCGTCCGTCCCTGTTGTGTAACGAACAGGCCGGCAAGGATTTCGAAAGCGCTCCCAACGCGCGAATGTGTCCGCAACGACAGTGCTATACAGATGCCCGATATGAGGCGCTATAGTGACAATATTAAATCGCGTTCACAACGGCGAATTGTGAAGGCCAACCCGCGTTCACATAGAAAATGGGCGAAGTCACATAGAAAGGTTTCTGGATTGGAGCATCGCCCCGACAGTTTGTAGAGGAAGCAATACACCTTATAAAAGTCGGATAGCGGAGTTTCTGGACGAGTTTTCTTGAACTCATCTGTGGGCTGGGGGAGGAAGTCAGACACAAAGACCCTCCACTGGTTAGACTCAACAACCATGGCTTCGCAGGAAAACCACGCGCAATCGCAGCCAAACGGCCTCCAGCCTCCCCAATCTGCCGTCGACGAGGGATTCCTCAACGGCCAGCAACCCGTCGTTTCTCGTCAAGTGCTCGATGTCGTTACCGGCCAGATTATTGCAGCTCGCGGTCACACTCAGCTCGGCGAAAATATACAAGCACGTGCACAGGGCCTCGGTACCAGCGTTGTTGCACGTCCGTCGTACGAGAAGGCACAATACGTGGGGGACCATATTCCGTATCACAGAGGCGGCGACGGCCAGAATATATTCGACAACGCTTCCCACATGCACGAGAAGCTCCAAGCCGGTCTCCAACAGATTGCACCCCTTTCATTGACGAGCATTCTTGCAACTGAGAACTTGAAAGCGAGTGCGCAATTAATGGAGGACCCTATTCCACGCCAAATTGCCTTCAGAGACCTGCAAGTATGGGTAGAAGGCTCTCTAGATATGTACAAGGCGCGTATTTCACTAACTTCTCTTCAACACAAAGTTAACCCAGGATCATCTGCAGCCTGAATTTAGGCCTTTACTCTTTCCCGTCTTTGTCCATTTCTACTTGGATTTTGTGGCCCAAGGTTTCAAAGAAGCCGGTAAATTTTTTGGGTGCTTGTACGTGAATAGTTTCTTACCGCCTTGCTCGCGCCAGCCGAGGGTTTCTTCAATCACTTCTTCAACTACTTCTCCTTGAATCACCGAGTCGTTCTCGAGCAATTGCACACCGTCACTGCTCCACCTCACGTTCACCATCATGAACTGGCCAGGAGATTCCGTTCGGAAAAGTATGTCGTCCGGATGTCCAAGTCCGGAAAAGAACTCTTGCTTGGATGGCTCATGGATGGCACGGGTGGCGAACCTATGGGTACTGGTCTAGGTATGGGAGGCGAGGAGTATTCAAAGAAGGGCCGTGTTGCCGTGATGAGCGTGCTAAACAACCGCATGGACATCCAAGGTAAGACCTCCCCCTCAATGCTATCAACTTCTTACTGATAGCTCTTTGATGCAGTCACTTCCGCTCACTCTCTCACTCTTTCTCCGAATGTCTGGGAAGAGTCAACTGGACTGCTATCGACGCTCGTACCACCACTACCGGAAGGTACTGATCCGGCGCAAATAGACAGCAACGCGACTCCAGCAGAACAGTTCAACTCTGCACACCGCCCAAAACTCGGATTACCCGGTCCTGATCCTCAAGTAAAAGAAGAAGTCGAACAGCACTTCCGAGAAGAACAAACACACGCCATGCAAATGGCCAACCCGAGTATGCCAGTACCTCCTATCGACCACCAGGTCAGGATGGCGACCGCGACCCCCGTGAATGGGCTCCCTATTCCCAGTCATCAGGAGCTGCCACCTTATCCTCCAAACTTCCGATCAATTGACGTTAAGCGGGAGATCGAGGTTGTGAGAGACCGGAGGAAGAGGATCAAGCTCGAACCGGGGGTTCTAAATGCCCTGGATAAGAAAGAGGTGTCAGTGAATGGGTTCATCGACACTAGACAGACACAAATACGCGCCAGAGCTCTGCCTAGCGTATGTTGCTATACATTCAGAGATGCACCAGATGGGTAAGCAGTCACGAAGTTTTGACGGAAATATTAAACTGGGCTCTATACAGGGCCTCCGCTTCTGCCTTCTCGCCCGATTGCTCGCTCATCGCGGCTGGGTTCAATGAGAGCTATATTCGGTTATGGAACCTCAAAGGCGAGAAGTTGCGAGGCCTGCGAAGCGATTTTGATCCAGCAGAAGCCAAAGACGGTACGTACACACTTTGGGTGTTGATGAATCATGCTGACGATATACTTGCAGTTCGAGAGGTTCGGGAGAAACAAGGTACCTCGACACGAAAACTCATCGGACATTCCGGACCTGTATACTCTCTGGCATTTGACCCGACTGGCGGCTCATACTGCCCACCAAAATATTTGCTCTCTGGTTCTGCTGACATGACCGCACGGTTATGGTCTCTCGATACAATGACCAACGTAGTCGCTTACCGAGGACACACCAAACCCATATGGGACGTCGACTGGAGCCCCCGTGGTATCTATTTTGCTACGGGTAGTCGGGATCACACCGCACGACTTTGGAGTACAGACCGCATCCAGCCACTCCGTATTTTTGCGGGACATTTGAACGATGTTGACGTAAGTCTCACTTTTAACGGTTTTGGTACACATAATCACCTCATTTTCCCTTAGTGCGTAAGATTCCACCCCAACTCGCTTTATCTCGCCACAGGTTCGACAGACATGACCTGCCGTCTCTGGGACGTCCAACAAGGTGTCTGCGTACGCGTCTTCCTTGGACATCAAGGTCCTGTCACAGCAATTACTACCTCTCCAGATGGAAAGTACCTCGCTTCCGCAGGAGAGGACCTCGCCATCAATCTCTGGGATCTTGGCTCAGGTCGCCGAATCAAGAAGATGTCCGGGCACACCGCCACGGTGTACTCTCTCGCCTTTTCCCAGGAGAGTAGTCTGCTCGTCAGCGGAGGTGCAGATTGGACGGTGCGCTGCTGGGATGTCAAGCACCCTGGAGGGCTACCACCCAAGAAGAGTGATATAAATGCTACGGAGGATGCGGTGGACCAGTTCGGGTTCCCCAAGAACAAGAAAGCTAACGGTGCGGGTCCGAACACGCATGCCGATCCTGTTGGGAATGAGCAGGATGCTGAGGATAATTTCATCACGTACGTCTCTCCTGTCTTCCTATCAACAAGAGCACCACTGATACGGGCTCCAGTCGCGACTTAATGGAGACGTTCCCCACCAAACGAACACCGATCCTCAACGTCCACTTCACCCCTCGAAACCTGTGTCTAGTCGCTGGAAATTTCCTGCCACCATAACGATCGCAGATATGCATATACACCTGCTTGCTCAACTGGAAATTGTGCTCCGCTCGTCTAGTCGTTCCCAAATTTGCAGTAAATTTCGTGTACACTATATCCTTTCAAGTGGCTCTTGTTGTATCTTTACAGACATTCAGAATAAAGAGAGCACTGTTGCCTTACGTTTATTGACATGTATGGTGCCTGTATAAGGTCAGCCGTCGCCAGATTTTCAGCGAACGGCGGACCTATTTACTTTTGCGCCAAGGGACAGCTTCATTCCGACTTCTGAGCTTTTGGACATAGGAAACACAGCAAGCGGGGACGGAGACAAACACGAGGTATTTCCTAGTGGGTGGCGGGAAAGGGAGAAATGAGAATCTGATGAATAGGGAAGGGCTAGTGCGGCGGAGTTCCAATGTCAATGAGCGGCATAGGCTAGGTGAATGTCTTCTCATTGGGGGGCGAGAATAGAAAGGCAAGGACAATGGCATTTGGGCACAATAAGTCAACAGCCCTTCAGATTCGTTTTCATCGATTTTGAGTGTTGGATTATGAAAACAAGTACGAGGTCTGAATGGTGTGAGGACGAGGTGTGTGATGCGAGCTTGCTCGCTGACTGGGGCGTAAGCAGAAGGTGCGAGACAATAACGGGACGGTGACCATGTCTGAGCGCTTGAGTAATTGATCGTAAATGAGTGGTACCTATAGAGTAGTGCCGTCCAACATTGCCACTAATGCATCATCATCCCGCCGTCTGCGGTGTCGGCGCTTGCGGTCGTCCCGAATCGTTTTCTCGATTTTGCGTCTTAGCCGAGTCTGCGCTCGGTTCTCGGTTCCCGACAAGCTGCCAAGTTTGTATGCTGCAAGCTCGATCGAGGTGAGGATACGAAGCGCATCCGGGGTGTTCTGAGCATGGAGCGAGTAAGAAATAACTCCAGCGGGTTCGACGGAGGCAACCACGACAAAGTTTCCTCGCTTGTCAACGCAGATTGAAGATTTTTCTGTAAATGTCGCAAGCACTCTGTCATTCGTGTTGGAACGGACGACTGTTTTGGAGTTGCGGCAGGAATAAAGTCAGTATCCCGGTACTTCCTAAGAGAATAAAAAGGCTTGTCCGGCTCGTCGAGAAAGCCGGAAGGGAGGCAACAGGGTTGGACTTACCAACGATGGGTGAGTCAGTTGTGAGGTCCTGATAGACGGAGACGCGCCCGAGATAGGTCCAGTTATCCTTTCCGGGACGTCTGATGTGCATCTTTGCAGGTATTGATTCGGAGCGCGTCCGGTCTGAATGAAACACGACGCGATACGGACGCCGCACGAGACCCTGGTGAGCTCACAAGTGGCGGCAATGAGAGGATGACCAAGACATACCAGATGCGTCCGGAGGATAGGAAGTTGAGTTTACTGACCCTTCGGCTTGCCCTGGTGGTGGCTGAGCCTGGCTCTCCTCTTGAGGAGCTGAGCTGGATGGAATTCCGTGGTTAAAATCAGGCTGATTTGCCGTCCAGGAGGAGAATAGACCACTGGCTTGCTGTGGAAAGCCTGCATAGTGGTTGAACGGGAGTCCATGGTCTGGATGAGAGTTGAAGGATTCTTCAACGTCCATCTGGATATCTTGATCCATCTCTGCAGGCCCTAATTAGATTCTCCGATTTGATATACACGAGTCTGAGCCCACTGGAGGGTAGTTGCGTGCTGTCAGAAATCGGCGGTTGAGTTCTAAGTGTCAACAAAGACACAAAGGCGGACGCTGGTTGCTTCTTGGCCATTTCGTCCCCGCTTGACCAATGACCGCTAATCCCCGTGCGAAGCAAAATAACGTGATACCCTCGAGTCCGGAAAATACAGAGTTATCCTCAGGCGCTACTGACGGCGACTATTTTGATGTTTGTGAGCCTGCCATAGCCATTCGACCACGACACTGAACCCCAACTGACCGGACGCGCTTTCGTTGCCACAACCGTACAATCCTCATATTCTCTCTAGGGCTGATCAAGGGCATACGGATATTCTGGAATCCCATAACGAAAAAACCCCAGAAGGTGCGCTGGCTCGATCTGAATTTTAGGTAACTTACTTAAATTACTGTACCCCAGAGATATCTAGTTTCTGTGAGTAACATAGATCTCGGCTACTCTTCCTAACGAACTTCGCTCCGCAGTGGTTAGGGTATCCTCGGTGGCATGACACGTCTGTCATTCCACTCTCCGATTTAAGTGGTACAAACTAAACTAATGCTCTCCAGTTGGGAGCGTCGTGAGAATATTGGGGAGGGGTGCGACGATTTGGTCGCCCACGTTGAAAGAGCCGCAGCGTTAAGACCGAATGCCGCTGTTGGGACCGAGGTGGAGTACCATTTCATACATTTTAACCTCAAACTGACAGTTTTTAAGTGGCTTGCATCCGAGGACTGGTTAAGTGTGTAGATTCATCTCTTGCTTGTCACTTTCCTCATGTATTAGTGCAGGGATGGAGGCAAACAGTCGCCTACGTGACTCTCCTGCCCCTGATATCCAAGCAAAAATCGACGAGGTGCGCAAACTTGAAGAGGAGGATAAAGAGGTGGGTAACTTTATGGTCCGTGAATGATTCACCGTATTTGCTCTTGGCTAATTCGAACTAGATGATAACGAGGGGCAGCGGAATCCATGACCAAGCAAGGGAAAATCTGATAGAGTATGAGCGCTACATGGCAGAACAAAAACGCCATAAGCCGCAACCTCCCCCATCCCATGTGAAAACGCAATCTCCTCTCAGTAGTCCAGCGACCAATAAAGAGTATCGGCGGTGGTTTCGCAGGACGAGGCCGTCGACACGTTCCCAAGGCTACTTTCATTATTCCGGTGGTGACGAAGAACTTGCAAAAGTGACCAGCTTCACTACCCCTGGTGACTTTGTGCCAACCCCTAAGGTCATTCGACGATTCGTTTCGAGTGGAAAGGCCCCTACCTCGCGGACAAGCACTGGTGGTAACAAGAAACGCCGTAGGAGCGCAGAACACAGTTCTGGGGTGACTGAAGGAACTCTTTCTGTAGGCTTTTTAGTAGCCTTTCTCCGTCTGAGCTTATTAGCCAACAGGAGTTATCCATCGAAGCATCTGAGACAGATGGTGGTACCCCTCTGGCGAAGCGCGGTAAGCGAAAATCGTGGGTACCAGTTCCCAGGCCGGAGAAGAAGAAAGATAAACATGTCGAGGGTCCTCCAAAGAAGAGACAGCGCGTCGATCCCCGGCCGAAGCCTCCAACTCCACCACCTGACTCAGAATCCTCAGATAGAGGGGTTCCTTTGAGCAAGCAGAAAAAAGTGCAGGTCATCGAGCCTTCGTCAGATGAGGACGAACCTCTTGCCATTCAAGCAAGGAAAAATAAAACTCAGACGCCGACCACTAGTACGCCTGTTCAAGTCATACCACTCAATATACCGAATCAACCGACCCCTGCTCCGAATCCAAATCCGAAAGCCACTCCAAACCCTAACCTCGCACGCAACCGTTCTATGACTGTTCCCAATCGCTCCGGTCCGCGTGCTCGAGCAAAACGCTCGGCGACTGGTCCTTCATCAGTTATGCCTGCTGCATCCTCGTCCACGGTTGGCGGTAGTAACGCTATTCAGAACGACCCGCCACTTTCTTCATACCTACGCCCGTCCGGCGGTGGTCCCATCGTCAAGGGTGGCGTGCCATGGTTGCCAGTTAACCAAGCTGTTAACCGTAAGCAGTACGTTGGAACGAGTTCGAGGCAGCAAGGCCCATCTTTAGGAACACGCGCCCGAATGCTCGGCGAGGCACCAGCTGGTCGTCAAGCCGGTCGTCCTTCCAATACTACGGTTACGATCAGAGCACCCGAACCTGGTCCAGCTTCCGCACGCTCCGGGATTGCGGCCTCCGCCTCCCAGCCTTCGAAGTCGACCGAGAATAATGAGGAAGAAGACCTGTTTGGTGATAATGAATTGGAGGAGGTCGAGCGACCCGCCGATGATGTGGTTGTAGATATGGGTCTCAGCATCGATATGTCTGAGCCAACAGCTGTCGAAGCCCCTGTACCTCCGCCACCTAAACCATCAGGACCTTTCCCAGCAGTGGCCTCAAAAGCAGTACGACTTGATGTTGAGGCGACTAACTTCTTGACTGGTGTTGTGGCAGGGCTTCCGCCGTAAGTGCTAAGATCACTCACTTTGGATGACCGCGTTAATCTCTGGTTAGTACACAGCACGAGCCTCCTAGCTCTGAACAACAGAAAGGACCTAGGCGGATCGGCTTATGCCTCGGCCCACCCGGCTCTGAGAGATTGTGCGAAGTCTGTTTGGCCAACATATCGAGGTCTATTCTTCCAGCTGCTCACCTTAGTAAATGGATATTTATCCCGGGCACCAACCATACCATGCACCTCGACAAACTTTATTCGGCTTCGCACGCTCCGTTGATCCTCCCCGCCTTTCAGCCCTTACAATGGGCAAGACTGGACCCTTGGGACAACGAAGTTGATACACAACCCGTTAATGCTGTGAAGGATTGGCTGGGCGAAGCAAACCAGGTGAGTTATGGGTGAGGATCCCTGACATGCGCTCACCTTTTCCTTCTAGTTTGCGATCTGGAAGGTCCCCAATAGGCCTGCCTTATATCTCTGCATCTTTTCTCCCCAATGCAAGCCTATCTTTGATATCTTCCCCACCGCCAATCACAATTACCGAGAAGATCAAGGCCTAATGCTCGTTTTACTCCAAAGGAGGTTCAGTGCTTCTCAACATTATCGCCCACGCGACCCATCGCGCACTTCCAAACCACTCATCAAACTACCCCGAGAGGTTCTGCACCAAGATCCAGATATATCCCGTGGTTTAGCAATCCTTAAGCTCCCTCAGAGCACGTTCGAAGCGTGGCAAAAAGCTTGGAGGAAACAACGAACTTTCAGTCTGTTCACTCTGGAGGCGATTCTCTTCCGCAAAAATATCCCTGCGAAAACATTGTATGGAGACCAAATCCCTGCACACGAACAAGCTGCTTGGTGCATCAGACACCAACCGGAAACGAAAGCCCTCCTGAAGATCCTTGAGATGGCCCAACTGAAACCATGGCATTTGATGGAGCGTAGTGAGATCACTTTTATTCACAACAATTCTTGGGAGTTTTTGAAGAAACTCCCAGGACTCAATGATCGCTTAGCCCGCCTGCACACTCAGTTCTTTGCGTATGGACCACATCATAGTTTGTCGCCGGATAAGTGGGGTGTACGAGAAGTGTTCAAGAGAGGCAAGCGTCGATGTTCTATGCCCATGGCCTAAACTGACTGTTCCATCCAGGGGCTGTGGTGACCTTCACGGCCCGGTCAATAGCGGAGAACGGAGAAACATTCAAGAAGCTCGTTGAAAAAGTTCACAAATCTCCCATCTTCGTCGCATATGTGACGCCCCTCACTGTCGCGCTCGTGGAGTTAATGGTCACGGACGTACAACACTACCCTAAGTGAGTTTTCAGCCCCATGGGGGACTGCGTTGACCAAAGCCTCCGATAGTAATCTTGAATCTCTTCGATTCCTTCTGGACGCCATTCTAGATTCCCAGATCTCACTTATGACCGCCCCACCTTATTCATGGAAGCACGACGACATGAGTAAATGGCGTGAAATGCAATTCACTTTTGGAGCCGATGAAAGTCAATTGCAAGAACCCATAGAAGCTTTGACGTTCTCCCTCGACAAAGAGACAGCAACTCCGCCCCTCCAACATCGTACATACGATTCAATACTTACTACGTGTGTCAAGGAACTGGAGACCTTCCAGCATGAGCAACCTGTCGCCTGGAGCGACGAGACTGATGCAGGATTCAGGCTACTGGGCCGCTCCCCACCCCATAATCTCCCCACCAACGAGCGAGTCCCTAAGACTACACTGCAACTCGAAGCTGGCGTTAATACATCCCTCTACACTGATTTACGTTTAATGCAAAGTAACCATTTTTATCAAACGGAATACCGCCATTTCGTTGTCGTTGAAAGCAAGGACAGTACGGTTTTGGCGAAAGACAAGGTTGCTGATTCGGTGAGTTCATAGTGGTGACGCTATTTGTATGTGTGGCTAAATGTTCCCTTTCAAGATCGCGCATCTCACGACTGATGAGGCACTTCGTCTGGTCGACCCGGTTATTACAGTATAATCGGGCGAGATCACGGTGTAACGATAGATGTATATTGTTTCTAGCTCTATCAGCACTTCTCCTGGCACTGTCTACTCGTTATGCCATAACAGCGTCCTTAAGCTGTCCCAATGGTCACTGTCACAGTATAGGTATTTCATGCTGGACCACATCCCCGGTTGAATCGCGTAACCGCGCTCATTGAACAGATACATGACCGCCCCCCATGTAAGAGCTGCGAAGACGGAGAAGTAAGTGGGAGAGGGTGACACTGGCGGGTATGGTTTAGATGCGGGCGATGCCGGTGGGGGGAAAGCACGAGGGATGATTGTAGCAACCACCCGGGACGTCACGTAGAGCACAATCTGGATGGCTATATCAATATGGGTAACGATAGAGTGGTATATGGACCTTACCTGTTCGTTTACCTGATTCCGGTCACCAAATACGGTATATCCTCCAATGAGACCAGCAATGAAGGTGTCTGCCTTGCGTACTTTTCCGCCGTTAAACTTCTTTTGAAGCAGAAGTATTGATTTATATAGAAACACAAAAGTCGCGAGATTGGTGGCATGCGTTCGAGTCGCACGTATGATCTCCCGTACGCGGTTCAGCCAACTGCTCAAGGGAACGAATGGAGAAGATTAGACACCAACTCCATGGTACAATAACCTTCGTATACGTACTCTCCCTTTCCGAAGAGAATGGCCATGACGAGGGCATGTGGAAAGCGAATCCTCGCGCCGTAAACGAGCCCATTTCTGGCACCTTTCACAAGGGCAAGGTACTCGGCATACTTAGGGTCTTTGATGAAGCTCTCTATGACCGACAGCGTCGAAGAAGGGGCCATAGTCGAGGAAGAGGGACGGAGGGACCGTGGACCAACACGTGAATTTGTCTAGCTTGGAGCACTCCATCCCAGACGGAAATCCCGGAGAGCCGCAAAGTGGTAGATTCGGGTACTTACTCAAACCAACGAAATATTTCATATAATTGCGACACCGAAATCAGGAAACGGACCCGGAAAAGGGACCGATTGACCGGCGCAACCTCTCACAGCACGCACAGCACGCACAACACGCAGCACGCAACTGAACCCGTTTCAAATCGCCACATAATTCCTGGCCATCAAGGAAGTCGGGCTAGCATGGGTTCAAGATACTTGGAATATACCTAGACGGACTAGCACAAAACACAGGTACCCGACATTACTCCTCCAAGGTTATCTCTCCGCTAGTCACGACGAGGTCCACGTAGTGAGTCTGGCCCGATTCATTTTCTGTCGACTCTCATTAGACTGCAGCTACTCGACTGTACCGCCCATGACCAGGAGACATCCTCCATGTGGGTTATATTGAGCTGGTGCCTCACCTTTGAAGGAGACAAGTAATCGAGGACGGCGAGGCGTCCCACCCCGACAAGGAGAAACCCCCATGGAGCCGACAATACAAAATAAGGAGGCGCAAGAAACTTCCAGATAGGAGAGTCATCGAGCTCAGCTGCGACGTGAGGAGTTCCCTTGAAGGGGGGCTAAGGTCTTTGGTGGTGTCTTCAGGAGCATGTGCTTGCTAGGGCTACATTTAGTGAATACGCAAACGCTTGAGTGCATACGCTCTGGGGCCACCGTGGGGACCGTAAGCGGCATCATTTACTGTCTACCAGAAATAGGTCGTCTTACTCGGTGATGCGGCCACCGTTCAGCTGGTTTCGAATGATGGAGGCTCTGACCCTGGGTCCAACGTATGTCCATGTGCACACAAATCGCCGTCTCTGGTTTCACATCCTCGTATGTCAAGAGTCTTCCGCCGTCCACATTGACTGACAAGAAATAGGCGACGCCAAGCTTGGACGCCAAATAATGTCACATATACTACGAACCTGTCTCAAATCTAAGACGTGACAAATACGTCTCTAGGCGGAGCAAGTAAATTGAGTACGGGCGCTAAACCGCCTTGTATACCTGTACTAACTTCAGCGTCTGATCCGGCTATAGCCCCACACCCGATGACAGGCTATTTTAGGATGTACGCGATGCCACGGATCACCTTTCCGCAGGTTTGGGACGTGATAGTTAGTGTCCTCTCTGCTGAGAGCATCTCGAAATACTGCATCTTTGATCGTATACCTTCCTGCGTTGCTTCTAAGCTGGACTTATCAGGTCCAATTGTGAGTTTACTACAAAAGTTGTACAATAATGGCAAGGAGTTTGGGAACCTTCATGGCCACTCAAGTCGTTGCGGGCTCACTCTCGAATGCTCCATCCGAATATGGCAACAAGGCTCCGGTTGATCTGATTGCCGGCCTAGTCACAAACATATGCCCTACTGGAGTCGCCCGCTGAAACGCCATCCGTTGTCCTTTCCTCCTTGCCGTAGTTTCCTTTTCCTCTCCTCACGACACATGACAGATTCCCAGCGGCCTTAAACCCCAAACCTGGTGATCTCAAGTCTTCGGATATGCAAACCTCTCATGACAAATTCGAGTCAGGGCTCCGTATACGGGCTCGTCAGACAACGCCGTCCACAAAGTCCACAAAGAATTGCCCCAATACGTATCATCTAAGAATAGTGTCCAGTTCAAACGTGACAATGATACCTTCCTGTTGGTCATCCTCTCCAATTTTCGGGTTGTACACGGTGTGAATTAGCGAGACAATTCTAGCGAGACATATAGCGAGACCCAACACTCATAATTTGGATCTCACTGGAACTGTGACATCACGAGACCATGTGGAGAAATTCCATAATTGGGCACCTTCTCAAATACATTCTCGAGGAATTTTTGAAGAATTGGAAGCTTCTGCCTTACAATCGGAGACGGACTTGTTGACCTTTCACGAGGTTGTGGATCATCGAAGTGGAGCAGGGTTAGATCTTCGGTACCGGCTCCTGAGCGGCTATTTGGCGAGAACACCAGGAGATCAAATTATCTCTCAAATTTCTCCGCACGTCTCCACCATGGATGGTAAACCACCTGAAGCTCGTTTCAGAAAACGCAAACCATATAAGAGGGGGGTTGCGCAGCGGTTGGAAAGCAACGACCCACTGTAGGCGTTAATCAGGACCACCTCCTCTGCACCATGCGGCTCATTTTCGGACTTTCGGTGCTCGTGTCGACGGCCTTCGCTGCCTCAATTGAACACCCAAAGCTCATACGCGCATCTGGTGATAGCAAGCCAAACGGGTTCATCGTCAAGCTGAAAACTGGCGCATCGCGGGAAAACTCTATCGCGGCCTTGACTAAACTCGTAGCACCAGATTCGATTTGTGAGGTTGGTTACCGCGACTGGACTGGTAAGTAATTAATGGGCAACCTGTGTCGGGATACGCTGACCCGCCGTCTCTCAGTCATCAATGGATATTCTGCCATTCTCAGCGGTGCCTGTCTTCTACACGTTCTAACCGATCCAAATGTCGAATATGTCGAGGTGTGTACTCTCGCTCGTCCTATACCCGCGAGGGCTCATAAGATTGTAGGAGGACGGCATCGTTACTATTAATCATGCGTGCGCTTCGTTTCTTTGGTCAATATTCAGTGAATTCACCGAAAATCAGGATTTCGCCTCGCTCTCCCACTCCCGCACCAAATCCTGTCCCTGGGGATGCCCAGCCCAACAATAACGTCAAAAGATCAAACAATGGTGCAGGGACCACCTTTTACGGTACTATTTCAGATCTCCGTCGTTGATTTTCCCTTACGTTGGCCCGAAGGGATCGATACTGGCATCCGGCTCTCTCATCAGGCCTTCACTGGTGTGTTCCATCTCTCAGTGCACGTCCTACTGAACCTGATTGACCATCGAATTTAGGTCGGGCTGTCTGGGGTGCTACATTTGGCCCTGATCCGACTCTGAAGGTGGACGATAATGGTCATGGGTGAGTCAAAGCCCTGGTTGGAATAACACATTTATCATTCTGATACATTCTCCTTTTTGTTTTAGGACGCACACTGCAGGCACTGCCGCCGGAGTGTCAGTTCAACCCCAAACAGTTTCGTGATTTTCAACTCACGCTTGCGTGTAGACGCCTCGGTCTAGCCACGGCTAGCAAAATCATTGCTGTCAAGGTTCTTTCTGCAAATGGCTCAGGATCAAATTCCGACGTGAGTGGCCCCCTCCGGTCGGGTGCCATATGCTAATTCGACCGTGCTACAGGTTATCAGTGAGTGATGCGTACATCCCTCAGGGTGACCTCTTAACACCCACCAGGCGGCATCAATTGGTCTGTGAAGAACGCTACTGAGAGTGGACAGCCGAATATGAGTATGTTGCTCGGGATGCGTAGGTACCATCGTTCATTACCCCATTAGGCGTTGTGAACATGTCCCTTGGAGGAGCCGCTTCGCAGGCAGTCGATGATGCGGTAACAGCGGGAATTGAGAAAGGTATCCACTTTACACTCGCGGCAGGTAGGTGTTTGTGTTATCGTCATATATCACTCTCTGACGGTGCGGTAGGCAATTCCGATCAGCCAACGAAGGACTTTAGCCCTGCTAGAGTGGAAGGGGCTGTAACAGTAGGAGCCGTTGACTCAACAAACCGGAAGGCTTGTTTCTCCAACTTCGGACCTGAACTCAAAGGTGAGTTGCCTTCGTCGTCCCTGGATCAGCGTATTAACGCGGCATTAGTGTGGGACCGCGGCGTTGACATTCTTTCTGCTGTGAGTTTTCGGATATCTCGAGCGACCCTTTATTGACAATTTTTCCTGTAGTGGAACACTGGTGATGACGCTACGTTCACGGCGTCGGGCACTTCTATGGCTGCACCTGGAGTGAACGGAAAGCTACTAGTGGCACTTTCTGATCACGGAAGCAAGACACCACCAGAACTCATTAAAGAACTCCAGGGACACGCGAAGCCCGTGGTGCAGTGTGACCGTGTGCCCTCTCTGTCCCTTCCGTTCCTTTCGTCCCTTCCGCCGCCGCGATGCCAGTTTCCTGTCAACCTA
>Ga0307513_10001552_pt1 | contig 32935 bp, 35 predicted proteins | sample 15_EM_MG_FD_202174 | JGI IMG/M metagenome (GOLD analysis project Ga0307513, IMG submission 202174) | Populus trichocarpa ectomycorrhiza microbial communities from riparian zone in the Pacific Northwest, United States - 15_EM | ecosystem: Host-associated > Plants > Roots > Unclassified | place... | reverse complement strand
CTAAAGCTTGGTGGCCTGCACGCCGTCCGTCAGAGCTCGCTGGGGCACAGGGTGAAGGTGTGCTCGTCATCGTCGCCCCCGGACAGGGCTCTCAGACCCCAGGATTCCTCCAGCCGTGGCTGGAGCTTCCTGGGGCGGCCGACCGTCTCGCTTGGCTATCCACGGTGGCGGGGCTCGACCTGATCGAGCACGGCACCATCTCGAGCGCCGAGACCATCCGGGACACGGCGGTGGCCCAGCCACTGATCGTGGCCGCCGGCATGATCTCGCTGCTCGAACTGTTCCCACACCCCTCGGACGCCTTCGGCGTGATCGGGGCCGGCGCCGGTCACTCGGTCGGTGAGATCACCGCCGCGGCCGCCGCCGGGGTGATCAGTGCCGAGCAGGCGATGGTGCTGGTCCGCGAGCGAGGCCGGGCGATGGCCGTGGCCGCCGCCGCCCAATCCACCGGGATGAGCGCCATCCTCGGTGGCGACCCAGACGAGGTCGCCGAGGCGCTGAAGAAGCACGACCTGGTCGCCGCCAACGTCAACGGCGCCGGTCAGGTGGTCGCCGCCGGCCGGCTTGAGGATCTGGCGGCGCTGGCCGCCGCCCCGCCGGCCCGCGCTCGGGTGATGCCGCTCAAGGTGGCCGGTGCCTTCCACACCGAGTTCATGGGGTCTGCCGTCGACACCCTGGCCAAGCACGCCCGAGCGATCTACACCCACGACCCGCGGGTCCGACTGGTCTCCAATGTCGACGGCACCGTGGTGCACGACGGCCAGGAGGTGCTGCGCCGGATCGTCCGCCAGGTCCGCAACCCGGTGCGCTGGGACCTCTGCATGGAGGCGTTCCGCGACCTCGGGGTCACCGGGCTGATCGAGATCCCGCCGGCCGGAGCGCTGGCGAACCTGGCCAAACGCGCCCTGCCGGGGGTGGAGATCCTCGCCCTGAAGACCCCCGACGACCTGCCCGCCGCCCGCGAGCTGATCCGCGAGCACGGCACCCCCGGCCCGCTCTCGGCCGCGCCGAGCTGGCGACTGGTGGTCTCCCCCACCAAGGGCATGATCCGCAAGGTCGACCTGGACGCCGGCACCAGCATCCGCTCCGGCTCGACCGTGGCCGTCGTCGACGGCCGCCGCGAGCAGTACCCGGTGCTTGCGGTGCACGACGGCACCGTCGTCGAGTGGCTGGTGGAGGAGGGCGACCCGGTCTCCCCCGGTCAGCCGCTGTTACGGATGCAGCCGGTGGTGAACTCCTGATGGCGTCTCTCACCGCGTCAAAGGGCGCCGAGCACGCCCGGATCCTCTCGGTTGCCGCCCATCGCCCGGAGCGGGTGGTGATGAACGACGAGCTGGTCGAGGCGATCGACTCCTCGGACACCTGGATCCGCGAGCGCTCGGGGATCATCAGCCGGCGCTTCGCCGCCCCGGACGAGACCGTGATCGATCTGTCCGCCCCGGCCGCCCTGCAGGCGATCGAGCGCGCCGGGCTGACCCCGGCGGACATCGACACGATCCTGGTGGCGACGATCACCCACGAGCTGCAGACGCCGTCCGCGGCGTCGATCCTCGCGCACCGGATCGATGCCGACCGGGCGGTGACGATGGACCTCAACACCGCCTGCGCCGGGTTCGCCTACGGCATCAGCCTGGCCTCGGACATGATCCGGGGCGGTTCGGCCCGGAACGTGCTGGTGGTCGGCGCCGAGACGATGAGCAAGATCATCGACCCGACCGACCGCGGGACGGCCTTCATCTTCGGCGACGGCGCCGGAGCGGCTGTGATCGGGCCGAGCAGCACCCCGGCGATCGGCCCGACCATCTGGGGTTCGGACGCCGGGCAGTGGGAGGCGATCCGCTCCAATAGCTCGTGGTCGGACTTCCGCGACGGCGCCGCCTGGCCGACGCTGCGGATGGCCGGGCCTAAGGTGTTCCGCTGGGCGATCTGGGAGATGTCCCCGGTCGCACAGAAGGCAGTGGACGCCGCCGGGATCGAGATCGGTGATCTGGCCGCCTTCATCCCGCATCAGGCCAACATGCGGATCATCGATCAGATGGCCAAGCAGTTGCGGTTGCCAGAGCACGTGGCGATCGCCCGGGACATCGCCGAGTCCGGAAACACCTCGGCGGCCTCGATCCCGATGGCGATGGCCCGGATGTTGGACGAGGGACAGGTCGCTTCCGGCGGCCTGGCCCTGCTGATCGGATTCGGTGCCGGCCTGAGCTACGCCGCTCAGGTCGTCGAACTCCCCTGACTGTTCCACCGCACGTAAACCGCACCGAGAAAACCAAATTCGACAAGAAGGAGCTCACCATGCCCGCGTTCACCCAGGAAGAAATCCTCGCCGGACTCGCCGAACTCGTCACCGAGGAGACCGGCTTGCCGGCCGCCGACGTGCAGCCGGGCAAGTCCTTCGTGGACGACCTCGACATCGACTCGCTGTCGATGATGACGATCGTCGTCAACGCACAGGACAAGTTCAACGTCGAGATCCCGGACGAGGCGGTCACCGAGTTGAAGACGGTCTCCGACGCAGTGGCCTACATCACCAAGGCCCAGAGCGACGCCGCGGCCGTCGGACAGGCCTGATCTCACCATGGCAGGGACGGCAGGGCAGATGAAGACGCAGATCGCAGTCACCGGGCTGGGGGCCACCACTCCCCTGGGCGGTGACGTCACCACGACGTGGGACGGGGCGCTGGCCGGACGGTCAGGCACCGCTCCCCTCGACCCGGCCTGGCTGGAGCGGTACGAGCTGCCGGTGACCTTCGCCTGCCGTCTGGCCGTCCCGATGACCGAGGTGCTGACCCGCCAGGAGATCAAGCGGAACGACCCCAGCGGGCAGTACGCGCTGGTGGCGGCCCGGGAGGCCTGGGCGCACGCCGGTGCACCGAAGGTCGATCCGGAGCGGCTGGCGGTCAGCATGGCCTCCGGCATCGGCGGAGTCTGGACGCTCCTGGACTCCTACGACACGCTGAACGAGAAGGGCCCCAAGCGGATCCTTCCGCTCACCGTGCCGATGCTGATGCCGAACGGCCCGGCGGCCGCGATCGGGATCGAGTTCGGTGCCCGGGCCGGGGTGCACACCCCGGTCTCGGCCTGCGCGTCCGGCGCCGAGGCGCTGGCCCAGGCGATCCAGCTGATCCGCCGCGGGCTGGCGGACGTGGTGATCGCCGGTGGCACCGAGGCGGCGATCCATCCGCTGCCGATCTCCGGTTTCGCCGCGATGCGCGCCCTCTCCACCCGGAACAACGACCCGGAGGCGGCCTCCCGGCCGTACGACATCGACCGGGACGGCTTTGTCCTCGGCGAGGGTGCCGCCGCTCTGGTGCTGGAGTCGGTGGAGCACGCCAAGGCTCGCGGCGCCACCATCCACGCGATCCTGGCCGGCGCCGGGGTCACCTCCGACGGGTACCACATCGCTGCCCCCGAGCCCGAGGGCAAGGGCGCCAGCCGGGCGATCGCCGCCGCACTGCGCGACGCCGACCTGACCCCACGCGACATCGTGCACGTGAACGCCCACGCCACCTCCACCCCGGTCGGCGACGTCGCCGAGGCGGCGGCCATCGTGGTCGCCTTCGGTGACGCGATCGACCAGATCGCGGTCTCCGGGACGAAGTCGATGACCGGGCACCTGCTCGGCGCGGCCGGCGCGCTCGAGGCCGTCTTCACCGTGCTCGCCGTCCGGGACGGGGTCGCACCGCCGACCATCAACCTGGACAGCTTGGACCCGGCGATCACCCTCGATGTGGTCGGCAAGGACCCGCGGACGCTGTCGTCCGGACCCCGGGCCGCAATCAGCAACGCCTTCGGTTTCGGCGGTCACAATGTGGCCCTGGCCTTCAGGAGCGCTGAATGACAGCAGTCCCCACCACCCGCCCGAGCGGCGCGCACCCAACCAGTAGGGACGTCGTCCCGAATCGGCCGAGCCCGACGGCCGCCTCCGCTGCGGCCAAGGCCGCCGACCGCGACCCGCTGCTGCGGCTGGAGACCTTCTTCGACCCCGGCAGCGTTGAACTGCTCACCGAGCGGGACACCTCCGGGGTGCTGTCCGCGATCGGAACCGTGTCCGGCACCAGGGCTGTCGCCTTCGCCAGCGATGCCAGCGTGCAGGGCGGCGCGATGGGTGTGGCCGGCATGGAAGCGACGATGGTCGCCTACGAACGGGCGCTCGCCGACGGCGTCCCGATCGTCGGGCTCTGGCACTCCGGCGGCGCCCGGCTGGCCGAGGGCGTCGCGTCACTGCATGCGGTCGGCAAGATCTTCGCGATGATGACCCGGGTCTCCGGCAAGATCCCGCAGATCTCCGTGGTGCTCGGTCCGGCCGCCGGAGGTGCCGCCTACGGGCCGGCGCTCACCGACATCGTGGTGCTCGGGCCGGACGGCCGGGTCTTCGTCACCGGCCCGGACGTCGTCCGCTCGGTCACCGGCGAGGACGTCGACATGCTCCGGCTGGGCGGCCCCGAGCCACACGGACGTCGTTCCGGGGTCGTCCATGTGATCACCGAGACCACGGCCGAGGCGTACGCCCAGGGCCGGCGGCTGGTCGGCCTGCTCGGCGACCAGGGCACGCTCAACGTCGACGCGGTGGACGACCGCGACCTCAGCGGCCACCTGCCGGAGTCGGCCCGCCGGGCCTACGACGTCCACCCGCTCGTGGTCGGGCTGCTCGACACCGACGCTCCGGTGCTGGAGCTGCACCCGCGCTGGGCCCCGAACATCGTCACCACGCTCGGCCGCTTCGGTGGCCGGACGGTCGGCGTGATCGCGAACAACCCGCTGCGCCTGGGCGGCTGTCTGGACTCGACGTCTGCCGAGAAGGCGGCCCGGTTCGTGCGGATGTGCGATGCCTTCGGGGTGCCGCTGATCGTCGTCACGGATGTGCCCGGCTACCTCCCGGGGGCCGGTCAGGAATGGGACGGCGTGGTCCGCCGGGGTGCCAAACTGCTGCACGCGTTCGCCGAAGCCGTGGTGCCGAGAGTCACCCTGGTGACTCGCAAGGCGTACGGCGGCGCGTACATCGCGATGAACTCCCGCTCGCTCGGCGCCACTCGGGTGCTGGCCTGGCCGGAAGCCACCGTGGCGGTGATGGGCGCGGTTGCCGCGGTCCGAATCCTGCACCGGCGCAAGCTGGCCGAGGTCGTGCTGGAGGCCCGCGAAGAGGTTGAGGCCGAGCTGGCGATCGACCACGAGCGGCTGGCGGGCGGCCTGGTTCGGGCCCAGGAGATCGGTGTTGTGGACGAGGTGGTCGAGCCCGGCGCCACCCGCACCGCGATCGCCGCCGCCTTCGCCGCCGTGATGCCGGAAGGCGAGCCCCCCATCCGCGGCCAGCACGGCAACATCCCACTCTAGTACCTCTAGTACCTCCGGTAATGCGGTTAGCCGCCGGCCGGGTGAGGGCGGCTTGATCGACGAAGATCTGGTGCTGTTGGAACGGCATCAAAGCTTCGTCGATCACTACGCTTTCACGCCGCTCGGCGGGCTAGGCCAGTTGTTCGCCGATCCGCCCCAGCAAGTGGGGCTAATGGGCCGGTTAGCCCCCGCCTGGGCTGTGATCGGCGCCGAATTCGGGGCCGATCGCAGCCCAGGCGGGGGCTAACTCTCGTTCTGGCGGGCGGGCTAGCCGACCCGGTGCAGCCAGCGGACCGGGGCGCCGTCGCCGGCGTAGCGGAAGGGTTCCAGCTCGTCGTCCCAGGCCCGGCCCAGCGCCAGATGCAGCTCGCGGAGCATCTGGCCGGGTTCGTTATGGCCGATTTCGAGCGCTGCCCGGATCCGGTCCTCGGGCACCATCACGTTGCCGTGCACATCGGTGACGGCATGGAAGATCCCCAGCTCGGGCGTGTGGCTCCAGCGTCCGCCATCGACCCCGGCGCTGGGCTCCTCGGTCACCTCAAAACGCAGATGTGCCCACCCACGCAGAGCAGAGGTCAGGCGGGCGCCCATACCCTGCGCCGCCTGCCAGGACAACTCTGTCCGGTAGAGCCCTGGAGCTGCCGGCTGTTCGATCCAGTCCAGCGACAAGCGCAACCCGAGCACACCGCCCGCAGCCCACTCGACATGCGGGCACAGCGCGCTGGGCGCGGAATGCACAAACAACACGCCACGCGTGATGGCACCCGACATCTGGCCCTCCTCGACCGGTTTGAGGTTCGTCTTCCCCAACGACCTCAACCAGCGAGCTGACCTGCAGGCACATGTCCGCACGGACGTGTATCGGAGATCATTGTGCCCGAGCGACCGCTCAGGTGCCAGGGCAGTGCGTCACCCGATCAGCCGATGCGGCCGCGGTCGGCGGCCGCACCCGACCGAGAACGGCCCGCGAACGGGTACCGATAGGCACACCGCGCACGAATCGGGCCCCTTGTGGCTGAAGTCACAAGATCAACGAGCCGATGACGGAGGCATGGGGGTAATGCAGATCACTTAGCCGCCCCCGGAGGAGACATCGTGGATCATCCCGAGATCGAGGAAATGATCACCGAGGTGATCCGCCCGGCAGCGATCATCCCGGAGGCCGCGGCCCGCGCGATCCTCACCGGGATGGCGGTCACCAGCGTGTACACCGACGGCCTCTGGTTGGCCGAGCCGAGCCGGTGGATCCGCTACGACCGGCCGTGGACCCTGCCACTGGATCAGGGCCGAACCACCCGGCTCGGGATCATCCGGGTCGCCTACGGCATGCCGACCAAGTACGAGATCACGATCTTCCAGGTCGCCATCACCCAGGCCGGTATCGCCGCCGGGATCAGCCCACAGGATCTGGCCGACGAGGCGCTGCAATTCGGTGGGCTCACCCTGGCCGGCTGCCCCCGGGCCGCGGTCAGCACGCCACCGAAACCGTTCCGCTTCTGACGTCACGATCCGCCGTCGTGGTCCGCCGGATTCAAGCAAAGCCTCGATTCAACCCGCAGCTGCCTTCGCATAGGGTCTGTTCCGGTGGCCCACGTCCGTGTGGCCCCGCAACAGCTCGGCCGTGACGGCTGGGGCGATCGGCGAGGAGGCCGCGCGATGGCGCAGCGGGTTCGAGGAGTGGTGGCGCTCAAGAAGGGCGCACCGGTGACGGTCGAGACGATCCTGGTTCCTGATCCCGGCCCGGGTGAGGCCGTGGTGAAGGTCCAGGCCTGCGGGGTCTGCCACACGGACCTGCACTACCGCGAGGGCGGCATCAACGACGAGTTCCCGTTCCTGCTCGGCCATGAGGCCGCCGGAATCGTGGAGCAGGTCGGCGAGGGCGTCACCGATGTGGCCCCCGGCGACTTCGTGATCCTGAACTGGCGCGCGGTCTGCGGCGACTGCCGAGCCTGCCGACGCGGGCGGCCGTGGTACTGCTTCAACACCCACAACGCCGCCCAGTCGATGACGCTGGAGGACGGCACCGCGCTGTCCCCCGCGCTCGGCATCGGCGCGTTCATCGAAAAGACCCTGGTGCACGCCGGCCAGTGCACCAAGGTCGACCCACGGGTGAAGCCGGAGGTCGCCGGGCTGCTCGGCTGCGGAGTGATGGCCGGCCTGGGGGCCGCGCTGAACACCGGCAATGTCAGCCGCGATGACTCGATCGCGGTGATCGGCTGCGGCGGCGTGGGCAACGCCGCGATCGCCGGTGCTCGGCTGGTCGGCGCCCGGACGATCATCGCCGTCGACATCGACGCCAAGAAGCTGGAGTGGGCCAAGGAATTCGGCGCCACCCATACCGTCAACTCCCGCGAGGTCGACCCCGTCGCCGCGATCCAGGAACTGACCGGCGGTTTCGGTGCGGACCTCGTGGTCGACGCCGTCGGCCGTCCGGAGACCTACAAGCAGGCGTTCTACGCCCGCGACCTGGCCGGCACCGTCGTCCTGGTCGGCGTCCCGGATCCGTCCATGACGCTGGAACTGCCACTGATCGACGTCTTCGGTCGGGGCGGTGCACTCAAGTCGGCCTGGTACGGCGACTGCCTGCCGTCGCGGGACTTCCCCACCATGGTCGACCTGCACCTGCAGGGCCGGCTTCCGCTGGAGCGGTTCGTGTCCGAGACGATCGGCTTGGACGACGTCGAGGCGGCGTTCACCAAGATGCACGCCGGTGACGTGCTGCGTTCGGTCGTCCTGCTGTGAGTGGCAAGGGCCGGATCGACAGGCTGGTCACCAGCGGGACGTTCTCGCTGGACGGCCAGGACTTCGACGTCGACAACAACGTCTGGCTGGTCGGTGACGACAGCGAGGTGTTCGTGATCGACGCTGCGCACGAACCGGCCAAGATCCGGGCGGTGATCGGTACCCGGCGGCTGCTCGGCGTGATCAGCACCCACGGCCACAACGACCACATCAACGCCGCGGTCGAGGTCGCTGGTGGGCCGACCACCCCGGCCGGAGATGCGGTGGACGCCGAGCGCTCCGGCGAAGGCGCGCCGATCTACCTGCACCCGCAGGACAGGATGCTCTGGGACGTGGTCAACCCGGAGGTCACCCCGCAGTCGCTGACCGACGGGCAGACCTTCGAGGTGGCGGGCCTGACCCTGACCGTGCTGCACACGCCGGGGCACTCTCCCGGCGCGGTCTGCCTGTACGTGCCCGAACTGGACACCCTGCTCAGCGGGGACACCCTGTTCTGTGGCGGACCGGGTGCCACCGGCCGTTCGTTCAGCAGCTTCCCGACCATCCTGGAGTCGATCCGCACCCGGCTGCTCTCGCTCCCGGCGTCCACCACCGTGCTGACCGGGCACGGTGACTCGACGACGATCGGTGCCGAGGCGAGCGGATACGACGACTGGGTGACCCGCGGCCACTGAAAGCACAGACCGTGACCCTGCCACCGGACGAGGTACCGCCCTGGGGAACCCCGGACGACAATCCGAATTACGGCACCCCGGTTGACCGAACGACACACCATGGGACGACACACCATGGGACGCCGGACAACCGGACGCCGGACTACGGGACGCCGGAGCCGAAGGAACCGGATCTGCACAGCGTGAACACGATGGTGGTGCTGCAGCGCCGCGGCCGGCAGGCCAACGACGATTATGACCTGATCACGGTTGACGGCGTCCAGCTCGGATCGATCCTCAAGGAGACCTCGACGGCCGGTCTGATCTTCAGTCCTGCATTGTCGAAGACCTACCGAATGCTCAACCCGCGCGGGTTCCTGGTCGCCACGCTGGAGGGCCCGGGTTCGCAAGGCCCGGCTCGATTCGTGCTCACTGACGTGCGGGCAGCTCAGGTTGGCTCGATCGAGGAGGAAATCGGTTACGGCGTACCTGGATTGCTGCTGATCGGCGCGGACGGAGTGCCTTTGCGGCTGCTCCTCGGCCGAAACTACGACGACGGCACGTGGCGGCTGACCGACAGCGTCAACGGAGAACAGGAGTTCTGCCGGGTGTCGCTGGAGTACGTCGGGGCGAGGGGCAGGACCCTCCGGCGCTTCTCGGTCGAGCTTTCACCCGCGCTGATCGGGACTCACCGCCTGCTCATGATCATGGCAATCATCTTCCTCGATCACGTCAGCGGCGCAAAGTCGTTTGGCCGAGGCAGGTGGTGGTACGACTGACTAGAGCGCGTCGACGCCGCGCTCCTTGGTCCGCACCCGCACCACGTCGTCCACCGGAATCACCCAGATCTTGCCGTCACCGATCTTTCCGGAGCTGGCCGCCTCGGTGATCACGCCGATGATCCGGTTGAGGTCTACGTCGTCCACCAGAACCTCAACACGCAGCTTGGGGATGAAGTCGACCGAGTACTCAGCACCCCGGTAGACCTCGGTATGGCCGCGCTGACGGCCGAAGCCTCGGGTCTCGCTGACCGTCAGGCCGGCGACCCCCGCGTCCTGCAGGCCCTGCTTGACGGCGTCGAGGCGGTGTGGCTTGACGATGGCGGTTACCAGCTTCATGGAGCAAATCTACCGCCCAGGGCCGCCGAATGATCAACCCTCAGACGGTGAAGATCGGCCTGTCCCGCCCGAGCGGTCCGGCCGACACCCGCCAACTCCCCTTCGCACCGCGGATCGTGCCAGGCTGCGGGACGGCGGTCACCGAGCCCCAGAAGGTGTCCCGCTGCGTCGTCAGGGCTTCGTAATCCGGCTCGGCGGACCCCGGCCCGGGCTCGGCAGGTGCGCCCTCGGACGGCGAAACAGGTTGCCCGATCAGCAGATTGGCAGTCCCCACCAGCGCGCCACGAACGTTCGCCGGGGCCAGCCCGTCGTACCTGCCGGTCAATCCACGGCAGATCGCCGCCGCCAGCAGGTAGCCGGTGGCGTGGTCGAGCGCCTGGGCCGGCAACGGCACCGGCCGGTCCGAACCGGCCGCGGCACCTCCGGCGGCAGCGATCCCGCAGCTGAACTGCACCAGGCTGTCGAACCCACGACGATTCGCCCACGGCCCGGCCCAGCCGTACGCGTCGATCGCGGCAATGCACACCCCCGGGTTGAGCCGGCGCAGCGCCTGGTCGGAGAAACCCAGTCCGGTCAGCGCGCCGGGACGCAGGCCGTGCACGATCACATCGGCCTCACCGACCAGTGCAGCGAATCGGAAACGACCCTCATCGTCCCGCAGATCCAGTGCGGCGCAATGCTTTCCGGCGGTGGTCTCGGGCAGCAGGGCCGGCACTTCGGCGAACCCGGGCGGGTCGATCCGGAGCACCTCGGCACCCCAGGCGGCCAACGTCCGGGTGCAGACCGGGCCGGCGATCACCCGAGTCAGATCCAGTACCCGAATGCCGGCCAGCGGGCCGCCGCCGGCCGCTTCCCACCCCGCCCCCGGCTCGCGACCCACCCCCGGTTTCGGCAGTGCCCGATCGACCGACACCGAGCGTCGTTCCAACCGGATCGCCGACTGCCCGCCCGCCACGGTGCCGTGCGGATGGTCGGCCCATTCCTCGACGGTGTGCAGCGCAGCAGCACATCCGCCCGCGTTCACGACCTGCTGCTCCAGGTCCTGCGCCTGGAACCGGCGAACCCGCGCCGCCACCTGCTCGCGCTCGACCAGGTCGGTGTCCTCGAGGCCCAGCGCCCGCAGCGCTGCCGCCCGATGGTAGGCGTAGTTGGTGTGCAGCCGGATCCAGCCGTCGACGGCCTGGTAATCACCGGCAATCGGGTCCCAGATCGGCGGGGCCTGCCAACCGACCGGGCGCAGCAGAGCCTCGCTCCGGAAGGCGGCAGCCGCTGCGAGCCGGTTGATCTCCACGTCGGGGACAGCGGTCCAGAGCCGCCGCGCGCCCAATTCGGCGACGGCCAGGGTGGCAGCTGCGACCGACGCAGTGGCCAGCGCGCCGACCTCATATACCGACGGCAGCAGTCCCAGCGGACCGGTGATCCGCACCCGTTCGGTCAGCCCGGGATCGCCGTCCAGCGCCGACCAGATCCGGTCCAGCCAGGTCCGGTCCAGCGAATCACCCGCTTGGTCCATCTCCCGCTCACCTCACCCGTTCCTGATAATCCGTTGTGGACAGCGCGACCCGAACACCCACACACTGAATGATGGCTCAGACCGTGACCCCGCTCCCCTCGATAGGTGACGTCGTCCCCGGTCGGGATGTCGCCGGACGCGAACTACGGATCAGTGGGCATCCGGAGTCCGACCGGGTGGTGCTGAGCATCTGGCAGGACGGCCGCTGTCAGGCCACCGTCCGACTCGCCCGTGCGGACGTACCCGAGGTGACAAGAGCGCTGGTCGCGGGCCTGGTGCCGGTCCCGCGGCCACCGGACGCCGACCCGGGCAGGTCCGGAACGGTGCACCGACTGCACCCCGATCCCGACCCGGGCGCGATCATCGCCAGCGGCAGATCGCTGCGTGAGGTCACCGACCGGATCGCCACCACGGTTGTTGCTCGAGTCCGAAAGTTCACCTCAGGCCGCTGATCCAGCCGACCTTGCCGGTGGAACCGTCGTCCCGCAGGCCGGTTCCGGGCCACCAGGCGAGCGCCGTCCGGGTTCCCGGGGCCACCTCGGTGAAGCCGCCGTCGTGCACGGCCACCGGTGCCGCCCGGGCCAACCGTGACCAGGCCGTCGCGTCCGGGATCAGCACCCGCACCGCCCAGCCGCCGTCCTGCCAGGCCTGAAGGGCCTTGGCCGGCATCCCGCGCAGCGCCAACTGGGCGGCATGACCGCTCTGTGCCGCCGCCTTGCCGGTGGTCATCGCCGTGACTGGGGTGAGCGCGATGCTCAGGCCGCCGGGTTCGGGCGCCGACGGCTCACCGCGTTCGGGCTGATCCGTCCCGCCCACCTGCAGCTTCGCCAGCGCCGCCGGCACCTGATCGGTAGGTCCGGGGACGAACGCCCGAACGCAGGTCCCGCGCCGCAGCACCTGGACGCCGGGCAGTTCCTCAACCGCGGTGAAGCGCACGCCACGCCCGCGCCGCACCACCTTCCGGATCGCGCCGGATTCCCAGCGCCGGACCCGTTCGAACCATTCGCCGTCCGGCTCGCGACTGCGCGGATCAGTCAGCAGGAGCACCACGGCGGCCGCGGCTGCCTCACACACCGCCAGGTGCGAGGGCCGCTCCGGCCGGTCGTCACGCAGTGCGAGCTGCATCGCCCAAGGCGCGTCGGACGCCCAGACCTCGGCAGCCAAGACCTCCGGAGCCAAGACCTCCTGAGCCCGGGCCTCGGGATCCGCTGTCCCAGACATCTGCTCATCGCTCACAAATCAGCTGCTTCCCGTCGATGCGTCGACCGCGCGCCTACCCGAACACCTGTCCCGAGCCTGATATTCAGAACCAATCATGGACGGTTCCACGCACCGGCTCTTCGCCGCCTCCGCAAGTCTGGCGGTCTCGACCAGTGCCGGCAGCCCCGCCTGGCAGGGCGCGGCGGCCGCGTTGATCGCCACCGCCACCTCAGCCGGCTGGACCAGCCCCGACGCCGATCAGTCCTGGCTGAGCTGGGCACCAGGCGGACACCGCGGCTTCACCCACTGGTGGGGGCTGCCGGCCCTGCTCGCGGTGGGCACCATGGTCTTCATCCCACCCGAGGCCGCCTGGGCGCTCTGGGCGCTGTTGCTCGGCTGGGGTTCACACCTGGTGGGCGACTTCATCTTCGGTGAGCGCCCCGCCGGAATTCCGATGGCACCCTGGTGGGCCTATGCCGGGCTGGGTTTCAACTCCGGTGGCGTGATCGAACGCACTCTGCGCTGGGCCTGGCCGGTTGCCCTGGCCTGGCAGGTGTGGATCTACCGCGGCGGCGACCCGTGGCCCTGGGGCTGAGGCTGAAGCGCAGACGAGGTCATGTCACCTCCGTTCATTCCTTCATGCCACAGTTCCTCCATGCGAAGCCGTTACCGTCTCGGGCTGCCACTGATCGTGGCGCTCACCGTCAGTGCGCTCACCGGATGCTCCGGCAGTGACGGCGGCTCAGAGGCCGCGGGCGACCCGGCCGCCCTGCTCACCGCCGCACACGCCAGCCTCGACGGTACGGACAGCGTGCACTTCACCTTGACCAGCACCAATGTGCCCACGGACGGAACCCGGCTGGTATCCGGTCAGGGTGTGGTGGCCCGGCCGAACTCGTTCCAGGGCAAGCTCGGCATCCTGTTGAACGGCAGCAAGGTGTCGGTAGACCTGGTCTCGACCGGCGGCACGGTGTATGCCCAACTGCCGTTCTCCGATCAGTTCACCGTGACCGATCCGGCCAGTTTCGGGCTCAGTGACCCGGCCAACCTGATCGACTCCAAGACCGGGATAGCCCGGATGTTCGGCGAGCTGACCGAGATCACGAGCAAGGGCGAACTGCGGGTCGGGGACGACGTCGTCACCCAGATCGACGGCTCCTTGCCTGGCTCAGTGGTCGACGCCCTCTTCACCAACGCCGACCCGGCCAAGCCGGTGAAGGCCGAGCTGTACATCACGAAGTCCACCAAGCAGCTTCGTCGGGCGGTCCTGACCGGGCCGTTCTTCGACAAGGCACAGGACAGCACGTTCAATCTGCTGCTCGACAAGTACGGCGACCCGGTCACCATCACCGCGCCCACGACCTCGTAGCCGTGCAGTTGCTCCGGATGAACGACACCGTCGAATCCGGCCTGCCCGGTCGGCGTAGGACCTTGTCCATCGCCTCGGTCGCGGTCCTGCTCGCGGCGGCGGACACGTATGTCGTTGTGCTGGCGTTGCCGGACATGATGCTCGGCGTCGGCGTGGGCATTGACGAACTCCAGCGAGCCACCCCGATCATCAGCGCCTTCCTGCTGGGCTACGTCGCCACCCTGCCGTTGATCGGCCGGCTCGCCGACCTGCGCGGCTGCCGCTCGGTGCTGATCGGCTGCCTGCTGCTGTTCGGGCTCGGCTGCCTGGTCACCGCGGCGGCGACGGACCTCGGCACCCTGGTCACCGGTCGCGCCCTACAAGGGATCGGGGGCGGCGGTCTGGTCCCGGCCACGCTGGCGCTGGTCGCGCAGACCTGGCCGGCCGAACGACGCGGGCTGCCGCTCGGCGTGGTCGGGGCCGTGCAGGAGACCGGCGCCACCCTCGGCCCGCTGTTCGGCGCCGGGGTGCTGGCGGTCTCCGGTTGGCGAGCGATCTTCTGGGCGAATCTGGCCGGTGCGGCGGTGCTCTGGCTCGGCCTGAGCCTCACCCCGAGCACAGATCCTCCGCGCGGGTCCGGGGCCGGATCCGGGGCCGAGTCCAGGTCCGGGACCGACATCCGGGTCCGGCTCGGCTGGTCCCTCGGGGCGCTCGCGGTCGTCGCGCTCGCCCTGTTCCTGGTCGCTCCCGATCGCCTGGTCGCCGGGATCACCACCGGCCGGGCCTGGATCCCGCTGGCCGAGGGCCACGACTGGAGCTCGCCGCTGGCCCTGCTCGCCCTCGGACTGGGCGTGGTCGCGCTCGTGCTCTGCTGCATCGACGCCCGGCTCGGCGAGCTGATCGAGCAGGTGGACGTCGTCGGGTCGTTGTTGCTGGCCGGGACGCTGGCCGGTCTGGTGCTGGCCTTCGCCACAGCCGACCCACAGATCGGCGTCGTCTCCCCCAACGCGTCCCTGCTACTGGCCGGATCCGCGCTGCTGGCCATCGGTTTCGTGATCCGGCAGCGCACGGCGCGGGCCCCACTGATACCGGTCGGCACCCTCTCCGAGCCCGCAGCCTGGGGTGCCCTGGTGATAAACCTGCTGGTCGGTGCGGCATTGGTGGCAGCGCTGGTGGACGTGCCGGTATTCGCTCGGAACACCGCGCAGGACGACCAGCTGGGCGCCGCGATGGTGCTGGTCCGGTTGCTGGTCGCGGTCCCGGTCGGCGCCCTGATCGGCGGCTGGCTGATCCGCCGGCTCCCGGCCAACCTGGTCTCGGCCGCCGGCATGCTGCTTGCCGCGCTCGGCCTGGCCGGGATGATGCGCTGGCACGATGCCACCCTGGTCGGGCTCGGAGGCAGCCTGGAATTGGTGGCGGCCGGGCTCGGTTTCGGGCTGGCGATCGCCCCGGTGAACGCCGCGCTACTGGCCTCGACCCGCCAGGAGGTGCACGGCGTCGCGTCGGCTCTCGTGGTGGTCGCCCGGATGATCGGGATGCTGGCCGGCCTGTCGGTGCTGACCGCCGTCGGGCTGCGGGTGTTCTACCGCGCGCAGGAGCGGATCGGCACCGTTCTCGACGTCTGCCCGACCAGCCCGACGAAGTGCCCGGCCTACACCGAGGCCACCCACAACGCCCTGCTGTCGGAGCTGCACGCCATCTTCGGCGGAGCGGCGGCCTGCGCGGCGGTTGCCGCCGTCCTCTGCCTGCTCCTGCTCAGACCGCCGCCCAACTCCCACTGATCTGGGACATAGGGCCGCCAGCCAAACACGCAGAACCTGGTTGGAACCGCTCAGCAAACGGTTGTGCAGCCCGTTGCGCGTGCCTGAATGGCGGCGCCTGCGGCCAGTGAACCCAGGACGGCCGGCATCTCGGGTGAGCGAGGGCTTTCAGGCGCGACCCCGGGGAATGCCCGCCCGGGTGTGCGGCGGCACGTTCACCGGGCTGATCGGCTCGGTGAGGGACCGGCGGACGTCGACCGCGGGGATCCAGTCCGAGCGCAGTCCGGAGCCGACCGTCACTTCCCAGCTGACCTCGACGCCGTCCCGGGTCCAGGCGGTGGCGATGGCCGGCACCTCCTGCTCAACACCGTGATGCCAGCGGATTCTCGCCAGCACCGGGAGGCCGTGCTCCGGCCGGGTGACGGGGCCATGGGGGACGGCGCGGACGATGCGGGGCACGCTGGGCATGAGTACGACTCCACGGATCTCGAGCGGTGACGGTCTCGACCCGACGACCAGCACCGTACTCCAGATCGAACACTTGTTCGAGGACGTCGAGTCGGGTCGCCACGGGATTCACCCGATCGGGTGAGCCGGCACTGCGCACCGCGAGCTCGCGCCGACTCCCGGCGAAAACTGCTTTCACAGCACACGTCCAGGGATGACGGATGAGCGTGCCAGCGAGCAGACCCAGAGTTGCCGCCATGACGACGACACTTCCGGACGCCGCTTCCGCACCGGGCCCGGCGCTCCCGACCGATCCGCTGCTCGTCCCCGCCCTGGACGTGGTGATTCCGGTCTACAACGAAGCAGCCGACCTCGAATCCTGCGTCCTGCGCCTGCACGCCTACCTGCGGTCATCCTTTCCCTACCGGTTCCGGATCACGATCGCCGACAACGCGAGCACCGACGGCACCCTGGCCATCGCGCACCGACTGGCGCAGCAGCATCCCGAGGTGACCGCCGTCCACTTGGAACAGAAAGGACGCGGCCGGGCCCTGCGGCAGGTCTGGTCCGCGTCCGACGCAACCGTGCTGGCGTACATGGACGTCGACCTCTCCACCGACCTGGCCGCCCTGCTCCCGCTGGTGGCACCACTGCTGTCGGGGCACTCGGAACTGGCGATCGGCACCCGGCTGGCCCGGGGCTCCCGGGTGGTCCGCGGGCCGAAGCGCGAGCTGATCTCCCGGTGTTACAACCTGATCCTGCGCGGCACCCTGGCCGCCGGCTTCTCGGATGCGCAGTGCGGGTTCAAGGCGATCCGGTGTGACGTCGCGGCCCGGTTGCTGCCGCTGGTCGAGGACACCGGCTGGTTCTTCGACACCGAACTGCTGGTGCTCGCCGAGCGGGCCGGGCTGCGGATCCACGAGGTGCCGGTCGACTGGGTGGACGACCCGGACAGCCGGGTCGACATCGTCGCGACGGCGCTGGCCGACCTGCGAGGCGTCGTCCGGGTGGGCCGGGCGCTGACCACCGGCGCTCTGCCACTGGCCGGCCTGCGCGCGGAACTACGACCGGCCGCACACTCGGTCGCGCCGTCCGATCCGACCCAGCCGATGTCGGCGACCGGCCGCACCGTCGATCCGGACGGCGTCCCGCCCGGGCTGACCGGTCAGCTGATCCGGTTCGCGCTGGTCGGTGTCGTCAGCACGCTGGCGTATGTCGCGCTCTACGCCCTGCTTCGGTACGGCCTCGGGGCGCAGTCCGCGAACCTGCTGGCGCTGCTGCTGACCACCGTCGGCAACACCGCGGCCAATCGCGGACTGACGTTCGGCGTCCACGGGCCACACCGCTGGTGGCGGCATCAGCTGCAGGGACTGGCCGTGTTCGCCCTGGCGCTCGCGCTGACCAGCGGCTCGCTGGCGCTGCTCGGGGCGCTGTCCAGCACCGTCCACCACGGCGTCGAGGTGGCGGTGCTGGTCTCGGCCTCACTGCTGGCCACCACGCTCCGCTTCACCCTGCTGCGAACCTGGATCTTCGGCGAACGCTCTACGAATTCAGCCGCACCGCAGGGTTTTTCGAGCCGCTAGCCTCAGGCCGCGCCGCCGGCGGTGCTCGGGTCCTTCAGGTAGGCGGTGAGCTCCTCCAAGGAGACCCGGCCGTCGCCGTCGGTGTCGAGCACCTCGACCGCACGCTGGGCGGACTCGTCGGTGACCTCACCGCCGAGCGCCTCCATCAGCTTCTTCAGTTCGGACGCCGAGATCAGGCCATCGCCGTCGATGTCGATCAGAGCGAACGTCGTCGCGTAGTCGCCGGTGTCACTCATCTTCAGTCACCTGGGATTCGGGGTTGGGAACTGATCCGCGCGAAACGTACCAACGCTCCCCCGCCGCCGCCAGGTCGGGACCTGACAGTGGTCGCGGGGGTCAGGCGGGATCTCCGTCGGCACTGGGCGCATTGGGGTCGGTGCCGGGCTCATTGAGAAAGGCGGTGAGCTCCGCCAGGGAGACCAGACCGTCACCGTCGGTGTCGATCACCTGGATGGCGTGCACGGCGAACTCCTCACGGACGTCCGCGCCGAGCGTCACCATCAGTTGCTGCAGTTCAGGGGCGGTGATCAGGCCATCGCCGTCGAGGTCGATCATCGCGAAGGTCGCCGCGTACTCGTTGGTGTCGCTCATCGCCAGCCGCTCTTCCGGGGGTTCAGGACTGCCCGAAACGTACCGCTGCTCAGTGACCCCCGCCAGATGATCCGGGGGCGGGCAGCAGGCGGAGGATCTCGTCCGCCATGGCGTCCAGCGGCTCGATGCCGCCCTTGGCCCGGCAGAGGATCAGCGCGCCCTCCATTCCGGCCACGGTGGCGGGCAGCGTGCAATGGATCAAGGAAAGCCTGATTCAGACTGGATGCTGACCCAGGGCATGGGGCAGGATTCCGCCCAAATGTCAGGTTGATCTTGATGTACAGGGGGCACCTCCCGCCCCGGGCCCCTTGCGCAGCAAGGGAGGTGGGGAATCACCGCAGAGGTGACCGGACCAGAACCCCGGTGTCGCAAAAGCAATGTGAGCAGCAGCTTTCGCTGCAGCCATCGCTGAAATGATGTGGGGGTGGCCGTGACTTCATCGTGCACGACGGAGTACGGCACTGATGTTCATGTTGGCTCCGGCGCGCACGTCGGGGCTGGCGCGAGGATGGCTTCGGCGTTGGCGGCTACCCAGGTCAGTAGCGGGTGCAGGAGCGCGACCACCTCGTCACCACGCGCGGTGAGGCTGTACTCGACGTGCGGCGGGATCACCGGCAGGGCCATCCGGGCCACCAAACCGTCCCGCTCGAACGTCTTCAGGGTCTGCGCAAGCATCTTCTCGCTGACTCCCTCAACACTGCGGCGCAACTCCCCCCAGCGCAGCGTGCGGCCCTTCAGCGACACCAGGACCAGAACGCCCCACTTGCTGGTGACATGGTCAAGAATCACCCGGCTGGGGCAGGCCGATGTGAACAGCCCACCGGGAAACAGCTCGCTCAGGGCACTGACCTCGATACTAACTGCCATGCCAGTACCTTACCTGAAAGTGGGTACTGTCGATGGGGAAGTACCCGGACGAACCTCGTCTTGAGGAGATCACCAAGGCCACCCGGCGCGCACCGCGCCCGGAGCCACCGATGCCCTCCGGAAGGAACCATCCATGTCCGTCGTCGTCACCGGCGCCACCGGCCACCTCGGCCGTCTTGTTGTCGAGTCCCTCCTGCAGCGCGGCGTCCCGGCCGGCGAGATCGTCGCCACCGGCCGCAACCTGGACAAGATCAAGGACTTCGCCGACCGAGGCGTGCGGACGGCGCACGCCGACTTCAACGACCCGGAGAGCCTGACCGCGGCCTTCGCCGGCGCCCAGAAGGTGCTGCTGATCTCGGGCAGCGAGCCCGGCCAGCGGATCCCGCAGCACACCAACGCGATCGAGGCGGCGAAGGCGGCCGGGGTCGACCTTCTCGCCTACACCAGCATCGTCGGCGCCGACAGCACCACGATGATCCTCGCGACCGATCATCAGGCGACCGAGGCCGTACTGGCCGCCGCCGGCGTCCCGTATGCCCTGCTGCGCAACGCCTGGTACCACGAGAACTACACCGAGGCGCTGTCCGCCACGCTGGAGCGCGGGGTCATCGTCGGTAGCGCGGCCCAGGGCCGGGTCAGCGCCGCCAGCCGGCTCGACTACGCGGAGGCCGCGGCGGTGGTCCTGACCACGGACGGGCACGCGGGTGCCGTCTACGAACTGGGCGGCGACAACGCGTACAGCCAGGCCGACCTGGCCGCGGAGATCACCGCTCAGAGCGGCACGCAGGTCTCCTACCAGGACCTTTCGGTCGCCGAATACGAGAAGATGCTGACCGAGGTCGCCGGCCTGCCCGCACCGGTGGCGACCATGGTCGCGGACATCGACCGGGCCGTCTCCGAGGGCGACCTCGAGGTCACCAGCGGCGACCTGAGCCGCTTGATCGGCCGCCCGACCACACCACTGGCGACCGCGGTCAGAGCCGCCCTGGCGTGACGAATACCAGCCAGTAGCAAGCAGGAACAAACGTGTACGAAGGCGACACTCGGTCCGGACCCGGTAGCCCCGGGTCCGGGCCCGCCGTCATGATGGAGCAGCGAGTGACGGAGACAGCACCGGATCGTTACCAGCCCGACACTTGACGCTTGGTTTATAAAGACGCTTCACTAACCGCATGGCAGTCAGCTCCGGTCGAACCCTTCGGCCCACCACCAAAGTGATGCCTGGGCAGGCGCGCGGGCACAATCGCTCCCTCGTCCTGCAGTCTTTGTACAGCGACGGGCCGCAGAGCCGGGCCGACCTGGCCCGGGTCACCGCCCTTACCCCGGTGACGATCGGCGCCCTGATCAGCGACCTGCTGGCCGAGGGCCTGGCCGTCGAGCTCGGCACCCGGACTGCCTCCCGGGTCGGAAAACCCGCCACTCTGGTCGGTTTCGACCCGGCCGCGGCACACATCGTCAGCATCGACCTGTCCCCCGACCAGCGCGTCCGTGGCGCGGTACTCGACCTGAACGGAACCATCCTCTCCAGCACCGAGGTCGACCGGGTCGGTAAGACCGGCACCGCGGCCATCGACCTGGTGACCGAGCTCGCCAAATCGCTGGTCGCCGGGGCGGAGCGGCCGATCCTCGGCGTCGGCGTGGGCAGTCCCGGAGTCGTCGACGCCTCCGGCACCGTCCTGGACGCGCCCAACCTCGGCTGGACCGCGGTGCCGCTCGCGGCCAAGCTGAAGGCCGCGCTGGACCGCCCGGTGCACGTCGCTAACGACGCCGACGCCGCCGCCCTGGCCGAGCACAGCTTCGGCGGCGCCGGCGCCGCCGGGGTCCTCGTCGTCACCGTCGGCCTCGGTGTCGGCGCAGGCATCCTGCTGGACGGCGCCCTGGTCCGCGGCGAGCGCTTCGCAGCCGGTGAGATCGGCCACGTCACCGTTGAGGAGCGTGGCGCCGATTGCGCCTGCGGGCGGGTCGGCTGCCTGGAGACCGTACTCGCCGCCCCCCAGCTGCGCTCCCGGCTGGACGGGCTGGATGCCGCCGAACAGCGGCGAGTGCTGGCGAACGCGGGCAAGCGGCTGGGCATCGCGCTGGCCCCGGTGATCAGCACCCTCGACCTCGGCGCAATCGTTCTGAACGGCCCGCCGGACCTGCTCGGCGGCGCGCTGCTGGAAGCCCTCAGCACCACCGTCCGGCGCCGGGTGATGCCCGTCGTCGCTGAAGCCCTGGACATCCGACTCTCCACGCTGCACGAAAACAGCGTCCTACTCGGCGCGTCCGTGCTCGTGCTCTCCGGCGAGCTCGGCGTCTCCTGACCCAACCAGAACCACCCACCGAACGCACCACCCGAACCGCACCGCAACCGCACCAAAAGTACTGCCGCACAGATGAATGTCAGCACCATCGCACGGTTTCACGGCACAGCTCCATCGCAAGGAAGTAGCTCTGCAGCACAGCAGCCCAGCCAGTTCAGCTCGCACCGCGCAGCTGTTCCCCCGTCCTGGTTCCGTAGCTCTGGAGGATCTCTCTCATGAAAATTCGTGCATTGGCTGTGGTGGGAGTAGTCACCGTAGGCCTTTCGCTGACCGCGTGTGGCAGCAGTGACGGCGGCTCTGAAGGCACCGCCGCAGCGCCGAAGACCGGGACCGTCCGGCTCTGGCTGAACGGCGAGGACACTCCGCAGGCGATGGTCGACTACGCGACCGCCGAGTTCACCAAGACCCACCCGGGTTCCAAGGTGGTCTTCGAGCGTCAGCAGTGGACCGGCATCGTGGAAAAGCTCACCACGTCGCTCTCCAGCGCTGACACCCCTGACGTCGTGGAGCTGGGCAACACCCAGGCGCAGGCTTTTGAGGCCGGCGGCGCACTGAAGGACCTGACCGACAAGAAGGCCGACCTCGGCGGCGACGACCTGGTGCAGAGCCTGGTCGAGGCCGGTACCTACGACGGCAAGTTCTTCGCCACCCCGTACTACGGCGGCGCCCGAATCGTGTTCTACCGCAAGGACCTGCTGGCCAAGTCGAAGATCGCGATCCCGACCACCACGCAGGAGTTCGTCGACGCCGGGATCAAGCTGAAGGCCGACAACGCCACCGTCAAGAACTTCTCCGGAATCTACTACCCGGGCAAGTACTGGTACGCGGCACTGCCTTTCATCTGGGACAACGGTGGTGACATCGCGACCAAGGACAGCGACAAGTGGGTCGGCAAGCTGGCCAGCCCGGAGTCCGTGACCGGCCTGACCACGGTCAAGACGATCATGGACAAGGCGTCCGGTGCGCCCAAGGACTCGGATGAGGCGAAGGACTACATCGCCTTCTGCAAGGGCCAGGTCGCCATGCTGATGGGCCCGGGCTGGAAGGGCGGGCAGATCATCAACAAGGACGACGGCTGCCCGGCGATGGAGTCCAAGCTCGGCGCGTTCGCACTGCCGGGCAAGACGGCCGGCACCACGGCTCCGGCCTTCCTCGGTGGCTCCAACCTGGCCATCGCGGCCAAGTCGAAGAACCAGGACCTGGCCTACGACCTGCTGAAGATCCTTTCCAGTGACGGCTACCAGAAGAAGTTCGCCGAGCTCGGGCTGCTCCCGTCGAAGAAGTCGCTGCTCGCCGACGTCGCCGGTGGCGAAGCGGCGAAGGCCCAGGCCACGGCCGCGGAGAACACCCGGTTCGTGCCCGCCAGCGAGAACTGGGCCGCCGTTGAGGCCTCCACCGTGCTGCCGGACATGCTGGTCAGCATCGCCAAGGGCGGTGACGTCACCACCGAGGCCAAGAAGGCCGACGGCGAGATCGAAACCGCCCTCAACCGCTGAGCCAGCAGGGTTAGCCCCCGGCAAGGCTGTGATTGACCATCAAAACGGCCTGAAACACAGCCCTCTCGGGGGCTAACCCGACGACGACGATGAGGAGTCACACGATGATCAAATGCGAATGGATGATCAGCGGATGACGACTCATCCGCTGTCCCCGCCACGGGCGCCCAAAGCGCCCGTGGCGGGCCGCCGGCGGCGGCAGCTCGGCACCGTTCTGTTGCCGTACGGCCTGATTGCCCCCGCCAGCCTGGTACTGATCCTGATTCTGGTGTACCCGCTGATCAAGCTGGTCACCTTCTCCCTGCAGAAGTTCGGCCTTCGGCAGCAGTTCGGCGCCCCGCCGGAGTTCGTCGGCCTGCAGAACTACACGCGGGTCCTGACCGATCAGCAGTTCTGGATCGTGCTCGCCCGAACGGTCGTCTTCTGCGCCGAGACCGTCGTGCTGACGATGGCGATCGGCATGGTGGTCGCGCTGATCACTCAGCGGGTCGGCCGGGCGCTGCGGTTGGCGATCATCACGTCGCTGCTGCTGGCCTGGGCGATGCCGCCGGTCTCCTCGACCATCGTCTGGCAGTGGATGTTCGACACCCAGTACGGCCTGGTCAACTGGCTGCTGACAACGCTCGGAATCAGTGGCTACGACGCCCATTCCTGGCTGTCCAACCCGCTGTCCTTCTTCTTCGTCGCGACCCTCGTTGTGGTCTGGATGGGCATCCCGTTCGTCGCGTTCACCCTGTACGCCGGGCTCACCCAGGTGCCGCAGGATCTGATCGAGGCCGCTCAACTGGACGGCGCCAACGGCGTCCAGCGGTTCCGGCACGTCGTGGTCCCGGTGCTCAAACCGATCCTGCTGATCCTCACCGCGCTGTCGGTGCTCTGGAACTTCCGGATCTTCACCCAGATCTACGTGCTGCAGAAGGCCGGCGGTGTCAACCGGGACACGAACGTTCTCGGTCTCTACACGTACCGGATCGCGATCGGCGAGAGCCGGTTCGATGTCGGTGCCGCACTCGCCGTGATCATGGTGGTCATCCTGCTGCTGTTCAGCGTCTTCTACCTGCGTCAGATGACCAAGGAGGAACTGTGACGATCGGCAGCGTTACCTCGACCGGAAGCGCTCCGACGCCGACTCCCCCGGACACCTCGCCGCCGCGAGTGATCAGGAAGACCTCGAACTCCTGGCGGCCCGGAAGCACCCGGATCGGCTCGATCGCCGCGAACGTGGCCGGGATCGGCGTCGTCCTGATCGCGATCTTCCCGGTCTACTGGATGGTGAACACCTCGTTCCAGCGCGGCGTCGACATCCAGGGCTCGCCGCACTTCCTCCCGTTCGGCACCAGCACCCTGAACAACTACCGCAAGGTCTTCAACCGGGACTACTTCTTCCAGGCCCTGCAGAACAGCCTGCTCGTCACCCTTCTCGTGGTGAGCTGCGGCCTGGCGCTGGCACTGTTCGCCGCGGTCGCGCTGGCCCGGCTGAGGTTCCGCGGCCGGACCAGTTTCATCGTCACCGTGCTGATCATCCAGATGGTCCCGCCCGAGGCGATGGTGATCTCGCTCTTCAAGGTGTTGGACGGTTGGCACCTGGTGAACACCATCCTCGGGTTGACCAGTGTGTATCTGGTGTTCGTCCTGCCGTTCACGATCTGGACGCTGCGCGGATTCGTCGCCGGAGTACCCGTCGATCTCGAAGAAGCCGCGATGGTCGACGGCTGCAGCCGGTTCAAGGCCTTCCGCAAGGTCACTTTTCCCCTGATGGCCCCCGGCCTGATCGCCACCGGCACGTTCGCGTTCATTCAGGCCTGGAATGAGTTCATTTTCGCCTTGGTGCTGATGAACAGGCCGCAGAGTCAGACCCTGCCGGTCTGGCTGCAGGCGTTCAACGAGGGCGCAAAGGGCACCGACTGGGGTGGGGTGATGGCCGGGTCCACGCTGCTGGCGATCCCGGTGATCATCTTCTTCTTGATTGTGCAGTCGCGGATGAGTGAGGGCCTGATGGCAGGAGCCGTCAAAGGATGAACCAGGCAGTGATGGGGGAACCTGTGAACGACGGATCGGCGGACGACAACGGATCCACGGAAGGGACGGCAACGGACGACGACGCGACACTGATTGACGCGACACTGATCAACGCGGCACTGATCAACGACAGGGCGCTCCGCCGGCAGGCGCACCGGGTGCTGATGGTGTCGTTCTACGGCACCGAGATCCCGGACTGGCTGGCCACCGGGCTGGCCAACGGCATCGGCTCGATCTGCCTCTTCGGGACCAACCTGACCGGGGACGACGAGCAGGTCCGGCAGCTGGCCGCCGCGCTGCACAAGGCCGCGCCGGACGGCACGCTGGTCACCCTCGACGAGGAGGGCGGCGACGTCACCCGGCTGGACGCGTTGCGCGGCAGCCCGACCGCCGGTCATGCAGTCCTCGGCGCGGCCGACGACCCGGCGCTGACCCGCCAGGTTGCCGCCGGGCTGGGCCGCCGGCTGCGCGATCTCGGGATCGACCTCGACCTCGGACCGGTCGCGGACGTGAACTGCGAGCCGGACAACCCGGTGATCGGCGTCCGCAGTTTCGGCGCCGATCCGGCCCTGGTGGCCCGGCACGTCGAGGCATTTGTCGGCGGCCTGCAGGACGCCGGAACGGCCGCCTGCGTCAAGCACTTCCCCGGCCACGGCGCCACCGTCGAGGACTCGCACCTGTCCGTCCCCCGGCTGGACATCGACCTGGCCACGCTCCGGAACCGGGAGCTGGTGCCGTTCGCCGCGGCCGTCCGCGCCGGTACCGCCGCGGTGATGACCTCCCACATCGTGATCGCCGCGCTGGACGCCGAACGACCGGCCACCACCAGCGGCCCGGTGCTGGAGCTGCTGCGCCGCGAACTCGGCTTCGAAGGTGTGCTGGTCACCGACGCACTCGACATGGAGGGCGCCTCCGGCCCGTACGGGGGCATCCCGAACGCCGCGGTGGCGGCCCTGGCCGCCGGTGCCGATCTGCTCTGCCTCGGCCCGGACCACTACGTCGGCGAGCAGGAGGTGTTGCTGCCGGACGTGGTGGACGCCGTGATCACCGCCGTCCGTGAGGGCAGGCTGGAGTCGGCCCGGCTGGCCGAGGCGGCGGCCCGGGTGGACACCCTGGTCGATCGGCTGCTGCGGCAACCGGTCAACCAATCGGCCCCGCCGAGCGACTCTGCAAGCGATGAAGCGAGCACCGAACCCATGACGGACCCGAACCCGGTGGCCGCCCGGCTGGCGCTGCGCCTGGAGACCGCCGACGGCGTGATCCCGCCGCTGGCCGGTGCCGTGGTGGTGGAATTCGATGTCACCCCGGGAATCGCGGCCGGCCCGGTACCCTGGGGATTGGCCGCCCCGCTGGCCCGCCTACTGCCGGAGATCGAGCGTCGGCCCGCGGATCCGGAGGCCTTCGGCAGCGTCGCCGAACACCTGAAGGCCGCAGGCACGGACCGGCCGCTGGTCGCCGTCGTCCGGGACGCGCATCGGCATTCCTGGGTGGCCGACCAACTGGCCGAGCTCGCGGCTGTGCGACCCGACCTGGTCACCGTGGAGACCGGTTGGCCGGTGGTGGACGAGACCGGGAAGCCAATCGGGCTGCCCGGCGCTACCAGAGTGTGGACCTATGGCGGATCGGCGGTCAGCCTGGAGGCAGCAGCCGATCTGCTGGCCGTGCGGGTCACGCCCGAGACGATCAGAACTGAACCCGGAGGGACCACCCGATGAGTAACCCCAGCCTGCTGGCCGGCTTGGACATCGGTGGTTCCAAGGTGCTCGCTGTCGCCGTCGAGACGCAAGGGGACAACGAGCGCCCGCTGGTGATCGAGCAGGTCCGGCTGACCACGTTCCAGGGCCCGGAAGGCGTCGTGGACACCGCGTCCAGGGCGCTGACCGCCCTGGCCGGGCGGTTGGCCGGACGAAACGGACGGCATGGCGGCCCGGCGGAGATGTTCAGCGGGGTCGGAATCGGTGTTCCCGGGCTGGTGGACGCCGAGCGGGGCGCGGTTACCCACGCGGTGAACCTCGGCGTCGGAACCGGCGGGCTGGCGCTCGCCGACCGGCTGCAGCGGCGGCTGAACCTGCCGGTGGTGGTGGAGAACGACGTCAACGCGGCCGCCTGCGGGGTCGCCGCACACCTGGGACTGGACCGGGTGGACCTGGCCTACCTGAGCATCGGCACCGGTCTGGCCGCCGGGATCGTGCTGAACGGCGTGCTCCGGCGCGGCCCGCAGAACACGGCCGGCGAGATCGGTCACATCCCGGTCGACCCGTCCGGCCCGGTCTGCGCCTGCGGCCAGCGCGGCTGCCTGGAGGTCCTGGCCTCCGGCAGCGCGATCGCCGCCCGCTGGCCGATTCTCACCGAGAGCGGCACCACGATCGACGCCGTCTCCCCCGCCATCTACCCGGCGCAGGCGTTGTTCGACGCGGCCGCAGCGGGTGATCCACGAGCCATCACGATCCGGGACGAGGTGGCCGGCTATCTCGCCGCCGCGGTCCGGACACTTGCGCTCACGGTGGACATCGATGTCGTCGTCCTGGGTGGTGGCGTGTCGGAGGTCGGCGAGCCGCTCCGGGAAGCGATCGCGAGCGCGCTGGACCGGCAGGCCGAAGGCTCGGCCTTCCTGCGCGGGTTGGACCTTTCGTCCCGGTTGTCGATGGTGCCGCGAGACCAACCGGTGGCCGCCGTCGGTGCCGCCCTGCTCGCCCGCACCGAGGCAACCGCCGCCGAAGCTGCAGCGGATGCCGAGACCACCGAGGATGTGCCCGCGTGAGCGAGAAGCGGCGCGACAGCCCCGTTTCCACCCTGGTGATCACCGGTGGCGCGGTGCTGGATCCGGAGACCGGCCGCATCGAGCCGGCCGATCTGCTGCTGTCCGGCGGCCGGGTGACCGCCGTCGAACCGCCCGGCCGGCTGAGTCTTTCCGACCAGCACCGACTTTCCGACCAGCACAGACTTGCCGACGACGACCCCCAGCTGGTGGAGCGGATCGACGCCACCGGCCTGCTGGTGTCGCCCGGCCTGATCGACCTGCAGGTGAACGGCGCGGCCGGGGTGGACGTCAGCTCCGAACCCGACCGGCTCTGGGAGGTTGCCGCCGCACTGCCCCGGCATGGCGTCACCTCCTTCCTGCCTACTGTCGTGACGTCCGACGAATCGGCCCGGGACCGGGCGATGCACACCCTGGCCGCGGGTCGGCCGGACGACGTCCCGATCGGCGCCCGCCCGCTCGGGCTGCACTTCGAGGGGCCGATGCTCTCGCCGAAGCGCTCCGGCGCGCATGACCCGAAGCTGCTGCGCGAGCCCTCGGCCGAGCTCATCGCCGGCTGGAGCGCCGAAGCCGGGCTGCTCATGGTCACCATCGCGCCAGAACTGCCCGGCGCTCTCGACGTGATCCGCGAACTGGTCGCCCGTGGCGTACTGGTCTCGGTCGGCCACACCGCGGCCGACCTGGCCCAGGTGCAGGCCGCGACCGCGGCCGGGGCCCGGGCGGTCACCCACCTGTTCAACGCGATGCCCGGACTGGATCACCGCGAGCCCGGCCCGGTCGGCGCGGTGCTCGGCAGCGAGGGCCTGGTCGCCGGGGTGATCGTGGACGGCCTGCACGTGCACCCGGTGACGGTCGCGGCGGCCTACCGGGCGCTCGGCCCCGGCCGGTTCCTCGCCATCAGCGACACCACCTCAGCGCTCGACCAGCCGGACGGCCCGTCCTGGCTGGGTGGGCGGCGGGTGCTGATCGGCGACGGCGCGGTCCGGCTGACCGACGACGGTGGTCTGGCCGGCAGCGCCGTCGGCCTGGACCAGTGCCTGCGGTTGTTCGCCAAGTTCGCCGACCTCGGCCCGGCCGAGGTGCTGCGGTCCGCGACCGCCGTGCCCGCGGACCTGCTGAACCGGTCCGACCTGGGCCGGTTGCAGCCCGGCGCGATCGCGGACGTTGTCCTGCTCAGCGAAGACCTGCACCCGATGGCAACCATCGTCGGTGGCCGCCTGCTGCACGATTGGCACTCGGCTTCGGCGCCCGAATGGACGGCGGTCTGATGGAGGTCATCGTGCTTCCCAGCGCGGCCGAGGTTGGCCGGCTGGCGGCAGACGTGATCGCGCGGGTGCTCGAAACCCGGCCGGCGCCGGTGCTCGGGCTGGCGACCGGGTCGACCCCGGAACCGCTGTACGCCGAACTGATCCGTCGGCATCGTGAGGAGGGGCTGAGTTTCGCGCATGCCCGAGCCTTCACCCTGGACGAGTACGTCGGGCTGCCGGACGATCAGCCGCAGCGCTATGCCGCCGTGATCCGCCGCGGGCTGACCGACCATCTCGACCTGAAACCCGATGCGGTGCAAGGCCCGGACGGCAGCGCGCCGGACCTGCTGGCCGAATGCATCCGGTACGAGCAGTCGATCGTGGAGGCCGGCGGGGTGGACGTCCAGATCGCCGGAGTCGGGTCGGACGGGCACATCGCCTTCAATGAGCCCGGCTCTTCGCTGACCTCAACCACCCGGCTGAAGACGCTGAACGCACGGACCCGAGCGGACAACGCCCGGTTCTTCAGCAACGCCGACGAGGTGCCCCGGCACGTGATCACCCAGGGCTTGGGCACCATCCTGCGCAGCCGGCACCTGCTGCTGCTGGCCACCGGCGGGTCCAAGGCACCGGCCGTGGCCCGCGCCGTGGAAGGCCCGCTCGCGGCATCCTGCCCGGCGTCCGTCGTCCAATTGCACCCCCATGCCACGGTGCTGCTCGACGAGGCGGCCGCGACCGAGCTGGAGCACGGCGACTACTACCGCGAGGTCTGGGCCAGCCGTCCCAGCTGGCAGCCCTTGTAAGACCCGGTAAAGGCTGGGCTCACAGGCCCATCAGACCGCTCGGCGGCGCCGGGGAAGGCACCGCATCGGCGTCGGTGACGACCTTGGCCCCGGCGACGAAGTTCACCAGCTCGGCACCGGCGACCACCCGGGCCTGGAACGGATCGGCGGCGGTCCGCCGGGGAAGCTCGGCCCAGCCCGCGGCCACCTGCGCCGACTGCGTCCCGGCCAGCACAAAATTGCCGAACCGACGGCCGCGAAACACCTGCGGCGATCCGATCAGCGCGGTCTCGGCGAACACCGAGCCCACGGTCGCCGCCTGACCACGGGCGAAGGCCAGCGCGGCGCCGTCGGCCAGGTTCGCGGCGTAGGTACCCCCCGGGCGCAGCACGCGGGCCGCCTCGGCGACGAACTCCACCGAGGTCAGGTGCGCCGGTATCTGCGCCCCGGCGAACACGTCAACGAAGATCAGGTCCACGCTGTCGCTGGTCAGGCTCGCGAGCACGGTCCGGGCGTCACCGGTGCGGACCCGGATGCCCGATCCCTCCGAGGGCAGCCGAGCCCGGACGAACTCGACCAGCGGGACGTCCAGCTCGACCACTCGCTGCCGCGAGCCGGGCCGGGTCGCGGCCAGGTAGCGGGCCAGCGTCCAGGCGCCGCCGCCCAGGTGCAGCACGTTCAGCGGGCTGCTCGACGACGCCACGCCCAGGTCGGCAAGATCGGCGAGGTGGCCGAACCAGCGGATGTACTCGAACTCCAGATAGGTCGGGTCGTCCAGGTCGACGTGGGACTGCGGGGTGCCGTCGACCAGCAGGGTCCAGGACGCCGGCCGGTCGGGATCGGCGATCAGCTCGGCGGTGCCCTGCCCGACCTGGATCACGGTCGGCTGGATCGGGAAGGACGGCTCGGGTCGGCGACGGCTCACCCCTCGATCATCCAGGATGATCTGATGGTGACGAGCAAGCGGAAACTGAGTGCGGCCCTGCTGGTGTACCGCTACCGGCCGACCGATGACACCACGGACGGCACCACGGACGGCGAGCTTGAGGTGCTGATCGCGCACATGGGCGGTCCGTACTGGGCGAAGAAGGACGAGGCCGGCTGGTCGATCCCGAAGGGCGAGTACGAGCCGCCCGAGGAGCCGCTGGCCGCCGCGCTGCGGGAGTTCGAAGAGGAGATGGGCTCCCCCGCGCCGGCCGGCCCGTACCTCGAACTGGGCGAGGTCAAGCAGCCGAGCGGGAAAATCGTCACCACCTACGCGGTGCAGGGCGACTTCGACGTCACCGGCTTCGTCAGCAACCTCTTCGAGTTGGAGTGGCCGCGCGGGTCGGGCCGGATGCAGGAGTTCCCGGAGATGGACCGGGCCGCCTGGTTCCCCCTCGACCAAGCGAGGCTCAAGCTGGTCAAAGGCCAAACCCCCATCTTGCAGGCCCTCACCGCCGCCCTCCCCCCGCCAACCCCCCGGTGATCATGCACGGTTGCGCGCCCGGCAGCGCGCAAGCGTGCATGATCACCAGGGACTAGAGGGAGCCCTCAGACCGAGCGCTGGTAGGCGCGGAAGGCACGGGTCGCCAGCCAGGCCATGACCAGCATCAGGGCGAGCAGCAGGCCCAGGTCGCGGCCGACGAGTCCCCAGTCCGGGTTCGCCGACAGCACCTCGCGACCGCCGGCGGCGGCCCAGTCGACCGGGTTGAACCGGGCCGCGTCCGCCACCCAGCCCGGCATCAGCGCCGCAGCCATCAGCACCGACGACAGGAAGGTCAGCGGCGTGGTGAGGAACTGCGAGACGCCGATCAGCGCCTCCTGCTGACGGACCAGCAACGCCACGGCATCCGAGAGCGCGGCGAAGGCGAGCGCGAGCAGCACGGCGAAGACGATCAGCACCAGCAGGCCGGACACCCCGCCGTCGAACCGGGCTCCGGACAGCAGCGCGATCCCGATCACGATCACCGACTGAATCACCGTGGTCACCGCCTGGTAGGCCAGCGACCCGGCGATCAGCGCTCCGCGCCGCACCGGCGAGGTGAGGTTGCGGTCCATCACCCCGCGGTCCATGTCCTGGATGAACGACGTGCCCGCCCAGCCGGCCGACCACATCGCCGTCATCACGACGACCCCCGGCGTCAGGTACTCCAGGTAGGAGCCCGCCCCGAAGCCGGGTAGGTCGGACAGCCGCTTGAAGAGCTGGCCGAAGAGCAGCAGCCAGATCATCGGCTGGATCAGCGTGAACGCCAGGTACATCGGCTGCCGGGAGAGCGTGCGCAGCGAGCGCACGGTCAGGAGGGCCGAGTGCGCCAGGAACCGGGAGCCGCCGTGGGACGGCTTCGAGACAGACGTCGAGGTCTGCCGGTTGAGGTCGACGGTCGTGGTCATCAGGCCACCGCCAGATCCGCGGCAGCGGTATCGGCGCGGTGGAACGAGCGACCGGCGTAGCGCAGGTAGACGTCGTCCAGCGACGGTCGAGCCACCGAAACCGCGACCAGTTCGGCTCGGCCTTCCAGCGCGGACAGGACGGCGGGCAGCGTCGCCGGACCGTCGGCCACCCGGGCCCGCACGGTTGCCGCCTCCACACTGGCCTCACGGACGCCGTCCACCCCGATCAGCAGCGCTCGAGCCGCCGCGGCCGCCGCGACGTCCGCGAACTCGATCTGGACCGTGTCGCCGTGCAGCCCACCCTTGAGCTCCTCCGGCGTTCCTTCGGCCACGATCGCACCCCGGTCGATGATCACCAGTCGGTCGGCCAGCCGGTCCGCCTCGTCCAGGTAGTGCGTGGTGAGCAGGACGGTCAGGCCCTGCTCGGTGGTCAGCCGGGAGATCTCGGTCCACATGTCCGTGCGGGCCTCGGGATCGAGGCCGGTCGTCGGCTCGTCCAGGAACAGCACCCGAGGGCTGTGCACCAGGCCGAGCGAGACGTCGAGCTTGCGCTGCATTCCCCCGGACCACTTGCCGCTCAGTCGATGGGCGGCCTCGGTGAGGCCGAAGTGCTCCAGCAGTTCGTCCGCCCGGCGCCGGGCGGCCCGACCGGACAGGCCGTGGATCCGGCCCTGCAGCACCAGATTCTCCTTGCCGGTGGCGACCGGGTCGAAACCGGGCTTCTGCGAGACGTATCCGATCGTCCGGCGGACGTCGTCCGACTCGGTGCCGACATCGAACCCGGCGACGGTCGCGGTCCCG
>Ga0307513_10001551_pt1 | contig 32937 bp, 22 predicted proteins | sample 15_EM_MG_FD_202174 | JGI IMG/M metagenome (GOLD analysis project Ga0307513, IMG submission 202174) | Populus trichocarpa ectomycorrhiza microbial communities from riparian zone in the Pacific Northwest, United States - 15_EM | ecosystem: Host-associated > Plants > Roots > Unclassified | place... | reverse complement strand
CGGTCGCGACGACGATTGTCGCGCGGGTCATAACCGCCGTTGCGGTAGGAGCCGTCGTCGTAGCCGTCGTAACGCATGCCGTAGGCGTTGGCGATGGTGCGCAAGTCCTGTTTGATCTCGCGCCAGTCGGCGTAGGTGCGCGAATCGACGCGCAGGCGCGAGAGCATGCTCTCGGTGCGGTTGGCGGCCTGCAAGAGATACTGCGCTTCCTGATAACCACGATTGCGGTCGTTGCCGTTATCGCCGACGCGGCTGCGGAAGCGGTCGGCGGCCTGCCGGAACTGTTTCACGTCGTCGTTGATCCTGTCTTCGCGGCGCGAGCCGTTGACGCGGCTGTTGTCGAGGAAACGATCCACGTCGCGCTCAAGATTGCGCGCGTTGTCTTTCACGCGCTCGGCCACGTCGCGCAGGTAGCGCGTGTCGTAGTTGCCGTTGCGCCCGTTGCGGTCGTCGTTGCGACGGTCGCGGCGATAGTCGCGGTCGCGATCCCACTGCGCCGAGGCGATGGTGGGCAGGCAAAAGGCGAAGAGGACGGCGGAGATGACGGTCAAGATGGTCATGCGTCGGTTAATCATGTGCGAACTCCTTAACGTTCAAACTTGCGGCGGCGGCGCGTGTAGTGCCGTTCACGGGGCGATTGACTGGCGGCGGACTCGTTCGTGGCGACAGCCGCTTTCGTCTATTCATCGCTCAAGACAACAGCGAGACGCCGCAGAGCATGGCAAGCGCCATGCCAGCACGCGGGCGGCGACGGGCGACCGTTAAGTTGATGAAACTTGAAGAAGTAGGCGGGGGCGGGGACGCAAACTGCGCGGGCGCGCGTTGTATTGTTCCAAAACGTGCAGGCCGCGACGCATATCGTTTGCGCTCGCGCCGTTGTCGCATTCAGTGGAGCAACTGCGCGACGTGTTGACGCACGCGCGCTTCTTCGAGCGTGGGGCGCAAACCCGCCGGGTCGAGTATCATCCAGCGCGGGGCGTCGCCCGCATTTTGCATGAGCAGGAGTTCGTCGTTGGCGGGAGGGTTGCCGAAGTGTGTGATGCGCGCGGCGGCGAGTCCGCCGCCACGCACGATGCCGTCGCGCGGCGTGCGCGGCCAACCGGCCTCGATGGTCAGGACACGCACGCCCGCACTGAGCATCAGGCGACGCCCGGCCATCGTGGAGTTGCCGACGCGGAAACGGTGCGCGTCCGTGTGGGCGAGTCCGATGCCTGCGCCTGCGCGGTTGGCTTCGCCCGCGTGCGCGCTGAAGGTGGCGAGCAGCCATTCGATGCCGGTGTTGCGCGCCATGTCGTTCAGGGCGCGCAGGGCGAGATAGTCCGCGACATCGCCGCGACCGTTCGTGCGCGCGCGCTGTTCGGCCTCGGCCAGACGCCGCGCCCATTCCGCCTCAAGTTCGCTCAACGTTGAAATCGCTCCAAGATGATTGGTCGCCTGCCTTCGTCCGAACTCGCGCCGTGATGGTATCATGCCCGCACGCTCGTCGTTAATTTACGCCACAGACCAGAGACTCCCGACTCGTCTGCAAATTCGCAAAGAGGCTTTTGATGACACATCCGCACGCCCGCACGCCCGACGGACGCCCCGGCCTGAGTTTAATTCTTTCCACGCTCCTCGTCCTTCTCCCACTCGCCGGAAACGCGGACGCACAAGCTACGTCGCGCGGCGCGAGACGCACGACCAATGCGCCCGCCGACTCAACCGCCGCGCAGGCGACCGCACGCCGGACTCAGGCGGCGACGCCGCCAGTCAGGCCGCGACTCGTGCTCGTCATCGTCGTGGACCAGTTCCGCGCCGACTACTTTGAACGCTTCGGCGATCTCTTCGCGCCCGGCGGCGGCCTGCGTCGCCTCGCGCGCGACGGCGCGCAGTGGACGAACGCCAATTTCGATCACATGCCGACTTACACCGCGCCCGGTCACGCCACCATCATGACCGGCGCGTGGCCTGCCGAGACGGGGATCGTCGCCAACGATTGGTACGACCGCGAGGCGGGGCGCATCGTGTCGAACGCGTCCGACCCGGAAGACAAGCCCGGCAAGGCGCGCTGGCAACTCTTCGGCGGCGGCACAGGTGAGAGGGCTTCGAGTCCGCGCCGCTTGATCGCTTCGACGCTCGGCGACGAGATTCGGCTCGTCAACGGTCGCTCGAAAGTGATCGGCATCTCCTCGAAGGACCGCAGCGCGATCTTGCCCGCCGGTCGCCACGCCAACGCGGCCTACTGGTTCAGCCCGCTCACGGGCAACATGGTTTCGACCAACTATTACTTTAACGAACTGCCCGCGTGGGTCGCGCGCTACAACGAAGCGCGTCCGGCGGATAAGTATTGCGGGGCGGAGTGGACGCGCCTGCTCAGGGACACGGGCGAGTACGAACGACGCGCCGGGGCGGACTCGCCGCAGTGGGAAAACATCGGGACGACTTCCGACACGAACGCTTTCCCGCACAAGGTTGCGGGCAGCGCGAACGCCGCGAGCAGAGAGTGTTGGAGCGTGCTCGACTATTCGCCTTTCTCGAACGACCTGCTCGTGGGATTCACGCGGGCGGCGATTGAAAATGAGAACCTCGGAGGCGATGCCGATACGGACGTGCTCACCGTCAGTTTCTCCGCGAACGACTACGTCGGTCATCGCTTCGGGCCGTACAGTCAGGAGGCGATGGACATCACATTGCGCACGGACGGGCAGATCGGGGCGTTGCTCGATTTCGTCAACGCGAAGGTCGGCTTGCAGCACACGCTCGTCGCCTTCACCGCCGATCACGGCGTCGCGCCCATCCCCGAACACGCGGCGGCGTTGAACTTGACGGGCGGGCGCATCAGCAACACGGACATCTTGAACGCCGCGCGCAACGCCATCCGCGCGCGCTTCGGTCGCAAAGGCGAGGAACGGGATTCAACCGCCGACTACATTTCAGAGCCGTTCTACAACGCCAACATCTTCTTCAACACCGTCGCCCTGAAACGCGACGGCATCAACCGCGAAGAGATCGAGCGCGTCGTGGCGGAAGCCGTCCAGACCGTGCCGGGCATCAACCGCGCCTTCACGCGCACGCAACTTGAGACGGGCAGCATCTCCGCCGGAGACGTGATCGCGCGGCGCGTGCTGCACGGCTTTCACCCGCGACGCAGCGGCGACGTGGTCATGGTGCAGGAGCCGTTCAAATATTTCAGCGAGGGCACGTTTGCGATCCCCGCGACGCACGGCTCGCCCTATTCGTATGACACGCACGTCCCGCTCATCATCATGGGGCAGGGCGTCGCGGCGGGGCGTTACGCGCAGGCCGCCACGCCCGCCGACATCGCGCCGACGCTCGCCACGATCCTACGCATGCAGCCGCCGAGCAACGCCGTCGGGCGCATACTTGTCGAGGGCTTGAGCGTTAAGTAAAACTTCGCCCCGGATGGTGAATTTGAAGTTGCCCGGATAGAGAACTAAAAGTTTGTTATGAAGATTCGTAAAACGCTCTCAAACGTCTGTCTATTGATCCTGTTCGTGAGTCTCTTCGCGGTCACGGGCGCAATCGTCGCGCAGAAGAAACCGACGGCCAAAGGCACGCGCACGGCGGCGAAGACGCAACCTGCGAAGAAACGTCCTGCCCGCAGCGACGAGGCGTTGAAGGATGAACTGGAAGCGTTGCTCAAATTGCCGGTGGCCGAACGCGTCGCGGGCTTACGCGCTTTTCTCGAAGCCAACCCGCGCTCGTCTCTGAGGACGCGCGCCACGGAACAACTCGTGAGCGCGCACGCCGCGCTCGGCGACGAGCGTTTGCAGACGCAGGACGCGCCGGGCGGCGTCGAACTCTTCAAACAGGCGGTCGCGCTTGCGCCTGCAGAGATGTCCGACAAGTTGTATTACGAAGTCGTCTCGCAGTTGCCCGCGAACCTCTTCCTGCGCGGGCAGACTCCCGCCGCGCTCGAACTCGCGCGCGCCATCGAGGCAAAGGCGGGCGCGGATGCCAGACGGCTGCTCACGCTCGCGGCCTTTTACGTGAGCGTCGAACAGGCGGACGAGGCGGCGCGCGTGGCGAAGACGGCGATCACGCTCGCGCCCGATCTGGCCTCCGCGCATCAAGCCCTCGGCGCGGCGCACCGTCTCGCGCTCCGGCTCGACGAATCGGCTACCGAATACGCGCGCTCGGTCGAACTCGACCCGCGCTCCGTGCCTGCGCGCCACAGCCTCGCGGACTTGCGCCGCGCGACGGGCAAACCCGAAGAAGCTCTCGCGCTCTACCGCGAGTTGCTCGCCGAGGACGCAAACGACCGTGGGGCGCGGACGGGCGTCGTGCTCGCGCTCTTCGACACGGGCCAACGCGAAGAAGCGGAACGCGAACTCGAAGCCGCGCTCGCCGCCGAGCCGCGCAATCTGTCGCTCTTGACCGGCGCGGCCTACTGGTACGCGGCACACAACGAGAAGACGCGCGCGCTTGAGTTGGCGGGTCAGGCCGTCAGGCTCGAACCGCGTTTCACGTGGGCGCAGATCGCGCTCGCCCGCGCGCTCATCGCCAACAAGATGCCGCTCGACGCCGAACGCGCACTGCGTTTCGCGCGCCAGTACGGGCGTTTCCCCACGCTCGATTACGAACTCGCCAACGCGCTCGCCGCCGCCGGTTTATACAACGAAGCCTTCGACGAACTCGCGCGCAGTTTCAACCTCAAGGACGACCAACTCGAAACGCAACTCGCCGGACGACTGCCCGCGCGCGCCACAAGTTTCATCGAACTGCTCGCGCCCGAACGCCGCGCCAGCATCTTTCAAGCGAACCCCGCCGACACGGAGGCAAACGCGCGCGTGCTCAAAAGTCTGCTCGCGCTGCACCTCGCGCTCGACGCTTCGACGGCGACGGCGGGCGAGGGAAGCGCGGCGAATCAAACGGACGCTTCAATCGTCGCCGCCGCAAACGATTTCACGTCGGGCGCGGACGAGATGCGCGCCTTTCGCCAACTCTACGCGGCGAGTCGTCTGTTGCGTCGGGGCGTCGCCTTGCAAACCGCGCTTGAGTTGACGGACGCGGCGCGCTCGAACGTCGAGGCCGCGATTGACGCGCCGGAAGCGACCGCCGCGACGACCGCCGACGAGTTGCGCGACGCGCGCGCCGCAGCCATCGCGCAGGGCAGCACGCCCAACCTCCCGACGCTGCCGCGCAACGCCATCTCGAACATCCTGCGCGGTCGTATCGAAGAGTTGACTGGCACGGCCTTGCTCGGTCAGGGCAAGACGGCGGAAGCCGTGGCCGCGCTCCGGCGTGCCGTCAGCGTGCTGCCGGAACGGAGCATCTACTGGCGCACGGCGCAGTGGCGGCTCGGCACGGCGCTCGCCAGCGGCGGACAGGAACGCGATGCCCTCGCCGCCTACATCAAAAGCTACAACCCGGACGCGCCCGACGCCGCACGCCGCGCCGTCATCGAAGCTCTCTACACGAAAGTCAACGGCTCGCCCGCCGGACTCGACGCGCAAGTCGGCCCCGCGCCCGCGCGCCTCGCCACGCTCGAAGCCGTGAGCGCCAGCCCGACCGCAACGCCCGCGACGACGGAGACTCCCGCGCCTGCCGTCAACACACCTGCCGTCAACGCAACGCCCGAAGTCAACGCGACGCCGGAACCTTCTCCGTCTCCGTCGAGCACACCCGACGCTCCCGTCGCCGCGCCCACGCCCGAGGCGTCTCCGTCCCCGACGCCTGAGACGCCGGTTGCAAGTCCTTCGCCGGAGACTCCCACTGCCACGCCCTTACCTCAACCCGAAACGGAAGCGACACCCGCGCCGACCGCCGAGCCTTCGCCGACGCCCGCGCAAACTCAATCAACCGCGCCCGCCGAAACGACCGCCGCAACGGGCGTCGCGCCCGCCGAAGCTAGGCGAACGAGGACGACGCGAAACGCGTGTACGCTCGTCTTGAACACGGGCGCATTAGAGTTGAACCACAGCGGCGGCTCGGCCAGCGTCGTCGTCAGTCTCGAAGGCAACGACAACCTCGCGGGCATCAACGCCGCCACCACCAACTGGTCGGACATCATCATCCTGCGCGAACCGCAAGGCAACGCCGACACCAACTCACTCAAATTCACCATCACCTCGATCAGCAAAACCACCGGCAACTTCAACGTCACCTTCAAGTCGCCCTGCGGCGCGCAGGAATTGGCCGTGACGGTGAAGTAGGGTGCGAAGGTAATAAGGCGAACGGTTAAGGGAAAAGCGAACCGAAAGCCACGACCGCTTCCTGTCCATCCTCTTAACTTTACCCCTTTCCCTGATCCCTTTCGCCTTGCTTTCAGACGTGCGCCGCGAGACGCGCGGCGATGGCTTGCTTGGGGTGTGCGCCGACGATGCGTTCGACGAGTTGGCCGTGTTTGAAGATGAGCAGGGTGGGGATGCTGCGGACGCCAAACTGCGCCGAGGTCTGCGGGTTTTCGTCAACGTTCAATTTGGCGATAACGTAGCGGCCTTGCGACTCGGCGGCGAGTTCGTCGAGCGCGGGCGCGATCATGCGGCACGGACCGCACCATTCAGCCCAACAGTCGAGCAGCACGGGTATGCTACCGCTGCCGAGCACGTCGCGCGCGAAACCGGCGTCCGTCACGATGATGGGCTTTCCGCTCGCGCCCGCGTGCCCGGCTTGCGTCTCCGCCTCCGCCGTCAACTTCGCGCCGCACCGCCCGCACACCGCCTGCAAACTCTTCCGCGCCGCACCCTCGTCTACGCGATTCTTCGCGCCGCAATTCTCGCACGTCACGACCGCCATAATTCTTTCGACGCCTCCCCTCTTGCCTTAACTTCGCACTAATTTCGCATTAACTTTTACGTGTGAAAATTATAGCGCGCGGTACGAGAAAGGAAAGCGGGGATGTTGGTCGCAGTGTCAACTTTCGTAGTAAGATGCGGGCTTGGAAGGCTTTCTCCCGTACATCAGGCATAAGTAAAGGAAAGTTGCATACGATGTTTCTACGTCGCACGTCTCTGTTGTCGTTCGTGTGGATTCTGGTTTTGGCTGCGGCTCAAGATGCACCGGCGCAGCAGAGGAACAATCGCGCGCCCGCGTCCAACGCGCCGGAAATCTCTTACACCGTCTCGATGCCCGAACCGCACACGCACCTGTTGCAGGTCGAGATGCGCGTGCGCGGCGGGGCGTCGAATCTGGCGGCGCAGGTCGATCTGGTGATGCCCGTCTGGACGCCCGGTTCGTATCTCGTGCGCGAGTTCGCGCGGCACGTGCAGGATTTCGCGGCCACCGAAGCGGGCGGCGGCAATAGGCCGCTCGCGTGGCGCAAAATCAACAAGAACACATGGCGCGTGGAGACGGGCGGCGCGGCGCGTGAGATGCGCGCAACGTACAGCGTCTATGCCAATGAACTGACCGTGCGGACGAACGAACTGCACGACCGGCACGCCTTCTGGAACAACGCCGCGCTGTTGATGTACGTGGACGGGCAACTCGCCTCGCCCTCGACCGTGCGCGTCGTGCCGTTCGGCGATTGGAAGGTGGCGACGGGGCTGCCCGCCGTCTCCGGCCAGCGCAACACGTTTCGCGCCGAGAACTTCGACGTGCTTTACGACTCGCCGTTTCTCGTCAGCGACTTCAAGACGATCTCGTTCGAGGTGCGCGGCGTTCCGCATCGCATCGTGATTGACGGCGAGGGCAACTACGACCCCGAGCGCATGCGGCGCGAGGTGCAGAAGATCGTGGAGGCGTCGGTCGAGATGATGGGCGACGTGCCGTATCGCGATTACACTTTCATGTTGATGCTGCACCCGTCGGCGGGCGGCGGACTCGAACACCTGAACTCAACCGCGCTCATCATGCGCCGCTACGCCTTCCGCCCCGAAGCCTCGTGGGATGATTTCCTCTCGCTCGTCGCGCACGAGTATTACCACCTCTGGAACGTCAAGCGCATCCGTCCCGACGCGCTCGGCCCCTTCGATTACACGGGCGAGAACTACACGCGCCTGTTGTGGGTCGCCGAAGGCGTCACGAGTTACTACGAAAATATCCTGTCGCGCCGCGCCGGTGTCATCTCGGACAAGGAATACCTGACGACCATCGCCAACGCGATTCGCAGTTTGCAGAACACGCCGGGTCGGCTTGAGCAGAGCATCGAAGAGGCCAGCTTCGACGCATGGATCAAGTATTACCGCCCGGACGAGAACACGCTCAACTCGGCCATCTCCTATTACGATAAGGGAGCCATCGTCGGTCTGCTGCTCGATCTCGAAATACGCCGCCGCTCGGCGGGCGCGCGTTCGCTCGACGACGTGATGCGTTATCTCTACAACGAGTTTGCAAAGAAGAACCGCAACTACACGCCCGAAGATTTTCAACGCGCGGCGGAACAGGCGGCGGGCGCGAGTCTCGATGATTTTTTCCGTCGCTACGTGCGCGGGCGCGAGGAACTCGATTACAACACGGCCTTCAACGCCGTCGGCCTGCAATTACAGACGACCGCCGCCTCGACCGCCGACCCGTCAAAACCCGCCGCGCCGAAACCCTACTTCGGCGCGAACCTCCGGCAGGACGGCGACCGTCTCGTCGTCTCCAGCGTCCCGGCGGGCACGCCCGCTTACAATCAGGGAATCACTTACAACGATCAGATCGTCGCGCTCGACGGCCAGCGCGTGAACTCCACCACCTTCAACGCGCGGCTCGAAGAGAGAAAGCCGGGCGACGAAGTGCGGCTCACCGTCTTTCGTCTCGACGAACTTCGCACGATCACGATCAAACTCGGCAGTCGCGTCGAAGAGAACTACCGCATCGTGCCGCTCGCGCAGCAGACGCCCGAACAGAAGCGGCTCTACGGGGGCTGGCTCTACACGCTCGGGCAACGGAGCGGCGCGACCGAGTAAGCGAACGGTTGAAGCCGGACGGATGCGGCAGGACGGATGAAGCATCCCGGATGAACCGGGGCGGATGAACCATTGATGCGCAGATGAGTTTCGACGGTCAGGTAGCCATCGTGACGGGCGCGGCATCGGGCATTGGCCGCGCGTGCGCGCTTGAGTTGGCGCGCGGCGGGGCGAGTATCGTCGTCGTCGATCTGGCGGGCGAGGATTTGATGACGGAGGCCACGCGTTTGATCCGCGACGCGGGCGCACGCGTCGTGAGTTTTCACGCGAACGTGGCGGACTACGGCAAGGCCGAACGCATCGTCGCCGAGACGCGCGTGCGACTGGGCGGCGTCAACATTCTCGTCAACGCCGCGGGGACGACCGAGGACGCGCCCATCTGGAAGATGACGGAGACGCAATGGGAACGCGTGCTCAACGTGAATCTCAAGGGGACGTTCAATTACATCCGCGCCGTCGCGCCCGCCTTTCGCGCGCAGGGGGCGGGGAAGATCGTCAACGTCGCCTCCATCGAAGCCCTGCGCGGTCGTTTCGGCATCAGCAACTATGCGACATCGAAGGCCGGGGTCGTCGCGCTCACGCGCGCGGCTGCCGCCGATCTGGGGCGCGATCAGATTAACGTCAACGCCGTCGCGCCCGGTTTCATACGCACGCCGCTCATCGAACGCCTGCCGCCGGAAGTCATAGAAGAAGCCGCGCGCGAAACCGTCTTCGGGCGCATCGGCGAACCGGAAGAGGTCGCTTCCGTCGTCGCCTTCCTCTGCTCCGACGCCGCGCGCCACATCACCGGCGAAGTGATACGGGTTGACGGCGGACAATTACTTTAGTAAGCAGTGAGCAGTAAGCAGTAAGCAGTCAAAAACTGTTTTCCGGTTACTCACTGCTTACTGCTTACTGCTCACTGCTCACTGCTCACTATTATGAAGAGTTACCGGCACATAAGTTTTACTGTCGAAGACCGCGTCGGGCGGATTAAACTGGCGCGCGCGCCATTGAATGTTTTGAACATCGTGATGATGCGCGAGGTGGGCGCGGCGCTTGAAGAGTGTGCGGGGGCGCGGGAGATGGTGGCGGTCGTGTTCGAGGCCGCGCCGCAGTCGCGCGCGTTCAGCGCGGGTGTGGCGATTGAGGAGCATGTGGCGGAGACGATCTACCAGATGCTCGAATCGTTTCACAACATCTTCCGCGCGCTGGACGCGATGGCAAAGCCGGTCTTGGCGTTGGTGGACGGCGCGGCTCTGGGTGGCGGGTGCGAGTTGGTGTCGGCGTGCGATATTGTCATCGCGACAGAGCGGGCGCGCTTCGGTCAGCCGGAGATCAAGTTGGGCGTCTTCCCGCCGGTAGCCGCCATCATGTTGCCGCGCATCATCGGCGAGCGGCGCGCGCGCGAACTCATTCTGACGGGCGAGTTGATAGATGCGCCCGAAGCCCTGCGGCTCGGACTCGTCAACTACGTCGTCCCGCCCTCGGAACTCGAAGCGAAGGGACAGGAGATACTTGCGCGGCTGCGTGATCTGTCCGCGCCCGCTTTGGAGTTGACGCGCCGCGCGCTCGACATCTCGCGCGAGGAACGTCTGGAAGACGTGCTGGCGCGCGTCGAAAATCTCTACCTGAACGAGTTGATGAAGACCGAGGACGCCAACGAGGGCGTCAACGCGTTCATGGAGAAACGCAAGCCCGTCTGGCGCAACCGTTGAGCCAAAATAACTCTATGCGACAACCGACTCTTCGCAACGTTGAGAAAAACAAACGGCGCAGGCCGGGCGGGTTGCTGTGGTGCGTCGCGTTCGTGTGTGCATTGGAGTTGGTGTGCGCTGCGCCGGTCGCGCGGGCGCAACAGCAGCAGCAGCCGGACGTTCGACGCGCGGTGGGGCGCGTCGAGACGGGACGCGATATTGACGAACTCGTCCGGCGCGCGATGAACGTCGCGTGTGCGGAGCGGGAACTGGACCCGCAAGGGAGCGCGCCGATTGACGAGATGCAGGCGCGCCCGTCGCTGCCTTTGCGCCACGCGGAAGTGGTGGAGGGAGCGGAGCGTGCGGAGCGTCTGTTGCCGGTCGCAAAAACTCTGGCGGCGGAGTCGCTCAGGCGGCTCTTGCGCGATTACGGCATCAGGGAATCTGCGGACGTGCGCGCGGCGTTCGCGCGTCTCGCGCGGGTGAACGTGATCAAGCCGGACATGGAACTGCGCGACAACGCTTCCGTGCTCTACAAAGAACCGCGCACCATCCGCTTCGGCACGATCTTCCTCGCCGGACTGCGCTCGGACGAAGGCATGCTCGGCGTGCTCGCGCACGAGTTGACGCACGTGGCCGATGGTGCGGGTGGAAGTTTGCGCGCTCTCTTTCGCGGCGTGGCGCGGCGGGCGGGGAGCGCGGCATCTCTGCGGATCAGCGCGCGGCGCGGCGAAGAATTGACGTGCGATCTGGTTGGCGCACTCGCCGTGCGCGCCTACATCGCACGCACGCCGGGCGTCGAGACGCTTGCGCGGCGCACGGCGCGCGCCCTCGCACACAACTGCGTCGAACTCGACCACACGGATCGCGCACACCTCTCGCCGCGCACGACGATGCGCGCCCTGCTCGCGCTCGACCCCGCGCTCGCGCGCCAACTCACGGGCGACTCGTCTGAGCCAAGTCCGTCGCCCACGCCCACGCCGCGCCGCACGCAGCGACGCGCCGCGCACCCCGTTGCACCGCGCACGCCCCGTCATTGATCGAAGCCGCACATTGACAGAGCTATGCGCGGCTTCCTATCATTTCCCGTTTAAGATGAGCAAAAAAATCAAGCAGGGAAATTACGGGCGTTTGTCTTCGTCCGCCGGCGCGCGCGGCGTGTCGAAGTCGCGTGTGAGCGCGGTCGTCGTGTGTGCGCTCTTGGTGGTCGTGTCGGGCGCGGGGGGTTGTCGGCAGGTCGGCGAGAAGTTGGGCATCAGCGCGGTGCGCCCGCGTGCCCTGCGCGATGTCCCGGCCTCGCGCCTCGCGTTTCGTCTGGAGACGGACATCAGCGAGGATGTGCTGCCGGAAAATTTGAAGACGGACGCGCCCGAAGAACTACTCGCGACGGTCAAGACGCAGTTTGAGACGAACCGCAAAGACGAAGCATTGCTCCGCACCGTCGTCTCGCCGGACGGCCAACGCGCGCTCGCGCTCTACGACCCCGGCGGCGGCCTGCCCGCCGAAAACACTTTTCGCATAGACCTCTACGGCGCGGACGGCATGTTCGTGCGCAACATCCTGCCGCAAAATTTGGAAGGCATCACGCTCGCCGCCGTCGCGTGGTCGCCCGACGCGCAGTGGATCGCGTTCATCGGTCGCGAGCGTCCGAACGCGACGCCCAGCCCCACGCCGCCGGACGAACTCCCCGTCGCGCCGCCCGTCTTCGACCCGAACGCGACGCCCGCGCCGACGCCGTCGGTCGCGCCGATCATCGCGCCCGTCCCCGTCTTCAAAACCGATCAGATTTACCTTGCGGACCGCAACGGCGAAAACCTCCGCCCGCTCACCACGCGCGACGGTCTTATTTACCTGAACCTCGCGTGGTCGCCCGACAGCCACGCGCTCGCCGCGCTCGCCTGTCGTCAGGACGAACTCGACGCACGCATGAACGAGGGCAGAGAATTTGCCGGACGCCCGCGCATCATCGAACGCGCCGACGGCAAAGAGCGTCTTCTCGACGATCAACTGATGGACGCGCCGCCCGTCTGGTCGCCCGACTCCGCGAAAGTCGCCACGGCCACCGAAACCGACGTGGCGATCTACGACGCTTTGGGCGGCTCGCCCACGGGCGCGCGTCTCCCCTTGCGCGAGCCATTGCTCAACGCCTCGGCCACATACGACGCGACGAAACTGAAACGCGCCACTGCTACCACTGCTGCGGCGACCGCCGACGGCAAAGCTAACCCGTCGAGCGCAGCCGACGCACCTGCGGCTTCCGGCAGCGGCACACCGATCTCTTTCAACCCGGTCATCCGTCTCGAATGGTTGCAGCCGGAGACGCTGCTCGTCCGCACCGGGTTCGTGCGCTACTATCAAAACAGCCCTGAGCCGACGCGCGGCTATCTGCGTTGGCACGTCCTCCATCTCAGCCCGCAAGCCGTCGTGCTCAGTTGAAGAGACGCACGGCGCGGCAGCGGTCAACTTTAAACTAAAGGAGTCAACACCCCCTTGATCTACCAGAGCATCGCGGACATCTACGCCGCCAACGACACGGTGCGTCGGCAACTCGCCGCGCGCATCGAAAATTTAAGCGAAGCGCAACAAACTTTCCGCCCCGGCGAGGGGGCGTGGTCAATCGCCGAGATCGTGGATCACCTCTCCAAGACCGAGCACCAGATGGTTCAACTGATCGGCATGTTGCTCAAGAAGAGCGAGGGCGCAGTAGCCGCAGCAGCCGCAACGGCGGGCGACGATACGACAGCCGCCACCGCCGGCGCGCCGGAGTTCCAGCCGTTCTCCCTCAATGTTTTCGTCGAAAAGTTGAAGGATGAAAAACTGATCGCGCCCGAACAGGTGCGACCGGGCGGCAACGTCTCGTTGGCCGATGCGCTCGCCAATCTACAGCGCACGCGCACCGCCATCGAAGGCTTGCGCCCGCGCCTCGAAGCCGCCGACCTCGGCGCGGCCACTTACCCGCATCCCTACTTCGGGGAATTCAATTCCGCCCAGTGGCTCGCCTTCGTCGGCCTCCACGAAGGACGCCACCTGCGCCAGATCGAGAATCTCATGGCCGCGCCGGAGTTCGGCAAAAGCGAAGGTTGAGCTAGCCGGACCGCTCCCGGCGTCTTAGAGTGCGTCCGCTTGCGGCCTCCAAAAACGTCCGCTTGCGGCCTTCGGCATGCGACCCTATAATCGCCGCCGCACTTCTTGAGATTTCTGCCCTCTTAGCTCAACGGTTAGAGCAGCGGACTCATAATCCGTTGGTTGTAGGTTCGAATCCTACAGAGGGCATTAACCATTTCAGACCCCGGCGGGCGCGACGACGGCTATCGCGTCATGGTCAACGGCTTCACGAACTCGACCGGATACCGCCTGCGCTTCGGCAAGTAGCCGCGAGAGAACGGGCGCGGCGGCGACCCGTAACGGAGAGGTTGGGCTTCAACGTCCGGCCTCTCCGTTTTTGATTGACCGCCGCACACACTCAAGTTTAGAGTCCACTGCAAAAATAATTTTCGACGCGGGAGACAGGTGTTGACCAACAAAAACTCTATCGGCATCGGCATCATCGGCTCGGGCTTCGCGCGTTCGACGCAGATACCGGGCTTTCGCGCCTGTCCGGGCGCGCGGGTCGTGGCGATTGCGAGCGCGCGACGCGAACGCGCCGAAGCGGTGGCGCGCGAGTTCGAGATTCCGTTCGTCGGGCAGGACTGGCGCGAAGTCGTCGAGCGCGACGACGTTGATCTCGTCAGCATCGTGACGCCGCCCTCGACGCATCTTGAGATGACGCTCCATGCGCTCGCGCGCGGCAAGGCCGTGCTCTGCGAAAAGCCGATGGCGTTGAACGCGTCGGAGACGGAAGAGATGCGACGCGCGGCGCACGCCTCGGGCGTCCTCGCGCTCGTCGATCACGAACTCCGTTTTCTCGAAGGGCGGCGACACGCGCGAGAGATGTTGCGCGCGGGCGAGATTGGCCGCGTCCGCCACACGTCCGTCACCTTTCGCGCGGACTCGCGCGCGGGCGAAGGGCGCGCGTGGGATTGGTGGTCGGATGCACAGACGGGCGGCGGCGCGCTCGGCGCAATCGGCTCGCACGTCATAGACGGCTTCCACTGGTTGCTCGAAGGCGCACACGTCGCGCGGGTCTTCTGCCAACTCTCCGCGCACATCGCGATGCGCCCCGACGCCGCGAGCGGCGCAATGCGTCCCGTCACTTCGGACGACGCCGCGAACCTGATTCTCAACTTCTCCGGCGGCGAGTTGCTAACGGAGGCGGGCGCGACCGGAAGCGTCTCCATGTCTTTCGTCGAAGCGGGAGAGCCGCTGCATCGTCTGGAAATTTTCGGCGAGCGCGGCGCGTTGAGAATCGAAGGCGACGGCGCGCTCTGGCACGCCGCGTCGGGCGCGGGCGCGTGGCGTCGCATCGATGTCGCGCGCGGCGAACTCGCCCCCGCCATGCACGACAACGGCTGGTCGCGCGGCTTCACACGCTTCGCGCAAGAGATCGTGCGTACCCTTCAGGAAGGGCGCAACACGGTCGAGGACGCGGCCACGTTCACGGACGGCCACCGCACCCAACTCGTACTCGACGCCGCGCGCCGCTCGCACGCCTCCGGCAGTTGGGCGACGCCCGAAGGCAGTTGAGAAGTCCATGCGACTTTCAAACAAGACGACGCGATAACGTGACGAAGCGCGCGCCGCCGTTAAGTGGTCCTCCCGTCAAAATCATCCGTGCCATCTTCTAAATCAGCACAACGAAATTCGCGCCGCGTGCGCGTCGGCGTGGACACGGGCGGGACGTTCACGGACTTCGTCTACACGGCACGCGACGGGCGACCCGGCATCTTCAAACTCGCCTCCACGCCCGGCGATCCTGCGCGCGCCATCGCGGCGGGCTTGCGGCGCATCGCGGCGGAGATGAAGGTGAGCGTCGGCGAATTGGAGATCGTACACGGTACGACGGTCGGCACAAACGCGCTCCTGCAAAGACGCGGAGCGCGCGCCGCGCTCGTCACGACCGCAGGGTTCGAGGACGTGCTCGCCATCGGCAGGCAGGCGCGGCCCGCGCTCTACGACCTCGACGCCGAACGACCGGAGGCGATCATCCCGCGCGCGTTGCGCTTCGGCGTCGCCGAGCGCGTCGCGGCGACGGGCGAGGTATTGGAAAGATTAGAGACAGGGGCGCTGGCCGGGTTGGTCGAACGTTTGCGGCGCGCGCGCGTCGAGTCGGTGGCGATCTGTCTGCTGTTCTCGTTCGTGCGTCCCGGACATGAGAAGTTGATCGCGCGCGCGCTCGAAAGTCTGGGCGTGCCGCTCTCCGTCTCGCACGAAATCCTGCCGGAGTATCGAGAGTTTGAACGCACTTCCACCGTCGCCATCAACGCTTACCTGCAACCGTTGATGGGCGCGTATTTGAAGAAGCTGCGCGCGCCGCGTTTGCGCGTGATGCAATCTTCGGGCGGGAGCATCTCGGCGGGCGCGGCGGCGCGCGAGCCGGTGCGGACTATCCTGTCAGGTCCGGCGGGCGGTGTGGTGGGCGCGCTCCGTGCCGCGCGCGCCGCAGGCTCGCCCGACATCATCACGTTTGACATGGGCGGCACTTCGACGGACGTGTCTCTCTGCGCCGCAGGCCGGATGCGGACGACGAACGAGGCGACCGTGGCGGGCTTGCCCGTCTCCGTTCCGGTCCTGGACATACACACCGTCGGCGCGGGCGGCGGTTCAATCGCGCGCGTGGATGCGGGCGGTAGTTTGCGCGTCGGGCCTGAATCGGCGGGCGCAAGTCCCGGCCCTGCGGCTTACGGGCGCGGCACGCTCCCGACCGTGACCGACGCCAACCTCGTGCTCGGTCGCTTCGGCGGCGCGGGGCTGCTCGGCGGCGACTTCGAGTTGGACGCACGACGCGCGCACGATGCGCTTGCCGGACTCGCGCGCGAGATGAGCGCGGCGAGCGGGCGGCGGACGACGGCGCAAGAGGCCGCGCTCGGCGTGGTGCGCGTGGTGAACGCGGGAATGGAGCGCGCTCTGCGCGTCGTGTCGGTTGAGCGCGGGTTCGATTCGCGCGCGTTCGCGCTCGTCTCGTTCGGCGGCGCGGGCGGCTTGCACGCCGTCGCACTCGCCGCGAGTCTACGCATCCCGCGCGTCATCGTGCCGCCGAGGCCGGGCGCGCTTTCCGCCCTCGGCGCGCTCGCCTCGGATGTCGTCTTGGACGCGAGCCGCACCGTTATGCTCGACGCGGCGGACGCGCACGCGGGCGAACTCGAACGCGCGTTTCGACAGATGGAACGCGCCGCGCGCGTCGCACTCAGGCGCGAAGGTTTCGCCGAAGAACAACAGAGACACGAGCCGGGCGTGGCTGCGCGTTACAAGGGACAGTCGTTCGAGTTGGAGATCGAATGGAAGGGGCGACAGACGCTCGCCGCCGCGTTTCATCGCGCGCATCTCGCGCGCTACGGCTACGCGCAGACGGAGAGCGCGGTCGAGATCGTCAGCGCGCGCCTGCGCTCGCGTGGGCTGGTAGGAAAACTCAGGCGCGAACGCGTCGAACGAAGCGCGAGTGATTCCGTCGTCGCGCCGCATGAGAGAGCGCAGGTTTATTTTGCGACGACGCCGTCGCGCGTCGGCGTCTATGCGCGCGAAAAGTTGGGTGCGGGCGCGCGGCTCGAAACGCCCTGCATCGTCACAGAGTATTCTTCGACAACGCTCGTGCCCGAAGGCGCGCAGGCGCGCGTCGATGCGGACGGCAACTTGATCATCGAACTATGAAACGTCAGCCCGACTTCGACCCCGTCACGCTGGAAATTTACCGCGCGCTCTACACCTCGGTCGCGGAGGAGATGGGCATCACGCTCCGGCGCACGGCGCACTCGCCGAACATCAAGGAACGGCGCGACTACTCGTGCGCCGTCTTCGACGCGGCGGGGCGCGTCATCGCGCAGGGCGATCACATGCCCGTCCATCTGGGCAGCATGCCGATGGCCGTCGCCGCCGCGCTCCGCGAAACACACATCGAACCGGGCGACGTGATCGCGCTCAACGATCCCTTCACGGGCGGCACGCACCTGCCGGACGTAACGCTCGTTGCGGGCGTCTTCAAGGACGGTGAAAAGGTGAAGGGGGAAGGTGTAAAGGGCAGAACAAAAAACGGACGGGCGGGTGATGCGGCGACCGAAGGCGGCGCAGTGAGTTCTGGTCAGGACGGCGCGGCCAGTTCAGGCCAGCGTAGCGCAGTGAGTTCAGGCCAGCGTAGCGCAGCGCGCGCCGGTCTTAACCTTTCCCCTTTCCCACTTTCCCCTTCACCCATCTTTTACGTCGCCAACCGTGCGCACCACGCGGACATCGGCGGCGGCTCGCCGGGTTCGATGGGGATGGCGGCGGACGTGTACGGCGAGGGCTTACGCATTCCGCCCGTTCACCTGTTGCGCGGCGGGCGTGTGAACGAAGACGTGATGCGACTGTTGCTGGCGAACGTGCGCGGGGCGGACGAGCGGCGCGCGGATTTCGCGGCGCAAACCGGGTCGCTCAAGACGGGCGCGATGCGCCTGCTGGAGATCGTCGCGCGCGCCGGGGCGCATGAAGCCGCGAGCTATGCGGCGCACCTGATCAACTATTCCGCGCGAATGATGCGCGCCGCGATCAGAGAGATTCCCGTCGGAGTTTATGAGGCGGAAGACGCGCTCGACGACGACGGCGTGGGCGACGAGCCGTGCGTCTTGCGTGTGCGCGTGGAGATCGAAGGGGCGCGTGCGCGCGTCGATTTCAAGGGGAGCGCGGCGCAAGTCGCGGGGCCGGTCAACGCTGTCGAGGCGATCACGGTGTCGGCGGTCGCATACGTCTTTCGCTGCCTGCTCGGCGCGCAGGAAGTCCCGGCGAGCGCAGGCTTGATGGAGCCGGTTGAAGTCGTCGCGCCGCGCGGGTCAATCGTGAACGCACTGCCGCCCGCACCCGTCGCGGGCGGGAATGTCGAAACGTCGCAACGCATCGTTGACGTGTTGTTCAAAGCGTTGTCGCGGGCGTTGCCCGGACGGATTCCGGCGGCGAGTCAGGGCACGATGAACAACCTGACCATCGGCGGCATGGACGCGCGGACCGGGCGCGAGTTCGCCTATTACGAGACGGTCGCGGGCGGCATGGGCGCGCGCCCGACGCACGACGGCATGAGCGCGGTTCACACGCACATGACGAACAGCCTCAACACGCCCGTCGAGGCGCTCGAATACGCTTATCCTCTGCGCGTGCGCGAGTATGCGATTCGCGCGAATTCCGGCGGGCGCGGGAAGCAACGCGGGGGCGATGGCGTCGTGCGCGAGATCGAAACGCTGGTGGACGCGCGGATGTCTTTGCTCGCGGATCGTCGTCGTCGCGCGCCCTACGGCCTCGCGGGCGGGGATGACGGGCGGGCAGGACGCGACGCGTTGGTGCGCGTCGAAGCCGGCGGACGCGCCCGCGTGCGGCGCATTGAAGCGAAAGGATCGTGGGACTTGAAGGCGGGCGAACGCGTTCGCATCGAGACGCCGGGCGGCGGCGGTCACGGTCGCGCCGCGCGTTCGCGGAAGAAGGCCGGAGGCAAGTAGGAGACTTGCGAATTCTCGTACGCGTTCGTCCATTTCGCCGTAGACAAAAGGCTCTTTGTTTCCCCGGTGCTTCGATTTAGAATGTTTGCGATTGAACCCGGAGATTAAGGTCGTCAACTCTATTGCACAGGTCGTCGCTGTGCGCCCATGAATCTTGAAGCGGGGACACGTATCGGACGTTATGAAATCCAGTCGCTCATCGGGGCGGGCGGCATGGGTGAAGTGTATCGCGCGCTCGACACGGAGTTGAATCGTCCGGTCGCGCTCAAGTTCCTGCACGCCGACGTGGCGACGGATCAGGACCGCATGAGCCGTTTCATACAGGAGGCGCGCGCCGCCTCCGCCCTCAACCACCCGAACATCCTGACCGTCTTCGACATCGGACAGACCGACGCGGGCGCGCGTTTCTTCGCCACCGAGTTTGTGCAGGGCACGACCCTGCGCGAGCACATGAACGCGCGCCGCTTGAAACTCGGCGAGGTGCTCGACTTCGTTTCTCAGATCGCGAGCGCACTCGCGGCGGCGCACGCCGAGGGCATCGTGCATCGCGACATCAAACCGGAGAACGTGATGGTGCGCGCCGACGGTTACGTGAAAGTGCTCGATTTCGGTCTTGCCAAAGTCACGAAAGACGCGTCGGCGGTGGACACCGAGGCGGCCACGCGTGCGCTCGTCAATACGAACCCCGGCGCGATCATGGGCACGGTCGCCTACATGTCGCCCGAACAGGCGCGCGGCGAACAGGTGGACGCGCGCACCGACATCTGGAGTCTCGGCTGCGTGCTCTACGAGATGTTGACGGGGCACGTGCCGTTCGAGGGTCGTTCGGCGAGTCACGTCATCGTCAACATCCTCGACGCCGAACCGCCGCCGCTCGCGCAGTACATGCCGGAGACTTCGGAAGCGTTGCAGGAAGTCGTCACCGACGCGTTGACCAAAGACCGCGACGCGCGCTTCCAGACCGCCAAGCAGATGCTTGCGAAGCTGCAACGACTCCGCCAGCGGCTCGACGCAGGCATGTCGCTCGACCACTCAATCGTGCCCGGCTTCTCTTCCAACACGGGCGGCGCGGGCAGCATGGGCGGCGCAACCTACATGGGCAACGTGGCCGGGCAGACAACGGCGCCCGCCGCGCCGGGACGCACGACGGCGGGCGGCCTCGCGGCGCAGAACACTCTGGCGAACACGGGCGCGATGAGCGTCGCCGGTCAGGGCGCGCGGCGCGGGAAGAGTGTCGCTCTCGTCGCCGTCATCGCGGTCGCCTTCGTCGCTCTCGCGGGTCTTGCGTTCGGCGTCTATCGCTTCACGAGCAAGGGTGTTTCGACGGCAAACGCGCCCGTCGCTTCGTTGCAGAACATGAAGTTCACGAAGCTACAGGCGACGGGGCAGACGACGGGTGCGACGCTTTCGCCCGACGGCAAATACGTCGCGCGCGCGGTTTACGACGGCGGCAAGATGAGCCTGCGCGTGCGACAGGTGGCGACGACCACGGAAAAGGAACTCGTCTCGCCGCGCGACGACGCCTACACCGGCCTGACCTTCTCGCCCGACGGCACGTTTCTCTATTACGTCACCGTGCCCGTCGGCGGAAACCTCGGCGAACTCTATCGCGTGCCGTCCCTGCTCGGCGGCGACCCGCAAAAACTCGTCACCGACGTTGACAGCCCGGTCACGTTCTCGCCGGACGGCAAACAGTTTGCTTTCCGTCGTCACCTTCTCAAGACGAACGAGGACACGCTGCTCATCGCGAACGAGGACGGCAGCAATGAACGCACGCTCGTCGTCCGCAAAGCCCCCGTCACGCTCCCCTCTCTCGCGTGGTCGCCGGACGGGCAGCAGATCGCCTTCGCCGTGAAGGGCACGGACGAGAACGGCTACTACATGAACATCGAGAGCGCGCAGGTGTCTGACGGCGCGGCGCAGACGGTGTCGGCGGCGCGCTGGCGCAGCATCGGCACGCTGGCGTGGCTGGCCGACGGCAGCGGCCTTATTTTCAACGGGCGTGATCGCGCGTCGCTGCCGAGCACGCCGGAGCAGGTCTGGTTCGTCGCCTACCCCGGCGGCGAGACGCAGAAGATCACGAACGATCTGAACGCTTACAAGAGCATCAGCCTCACTGCCGACTCGCGCGCTCTCCTCGCGCTGCAAAGCAACTACAGCGCGGACATCTGGCTCTCGCCCACAGGCGACTCGACGCGCGCGCGCCAACTCACCACCGACGGAAGTTCCGGCACGCCCGCGTGGCTGCCCGATGGCCGCGTCGTCTTCCAATCGGGCGCGAGCGGCAACGGCGACATCTGGGTGATGAACGCCGACGGCAGCGGCCAGCGCCAGTTGACCTTCGACCCGAACAACGACGCCTCGCCCGAAGTCTCGCCCGACGGTCGCCTCATCGTCTACATCTCGAACCGCTCGGTCGGTTGGAGCATCTGGCTGATGAATGCCGACGGCAGCGGCCAACGCGAACTCGTGCGCAACGTCGAGCAATACAGCTTCCCGCACTTCTCGCCCGATGGCCGCACCGTCTATTACAACTCGCGCGACCGCACGGGGCAGGAGTATGCCTTCTGGCGCGTCGCGGTCGAAGGCGGCGAGCCGTCGAGGGTGACAGACAGAAAACTCGGCAACTCGCGCCTGTCGCCCGACGGCAAGACGTTCTTCACGCTCCACAGCGAGCCGACGCCGAACGCGCCCCGGCAAATCCTCGTCATCCCCGTCGAAGGCGGCGAGCCTGTCCGCACGATTGACGCGCCGCCGGGCTTCGACATGCCGCGCTGGTCGCCCGACGGGCAGGCCGTGGATTATGTCTCCCGGCGCGAGGGCGCGTCCGGCCTCTGGCGTCTGCCCCTCAACGGCGGCGGCCAGCCGCGCCAACTCGCCGACCTCAAGACCGATTTCATCAACTGGTACGCGTGGTCGCCCGACGGACGCCAACTCGCCGTCGCACGCGGCAACCCGATCACGGATATGATCCTGATCAAAGATTTCAAATAACGAACAAGTCGGAGGAGCAGCAAACAACATGCGCGTCACTATCGGGCAGATCAACACGACGAACGGCGACTACGAGGGCAACGTCGCGCAATGCCTGCGCGCAATGGAGCAGGCGCGCGCCGACGGGAGCGATATGGTGGTGTTGCCGGAGGTCGCCGTGCAGGGCTACATGTCCTTCGACTGGTTCATGGATCGAGACGTGATCGCGCACGCGACCGAGCCGCTCGACCGGATAGTTGAGGCGAGCGCGGGGCTGACCGTCATCGTCGGCACGGTGCGCCCGACGGGGCAGGCGCAGGGGCGCAAACTCTACAACTCCGCCGCCGTCATCTCCGACGGCAAGCTCGTCGGCTTCGCCGACAAGACCCTGCTTCCCGAATACGACGTGTTCGACGACCCGCGCTACTTCGAGCCGTCGCGGGAGCGCAGGCTGTTCGACATCAAGGGCGTGCGCGTCGGCGTCGCCGTCTGCGAGGACATGTGGAACGATAAGACCTACTGGCGCGAGCGGCTCTACGCCAACGACCCGACCGACGAGTTGATCGCAATGGGCGCGCAAGTGATCGTCTCGATCAACGCCTCGCCCTTCAACAAGAGCAAGATGGGTCAACGCTGCCTGATGGTTTCGCACCGCTCGAAGGCTGCGGGGCTGCCCATCGTCTTCGTCAATCTCGTCGGCGCGAACGACGGCGTCATCTTCGACGGCGCATCAATCGTCACGGATGGCAAAGGGCAGATCATCATGCAAGCGCCGCCCTTCGAGGAGTTTTACGGTTCGGTTGATCTGGACTGCGACGAGTGCGACACCTACTGCCTGCCCGGCGACGACATTCAAACCATCCACGACGCGCTCGTCCTCGGCATCCGCGACTACGCGCGCAAGAATCGTTTCTCGCGCGCCGTGCTCGGACTCTCCGGCGGCATCGACTCGTCGCTCGTCGCCGCGCTAGCGTGCGAGGCGTTGGGCGCGGAGAACGTCTTGTCTGTGATGATGCCCTCGCCGTTTTCGTCGCGCGGGAGCGTGGACGATTCCGTCGTGCTCGGCAAGAATCTGGGGATGCCGACCATCGAACACCCGATCAGCGCGGCCTACGAAGTGCTCGTCAAAGAACTCAAACTTGAGAACCCCGGCACGGGGCTGGAAGAGATCGCGCGGCAGAACACGCAATCGCGCCTGCGCGGCAACATCCTGATGGCGATCTCGAACGCCGAAGGGCGACTGCTTCTTTCGACCGGCAACAAGTCCGAACTCGCCCTCGGTTACTGCACGCTCTACGGCGACACGAACGGCGGCCTCGCGGTCCTCGGCGACGTGCTCAAGACAGAGGTTTGGGCGCTCTCACGCTACGTCAACCGCGAGCGCGAGATCATCCCGAACGCCATCATCGAAAAACGCCCCTCCGCCGAACTCGCCCCCGGCCAGTTCGACGACCAATCGCTCCCGCCCTACGACAAACTCGACCCGATCCTCAAACTCTACTTTGAACGCAAAGCCACGCCCGAAGAGATCGTCGCCGCCGGGCACGACCAGCAACTCATCTTCGACGTGCTCAACCGCGTCGAAGCGCCCGCCAACGAATTCAAGCGGCGACAACTCCCGCCCACGCTCATCATCTCGCGCCACGCCATCGGTATCGGTCGCCGTCGCCCCGTCACGCACCGCTACCGGCGACAGGTCTTGAAGGCCGTCGAGCGCGCGGCGGAGTCGTCGGCCTCAAACACCGAGACTTAATCCTTAACAACCTAAGCTAGGAGATCGAGACGAGCGCGGGCGACATCTCGCCTTCGGGGTCGGCGTGGCCGATGGCGGCGTCGAGTTCGGCTTCGATGTCTGCGGCGGGGACGGGCGCGAGTTTGCGGAAGTCGAATAGTTTGGGGTCGAGCAGGTGCGAGGGCACGGCGTTGCCGAGCGCGGTCAGCATTGAACTGCGTATGTTCGGTATCTCGCGCTCCAACTCCGTGACGAGCCGCTTGATGCGCGCGCGTTTCAGATTCGACTGTGAGCCGCACAGGTCGCACGGGATGATCGGAAACTCTTTCAACGCGGCATACTTCGAGATGTCCGTTTCGCGGCAGTAGGCGAGCGGGCGGATGACCGTGTTCAGCCCATCGTTCGAGCGCAGGACGGGCGGCATCGCTTTGAGTTGACCGACGAAGAAGATATTGAGAAGAAAGGTCGTGATGATGTCGTCGGCGTGGTGGCCGAGCGCGATCTTGGTGCAGCCTTCTTCCTGCGCGATTGAATAGATGATGCCGCGCCGGAGACGCGAGCAGACCGAGCAGTAAGTTTTGCCCTCGGGCACGAGCCGCTTGACGATTGAATACGTGTCGCGCTCAACGATGCGGAACGGCACGCCGCGTTCTGACAGGTAGGCGGGCAACACGTCGGCGGGAAAGTTCGGCTGCTTTTGATCGAGGTTGACGGCCAGCACGTCGAAGTGGACGGGCGCGCGTTCGCGCACGTCGAGCAGGAGGTCGAGCATCGTGTAGCTGTCTTTGCCGCCGGAGAGGCAGACCATCACGCGGTCGCCGTCCGAGATCATCCCGAAGTCGCTGATCGCCTCGCCCATCTGCCTGAGCAGTTTCGTCTTGATTTTGCTTTCGATAAACATTTCAAACGGCAGGCCGCGCTGGGAATGGCGCGGCCTCCAATCTCTCCCCTGTCTATAAACTCTTCATGATGGACTCGACCCCATCCTTCGCCTCGCGCAAACTGCAATCCATACGCTGTCGATAGACCTTGATCGCCTCGATCAAATGCCGCTCGCGGATCAGACGCTTGATCTCTTCCAGAGAGTCCGCGTCGAGCGTGCCGCTGTGTGTGTCGGCTGCGGCGCGTGCCGCGTCGAGCGTGCGCGGCGTGGACGTTTGGAGCATCGGTTCGCCGCCGTCGCCGCGCCTGCCTGACAATCTGCCGAGAACGTAGCAGACGAGGCCGACGAAGATGAAGGCGAGAATAAGTTTGATGCTCATAACTTTCAAACGTCGCCGCGTTTCCAGACACAGGCAAGTTCAGAGTATCGCCGAAGACCGCGTGCGGGTTCAACCCGCGAACCGCGCCGCCCGAACCGCGCGCGGCACATGCAACGACATCGCAATGAACTTTCAACGCTCTTGCAACCCTACGCCCTGCGGATCGGCCTATATTCTCTCGCAACGGACATTCCTTCAATGAGGAATAAAAATCGAAAGCGTCGGGCTTGGGGGAGTCTGGCGCTTTCGTGCTCCTTCAAGCTGAGTGAGTTAAGTAGGCGACGCGCGACACGGGTCGCGAGTCTCGAACCAAAACAGCAGAGTCAGCATAAACGAAAGGGCAGACCCTAAACGCCGGGTTTGCCCTTTTGTCATACTCTGTCATGCGCCCCATTAGAAGTGCAGACGGGTGAGCCGCCAAGCGACCGCGATCCGAAGCCCCGAAGCGGTGACGATCAAAAGCCCCGAAGGGGCGACAGTTAATAGCCCCGCCCGTCAGGGCCGGGATCAGGCGCATTCGCGGTTCTTGTCCGGGTGTGCCTGTGTTGCGGTCTATCGCTTCTCGCCCAGATGTTCGCGGAAGAATCGGATGGTGTGTTGCCACGCGTCCGCGGCGGCGGCGGCGTTGAAGACTTCGGGGCGGTCGTCGTTGAAGAAGGCGTGATCGGCGTTGTCGTAGACGTGTATCTCCGCCGACTTGCCGAGCGATTTCAGTTTCGCCTCGAGTTCGCGCGCGAGCGCGGGCGTGGCGAAATCGTCGCGTTCGGCGTAGATTCCGAGCAGTGGCGCGCGCATATTTTCGAGATCGGGTTTGACCTTCGGGTGGCCGCCGTAGAAGACGACGCACGCGCCGACCTGTTCGTTCTTCGACGCGGCGTAGAGCGCGAGCGCGCCGCCCATGCAGAAGCCGACCGTGCCGACCGTCTCGCCCGAGACGCTTTCGTGCGCGAGCAGGTATTCGATTGCGCCGCGCAAATCTTTTTCCGCCTGCTCGATGTTGAGAGCCATCATCAGCTTGCCGGCCTCGTCGGGCGAAGTGGTGGAACGACCGTGGTAGAGGTCGGGCGCGAGCGCGACGAAGCCCTCGGCGGCGAAGCGTTCGCACACGTTTTTGATGTGCGGCACGAGTCCCCACCACTCCTGTATGACGATCAGCCCTGCGCCGCTGCCCGATTCCGGCACGGCCAGATAGCCTTCGGCTGTGCCGCCGTTGCTTTTGAATTCGACCATCTCGTTCGGCATAAACTTCTCCTGTTTGAAACACGATTCGGTGGTGTGTCAGCGTTGATTGCCGGAGCAGTTTAGTTTATCTCTCCGCCGCTTGACCAGAGACACGAGCCGCGAATCGTGAATCGTGAATCGTGAATAGAAAAACCATGTCCTGTCTATTTACGCTTCACGATTCACGGTTCACGGCTTTTTATGATTCACGATTCACGGCTTTTCCGTTATCATCACGCTCAAGTAGAGACGCGGAAGTTGTGACGGCTGCTGTGAGTTGGCCGCAAACGTCCGCCGTTGCAGGCAGCCCTACGACCTGTTTTCATTTCCATCGCCATCAAGCGCATTAACCCTAGAGATAGTGAAGGGAGACGTAGATGTTTAGACCGGGAAGAAATACCAAAGACCAACCGGGCGGCGAGCACCCGAGCGAGCAACCACAACCGGCGACTTCGGGCTACGGCACGGCGGCAGACGCACAGAGTCGCAATACCACGACCGCAGATCAACCCTCTTCAACCGGAGCACGGAACATGAGCGAAACTCAACCGACAACGACGCGCGCCGTCAGCGAAAGCGAATCGCTCGCGCGCGACATCAAGGAAGGCACTCTCAGCGGCTTCGTCGGCAACGGCACGACACTCACCGGCGAGGCCAACTTCAAAGGCATGCTGCGTGTTGACGGCCATCTCTCCGGGCGCGTCAGTTCGCAGGACGGCACGCTCATCGTCTCCACGGGCGGGCAGGTTGACGCCGACGTGGAAGTCTCCATCGCGCAAATCTACGGCACGGTCGTCGGCAACATCACGGCCACCAAACGGATCGAACTCGGTCGCGTTGCCAAAGTGACGGGCGACATCCAGACGCCCGCGCTCGTCATCGAGCAGGGCGCGGTGTTCGAGGGCAGTTGCCGCATGCAGCAGATCAAAGACGCGCAGGCGAAGGAAGACAGCAATCGCAACGCCTCCGCCTCTTCCGGCGGCACTACTTCAACCTCAACCCCGTCCTCCGCGTCAACGTCCCCGGCGGCGACGACCTCCGGGTCTTCCGCCAAACCAGCCGACGGCGCGGGCGCGTCAACCGGGTCGGGCGCAAGCAGTTCGCCCACCGGCGCGCGCGACACGACAACCGTCAAGACCTCTTAAAATCAGGCCGGGACGCTTGGACAGTGAAAAGGCGAAAGTGGATGCCGGGAGCAACAACGCTTCCGGCATCCACTTTTGCCTTTTCCTTTCCCACGCACAGATGCTTCGCCAACCGCTCTATTCTTCACGTGTGACTCAATCCTGTTACTCCTTTCACCTGACAATGCGTTCGCCCCGGCCACGCCGTTAATCGTGCTGTTCGTGGCCGGACTCCGTGCTAACATGGACCGCGTGAGTCCATTATTAAACTCTTCACAGGTTGCACACAGTACGCGTGCGACTTAATTCTGGATGACGCGAACGAGATGGGTAGCTCACACACATGAGCCGAGGGTTCATTCGCTTCTCCTTGTGACGGCTGGTCTGAGATTTTCAATCGCTGTCTCACACAGCGAAATAAAGGAGTAGCTATGTCAATTAACCTGGAGCAAACTCGCATAGACCCGGAAGACCCGCAATTCCGACAGATGTTCGCGAATCTTCAATGCAACATCCTTAAATCACATGGACGCGATTGCGCTGTTCATATTTTCCTGAAATTCACTGCCCCACGCGATCAAGTAAAAGCCTGGATCAGAAACTTTTCGCGCACTCACGTCACTTCTGCCGGAGAGCAGCACCGCCAAACTCAGGAGTTTAAAAGAAGCAAAACTCCGGGCGGTTTGGTCGGCTCCTTCTTCCTTTCCGCGGAAGGATACAAGCATCTCGGATTGAATGTTGATCGCTTTGAAGATAACGACGAAACCTTCAGAGAAGGTATGAAGCACAAAGACTTTGACCTGCTTGGCCGGATCGTCGACACGAACAACAAAGACTCTGAATCCGGTGACTGGGAAGCAGTTTTTCAGGGAACCATCCACGCGATGATCCTGCTCGCCCGCGACGACCATAGCATTCTGGAAACTGAAGCCAACAAAGTTATCGCTGATGTTGCCGGTGTCGCCACGGTGCTCACCGCGGAGTATGGCGAGGGGCTGAGAAACGATACTCTACAGGCAAACGGCAAGGGACAGGCGATTGAGCATTTCGGCTACGTTGATGGGCGCAGCATCCCCGTGTTTCTCAAAGATGATGTCGCCAGAGAAGAAGTAACAGGGACAGACCAATGGGACCCCACCGCGAATCTGAGTCTTGTGCTGGTCGCCGACCCGCACACGAATGTCGAGGATAGCTTTGGCAGCTACTTTGTGTTTCGGAAACTGGAACAGAACGTTGAAGGGTTCAATTTGGGAGTCGCAGACCTTGCCAGCAAGCTCGGCATCGACCAGAAATTGGCCGGCGCTTTCTGCGTGGGGCGCTTTAAAGACGGAACGCCCGTGACGCTGCAAAATACAGATGCTCTCGGGGTCGTGAATAATTTTGAGTACAAATCTGCCGATAAGGCAGGTAACAAATGCCCGGCCCACGCGCATATACGAAAAGTAAATCCCAGAGGAACCACGCCGTTCACCTCGCAGAATAGCGAGCGAAACCGCCGCATCGTTCGGCGCGGTATCACTTATGGCAAGGCTAATAATCAAAGCCCTCCGCGTGAGGGGGTCGGGTTGCTGTTTATGTGCTATCAGCGAGACATCAACGAGCAATTTGAATTTATCCAAAGGACCTGGGCTGATAACCCTAATTTCCCGAAAAATCTAATTTTGCCTGAGACGGGCGACGACCCGCTGATCGGTCAGGATACTGATCGCAGTGCCGCCCAAAACTGGCCAAAGAACTGGGGAGGTTCAGGCCGCAGGCGCGTCAATTTCGGAGGCTACATAACCTTGAAGGGCGGCGAGTATTTCTTCGCGCCGAGCCTAAGCTTCCTGAAAAACATCTAACTTCGCGTTTCAAGTAAAGCGCGTCGAGCCGATTTAGAAATGAAAAGGCGAAAGTGGAGTTTGGAAGCAACAACGCTTCCGCCTCACTTTCGCCTTTTCATCTTGACCTCGAAGTTTCAGCTTAACACTCTCTGCGCCTCCTCACCGGCGCTCTCGGCGTCTCTAGCGGTGAATGTATTTAATCGAGCACTCATCGCAGAGGCGCAGAGTTTGCGCGGAGCAGGCGCAGAGGATAAATCGGATGATGACGTTCACGGTTGCGGGGTCGCTTGAGTCGCGCGCGTGTGGCTATGTTACAATGCGCGTGAGCCAGATGAACCGAAGTGTTCCTACCTGAATTGGCGCTTCGTTAGCTTCCCAAAAACAGTAAGGATTCATTAAGACATTATGAGCACTGTCATTGATCCGCCGCCCGCCGCGCCCGTCGAAAAGCATTTCGAGGAAGTCGAAACCGTCACCATCCGCTTCGCCGGAGACTCCGGCGACGGCATGCAGTTGACGGGCACGCAGTTTACCAACACCTCCGCCGTCCTCGGCAACGACATCTCCACGCTGCCCGATTTCCCTGCCGAGATTCGCGCCCCCGCCGGAAGTTTGCCCGGCGTCTCCGGCTTCCAGTTGAACTTCTCCTCGCAGGACATACGCACGCCCGGCGACCAGCCGAACGTGCTCGTCGCGATGAACCCCGCCGCGCTCAAGGTCAACCTCTTCGACCTTGAAGAGGGCGGCACGATCATCGTCAACACGGACGAGTTCAACAAGGAGAATTTGAAGAAGGCGGCTTACGAAATCAGCCCGCTCGAAGACGACACGCTCAAAGGCTACCGCGTCCACCGCCTGCCGATCACAAACCTGAACCTGCGCGCGCTGCAAGAGGCGCAGGTGAAACTGACGCGCAAGGAGATGGACCGCTGCAAAAACTTCTTCGCGCTCGGCGTCCTTTACTGGCTCTACGACCGCCCGATGGAGCCGACGCTTCAATGGATCGAGGCCAAGTTCGGCAAACTTCCGGAAGTGGCGCGCGCCAACGTCATCGCCCTGCGCACGGGCTACAACTTCGCCGACACGACCGAAGTTTTCACCACGCATTACAGCGTCAAAAAGGCCGCGATTGCGCCCGGCAAGTATCGCAAGATTACGGGCAACGAGGCGACCGCCATCGGCTTCGTCGCCGCCTCGCAACTCTCGGGTCGCCCGCTCTTTTACGGCTCTTACCCGATCACGCCCGCCTCCGACATCCTGCACGAACTCGCGCGCCACAAGAATTTCGGCGTCAAGACTTTTCAGGCCGAAGACGAGATCGCGGCGGTCTGCGCGGCCATCGGCGCGGCGTTCACAGGCCACATCGGCCTGACCGGCACGTCCGGCCCCGGCGTCGCCCTGAAGCAGGAGGCCATCGGCCTCGCCGTGATGACCGAACTCCCGCTCGTCATCATCAACGTGCAGCGCGGCGGCCCTTCCACAGGCTTGCCCACCAAGACCGAGCAGGCCGATCTCTTTCAAGCCGTCTGGGGACGCAACGGTGAATGTCCCGCGGTCGTCGTCGCGCCCTCGACGCCCGCCGACTGTTTCCACATGGCGGTCGAGGCCGTGCGCCTCGCCTTCCGCCACATGACGCCCGTCTTCTATCTCTCCGACGGCTACCTCGCCAACGGCGCGGAACCCTGGGCGATCCCGCGCATGGACGAGTTGCCGGAAATCGAAGTGAAGTTCGCCGCAGACCCGGAGGGCTTTCTCCCCTACGCCCGCGACGAACGCCTCTCCCGCCCCTACGCCATTCCCGGCACGCCGGGACTCGAACACCGCGTCGGCGGCATCGAGAAGGAACACCTGACGGGCAACGTCAACTACGACCCCGAAAATCACGACTTCATGGTCAGACTCCGGCAGGAGAAAGTTGACCGCGTCGCCGAAGACATCCCCGAACTCGAAGTGTTCGGCGAGCCGACTGGGAAGGTGCTCGTCCTCGGCTGGGGTTCGACCTACGGTTCGATCACCTCGGCGGTCGAACGCCTGCAACGCGAAGGCCGTTCCGTGTCGAGCGCGCACCTGCGCTACCTGAACCCCTTCCCGAAAAATCTCGGCGCAGTGTTAGCGAACTTCGAGCGCGTCATCATCCCCGAAATGAATCTCGGCCAACTCGCCACCATGATCCGCGCCAAGTTCCTCATCGACGCCGTCACGTTCTCGAAAGTCAAAGGCCGCCCGTTCCAGATACGCGAGATCGTGGAGAAGGTGGAAGAGTATTTGTAATCAAATGAAAGTGAAGCCATGAGCACGACCACTCAGTTGATGACTGCTGAAGAACTGCTGGCGATGCCGGATGACAGCTTCCGCTATGAACTGGTGGAAGGAGAGCTAAAGCGCATGTCGCCAGCAGGACATAATCACGGAAGAATCGGGATGGTGCTTGCGCTCGCGCTCGGTCACTATGTGAGAGATAAAAAACTCGGCAGCACTTATCTGGCGGAGACGGGCTTTAAGCTCAAGACCAATCCCGACACGGTACGCGCGCCTGACGTTTCATTCATCCGGCAAGAGCGCGTCGAGCAAGTCGGCGATACGGAAGGTTTCTGGCCGGGCGCGCCTGATCTCGCGGTTGAAGTAAACAGCCCCGGCGACAGGGTAGGCGAGGTCGAAGAGAAAGTTCAGGAGTGGTTGAACGCGGGCGCGAGATTGGTGTGGGTCATCAGTCCGAAGTTACGCGTTGTGACGGTTTATCGTTCCCTGACCGACATCACTACGTTGACGGAGAAAGACGTGCTCGACGGCGGCGATGTCGTGCCGGGTTTTCAGTTTCCGGTAGCGGAACTCTTCGCTCTCTGATCGACGCCGTCACGTTCTCGACACCGGACCGGCTGAAAGATTTGGCTGACGTTCAGGAGTTGATCAAGGTGCGCGCTCTCACCTCCGACTTCGCGGTAGCATTAAATCCTTACGTGCGAGAGCAATTCTTAAATTTATTACGTGCCGTCGAGCGAGCACGGCAAAACAGCAGCGAGGAGCATTTATGAGTTCAAGGTCTGACGAGACGAACGGGAACTACAACGATGGCGACGCGGCGAAAACCATCGCTGCCGACGTGGAGAACATCGGCGGGAACGTGTCCGGGAGCGGCCCGGCGCAAACCTTTCCGGGTTCGGTGGTGGCGGGCGAGGTCGCGCCGCCTCCGGCGCAGTTGAAGAAGGCGGATTTCGTGTCGGGACAGGAAGTGCGCTGGTGTCCGGGCTGCGGCGACTATTCGATCCTGAACAACGTGCAGAAGGTGATGCCGGAACTCGGCATCCCGCGCGAGAAGATCGTGTTTGTCTCCGGCATCGGCTGCTCGTCGCGCTTCCCCTACTACATGAACACCTACGGCTTCCACTCGATTCACGGGCGCGCGCCCGCCGTTGCCACCGGCATCAAGGCCGCAAACCCCGAACTCTCCGTGTGGGTCGTGACGGGCGACGGCGACGCGCTTTCAATCGGCGGCAACCACTTCATGCACGCCATCCGTCGCAACCTCGACATGAACGTCATCCTCTTCAACAACCGCATCTACGGTCTGACGAAGGGGCAATACAGCCCGACCTCCGAACTCGGCAAGCGCACGAAGTCAACGCCGATGGGCGTCATCGACTACCCGCTCAACCCTCTGTCGGTGGCGATTGCGAGCGAGGCTACCTTCGTCGCGCGTTCGCTCGATCTGGACGTGAAGCATCTCGGCGCAACCGTGCAGG
>Ga0307513_10001550_pt1 | contig 32939 bp, 16 predicted proteins | sample 15_EM_MG_FD_202174 | JGI IMG/M metagenome (GOLD analysis project Ga0307513, IMG submission 202174) | Populus trichocarpa ectomycorrhiza microbial communities from riparian zone in the Pacific Northwest, United States - 15_EM | ecosystem: Host-associated > Plants > Roots > Unclassified | place... | reverse complement strand
TATATATGTCAAAGCACTTTATGTCACCTTTGACAAGACTACGTACCAAAGAAATTTGACAAAGGCCACCTTGGAATTCGTTATTTCGGTTTCACATTATTGCCTCCTGAAGTTCGCCAGTACCCATGCTTGTTGATATTGTTGCCACAAAGCAATGATAACCGTACGAATTGGTAAATGGTGAGATATATTTTCGGAATGCTAAATCTATTCTTCGATTAAAATAAAAAAGATATTGTTATATTTTTATTTATTCGAATTTCATATTTTTTTTAAATTATATTTCATACGTTAAATAGAGATTAGATTGTTTGGCTTGGAGATGTGGGTAAATTTTTTGGATAAGATCCATATAAAAATATGTGTTTTTTACTTTTATGAAGTGCGTTTTATATTTTAAAAAAGTTATACCTTAAAAAAAACGGATTATAACTCCAAAGCAAATACTAATGTTGCGATGTGTTTCATACAATTTAAATATAACAAATCAAGTTATGAATTTGAATAACCTTGAAGTGTAAAAACTCGAAACATCTTGAAAAAGTTAAAGTAATTCATAAAAAATAAATAAAAAAGTGGAAACCCATTGAAAATTTGGAAAAATGAGTACTGCCAAGCCTATATCATTTTCATAGTCGTATCTCTATTTATATATGTAAGACTTTTTGGATATGATTTTATTTTTAGATTTTCAAAGTTACTTTTATTTTTTTAGGTTTTTCATTTTTTTTCAAGTATTTAATGTTTCCATGTTTTATAGGTTTCTTCATGGGTATTTTCCACTGAAACTTTAGTTTTTTTTAGGACCTTGAATTCATTTTATAATTGTAAGGGCATTTTGTTCAAAAAGTGACAAAGAACATATGGTATAGAATATATATAAATTTATAACGATATATGGAAGAATGTGTCCAACATATATATATATATATATATATATATATATATAAAGACTGATTGAATAAATTAACTCATTTTATTTTAATTATTGACCCTTTTGCATTATATTCCATTAGTTACAATCAGAAAGATTTCTCGCATCTCTAATGGATACAAATCCAAAACATTTAAAACTGTTGGATATATTGTCCTTCATGGAACACAACAAGTTACCATATATTCTTTTTTTTATGAACAAGGTTTCCTCTTGCCCCTTCCGGATCAGGAAACTAATCCCTGGTGTGGCTCGAGGACGCGATCTATAAAGGGTACCACAACCATGCGAGAGGCTCGAACTGTGTTCGTCTTCATGGGAGGACTAGCCCCCAACCTCCGTTGGTAAGTTACCATATTTTCTTGATTAAAAATGTAATAGTCGGGGGCAAATGAGTTTGGTTGGGCTTCACAATAGAAAAATCAAACTGAAGGCAACTTCCATGAGGATGTGCTCCCCATGTAAGGTTCAATGCTAGCTAGCAATATCAATTTGGTTTTTCCCTCTCTTTGTTTCAACTTCCAACTCTCTGGATATCATATGTTGACCTTCAGAGCAGATGCAGGAAATTCCAGCAAGGGACTTCATTCCATTAAAAGGCCTATATATCCCTGTAAGGGTGTTGACAATATGTAATTACTGTACAAGTTTGAAAATCTTTAGATGATTTCCTTGTACGTTCCAGATATTTGCAACTAGAAACTATACTTGAAGATCCAACGATGAACAAGAAATCGTATTCTAGATTCTGTAGTTGAAGTTCCATTTGACGATTTTGGCTACTCCACGTCTGCCTTTTAATCACTTAGAACTATTTGTTTATTGAAAAGTAATTTTTTTTAAAAAAATTTCGGGAATGTAAATTTCGAGAAAATAAATTATTTTTCGATATTTGATAGTGTAATAAAAAATAAATTGGAAAACACTTTCCAGTGTTTGGTTATATCATGGAAAATGAGCTGGAAAATAACTTATTAATGTTTTATTTTTTTCAAGTTTATTAAAAAATATAATTTCAAATTTGATAGATAAAAAATTTCAATTCAAAAATGATAAGGAAAAAGCAAATAACAATTATAAAAATAAGGACCAAAGTTAATATAAAAATTAAATTTTAAGAAATGAAATTGAAAAATAAATATTCAAAACAAAACATATATAGCAATCAAAAGTTTGGGGACCAAATTTGATATAATCAGCAAATAATATGATATTTTTAAATTTTTCACAACTTCCGGAAAGTGTTTTTCGCCCAAAATAAAAGAAAAATATTTTTCTGAAAATCAAGTTAAATTTTTTTTTATTATAAAGTATTTTTCGTTGACTAACTTTTTTAATAACAATTAAACACAAAAAAAATAAGGAACACATCTTACAAATTAAAAAGTTGAATGAGAATGAAATTGAAAAAAAATATAATTTCATAAATTATCTCAAATAAAATAAATAATAATAAAAATAATAGAGATCAAATCTAAAAAATTAAAAAAAATTGAAAGATGAAGAAATTAAAATAATAATAATTAATATTTTATAAATTATTTCAAATAAAATAAGTAACAATCAAAAGAATGAGGATCAAATTTAATAGATAAAAAATTTCAATTAAAAAATGATAAGAAAAAAGTAAATAACAATTATAAAAATAAGGACCAAAGTTAATATAAAAATTAAATTCTAATGAATGAAATTGAAAAATAAATATTCAAAACAAAATATATATAGCAATCAAAAGTTTGAGGACCAAATTTGATATAATCAACAAATAATATGACATTTCTAAATTTTTCACAACTTTCGAAAAGTATTTTCCGCTCAAAATAAAAAGAAAATACCTTTCTAGAAATCAAACTAAATTTTTTTTGGACAGAAAAGTATTTTCTGTTAATCAATTTTTTTAATAATAAATAAATAAACACAGAAAAATTTTGAAAAAAAATTACTTATTAAAAGTCAAGTCAGAAAAAAAGACATTTGTTAATTTGAAAACTGATAGCTTGTACTAAGCTACGCACGTCATCCAATGGAACAAACCAACAAGTAAATGCAAATATTGATTTTTTCAAATCATTTGACTAGTTTTGCTTATCAATCCTCAAGGTACATAGAAGGTTCTCTTAAAAAGGAAAAATTGTATCGATCGAGCTTGTTAGTTAATCAGGAGAGGGGACTAGAGTCATGCTTGTTGCAAAATCATAATAATAAAAAATTTTCTTGTTTAGAATGCAGTAGCTTGGTGCCCGCGATTCGCGGCTAAACTATATTTTTATATAAAAAATTATATTTAAATATTGAAATGAGGTAGAAAAAAAATATAAATAACTATCATGATAAATATGTAACAATGCTGGTTAGAGTTAAGCCAGCATAAGATACCTTGCTAAACTCGTAGTCTAGATTATATGATTAGAATAACCCAATAAAAAAATAAGAAAAATTATAAAGTCTTTTTAAAAAATATGATAACTTTTTTAAATCTGTGACTTGAGTCATTAGACCTGAAACATCTAATCTAGAAATACTATAAAGTCCAATTCCTAATAAATTAAATATACAACGATGAAATTTTAAAAAACTCTCAATCATACAAAAGAATTTTAAAAATAATTATTCAAAAAAAAAGATCAAAATCACTATTACTACTATTATTAATAACTAATACCATTATTATTATTGTCATAATCATTATTATTATCATGAATATTATTATTATTAGTACTACTACCACTAATCTTCATCGTCTTCTGTCCCTTCCATAAAACAGTAAACAAACAAAATTAATTAGTGGTTATCAGGGTAGGGAGAGGCTTTAGATGTGGTTCACCAAACACAGATACGAGTTTCAAGAATTAAGGGAGAAGCTATCAGACAATTATAGAAAATTTTCCATTGAAAACACTCTTTGTGTTACAGGAGACAATCGATCCAACAGTTAAAATTTAATTTTTCACTAGAAAATATTAGAAAATAATATAAATCATATACTGAAAGACCTCACCTGACAGCTTAAGTTATTGGGTTGAGATGGTTCTTTGACATGGTATCAGAGCCTTGATAACCAAGCGATTACGAGTTCAAATCTCACCATCCCCATTTATTTGATAAAAAATAAGCACAATGTAATGTAGGTCTGTGCAAGTTTTAAACCCACTTAATAACTTAAGCTATTGAGTTGAGATAATTCATTGACAAAAAAAAATCTTAAAATCCAAACATAAAAAAGAAAAGGAAACATCTAAGAAGATTCATATAAATATTATATATTTATATTTCTTCTGCTCAATTAGTCAATTGCGAGATCGAACTCAACCACCATAGCTTTGGTTGGGTAGATAGAAAACTAGGACTGCGCGTGAGTTAAAGAAATGTAAGAGTAGGAAAGTGGTATAGAAAAATAATTATAAGTTAAGAAAGGAGTGCCAAATGTAGTAATATTCATATAATTTCTGTCATGCGGCACATTTCATGAAAAACATATACATTTCTTCTTCCTACATGAGCTCCAAGCTACCGACTGCTACCCACCACCGTAGCCAACAGGCATCAGACAGCAACGAGTTATCAATTATTATAAACAAAATAAACGAGCACGTAACCTTATTTTTTCAAACCAAGATTCGTCATCTTAGACGTTTAAAGGTTGAGGAAATTGTTAAATTTGGACACATCGAGAGAATACCACATGGATTTATTGTGAAATTAAGTTCTATCAGTACTGTTATTACATGACTCCTGAAAATAATTCTATTGTTGACTTGCAACTTTCTCTGTCTTGCCATGTTCAAAATTCAAACCTGTCAGGTACATAAACCTGGGCACCATCAATTGTGAACGTCTGTCAACGTGTTGCAGTTGGCTTTTCCGGTGTTCATATTGCACATGGAAGCTATAAATAAGCAGATTACATGCCTCTCCATTCATCGTCGAACAACAACTTCAAAGTCGCATACCGAAGCAAAAAAGAAGAAGAAAATACTGCGAAGTAGTTTAGTCTCTGAGACATGGGAAAGCTAGCAATCCAGCTCCTCTTTTTGATCACTTTCTTCCTCGTTCTTGTTTCGCATATCCTCCCGATAACATCTCAAGAACTTGGTGAGCAGGCTGCGGTTATCATGGCGCATCACTTGTTCATATTAATTTTGTTCGCCACACACGTATAGATAGATGCACGCACACAAAATTATGAGATCAATGACATGAAACATGCAGTAGGCAACAGACATGCACGGCCTTGAATTTTTAAGCATTTCTGTTCAACTTTTCTCCATACATAAACTAGCATGTTGTTTCTTAGCTAGCAACTGCATTTCAGATTAGTATCATCTATAAGTATTCTGTTTTCTTGGGCTTAATTTAATTATTAATTTTTGTAGTTTAAATAATCCTTGACAAAGCATTCATTAATTTAATCAAAAAAAAAAAAAAAAAAAACAGAATAAGCTATAGTTTAATTTGCATGCGACTCTCTTTTTTTCCAACTATTTTGTGAAGCAATTTTTAAGTTGTATCTATTACTACGTACGTACCAAACATGCGAATAATTTATATTTATAAGTTGGTTGATTGTTTTTTTTTCCCATCTGTTATGGTGCAGAGGATGAAACGGAGTTTGATTACAATCCATATAGTGAGAAGGGACCGGCTCATTGGGGAAGGATTCACCCTGAATGGGGTGCATGTAGCAATGGATCTATGCAGTCTCCTATTGATCTGTTGAACGAAAGAGTTGATATAGTCTCCTATTTGGGGAGACTCAATAGAAGTTACAAGCCTGGCAATGCCACTCTTAGGAATAGGGGACATGATATTATGGTAAGAAATTAAGGGAGGATTGAACCTATAATATTAGAAAATAACCAGGAAGAATTACAGCATAACTATCCAGTTTATCCTGTTAAACTTAAGACAAAAGGCATTTTGGCTTGCAGCTACACCTTATTAGTTGCAAGATTGTTTTCAGAAACCTTGTCATGTTGAAAAAATGGTGTTCGGTGAGATATGTTTATCTACCCATGTACAAGCAATATCTAGGTAGCATTGAAATAGGCATCTGCCCCACCCCTATATATGATCTCTCGCTCTCTCTATATAACAATCTGCTGTGTTTTCTTTGTTTAATTTTAATAATTTTGTCTTTTGATGCAGCTGAAATGGGAAAGTGGTGCAGGAACTATTGAAATAAATGGAACTGAATATGTACTCAAACAGTGTCACTGGCATTCACCTTCTGAACATACAATCGATGGCAAGAGGTATATATCTGATATCAATTATCCAATCCCTCTCTTTCTCTCTATCGCTATGTATAAATATATTTATAGCCATATATAACTGATGACACAAAATCTTTCACGTGTGTAACTCTCTCTATATATGAATACAGGTTTGCTTTAGAGGCGCACATGGTTCATGAGAGCCTCGATGGAAAGGTTGCTGTTGTTGGGATTCTGTACAAGATAGGAAGACCAGACTCTTTCCTGTCATCTGTGAGTAGTGTATTTAGATGTCTCTCTGTAACTCTCTCTATCTTTAATTTTCTCTAATCATGTGCTTGTCCTGTGTTTCGTTAATTAGTTGACAGAACAATTAGAATCCGTTGCCGGCACAAATGAACGAGATACCGTGGTTGGCGTAGTCGATCCAAGGAACATTGAGATAGGCAGCAGAAAGTACTATAGATACTTGGGCTCCCTCACGACTCCTCCTTGCACTGAAAATGTTCTGTGGACCATTGTGAAAAAGGTTTTGATCTGCCCTGATAAGAAAAACATGTGCTTTCATTCATGATGTAGCTATATTTTGTTCTAAATATTACAATCTACCCTGACAGGTGAGGACTGCCACAAGAGAACAAGTCAGGTTGCTTCGTGTAGCTGTTCATGATGTGAGTTCCCAGGCCTATCCATGATTTCCCATGCATAACAAATGGGAAACTAGAATTCCCTGATTATTGATTGTTTCAAGTTTTAATTCTTTACTGCAACCTTTGTTTGTTCATTAGCTGCTGCTGCTGCTGCTGTTGTTAGATATATATGCTGATATCATTTGATAAACATTTTGCAGGACTCGGACACAAATGCAAGACCTCTACAACCACTAAATGGTCGATCGGTGAAACTTTTTGTACCAGAAGACAAACATGACTGAATAAACTATTTGTCCAGGCATTACTGATTACAGGATAGAATATATATATATATAGAATAAATGAAAGAGTTTGGATGAGCAGCAGAGAGTTTTTCGCAATAGGATAATATAACCTTACATGTAATATTTATTGATCAGTCGCATATGGTTTAGCTATTCTTAAGTTCCTATTTCTTATTATTTCCTCATTCATTTATTGCCAATAATTAAGTATTATACATGAAATTTACTTATTTATCTTCATAAATTTCAATTTTGTGGGTCTTTATATATTATATATATAGTTCTACCTGCTACAAGAGCATTACAATCAGTAGTGCAATGAATTAAACCTTTGAGAAGCTAATTAATCAACAGAATTTCCAGATCAACAAGTATTAATTAGAGTACTTAAAATCCTGTATAGCTTCTTGGAGCAAAAAATGGTTCATCTTTGAGAGCCTTGCGAACTCTCTTGAAGTCACCAAATTCAATCATGAATATCATCAACGTGTCTGCTGATATTGCTAAGGAGCAAAAACCATCGATCTCTCCATTGATCTTTAACAAGCATGTAAAAGAAAAGATGATCCTCCTGCTCTCGCTTTCAACATTGCAAAATTCACATGTTCGAGGGAGTTATTGCCCTACGTACTCTTTCTCACCTGCTTTTCTTTACTTGTTAGCTGACCAGGCGACAGAGCTGTGTTTGAAGGAGGACCCGAAGGCAGGTTAAACCAGTCAACCCTACAAGTTTTTTTTCCTCGAAAATATTAATATAATCCCAGAAACTTCTACGGGAAAAGTCACTATTAGGTGTCATTTTCTAACTAACACTCCTGCCATGACTTTAGAAGGAAAGATAATACCGCTGCTATAACAATTAAAATTAACAAAACATTAAAAACGTGCGGCTAAATTGCTATAATCACATCCATAAAATATTATTTATTGGAATAATATTTTTTATTTTTTTCTTGTTTAGTTTTTTTATTATTCAACAACTCAATTCTTCTTTAATTTTATTCTAAATTGTTTTAGAAATTATGCTTATTCAATATAACTTAATTACTATAACCACAAACATTATTCATTATAATAATGTTTGGTATTTTTATTTTTTTATCCATTAAAAATTTATTTATTTTTTAATTTTATCTTTTAATATTAGATTTGTTAGGTATTAGACTTTATTATTTTTTCTCTTTCTTTTTTACGATGTTAGCTGATCTTATATGTTGGATTATAAGTTTTGTGAGCTAATCTAATTTGATTCAGATTTTTTTTTTGATTTATATGATACTGTTAATTTTTTTTTATCAACTATTAAATTTATTAAATTTAATCACATAAAATAACCTTGACTATTATATTTTTTTTTTGTTTATTTAAAAACACTAGTATCTTTTATTTATATTACAAAAAGGTATGGTTTACGTTGGGCCACCTGTAAAAGCTAAATAGATAAAATTGAAGATACGGTAGTCAAATAGAACTTTAATTAAAGGTTAGGTTAATAGACATGTCACCACTTAATTTATGTAATTCACGCGGTATCATTAGGGGAGAGAAAAAAAAAAATCAAAGAGAGGATGCTTTGAGAAAGGTTTTTTATTTTTCAAATTTTTTTGTATTTATTTATTATTAAAAAAGTTAATTAATAGAAAATATTTTTTAATCAATAAAATCATATTATTTGCTGATTATGTCAAATTTGATCCTCAAACTTTTGATTACTATATATTTTGTTTGAATTTTTTTTTCAAATTCATCCCTTAAAATTTGATTTTTATATTAATTTTTATGATTGTTATTTACTTTTATCTTATAATTTTTTAAATTGAAATTTTTTTATCTATCAAATTTGGTCCTCATTCTTTTTATTGTTACTTATTTTATTTAAAATAATTTATAAAATTGTAATTATTATTATTTTAATTTCATCATGTTTTAATTTTTTTATCTGTTAGATTTGATCTCTATTATTTTAATTATTATTTATTTTATTTGAGATAATTTATGAAATTAGATTTTTTTCAATTCTATTCTCATTCAACTTTTTAATTTGTAAGATTTGTTCCTTATTATTTTAATAAACTTGAAAAAAAACATTAATAAATTATTTTCCAGTTCATTTTTCAACATAACCAAATACTGGAAATTGTTTTCCAACTTACTTTCTATGATACTACCAAACATCGAAAAATAATTTACTTTTCTGGAATTCACTTTCTAAATAAACGACTTTAAAAAAAAACTACTTTCTTGTAAACAAACAACATCAAGATAGATAAAATTAAGAGTTCCGTACTATAATAGAAAATAAATTAAATGTCAAGTATCAAATTTGCATTTTTGTCAAAAAAAAAAAAAAAAAAAAAAACTTGTAATTCTCGTCGAGAACGATTAATTTATTTGAGTCGTACTAGTTTAGCTTACGATGCTAAAGGGATCATCTTAATCGTTGCTATTTTTCTTGTAACAAAATATATTTTTTTGCTTTTCACAAATTTTGAGAAATTATTAGGTCATAAAAATAAAACATTATCACAAAAATATTTTTTATAAGAGGTAAGAGTTCAAGTATAACCAGACATAAACAAGAACGAATTTATTTAATTATTTTATTACAAGATTATTTTATACTAATTTTATAATAAAAAAACTGAAATAAAATATCTTTATATTAAGATAAAAAAATTGTAGAAGGAAAAAAAGAATGAAAAATTTAAAATATCAAAATTAGTATTTATTCTTTAACATCAAACTTTATTATGACATCAATTTGAGGAATTTAAGGAAAGATATGGATATAAAAAAATACATAAAATAAAAAAATTCCTGGCTCAAAGTAATAGTTTTCTATTTTATATTGTTTAAACTATAATTAAAAAATTAAAATATAGTTTTTTTTATTTGAATAGGTATTAACTATTATTTAAATTTTAACTTGACTCATCATTTATCAAATCAAAGTGCGGATTCAGTAATTTTTTTTTCTTTTTTAGTTTTTTTTGAAAAAAAATTTAAAATGTGTTCATTTATTGAATTTATAGCTGGATTTATTCAACAAAAAATATAAAAAATACATTAATACTACAAATATTTTATAAAAAATCAAAATAAAAATTATTTTGTTATAATTTGTATTTATGATAATCTAATTTTGGAATATTAATTTTATTTTATTCAAATTAAGAACTACAATAAAAAAATTATATTGTTAACTTTTAAAAAAGGGATTTTTTATAATAAATTTATAATAAAAATTAAATTTATGATAAATTTTAAAATGTATAAAAGTATTAATATTTAACATTGTTAAGAAAATGTTTGCATGTAAAGAAAAAAAATTGTATTTGTTCATGTTTTTTTCTAAATTTTAAAACAGTAAAAAATGTATATATTTTTTAACTAAAATGGGTTTTTTTTAACTAAAAAACTCGTTTGTGAATGCCTCCAAACACACTCATATGTTTCACTCTCAGGACACTAAAAATCTCACTCTCATGATTCTCACACGAATAAATTGGAATTCTAATCGCACTAATCCCTACTTCTTATACTCCTCCTCTTAAATTTCATAATCTAACTTCAAAAGAACGTAATATTTTCAGTGCATTAGGGTTTCGTTAGGTAACGTAGGTGTGATTGCTGAAGATTTTGGTACTGCCCTTTTTCTTTTGTTTTTTTCCTTCGTGCAGTAAATTAGGGTTTATGGTTTAATGATTTTGAATGGCATTGTACTGATTTGCAATGTGGTTATTTGCACCAAGTCTTTTGATTTGTTGAGTTAGGTTTTCTCTTTTGTTTTAGCATTACACACACATGCCTTTTGGTTCTTGATGTTGGGTCTGAAGCAGAACACACACACACACACACACACACACATATACTTTGCGAAAATTTTAAATTTACAGTGTTAGATATTTTCTGAGCCTTTGATTGATTTTGATTGTATTTTTTTTGGTTAATTAAAAATATTGTGTTTTGAAATTCTCAGAAGTTGGTATAATATTTTCGTTTTGTAACATTTTCGTGCCTTCATGTGTTGCACAGGATGAGCGAGGCAGCTTAAAGGATCCGGCCTATTGGAGTGATACGAGATATTGCGGCGAACAGGTGTGCCCTTTATAAGATTGCTTGGAATTCTAGTAAATTTTTGATAGGTTGAATAACACAAGGAAAGATAGGACTTCTTAGCCATGTAGGGATGCTCGAATTTATTTTTCTTGGTTGCTCGTTGAAACATCATTATTAAGCATTGCCTGGTTCAATAGAATCTTATATAATTTTCTGTGGTTTACAGCTTGAAGGATGGCAAATGATACTAAAGCTAGTTGCAAAGCTAAGGATGAGGAAACCAATGGTTCAAAAAGGGAAAAACATTGTTAGCAGATCATCATCTAGTTCAGGTAGTGCGCCTGATACATCTGCTCTAAGAAGGTCAGCCAGAGAAACATCATCAAAGAAAAGCATGGCTCCAAGCCCTTCAAGTACTAGGAAGTCTGAACGTCTTGAGAATCGGACCCCTACAACTCCTGCAGTCATGAGGAAATCCGGGAGAGTTGAGAAGCAAAGCATGTTGAGTCCTTTGAGAAGGTCTAAGAGGGGTAAGAATCAGTCATCATCCAGTTCTTTTGGTTCAAAGAAGTCTGGTAAAAGCTTGGGCTCATCAGTTATGAAAAAAAAGCACAGGAAAGAGAAGAGTGTGAAACTGTTGACTCTTGAACCTAATGAAATCGGCTACAGTGAGAAACATATTATCAAAGCTGTTCAGGTTGAAACAAAGATAACTGATGCTCGTGTTTACAGGTCATTGTTCAAACAGCAACAAAAGAAAGCTAATCTGGAAGGTAGCCTAGTAATTTTTCTTCATTCTATCTTACTTTCCATTCATAAGTTGTTTCAAATCCTTTTTCATGACTAGTAAATGTATTGCAAAATCTGCAGCATTTAATGATGTCATGAACAGTGCAAGCAGGCTTTTATTCTTTCAATCCAGCGTCAATCAAGTTATTTCTTTAATCATTCTTATACTTTTCTGCTGGACTTGCTAGGTTTTTGTGAGGAGACGAAGAACAAGAAGGCTAAGTCATCTCAAGGATATTGCAGCAATCTCAGAGCTAGTGCTTCTGAGAACGTTGATGGTGGTGGTGACTGCAGTCAGAGGGAGGTAGAGGAATTGATTGAAGAGTGCATTTTGAAAGATTCTGAGAAAAAAATGTTAGGAAATTCCGTTGTAGGTGAACCTGTGAAAGAGACGTTGGAAAATAATTTTCTGTTCTGATAAATCTTTAGTTCATGGCATGCGCTGTTAATTCTCTTATGTCTATAAATCCTGTCATGTTGGTTTGAAATTTGTTGCCAGCAGAAACTTGAGATGAAAAAGGTTTCATTGGTTAAATTGTTGCAGTTGTCAGCTGGAGGTTCACCTGAGTTTGATAATAATCATCTGGACTTTGTCAACTATCTTTTAGAGTGCTGGCACAGGGGAGAGAATGTTGTTCTTATTGATGATCAGGTGTGTGATCAGTTACTCTTTGTTCTAGGCTTGCCAGTGAATCTTTTACTTCATATCTGTAACGGACCAATGAATGGATGGTGCAACCTTGATGGTGATCAAATGATCAACTGTTAGTTAAAAGACATTTTGAAAATGCAGTCTAATGATATTGTTGTCTATACTATGTATGTTTTTATATAAATGAACTTTGTCATATTCCTTTGTCTGTAACTCAAAGATTTAGCATGTTAGAAGTTTCTTTTCTTTATGATTTGCACCTAACCCCTTTTATTGGCACCATTCAATTTTGCCATGCTATTGTGGTTCCACACTCTATCATACAAGGTCTGGATGATCATTAGGTTGTTGATTAACTTTTGTTCGTGGTTTAACTAACATAATAGTTGTTCAAGATCTGTCTTAGGAATTAATGTAAATGGCTGTGATGTGTTTTTTGCAGGAACAAATTGCAAAGGTGATTTATTTTATTTTGTCAATATCATCCAATGCCACTTGGCCATTTCTTATCATCACGACTTCTGCTGCACTTCATTCATGGGAAGAAGGGCTATTTCGTTTGGCGCCATCTCTATATGCTGTGGTTTATCATGGAAACAAAGACATACGGAAAAGTATTAGGACGTTGGAGTTTTACAGTGAAGGAGGTTGCATTATGTTTCAAATACTTATAACCTCACCAGAAGTTATTATCGAGGTCAGAATGCATGATTATGTGGGATATCAGTTCTCATGTTGATTTTGATTGCTTATTAAGTCGTCCTTGGGATAAAATAACCAACTGATTTGCGTGGATTTGATTATCATAGTGCATGCTGCTTCTATAGTTTGACATGCAAGATGATTTATTCATGGAATCTGTTGTGATAGAGAAAGAAAAGAAAACAGGAAAGAGAGTTCTATGCTACTCTACTTGCGTATGAAAAAACTATTGCCACATATGCAGATTCTTATTTGTTGATTTGCTGTGGCATTTATATTGACCTCTATATGGATCTGCAGGATCTAAATATGCTTGAATCAATGAAATGGGAAGCCATAATAGTTGATGAGTGCCAACGCTCCAGAATTTATTCACATTTTAAACAAATTAAGCTGCTAAGCACTGCTATGCGGCTTCTCCTTGTAAATGGTCAGCTTAAGGTGGGTGCATTTGTTTTCCTCTTTTTGTTCCCCATATGCTTTATTCTTGCTTTCACAGTCATTCATGCACTGGATTTGCAGGATGGCATCACTGAGCACTTGCTGTCTCTGCTTGTTCAGCAGAGTGATCCGGATGGTAGTGAATGCTTGGTGATTGATTCCAGCCATAAGACTGGCATTTTTAAGGAAAGGCTGTCACAATACATTGCAAATGGTTGCAAACCAGATTCCTCAAGGCTTAAAGAGTACTGGGTTCCTGTACAGTTATCCATCATGCAGCTTGAGCAGTATTGTGCCATTCTACTTTCGAACTCCTTATTACTTTGCTCATCCTCAAAGAATGATCTTGCTGGTTCCCTACATGATATTCTTATTTCTGCTCGAAAGGTAGGACCGATATGCCTTTTATATCAACTTCATTTGGTGATTTTTTGACTCTTAACAATGTGAAATCTATTATTTTGTTTCACCTCCGACTGCATTCATTCATATGATTTTGTTTTACATCTGTTTAGGCCTTGGCATTAAAATTCATAATCATAACCTGGTATATCCAGTTTCTTCATTTGGAATTATCAGAAACCATGATTAATAAATATTTTTGGGTAAACTTGTGGATTGGGACTCTGACAATATCTTTAATCATGGAGATTTGTTGCTCATTGATTGGATCAATAGGATTTTTGTATCTGTTAGAATTTTGATATGTTTATCAGTTGCTAATGAGATATAAGGTAGATGTTGTACTTGTGCTTTTCCAATAGCAAGTGATGTATGCATGGTAATTGTGGACAGTGCTGTGATCATCCCTACATCATGGATCCATCGCTACAAATTTCATTAACAAAAGACAGTAAAGAAGCTGACATTTTAGATATTGGAATAAAAGCTAGTGGCAAGCTACAACTCCTGGATGCAATGCTTTTCAACATAAAAGAGAGGGGATTAAGAGTGCTAGTTCTTTTTCAGGTACATGATTCATGATCTGATATCATTTTTGTTTGCAAAATATCTTTTTTTGCACAAGTTTTTTCTTTAAAGTCTCAATTATACACGCTCAAAATCATTGTTAGTTGCTATTATGATTGCTTTGAATATTTATGTCCATTGGTTTGGGACAGTGTTATTTTCTGTATTGGAGTACCAGACAAGGTTCTTACATTGACTTTCCTCCAAGAAACGGGCTTTCAGTTTCTCATTATGTTCCATAATTTCTTTGAGAGAGAGTATGCAAATAACCATGCTGATTGCTTTATGGAAATTACATGAACTGGTCTTTCAAAACAGAATATCATTGGTATCCATGGATCGGGTTTATTCTATTTCTATATAATGCATATTACTCATCAAGTAAGAAATTTAGATATCTATATCCTCCTATTCATCTTGTTTCGAGTGCTATTTATTAGATATATAGTACTCAAAAGATGAAATTATAAATGTCATACATATATACTTGTATAATGTTAATATCGGGTATACTTACATATTATTTTAGATTAAAAAAACTATTAATGTTCTACATAATATTAATGTATATATTTTGGATCGGACTTGGATTAGGTTTCGGGTTGGGTTTGACAATATTCATATCTTATTCATTACCTATTGACTAAAAAAAACTATCCAAAACAAGCCCACCCACTCGGATCAGTTCAAGTTTTTATTTATCAGGTTTGGGTTAAATTGTCATCTCTAAGGTAGCATTTGGTTATGATGAAGACAATGGAGAGAACAGTGGAGAGGGGGCATTTTTCCATGTACCTCCAGTTTTAAAAGGACATAAATTCACTCCAAAATTATCATAGAGACATTTATTATATGTCTATCTTTGTTCCTCCAACCAATATTTTTTTGTCCCTTCTGTTTCTATCTTTTTTGTTCTATGACACTAACCAAATAAATTCTAAATGTCATGAAAAACTGTTACGGTTATCACAAGTGGTTTTTTGGCCAGCTCCGCTTATTTTTCATTTCACTCCATTACAACTCTTTTGCTGTGTTACATAATGATATCAGCTGTTATGCTATAAAAACCTAGTTTTTTGTCCAATTTTTTTCTTTTGGTGACTGACAATCATCTTCAACCATTCACATTTCCACACACACACACTCATTTCTTTTAAGTATTTTCAACTAGATCAAGCTTCAATCTTCAAATTTTGCTTCTACTAATAAGAACCAACTGTTTATTTGAAGATGAAGGTAATAAATCTCAACATCTTTACATTTTTCCCCCAATATTTTTTAAGAAACTTAGAATTAGCAAGATTATGTTGCATATTCTGTAGTTGTAATCTGTTAGATTGGTGCATGCCTAATCCTGAGTTTGAGAAATTATTTATTTATTCTGTACAGGATTTTTAATAAGTTTTTGTGATTAGTTTTTTCAAATTAATGTTAAATTGAGCTTCAAGTTTTTGTCCGTATCCTTTTATTAGTCATGACTCATGGGTCATGTAATCTTAATTTAATTTGTTCAACTTTTTAATTTATTTTGGAATTAATGTATTAGAAGCTTTATGAGTAATATTTTCAGATTTATGTTTAATGAAGTCCTTTCTTAATTTTTTTAATTATCTATAAATATCATAGATTCTCATGAATATACATGCAATATCCTCAATGCATGCTTGTAAACCGTGTCTACTGTAAAGTTTTCAACATTTGAATGGATAGAATAGATGGTTCAAAATATCATGTAATAGATCATTTGTTGTGTTTTAATAGCAGATCATAAATCTATATTCATTACTCTTGCTGAGCTATGATGCAAATCTAAATTAGTTTTTCGATGATCATCCCTTGGAAGATTTGAATAAGCCTGCCTGAGTCAAGCATTGTTGAGCCTTGCAATATGAGGTAAACATTGAATTCCTCGACATAAAGAATCAGGATGCAAATCTAATGCATGCGCTGAATCTCCTGTAAAGACCATTTTTCACTGATTCCTCTATCTAAACTATCAAGTATAGTTTAAACAAAAAAGTCATATCAAAAGGGCTCCATTTTCACTGATCTTAATTTAATATGAAATGGTTGCTCAATTTTTGGATATTGAGAATGATTTCAAGTCCTTGCACATGATCATTATGATATCTGGAAAGATTCCTATGATTAGTGATCTTGCTTACCTTTGTGAACAGCCTGTTATTTGTTTTACTATTCCTCTCTTTTCGATGTTTGTTCTTGCCTGATATATTTTTGTTCTTAGTCAAATTATTCTGTGCATATTTTTCTTACATAACTCATTAGTTTTGATTTACAGTCTAGTGGAGGTTCTGGAAAGGATAATGTTGGAGATATTTTAGATGACTTTATACGTCAAAGATTTGGCAAGGGTTGTTATGAACGTGTTGATGGGCATGTACTCCCTTCAAGGAAGCAAGCTGCTTTGAAAAACTTCAACAATCTTCAGGAAGGGAGGTTTGTGTTCTTATTAGAAACCCGTGCTTGTAGTCCCAGCATAAAACTTTCATCTGTGGATACTGTTATCATATTTGCCAGCGATTGGAAGCCAAATACTGATATAAGGAACCTGCAAAAAATAACGCTTTATTCAGAGTCTGAACAGATAAATATATTTCGTCTATACTCTTCTTGTACTGTGGAAGAAAAAGTTTTAATTGTTGCAAGGCAAGATAAGACACTTGATAGAAATTTACAGAGGATAAACCAGGGTGCTAGTCACATGCTTCTGATGTGGGGGGTTTCATATCTGTTTGACAAATTGTCAGAGTTTAATTGTGGCAATGACCCTGCCTCCAGTGGAACATTGTTGTCTGAGCAGTCACATATGAAAGATGTTATACAGGAGTTCTTAACCATAGTAACTCAGAAGGGAAAAGACAAGAATCTAATTAACTCTATAATTTTGAATGTTAAACAAAATCAAGGAAGTTATACTACTAATCTTCCATTGCATGGTGAGCCAAAAATTCAATTGTTGGATGAAGAGCTGCCTCATGTATTTTGGGAAAGGTTACTTAAGGGAAAACAGCCACAGTGGAAATATAGTTCTGGTTTGTTTCAGAGGAACAGAAAAAGGGTTCAATATTTTGATGACACACAGAAGAACCCTGAAGTCGAGGCTGATGAAGTTGTAAAGAAGCGCAAGAAAGTGGCCATTGATAACTCCAATTCACCATCTCTAAAAGCTGCTCCAATAGGTAAATGGATAATTGCATTGTTGATTCACCTTGTGTTGTTCCTTATCCTGTATACACAGGTGGTTGGTTCTCTTGTTAGAGTATTGCCGCCCTAACAATGCGAGGATTGCTGAATTACTTGAATCAACTTTCACAGTGTCTCCTGTTCATGCAGGAACTTCTGGAGCTCCAGTGTGTAGCATGTCTCAATTCATGCCAAGTTCAACTGGTTGTCTTACTACAACTGATGCAAATCATGTTTCCAACTTCACCCATTTGAATAATAAATTATCACTTCTACCAAAAGCTAATACGGTTGATTATAATGAAAGAATGAATTTACATTATTCTCGGAAGAGTCTCCATCTCGTTTTGAAGCCAGAGATAGAAAAACTTAGTGAAATTTTACAACTCCCAGTATGTATCTCATCCCTCTGAAGAAGTTACTTTACGTAGCACATGTTAATGAATTTTGCAGCAGGGTCTTTGATATGGTATATTGGGTCTGCCTATCCACTCTATTCTTAGTACTTTGAGTTGGTTTCAGAATTGATTTTAAGCATACAAATGAAGAAGAAAAAAATCCTGTAAACTAACTTCTTTTTGTTCATGCAAGCATCAACCTTGCAATGATCCTTACAACTGTCAATATATCGAACAAGTGTTTGAGGTCATAATAGGATAATATGAATTTCCAAAACCTGGAGAGCATTGTTGTATTTCCAAAACCTGGAGAGCATTGTTGTTGGACACTATAATTTCATTGAATTCCTATTTGAAATTGAGTAATCTCCAAAAATATTGTTCTTGAAATTGGTCTCTGTCTCAATGGTTTCACAAATTTTCTCTCTTGTCCTCCCTTGAAGATGGATTTTTTTTTTCTATAGTTTATGTATCTAAGAATTCTGATAACATTGATCAGGTACCTTTGCCCTGTCTCCTCAAGTTTCCCTACAGGTAGTGAGAGGCAAATCTCACGGGCCATGTTGTAACATTGCTTCCTCTTTTTGATTGCTGAGAAGCAAAAAGGAAAGCTTGAAAGAATAAAAGAAAACCCTCTCTGGCTTTAGTTTGCATACCAGAATTCAACCAACCAAATTCTACCCTCACTTTACTTCTGGGAAAATTAAATTTCTGTCTTTCAAGTAATCACTGCTTTTGATGGGTTCCTTTTCTTTAAGGATATATTTGTATGCTTTCTGCTACTCTCGACTTACGAATTTATTGGAAGTTTCTGGGTCATTGATCTCAAGCTTATGCTGTGGTCTTTCTTTTATAATGTCATTATGTTGATATGTTTCACTTTTGTTTCAGGAGGATGTCAAGGTCATGGTTGACCAATTTCTGGAATATGTACTGAATAATCACCATGTCAGTAGAGAGCCAGCTAGCATATTGCAAGCATTTTTGATATCCTTGGTTAGAGCCCTTTTTTCCTGATATTTCCCTGCTGTTTGATCACTTATTTACTTGTGATGCAAATTCCTCCCCTCTGATTAACCAGTTATTCACCACTAAAAAACTGTGCCTTACCATGTCTTTATCAATTTGGATAATAGATATTTAACATGCCTGTCTTGTTGAGGAGGTTTTTAAAATGTTCATTCCATTTGCAATAACTTTTATATCTTCACAGTTGGTTTTGAATTTGACAGATCTCTAAATTATCTGCCTTTGCCAAATCAGTTCATTCCTTTATTTTCCATGGCTGTCTTTACAAGTGTACATCAACCGAGTTTCAAAAGTCAACAAGCAGGGCTGAAGCTTTGTTTCCTCTGTTGGGGTCAGATTGACATCTTGGATCTAAAACAGTAGTACATAGGAACTACAAGGAGGAGGGGTCGCAACAGATACAAGATTTGCAGCCTAAAATATTAATCCGTATATTGAGGAAACAGAAAGGAATTGTATCTTTAAATAACCAACCTGATGTGCTAGTATGCCTTTTGCTGAATGCACTTTTCATTCTCTTTGTGAATATGGTGATTGTTTTAGGTGTAAGCCCATGACTTGTGAAGGATTATAGTGTGGGCTTTTGATCTGAATTAAGGATTGAAGTTATCATATCTGATTATTTTGGAGATAAAAAAATCTTCTGTATTCTTCTTCATCCTCTATTTAAGATTACCAGGAAGACGTAGATAAAAGGAATTATGAACATGAAATAAGACAATTAGAAATGTGAAATTCAAAATGCACTTGGAAGTACAGTCTTGTTTCTTAATTCCTATCTTTTCCTTCAGGAAAGAGATGAAAATAATGTCAGTGAAAAATATGCAGCTGATAAATTATTCTTTTCCATTTTGAAAGGGCCTTGAACAAAATTAAAACACGTTAAACTGAAATTCTACTGGTAGGACTTTTTCCATGAGAAGGAAAGAACATAGTTGATGAATTGTTTTCTTTTTGTTTTTCCTACTAATTGGATTTAAGAAATTCGATTCTGACATTCTTGAATCCAGTGGTCTCTCTCTCTCCATGTTTCTGCACTGCCTCCCTTTCTGGTGCCTCTGCCTTTTCATTCGTACATATTTTGTGCCTGAGCATTTCTATATTTGGTGCTTCTGCTAACAGCCTACTGTACTTTGTGCTGTTCAAATTGCAGTGTTGGACTGCAGCTTCCATGATTAAGTACAAACTTGATCGCAAAGAATCACTTGCACTGGCAAAACAGCATTTGAACTTTTGCTGCACGAAGGATGAGGCAGATTTTGTTTATTCAAAGTTGCGATATCTGAAGAAAGTATTTCTTTATCATACAGGAAATTTTAAGTTGGCTGGCTCTCCAAAAGCTGCAGAATTTTCAACTAAAGATCTCAGTACAAATCAGTCAAATGGAAGACCTTCACTGTCAACACCATCTAACATGCAAAAGGTTAGAATAGAGGTTGAAAACCTGAGACCTAGTCAAGAATTCTTCATTGATCAGGCCCTTTCCCATCTAGGATTGACACAGAAAGATTACTCAGAAAACATTGGAGAGAAATGTGATGAACAGATGAACAAGCTATTGCAGAGGCAACGAGAAGAAAGGGAAGAGTTCAAAAAAAAGTACGAGGAAGAAAAGGCAGAACTTGAGCTTATGCAGAGAACAGAGGCAGCTGTTATTCATTTACACAGTAATAGTTCAATGAGAACAGATAAACTCAAGGTACTGGATAATGTATTTGCAAAAGAGTTCAGAGAGCTTAAACGGAAGATGGAGATACGCCTTAATAATGTTTTGGAATTTCAACTGGCTACAAGGAACAAGTTGCAAGAGAGGAAGGCTCATTGGATTGGAGTGAAATTGTCTGGATTACTAAATAAACCACTTGCAGATGAGTCTGGATATGATCAACAAAACGCTGCAACTTTGAATTCTTGTTCCAAAGAACAGACTTCTGAACGAGCCCAAAGCATGCCAGATGGAGAGGTTCTATTGGAAGCTCTTGAAACTGTGAGTTTGAATGAGGATGTATTTTCTGGGGTATTGTCTGCATCTGAACCAATGTTTGATGGGGCTAGTTCCAGCATGCTAGACAGAGAGGTTCCTTTGGAAATGCCCCAGACTGCAAGTGTGAGGAATATTTCAGAGAATATTGTCTATTTGAATGCATCTTCAGGTGAAGGACAAATTCCTGTTACACAGGTTGCAGTGAGAGTCCTTGAGGCTATCAGCTCTAGTGATGGCCCAGAGAATACCATTCATAAATCATCATCTGAAAGTCGTAATAGAGATGCATTAATGGTGCCTGATAGTGAATTTCCCTTGGGAGTGACTGAGATTGTCAGTTCCACTGGTGGCCTGGAGAATGCTGCTTCTGCAAATCCTTCACCATCTGAAGGATGTACTGTCAGAACAACTTCATGCATGGATGGCAGAGAAGTTCTGTTGGAAGTGCCTGAAACCGCTTCTTTGGAAGCTGAGCATGGTAACAGAGTTATGGAGAAAGATGGAATATCGGCTATGGTATCTGATAATGCCACTGAAGAAGATCAGCAGAATGGATTGGTGTCTATGCTTAATCAAGATTCTCAATCTGATAATATTATTGCAGTCAACCAGCAAAATGGAGAGGTTCTTTTAGGAGTGCCCCAAACCAATGAAGTTGGCCTGCAGGATGAGGAGGTTCCATCAGGAGTTCATGGAACTCCTGTAGAAGGGAGTGCTAGTAATGGTGGAGAGAACACTGGTGTTTATGTTACAGCCTTTTCTATCGGTACTGGAGTTGATCAGCTGGCTGGAGTGCTTCCATCAGGAGGGTTTGAAACCGCTACTAGTGCAGAATTGGAGGGTAGCCGCACTCAGCGAGAGATTGACAGCATACATGCTGTAGCCTCAGATACTAGTCAATCAGCGGAATCCTCTAGACTGCAAGATGGAGTTGCACAAGTTTGTGATAACCAGATTGCTTTTCAACAAGTTGATGCCTCAGCATCCCAACCTCTTGTTGTAGCTTCTGGCCAATCTCCTAATGATGCATCTGTCACTGAGCATCTGCTGGAATTGTTACTATCAACTGGCTCTCCTACTCCTAGTGGTTCACAGCCTGCAACTTCATTTGCACAACTTTCACCTATTGACTCGATAGCTGTTGGTGGATCAGGGATGCATATTTCAAACATGAGGGCTGCACCTGTTACCCCTGGAATTAGTAATCGTCCTGGAACTGCACTTGCTGTGCGAATGCCTGTATCTATGTCTCAAGATCCACTTCAAAATGAGTTGGATAGATTAAGCAAAGAAACTGAAGAAATCATCAAGATCCATGAAGATACAGTTTGTTTCCTTTTCTCTTAGTTGTATTTCGGTGCTCAAAACATGCCTTGGGTTTTTGCTTTTATATGAAAAATCATTTTCTATTTTGCAGAAGCTGCAGTTGAAATCTGATTGCGAGAAGGAGATAGTGGAGGTTGTAGCTCAAATTCATAAAAAACATGATATTAAACTTCAGGAGATAGAATCTGATTTCCAGTGTAAGAAGAAAGAGATGAATGACAATCAAAACAAAGTTCTTATGAACAAGATATTGGCTGAGGCTTTCAAGACCAAGTGCATGGATAGTAGGGCATCCAGCACCCTTGGCAAGCAGCAAGGTGGGTAATATTCCTTATATTGAAAATATGGAATTGAAGAAAAAGATGAGTCATGAAAACATAACTAGGAATGCATTTAATCCTTGATTGATGGGAACCTAAACTTAGTTGTCGATTGCTTGAATGTTTGCCTTCAATATTTGCTTGTATACTATGTCATCGCTGGTGAACTCCTGACCTTATCTTTCCTGGCAGAGATCACCTCTAGTGCTGTGCAGCAGCTACTTCGGCAATCTCAACCCACTGCTCAGAGGCCTCCTATTGTTGCTTCATCTGGTGTTTCTGCAGATGGTCATCAAACAAGTCCCTCACTTTCCCCTCCCTCCCCACCTCTAGAGGTTGTTCGTTGCTCATCACTTTTATCAGGCACCCCTACCAGACCACCACATATTGGTTCCATCTCTCCTATCACAAACAATCTCCAACTTGGTAGTGGGATTCGAGCTCCTGCCCCACACCTGCAACCTTTTAGACCTTCAGCATCTATATCAACAACTGGTCTTTCTTCCTTTCTACATGGGATGCAAAGTCAACAAGTACCTTCAACTTCTCCCACGCTTTCTGAGATTCCTTCACGAGCTCCAGCATCTGTGCAACAATCTGGTCCTCAGACTACGACTAATTGTTGTGAAAGCATGGGGGTCTCGCCTTCTAGCACATATCTCTCTGGACTTGATTCGTTAATGGATGGAGGTTATCAAACAAGTACAAATGCAACTCAACCCTGCAGTTTTCCTCCAGTAACAAATTTGATTTCAAACCCAAACCAGTTGACCCAGCCAGAGCTTAGCATGCTACATAGTGTGAATAGTGTGGTGACAAACCCAGCAAGTGAGGTCTGTTTATCAGATGATGATTGACATGTGGTTTTATCTATGTACTTTATATCGTTTAGTTTCATTTCCGTAGTATATAGTTCCTTTTTTTGTCTTTTTTGGAACACTATTTTCATGAGAACTCAGGGCGTTGCTAACTTTTTGGCTGCAGGATTTGCGGGTGTAAATAGTTGAATGCATCATCTATGTATAAGCTCGTTTTTTATCTTGTAGTTTCTCATGCGGTTTGAATTTTTGATGTATTTTATGCTTGTAGTTTTATCATCTGTGCAGTGCCTTGACCAGGTCTGCTTCTAAAGTTGTACCTGAAATGTTTATGAAAATATGATTTTTGCTTTCGGAGTGGTGGAGAATAATCTTTTCGGCTGCGTAATGATGAAAGCTAAGCCTTTACGAAATTACATTAAAAAAAAAAAAAAAAAAAAAACTAAAGGGCCTTGGAGAATCAGGGCGAGATGTAGAGACAATTTCCTGTTCACCACAACAGTGACTTCCTTTTTGGGTTGTAGGGACTCTCCAGGCCTACAAAGCTCTGTTTTGCTGAGCTGTGGGATTGCCTTTTTGGGTTGTAGGGACTCTCCAGGCCTTCAAAGCTCTGTTTTGCTGAGCTGTGGGATTGCCTTTTTCGGTTGTTTTTAATTGCTTTTTATCTGGGTTGTTGGATCACTCAGGTTTTTTGGGGCTGGGGCTAGGGAACATATTGATCGGTAGAGCTTCTGTTGTGTTTGGTTGGGCTTGGAACACAGTTTGTTTTTACTTGAACTTGTGGTTTAGCTGCTTAATATTGTTTAGGCTGCCATTGTTTCTGTCACAGGAATTGCAGTTGTCTCCATGCTTTTGTTAGTAGAGTTTCATGCTGCCTATAACTTTCATCCTTAAATCATGGCACGCGTGTGTTGGGTAGCAGCTGCCTAAAATCCTGAAAACCATTCTCTTGGCTGCTGCGTTGTCAATGAGGCGTTATACTGTGACAAGAAAAGGTGAGAATTTAGATGTTTTTGAGTTGTGTGAATAGACACCCATTTAATACACGTTAAGGCCTCCATGCTTCTGGTGTTGTCCTTTACGGGGGAAAGAGTTTTTCTTTAGTTAACATTAATCTTTTCTGGCATGTCAGGACTCGACTGTTCCTGTTCAATCAGTTTGAGAATGTCTTGCTTTGTTTATTTTTTGTTTTTTTATCTTGGCATAGCATCCATACTAGTTGCGTCTTTGTCACCAATATATAAGGGCTTATGTCCTGTTTTAGAGTTTTTGGCTTTGGGTGCTTTCTGTGTCTAACGTTTAAAAGAACGGTTAGGTTAAAAATATATTGCTTTTCGTTTATAAGCTTTTTTCATCAGAATGTTTGTCGAGCAGCCAATCGTTTTTTACCCTTTATTTCCTTCTGTCTTGTTTTGTTTGGTTTATTGCTATTGGCTTCGCAAGGCTTGAAATTATTTGGCTCCTGCTGATTTTCTTTTTTTTCTATTCATCAGGTTGCAGTGTTGTTTATTGTCCACCTCAGCCTACGGGACCTGTGCTGCTTGTTGGCTTTGGACTGTCCTTTCAAGGTCAGTGAAACAGGCTTGAGGGTGTCTAAGTTTAATTTTAACTTTTCTTCCTTTGCTGGTGCTGCTGGTTGAGCAGTCCTTGCTTTTTTACCTGGGATTGCAGACTGACTTTTATTTCCTTATGTCTTCTTTTGGTCTGTTTATTGTAATTGGCTTCGCATGGCTGGGAATAATTTGGCTCATGCTGACTTTCTCCTCATTTGTTCTTTTCATCAGCTTCCAGAGTTGTTTGTGGTCCAGCTCAGCCTACGAGAGTTGTTCTGTTGTTGGCTTTAGTATGCCCTTTCAAGCTCAGGGAAGGAAGTTTGAGGGTGCCTAAGTTATATTTAAACTTTTCTTTCTTTGTTGGTGTTCTTAGTAGGATTGTTATTGTTGTTTGAATGGGGTGTTAATTTTGAATTATTTGTACTGCACCTTATGAATGAAGTTACTTCTTATTTTCTACTTGATTGACTTAAATTTCATCATTAGGTGTCTTGTTAGCTTAAGGTTTGTTGGATATTGCATTATCAGGGAGAAAAACAAACCAAAGTCCAATGCCTTTTTATTTTTTCTCCAAGTTGTTAGGAATTTGTAGAAGGTGATTAGACCGTCGGTTAATTTTAAAGTTTTTATTATCATATTTTTAGGTTAGTTATTTTTTTTTTCTAGAATACACGTTGACCCTTAGCTTAGCCCCCCCTCCCATCTTTTCTCTTTTCTAACTCTTTAGCTATGTAGTATTTTGTTTCTTAAACTCTATATCTTTAATTTAATTTAATCCATTTCATCTGTGAGTTAATATTTTAATATTCAGAAAATACCCTTAGCTTAAGATTTGATGTATATTTGTGCTAATTTTTCTTTCATGCCAAAATATAATGTGTTTTTAGGGAGCGACCTTTAAAAACACTTTATCCTCAATATTAAACTCAAGAGGTCTTCTTCTAATTTTTGCATAATCTTCTATCTATTCTAGGCTGTCTTCATTCTATCTTTTATGATCCTCACTTTCTCAAATGCAATTTTCACCATTTCAGAACCCATTATCATCTTGTCACCTACCTCTTCCCAACATATAGGTATTCGACACCATTGACCACACAAAGCTTCATAAGGAGTCATTTCCATTGTAGTTTGATAACTGCTATTGTAGGTGAACTCTACAAGTGGCAAATGGTCCTCTCAATTTTTTTCAAACTCTAAAACATATGCTCTCGATAAATCCTTAAAGGTTTGGATTGTTCTTTCAAATTGTCCATCCATTTAGGGGTGAAAAACAGTGCTGAAGTTTAATATCGTTTCTAAGGTATTTTGTATATTTGGCTATAAACGAGATGTGAACCTGGGATCATGATCTAAAACAATTGACATAGGTATCCCATACAATCTTATTACTTCGTTCACATATAATTTAGCCAACTTATCAATTGAGTTTGACATCTTCATAGGAAAAAAAAAAACAAGACTTAGTTAATTTGTATACTATCACCAAATGGTGTCATTACCTTTTTTTTCCTTTGAAAGAAGAAACTGAAAAGAAAAATAAACTTAAAAAAAGATAAAAAAAAAAAAGACTTGAGTCAACTCAGGTCAATTCGTCAAATCAAAGACTTAGATTATGAGATCAGGATATCTCCATATAAAAAAAATTAAAGAAAATCACGAATCCTAATTTTCAACAAACTTAATGCCAAATGATGAAATTGAAAAATAAAATGAATGTAAAAAAAGATTTTATAAAATATCGATGTCAACTCAGGTTAACCTTTTAAACTTGTGATTCAGGTCATTAGACTAGGGTTACCCCATATAAAAAAAAATCACAAAGCCTAATTTCAAATCAACCCAATGTTGAAGGATGAAATAAAAAAAAATAGACACAAAGCAAAAAGAAAAAAAAACAGAGCAATCAAAAGAATAAAGATCAAATTTAATAAAAAAAATTAAAATGGCATGACATCTTTTAATTTTGGTTCGACTAATATGAATTTGGAGGAGATGAGAGAGAAAAGAGGGTGGAGAAGGAAAAAAATGCCATTGGCGCCTTGCTATCGATCATTGACCTATACGCGTCACCCTGACAGACATAACTCAACGCATCACTTTAAATGCTACTACGAACAACTATGCTTGTCCACTAGAGGAGGGTGCACCCACTAACTGAGCACGCTAGTCTTCCTCCACATGCTAGAACGTATGAACGCCGGGCCAACCATGTTGTCATACTCATCTACTTTAGTCAACTATATTTGTTTTAGATTCAATTTTGGTCCTTTAAAACTTAATTATTTTACATCAACATTATTTTATTTTATTTTGCTAAACTGACCATCAACTGAGTGCCAGATTTTTTTCTTGATATTGTGAGAACCTCATATCTAGGTAACCAAAATAAACTACAAAGTCTAAATCCCAATTAAAATCGATTAGAATGGATTAAATTATAAAAAAAGTTGAGTGACCGATAAAAACATAAACTCTTCCACCGACCTTTCAAAGTAGTCCTTGATATTAACAAAAAAGGGATTGGATATTTGTCTAAGCTTCAAATCTGATTTTCGAAGCTATAATTCTTTTAAATCAATAAAATTAAATTTTATTTTATCAAACCAAGCATCAACCGAATGATGAAATACTCCTTTGACATTGCAAGTTTCCTATACACAGAGATAAAAACAAATCACCACGATCAATTCCAAATCATTACAATGTTTAAGAACTAAATTAAAAAAATAAATTGAGAAATAAAGTGAAGAAAAATTTAAAGACAAGAAAATAAAAGAGATTTCACTGGGTGCATCCAAAATGAAAACTAAAAGACTAATGGGTTTTAGTTTTTATTTTAATTTTTAATAAATAAAAAATTTGGGGCTGAGGAAATTTAACAACTTACATAATTGAAAGATTTGATTGTGTGAGGAGAAAAAATAGGAAAAAATAGACTGTAAAAAGGTAATGTTTAACAAGCAAACTAATAGACAAGCTTCAGTGGGAATGTTTACTTTTGTCTTGATGTTCGAAGCAAATATACTTTAGAGTAAAAAGTTCATGATTTGTCCTCCAAAGAATATCAAGGTCCAGCCTTGTTACTCGGCAAGGATTATAATGTATTCATATTTTTTTTTTAGTTTAATGTGGGTGTCCGGGCCAGCTTGCGCGCACCTCGACTAATCTCACGGGCCCTGAAGTTAACGACCATGTAAACCTCCAGTGTCCATCATATGAGCAATCACAGGGTTCGAATCTGAAACCACAGAGGGAGCAAACCTCTTGGTTCTAAACTCTTACCATTGGACCACCATCTAGATGGTTCTATTCTTAAGTGAAGGGGTTTTGAATTTTTTTAACATATTTGTTTTTTAATTGATGAGAAAAAGGATTTCCTCAGCTTACTTATTAATTAAAATAATCTCTTTCTTGTACGAAGGATGTTTAATTTCCCTATATTCATTTAATATTTAATAAATTTTTAAAATACTAATCCAAATATTTGAATTAAAAAAATAAACATATCTTATTAATTACAAAAATGATATTGTTTTTTATAAATATATATAAAATTTATTAGAATTAACTTGGCGGAGTTTCATGGTCTGTTTGAAAATATAATAAAGATATATTTTAATATTTTTTAATATTTATTTTTGATATTAAGATATAATCTTAAAAATACTAAAATAAATATTTAAACACTCGAGTGGCACGTGATAGCCTGCAAATGCTGAAAGATGGCGCCACCTCGTTTTGAGTGTTCAGGATTGATATGACTGACTCTCTTTGACCATTAATAACCTCCCTGGTCTCACCTTCACTTCCCTCCTTCCGCTGCTCCTCACTTGCTAATACACTACACCACACATACATACAGATCCGCATTTGCATTTCTCCGGTACGCAGACGCCGCAGCAGCAGCAGAAACGATAAACACAGGTCAGTCTCCACCTTGCTTCTTTCTTTCTGAAAACGAGAGGTAGACATATCCTAATCTCTCGCACCTTCTTTTCCTTATACTCTAATTCGAATTTCTTAATTTCTTTTTGTATAAATTAGCTAGTACCAGCAATATTCGTGAATTAAATCGACATTCTCTTGCTATCGTGTCGGCACCATGACAGCTCTATACAATCCCCATGGTAGCGTGTGTGTGTGTGTGTGTTTTTGGCCACATTCTCCCTCTCAATTTTTCTTAATCAACATATCTCCGGCCGTTTGATTAGTTGAAATTTGAATGCATTTGGCGTGATTATAATTTGATCAAACGGTCAACATCTAGGTGGGGCCTAGTAGTGACAGCCGACTCGCATTATAAAAGGTGGTGTGGGTGTCTGTATATATATTTGTATATAATATTATATGACAAATCTGTCTTTGAAGGCAAGTCTTTTTTTTTTTTTTTAATTTAGAAATTGTAACCGTTACATTGAGGCTAAATTATTTTTTTTCCGATAATTTAAAGTGTCATCTATATAATTTATTACATTATTTATTTTTAACAAATTCTACTAATAAAATCTGAATTTTAAAGCAGCGGTTAAAAACACGCGGGCAAACCTGAAATTTTTAAAAATTTCAAATTTTTTTTATATTTTAGATTATTTAATACACTAATTTTAAAAATAATTTTTTTTTTTAAAAAAAATATTATTTTAATATAAAAAATATTTTAAAAAATAATTACAATTACACTTTCTACGACTACGGGTTCTTTTAATAAAGGAGCTGCCACAATTTTCAACTCTAGCAACCACGTCCAGGACCGGAGTTAAATTAAAGTTTTAGCATTTAAATAATAATTTTAAAACCCAAATCCAACTCGAGTCACGACAAATCTAAATTAGTGGTCGGAGGATCGACCCGGATTAGGAGGGACGTCCCTAAAATGATTAGTCAGCAGGGTCAGTCCTTGGAGCTATCTAAGATATTACAAAATCATGGGATCTTACAAAAGAAGATGATCTAATGAGATGTTTTGTAATAATTGTAAAACAGAAACATAAAATTATGTAAAGTTTCCACTTTTAAACAGAACCCACATCACAAAAAATGATTGGTTTCTGTTTAAAATTATTTAGTGAAACTCTTAACTAAAAAAGGTTGAAGAGTCACTTTCATGTTTGCAATTAAGTAGCTTTCAAAGAGGTGGTTTGTGTATTCCATCCCATTTTTCTCTTTTTGTATGTAATATAATTAAAATCTTGATTAGCATTTGACCAGTTGAAATACTACTACTGATCGGTATCCATCTTGCTGTCAAATGTCTGTTTCTCTTCCCCTTTTCGGACCTTGTATTCCCACCTGCTCTTCATAAATTGTGATTAGTTTGCCGTCTCCTTTAGAATCATCCGTTCTCCTTCTTTCAGCTTCTTATAGGTTTGTTTCCACTTTACTTAGCTTTCATTCATTGCCAATTGATGTTTGAGATTTGAGGACCAGTTTGGATTGTTTTCCTTTAATGTATTTTTGGTTGGCTAAGTTGGGCTCTTCCTTTCTCTTCCTATGGTTGATTGGGGGAGTTAATTCCGTGTTGCCTCTACTCTAAAAGTGCTTATGCTATGCATTTGATGTGTAACCGTACCAGGGCTCCTCTTTTAATGAATGGTCTACATGTCTTCGTTTCTTTGGACACTTCCATTTTGAAAGCCGATGTATGGACATATTTCATCATCTTACTGGAAATTTATCTTAGAACTGTAGATGACTGCTTAATTAATAATTTCCGTGGAACAGTTATCACTGTATTTTGCTGTTAGCACCGTAATTGAGTGCAATCTAGCACAGTGTAAGTAGTATCTTGCTTTAACAATTAGCATAGCGTGTGTAAAATTATTGGAACCTTCAAGTGTTTGTTGACCAACTATGAATTTGCCAATTCCTAACTACCAATTTCTAGTTACTGTCGGTGCTTTGCTATATATGCAATAATACATTGAGAAACCTGGGGGCTGTATTGGTGTCCAGATCATCTTGGAATGTGTGAATTTGTATGTATGAAGCATGTCATCTATCCGTATGTTTAAGCTTTTGTTTACTCATTCTATAGAAGTTCCAATCACTCTCGTTTACCCTGGAGTTTTATAATTCATGTTTTGAGTTTTCTACTCCACTCATATGTACTCAAGCTTTTGCAATCTCTTGTTTGGTGCAGATTGGACCTGTTATGATTAAGGAAGTTGGATGAGCAAATGAAGGTTTCTGTTTTCCACCATGAGTTTCTCTCTCTCTTTTTTTTTTTTTTATCATTTACTAGTCAGACTTTTAGCCTAAACCAGCAAAAACACACCCGGGCGCTGTATAATTTTAATATGATACCTTGTTCCTTTAATATAATTCAACTGGAATACTGAAATTTTGTTTTGTTTTTTTAATACTATGTTATTCCTATTGTTACTGATAGGCAGAATAACTTCCTGCAAACTTTGCAAGATCAGTCTACTATTGTTAGTTAAAATGATTCAGATGCTCTGCGACTTCCTAGAAACTAAACTTTGTAATCTGATGTTTTAGTCTTTGAGCTTGTTCTCTCTCTTCTATTCAGCAAGTATTTGCCATTTCGTCTTCATAAACTTTAGATTTTTTTTTTGGAAGGCCACTAAATATTAGCATTATTGCTAAAGCTAACTGTTAGTATGCTGAACAAGTAGAAAATTTTCGTTCTAAATTGGGACATTGAGTTGACTGGCACTTTTGTTTTATGCTAGTGTTTGAGTAGATGAAGCTTCAACTGAAAGTTGCGTTTGCTTGTCTCGTTGGCGTAGTCTGGATCCAGCAAGGCTTTTGTGGTCAGTAATAAAATCTGTTCTATCTGTAACATTTGATTCTCTACCCTTTACTACAATTAAAACTGCCAATCCCATTTACAAGTTTCTTTTGTATATCTATAATCCTGGGAAGGCTAGGCATCTCACGTCAAACATGTTTGAGTTAAGGTTACATTGCATTAGGTGTGACAACCATTGCTACTACACATGTATCAACAGTGCAACCCATTGCTTGAAGGTGTTTGCTCAAAGATGCCTAGGCACTCAAGGCTACCTCTATTATTCTCCTACTAGGCAATATATTGAAACATATGTAGGCTACATAAGATGTTTTTTTGGTTGCAATTTACTGCATTTGTTAATTTCAAAATGCCTGATTGATGGTGCTGCACATACTCTTTCTTCATCTACATAAATGCAGCGTGTTTCATTTATAGTTAATCGGATGGTGCAGATGAACTTTCCACTAAATCAGGCATCAACAATTGGACATGTACATGTTCAGCATCATATCAAGGAAATCAGAGCTATACTAAATCTAATTGTTCTACATCCTGTGATTGCAGTCCAGGTATGCCGCTTCATTATGCTATAATCATCCAGGAGTTCTACAACTTGCTTGATCTGTAATAGCTGTTGCTCAACAGTTGACAAAGCATACTTCTGACTCTCTTTTTTACACTAATAAATATTAGCCATTAGAAATCTCTCCTTGTAGTTCTTAGGCTAATTTCCCTATCATCTCCCAAAAAGAAAGAAAGAAAGAAAGAAAACACTAAACGTACCCTGTGTGTATACCAAATGTTTCATGACTGTTTCAGTCTGATTCTTAATTAGAACTTTATGTTAACCTAGG
>Ga0307513_10001549_pt1 | contig 32941 bp, 33 predicted proteins | sample 15_EM_MG_FD_202174 | JGI IMG/M metagenome (GOLD analysis project Ga0307513, IMG submission 202174) | Populus trichocarpa ectomycorrhiza microbial communities from riparian zone in the Pacific Northwest, United States - 15_EM | ecosystem: Host-associated > Plants > Roots > Unclassified | place... | reverse complement strand
AAGTCATGTGATCCAGGCACAAAGACATACCCTAGATAGGCTTCAGATAAGGTTTTAAGCCGCAACGGAGCCGCATGCGAGCCGCGACCCGCGAGCCAAGACGCTTCCAAACCTCTTCAGTCTGCCAACAATACCGCAGGGTTAGCATCCTCTTAACAAAGAATAGGTTTCACAAGTTAAACCGTGAATACCGGTTGGCAGCTTGAATGTCCGGACGTGTTCGTTATCCGACTAAACAAACCTGAAGTTTCCCGATTTACCCCTTGAAAGAAACCTCCCTTTCACTTTTAAAGACACTAAGTCCGCTGCAGTCCATCTGCCCATCAGCTCACGCATCCGCCAGACTACTTGAAAGAGAAACAAACAAACACTACACACGATTACCTCCAAGACAACAAAGTGTCCTTATTGCAGGCGACGTTATCAACAAGCCGCTGCATACGAAACACACCTTTACACAATGCATCTTGATATCGTTCTATCCCTCAATGCGATTGCGGACGCGGCCTCCTCCACGGCACGACCTACTTTTGTTCGTGATGAACTTGAAAACATGACGGACTCAGACTACCAATCTGATCCCGGGCTCGAGATCGCCCATATCCATACAACAAGTGGTGAGATAGATGATATGCACAACGATTCAGACACAGAAGATGTCTCCCACCCAGCGGTCCGCGCGCGCCCTTCGGGTCAAGAAACTATTCCCGGTGCCGGCAGACCTCTCGGCAAAGTTGCTGGCTATACAGAGCTCAACAAGGCCATGACCGATGACCCTTGGAGCCCTTTCTCATCTGAAGACGACTTTAATTTGGCGAGCTGGTTTGTCCGGAGCAAGGTAGCCAAGTCGCAGATTGACGTGTACATTGCCCAAGGTTTGGGCGGTACAGATAGCAGATCATTCCGGTCCGCCTATACCTTGCGACAACACCTCGACGTACTGGACCCATTTCGTGAATACATGGTGTGGGCGGAAGCCAGTATTGATGATGGTCGACATGTAACAACTTTCTATTATCGAAATATTATTGACTGTGTCCGCTACCTGATCCGCCAGGTCGCGTATAGCTCGGATATAGTTTACGCACCTATTCGAGAACATGATTTGAGTGGGGAGCGATTATATTCCGAGATGCATATGGCGGACTGGTGGTGGGATCTACATGTATGAGATAGGTCCTTACAGGTCTTGGGAGAAGTGTTTCCAGTGCTAACAGCCCATTCCGTTCCTTGGTAGAAAACTTTGCCGCCAGGTCAACAGTGGTTCCCATTATCGGATTGTCTGACCAGACGCACCTTACCAATTTCTCAGGAGATAAGAAAGCCTGGCCAGTATACATGACGATCGGCAATATCCTTTAGCGGACGAGAAACAGCCCTGCCAAGATGCCAATCCTGCTTCTAGCATTGCTTCCAGTACCCCCAAAGTTCACTGGCGAATCAGCACGTGCCAACGAAGCCCAGCGGCAGACAAATGCGGATACCCTGCGGGCTGTCTTCGATCTTGTCCTGGCACCATTACAGCTGGTTGCCCAAGAAGGAACGGTAATGGATTGTGCGGAGGGTAAAACACGCCTTTGTTTTCCCATTTTGTCGACGTGGATCGGGGATGATGCTGAGCATGGAGCCTTGCAAGGAATAGGTAGTAAGTCATGCCCAAAGTGTGAGGTTCCGTGCGAGGAGCTCGGTGGGGATCCGTGGCGGATATATGAGACCCGCGACTACAGGCGATATAGGGAGAAAGCCTTGTGGCATGCGCCGGCAGAAGCAGCCCGCATTGCAGAATACTTTCAGCCGTTGGGCGTCAAAATAGGAAACAATGTATTCATTGGACTGGATCGAGTAAGCCCCACGGACCTACACAAGCCAGACCTCTTGCACAACATCTACCTTGGCTTATTCAAACATATGATGGAGTGGGTGGAAGAGTTTCTGAAAAAGCATAAACGACAACAGGCGTTCGACGATACTTGGAAAGAAATTCCTCCTTATCCCGGATTCAGCGTACCGGAAAAGGCCTATCGCGAAATCATACAATAGCAGGGAAAGGAGATGCGCAATCTCTGCCGTTGTATTTGAGCCGTATTGGCGTCCGCATTGCGAAATCCGCACAGTTCTCAGTATCATGATTTCAAGAGCGCTTTGAAGTGTGTTAGCGCGCTGGTTGATTTCTCTCTCATGGCTCAATATCGGAGTCATACACCAGATACACTTTCCTACAGGGAAAGCTACCTGCAGACATTTCACCGGACAAAGGACATTTTTCTCGAGTTCCGCACCTCGAAGGCTACTCATACCCGAGCAGATCGCCAGGATCGGAAGCTAAGGGAACTAATAGCGGATCATCGTGCTAAAGAAGTCCACCATAGAACGGTCGCTAATCGCCGTCGAGAGGCTGATCCAGAGAGGGTTGAAAGGTCTGATCGGCGGGCGGATTTGGTACGGCGTGAGAACCACTTCAACTTCATCAAGATGCACTACCTGACTCACTTTGCCTCCCACGTACGGTGTTTTGGATCCATATCGATGTATTGCACAGAGATCGGTGAACTAGCACATAAGGATCAGATTAAAGATGGATACCGCAGGTCAAACAAGAATGACGCCGCCTGGCAGATCTTGTCGCAATATGGCCGCCAACATGCCCTAGGAATGAGGTTGCAGACTATAGAACCACTTTCGAAAGTTAAAGGTGTGATCGTGGCTGAAGATAGTGGGATGGAAATGCCGGCTTTTTCAAGTCACAGTACGCCTCGCCGGGTTCTTAAAGGCCGTATGAAGAACACCAACACGCTGACCGAACCATGCGCAACTCTCAATATCCATTATTCCGACATGATGCAGGAGATACTACGTTTTACTAGGCAGACTGCTGCGGATGACCGGCGGTTGCCAGCTGACCCCACCCAACTAGGGTTACTCCCTATAGAAGGATTTGCTCAGCTTGAAATTCCAGTCGCTGACTTTCAAGAAACTGACAGGTTCCAGATCCACTGGGCCCGCTGCACTGGAACAAAGGCATTCCGTAACGGTGGCCCCAGAAACGATTTGGTATGGGTCCAGACTGGTGGGGAAGCGAACTATGGAGATTTACGAGGACGGGTGGTGGCTTGGTTGCTAGCAATTTTCAAGATAAGAAATGTTCTCAGTGAGGCGGGAGCTGTCCATCGGTTGGCATTGGTTTGCATACTCGATCTGGTCAATAGTGGCAGATTTCACATTGCGAGCGGACATATTCAAGTCGGCAGGCAGGTCAATGGTCGAGACATGCGAATAGTTAGTATAGGGGCAGTGATCGGACAGGCGCAGGTAATTCCTAGCAGGGAGAGGCAATGGATAGTGAATCACAGGATTGATCTGCGGACGTTTAATGAACTATATTAAATTATTCTATCCAATTATGTACAGTATTTATACAAGTTAAAGCTGGGCACTTAAGGTTGCAGTTCCCATATTGAGTGTCCGGCTTCAACTCGGCCGCAGGAGTACTACACAATCCGCTGGCGTTTAAGGGAATATTTTAAATAGGTTGAATTGTTTTGCATGAATATGCGGCCAAGTTGAAGCCGTACACTTAAGATGGCAGTGCCCATATTGAGTGTCTGGCTTCAACTCGGCCGCCCGGGGTCCTACACGATCCACGGGCGTTTAAGGGAATATTTTAAATAGGTTGAATTGTTCTGCATGAATATGCGGCCAAGTTGAAGTCGTACACTTAAGATGGCAGTTCCCATTTTGAGTGTCCGGCTTCAACTCGGCCGCGGGAGTAATAAACGATCTGCGGGCGTTTAAGGGAATAATTTAAATAGGTTGAATTGAGTAGGCGGCCGAGTTGAAGCAGGCGACTTAAGGGAGATATTCCCTTAGAAACTGTCCGGCTTCAACTCGGCCGCGTGAGTTCTGCGGATGATTAATAATACCAATTTAGTCTCTCCTGTGGCGAAGCCAACCAAAGTAGGGGGTCTCCATGGCGGCCGCGCCAGGCATCATGTAAACAGTAACGGAATTATGGACGTGACAGTAGGGCGCGGGCTAAGAAAAGCGCAACGTAGGATGTGAGCGGACGGGACCGGACAGATCTAGGTCGCTAGAGGTGAGAGGGGATCTGGGAGGGCCGCCGGATGCGCGCAGTTGGTAAGAGTAGGCAGGAGGCCTGTAGACAAGAAGATAAGGGGGCGGATCCAACAGGAAGGCACTGGGAGGGGGTGGGGTCGCAAGGAGCGCCTCGGATGCTTTGGAGGGAAAGTGGGGCGTCCAGGCGCACCAGACACAAGAGATGAAAGGCAAAGAGGGCTCAGGAGATCCGGAAGGATGGGAGGCAGAGAGCGGACTGGCTTCATCCTGACGCGGGCTCGATATGTCCGGTGAAAATAGTTTTTTTGCTGATGTGACACAGACAACTACAAGCTACACCTCCCGCCCAGAATGGCCCGCCAAAAACCCTACTTCCATGTCTCCTCCTTTAAGGAATACAGAGAGAACGATCCCGATAGATTCAAGTCCCGCAGAATGGACAAGCCAGCACCGATCCTAATCGGCAATGCAGAAGAATGGGAAGCAGAGCAGATACTCGACTACCACCGCCAGAACAACAGGCACGAATTCCTGGTTCACTGGAAAGGCTATGAGCGACCAGATGACAACAGCCTCCTATGGCACACCGACGAGTGCGCTGAGGACAGCGAAGACTTTGGAATGATTGTTGATTTTTCAGAATAAGGAAATGTAACATGTATACATGTTCCAGCAACAGTACACAGGAGCGGGCAGTGCAGGATCTCCTATGTTTAGTTGATTTATATTTAGTTTATTTGATTTGATTTCAGCTCCGCCACTGCCTCTGAGTCAGATAGGCTATGCTATGATATTGCTATGTTTAGTTTGCTTTATTGGAAGTTTATATTTAGGATTCCGGGTATGGAATGGTCATGTAACACTGGAAAAGGCTGAGCACTGTTTGTTTGTTTCTTTCTTTGGTTTTGCAGGATTACAGGATTCCGGTATGTGCGCAGCTACTGGTAATGATCGTGATTGCAGGAAGGTTATCGCTCTTGAGCTTTGTATTTAAACGAGTCTCCTGGCTAGCAGGAGCCAGCAGACTTCGACAGACCTTCAGTCTAAGAACACACTTGGTTGAACGGCAATCCCTGAGTCCCCAAGCCCAATCTGTCCTTCAACCATTATCTCTTGCCTCCGGTCTCCTGAAGCCTCCCTTAGCACCAGCGCTAGCCAGTATATCGCCGGTCCTATTGTATTTTCATTAGACAGGAATAAACCTGTTACACCTACCTAGAAACTGGTACCAGCCAGAAAATATCTTGTCTCTCTCCCATGATCAAGTTCATCCCTTCATTCAGCAATTGCAGCCTGGACAAGCTGCTAGCAACAATTCTCAGCCTCCAGAGTACCCACGCTCAGGCTGGTTGGTTGATAGCTGTAAATCAGCTGATGAACTACAGTCACGAATTGTACAAGATGCAGAACACCAGGACATGAGTTGAGGTCATGTGGTATAGGAGATGGGACTAGAGATTGCCTGGTCCACCTTAGAAAACCTTGTTCTTAAGATTCTTGATATCCATTGCTATGAAGCAAGAGCTATAGCATAGTTGAACCAAGATGACATCACATATAAAAAAATAAAACACTACTGAGTCAAAACTCGCCTTTATTCTATGTTGGCAAAGAAAACCTGCTGTCGTAACGGTAGGAAGTATTGAGATCATCTCATCCTGGGAAAAGGGTAGTGCATTAATAATCCCAACTCCGTTTGCTTCCTAGACACCCTTTTGATCCCCTACTTGTTCATTTGCTGCCCTTTCATTAGCAAATACAAGCTGTCATATATTGTAAGCTGGTATTTTGTATGTGTATCTTTTACACAGTTCAAAGTTGAGCTCAAGAGCTGATTTTATTGCCTAAATAATATTATCTTATTTTATTCTACAATAGTATTGTTTTATATTAAACTTTTCTTACTACTTTCTTATTTCGTTTGGCTTTTTTTAGGGCTCGCCATATAGAGCTTAAAGGTACTCAAACGCAATAGATTTTGTCAAGCTGATTTCGAATTTCATCAAAATAAAGGTATAATTGCTCTTCAAGCAAAATTAAACATCTATCATACTAAATTTCTTTCTCTTAGCCAAAAACTTTAAAATTCCGTAAAAATATACCGACACCTATCATATCATGATTTCATACGAATAGCCTTCCTACTCCTTGAGGCCGTTGCATCACATTTCTGCTATTTCTGAGAATTGCATTTGCTCAATAAATTGTCCGGGCTGAAATCTTTGCATCAGATGCAATCTGCCTGATTTTATCACCTCTAGCAAGTTTGCAAATACAAAGTCTTAGTATGGCTTCACTTGCCTGTGTTGGCATGGCTATAACTGGTGCTATATTGAATGTTAGTGTAGCATTGAGTATTCAGCTCGAGTTGAAAAGAAAGAGAGAAAAACACACACTTAAAACACTTGTGAATACTACCACAGGCATCAATGGACTTCTGAGTTCAGCTATGTGATCGTAGACCAAAGTTAGGACAATTCACAATTAGAATTACTTTTCCAGCAGAACGATGAACCCAGGTTCGCTTGGATTGAATCTTTGGCCAAGGTACCAATTTCCCCTGACATATGGGTGAAAACAAAAACCTGGAAACTACGTACGGACAACTACTGTCGACCTTTTAGAAATCGGTAATAAGCACAATTACATCTCCGCCGATATACTTCTTCACGGGTCACGTGACCAATGACTAATTCCGGCGAGGTGAGTTCACTAACCACAGCAACCACACATGTCCAATACAACCGGCCCCCTTCAAATTTTCTCTTTCATCTTCTCGAAGCGGGTTTTTTCAATGTCGCCTAGCATGGCGGAAGGCGGTAGCGATGACGAGCTCGAGTCTGTTCCTCTCCGCCTCTACTTACCGGTATATGTTTGGTTCCGACGACTGATTACTATTTCGTGAGCTACGCAGGCTTTCATCGGTTGCACTCGAAGCATTGAACTCGTTTCTCGTGGAGAAAGATGAGCGACAGAAACGCTTTGAGGATCTGAAGGCCACACTAGAGAAGGAGTATGAGGAGAGACAGAAGATTATTACCATGGAAGATTTCGAAGAGGATTGGCAACAAAGCCAGGTAGGTGAGCGAGGACTCGAGGTTTGCAGTGCCGGTAGTGAGGGAGAGGGGTGAATTTATATATATATATATTTTTCTCTTCATTTCTTTCACCTTTGTCCTCCCACGATATCCTGCACGGTACTCAGGGGTGTACATGGGTGGTCGGACGGACAGGGGTCAGAAAATGTATGTATCAGCATACATTTTCTGACCCCTGTCCGTCCGATCACCCAGTACACTCCCGAGTACATGGGTGAATGGAATTGTTCTGAAATTGTGACTTAGTTCTGGTATGATTCTGCCACAGCGGAGATGCTCGCGGAGGAGATTCTCGATGGGGCCACAGAGGAGACGCTGGTCGGGATCATCTCGGCTCCGAGCGTCTTTGTGAAAATCCAAGAATTAAAGGTGTGTTCGTATTTCTAGAAGGGCAGATCCATTTGTCAAGTGGGGGTCTCGAGATGACTCTTGATTCTCATACCGGTATTGGCTAACCTTTCCAAAATACGAAGCACAGGCAGCAGGAAGGATACCGGACTCTATTAAAGTCCGCTTATTAGAATTCGATACGCGCTTCGATTTGTTTCCGGAGTTCATACACTACGATTTTCAACACCCCCTCGGATTGCCATCAGAACTGAAAGGAAAGTTCGATCGGGTTTTAATTGACCCGCCTTTTCTAAGCAATGACTGTCAAACCAAATGTAGGTGACTTGTTGGTAGCTCTTGCATCATGAATTCCCGATTACAGGTATTATATTAGGTTTACCCGAGCTCATTTACTCGGGCGCAAATTAAAGATCCGGAAAAAGTGACAAACAAAATGTATGGTTGCAACACAGATATTTCGAGTCACTTTTTCCGGATCTTTAATTTGCACCCGAGTAGGGCGCAAAGATTACAATTCAGTTTCTTGACATGACAAGCCCATGGACTGACTATCGTTTCTACTTGTAGCGGCCCTCACAGCTCGTTGGTTAATGAGGCCATGGGTAGCACCAACTGGCGCTGCGAGTACATCTCACGGCAACGGTGGTAACACTGTAGAGCACTCACCGACACGCATAATCATATGCACAGGCCAGGTAATGAAGGAACTAGTGGAAAAGCTTTTCCGCCAGGCTGGAGTTCGAGCAACGACATTCGAAATTCGACATTCCAAAGGCTTATTAAGTAATGAGTTCCTATGCTACTCTTCTTTCGAGAGCAAGCGTATCAAATGGGAGCAATAAGAGGGCGACTCAAGCCAGTAGCTTAGCCAGATTTGCCGGTCTGCTCAGCAATATTGGCCGAGTTTTTATATCGCACAACAACGACACGGTAAGATTTTCTGTTTTCCGCATCTCGCAGGAGAATAGTAAGTGGGGCACCGGCGGAGGAATTCGGGGTCAACCAGAGAGAAATATATGTACCGTATGTCTCTAGAAAGAAAGGAGTCGCGAAGAGGGGGTAGAGTTTTTTCTTTCTTTCTTTTTTTCCTGTTTTCTTTCTCTTTTTGGTATTAACTTATCGGGTGACTTTTCGTATCAGATACGGTAGTTCAACTGGGCTGCCATACATTCTCTCAGGTTTTTTGGATTAGCAAGCATGAATATTGGTGGAATGTCAAGGAAAAGAGAAGCCCTGCGAACCTGTCGGAAAATGCAAATTACCTTATTCAGAAGCAGATAGGCATTCCGGACAACACCTTAGCTTAGCTAACTGCCAATGAACGTGGGACGCAACACAGGCCAATCCCATGAGATCGTGGACCCCCAAGGGTTCAAAGTCACTTTTTCTAACCGTTGACTCGACCCTCAAAGAGGTTTGGATGCCAAGGCAGAGGGGTCGGACCAGGGTGAAGCCCTCTTGGATTTAGTCTACCAATTCTCCATTTTCGAATCGAACGAGCCCTACTGCACGGAGTCTTACCCAGAGATTTCAGGCTCATCTTGGAGCTGGAACAAAAGAGGGGAAGACAAAAGAATATTGCCGGTATCCCAACGACAGTATTTTGCTTGTTTTTTTTCTACCTATCCCCGCCCCCTCTTTCACAAACCATGTGTGTTTGTCACGAAGGATTACCTTTGTCCTCTTCGCACTCGGAGAGTTGCCCCATTGTTGAAAGATGCGTTTTAGGCTTGGCACTCCCCCTGATTTTGCATGGATGGAGGGCATGGCTCATGATTGAGTCACATTCAGTATTCTTCTTCCCCGTGGTTTAAGACTACTCGAGTGCCGCAGTGCCGGTATCAGTGCCGTTTACAACGATCTAGGACGTCATCCCGTACTGTACACTGCTCTTCTCGCATCCACGGATCACTTTTTACCTCGTGTTCCGGGCTCACGCTTCCTTCTCAGGAAAGGCTTGTACACTTTTACTCTAAGGCTGGGCTTGCCGGGGGCTGGAGAATAATATCGCACGACATTCTCAAGACCTCCCTCCCCCCCTCCCCACCCCCATCAAGTTGCCATTTTGAATTTTATTGTACAGTACCGGTAGAGTTAGAGTTAGAGCTAGAATGTTATGGTGCTTGAAATATATAAGTGGGCTAGGGTATCCTCCATCTCGTTCTCCCCTTTCCCTATGGACACAGTAAATTATATGGGTCGAATTTTTTCTTTTTTTGCAGTCCCACGAGTGCAACACTGTGCGAGGGAGAAAGTGTGTGAGATGTTGAATCGAGCTGTGTTGTTTTGGCTCGCGGGCCTGACAATTTCATTTTTACAACTGGTCTCCGCGAGTGAGGAGCACCGTCATCATGGTGGCCATGAGGGCGGTCACTCGGAATATAGCACCCCTCCAGCCCCTGGGTCGTTAGATACCCTTCCTTACTATTTTGCGCTCCCCGATCATAAGGGGCTGTTATATGGCCATATCGCTCTTATGAGCATCGGCTGGCTCATTATCTTGCCCATAGGTGAGGCCTTCATAGTCTTGCTACCAATAACAATAATTCTTTTCTCTTAAAAAAAATCATCAAATCAAATCAAACCGAATCGAATCATCCTATTGACACATGCACCAGCCGTTGTCCTTGCAATCGCAGGTTCAAGATACCACTTCCCAACCCAATTACTTTTCCTCATAATCCACGGTTTCGGCGTATTCCTCTCGATCCTCTACAACAGCGCTACCCCAGATTTATACCCCAATAACTCACATCACAAGCTCGGGTGGGCCATCATCTGGATATTAGCTGTGCAGTGCGCCTTGGGGGTCTTAGGGAGGACGATTAGGTTCGCACGTTGTACGGGGACTCTCGGTGGTACAAAAGAAGAAACCTCCAGGTTCATCCCGGCGCCTGCGCAGGATCTTGAGGATCATCATCATCACCATCACACATCCCAGCGCCATTCCACTGATAGTGGGCAGGGCTCGGACGAATATCATTCTCGGTCTCCGTCTGCGTCATCTCTGGAAAATCACCGTTATGGGAATTTTGAAAGTGTGGATTTGCCGTTTGCCGAGGGACATGCCAACGAGAAGGTGACTTTGTTGGAGCGCTTGACGAGTCCTAGTCGACTTGAGTCGCTCTTGTCACGGTGTTTGCCGTCTTTGCTCAGGCTCAGGGTTTTGAGAATAAGCGACGCTTTGTATTCGCTTATCGCTAGGTTTTTGATCGTTCTGGGGTTCGCGCAGATATCACTCGGGGTCGTAACTGCAGGTGGGATATTTGTCAGTATACTAGACCGAGGTGAACCCGCTCACTTTCCACGAGGATTTGCTAACGGTGTGATTTTTCTCTTTGAATAGATGGAAAGTCGGGTATTCAATGGGCTTGCGCATTTCATAAAAGGCGGAATATTTTTCCTTTATGGTGTTTTAACGCTTGGGCGCTGGCTTGGTGCTTTCAGCGAGCTTGGATGGGTACGATGCTTCCCCACAGCCAGAGGAGCAGCTCCCTAATGTGCCATTGATTAGGCCTGGAACGTCAAGCCACCCCGGGAGTATGGCGGCCAGTGGAGGTCGAGAATACCCTCGGCCGAAATGATCGAATCTTCCGTAATCTTTACTTACGGGGCGTCGAATGTATTTCTCGAGCATCTTGCTGGACAAGGCGGAGCTTGGTCGCACTCAGACTTAGAGCACGTCTCGATCGCTTTTATGTTCTTTGGAGCTGGCCTTGTATGTCTCCTAATATTCCAAAAAGCTGCATCGAGCGAGGCTAATTCAGAATAGTGTGGTATGCTTGTGGAGTCACTGCGGATAAGGGACGTCTTAAACCAGAGCGTCATTATTGGAATCGGTGAAAGCAGAAGACCCTACGGTGCCGAGACCCCGCGTCAACCAGGTGCTGCGGATTATAAGATGTCGCTGAACCCTCTCCCGGCACTTGTGATATTCTGCCTTGGTATAATGATGAGCCAACACCACCAATCTTCAGCGCTGTCAACCAAGATCCACGCTCAAGTATATCCAGGCTCAATAGTTATATAGGTCACAGCTGCTGACATGTGCGCAGTGGGGAGCTCTCTTAGCCACGTTTGGTGTGTTCAGGCTTTTCACCTACGTTCTGCTATATCTGTCACCTTTGACTTCTTACTATCCATCCAGGCCCCCAACTGAAATTATTGGGTCATTTTGCCTCATGGCAGGCGGCCTTGTGTTTATGGCAAGTGTAAGTTTATTTCCGGGGGGGTTCTGGCCTTCGGTTTTGATCAGTGTGATGCACAGCTTCTAGCAGCACAAGCACAAAATGTTGAGCACCTGGATTGCTGACGATATCACTCGATGCAGAACAAAGACACAATTGCAGCACTAGACCGAGCGAATGGGGACGCAATGTTCGTCCTCACGGTAATTATTGGATTTACTGTTTTGGTCATGAGCTGGGTGACCTGCGTAATGGCAATAAAGGGATGGGCGCTTCGAAAGGAGCAGCAGGAGCGTGCATGAGGCTACGATACATGTACCTGTCTGAGGCGCGGGATTTGTGGAAACGGCCGTGTGCTAGCTAGCTAATATGACTTTTTTTGTGACGATTGCTTCTTTCCCACATGGCTTTACGTTATTCCGGCTCTGGCCCAGTCATGGGGTGTTATTTTATCCACTACATTTTTTTGTGCGCCAATTATTTGGTGGTCGCACTAGTCTTAAGTTACAGTGCTTTTACTTGGATTTCAACTGTTCTGCTTTCTCCCTTACCGGACCCCGCTACTCTTTTCATCCACTCACTTACCAATGTCAGGGGTATTTTTCCTCTCGGTCTCTTTTTTTCCGCCCGAGGAGGAGAAGTTATCTTAATACCTACGGCTTAATGATTTTCTTGTGCCGATGTATGTACTGGTCTGTACGTAGCTAATGTATCTGTATAATCTCGTGAAATCCACTATCTCTGTCAGCCTTGTAGTCCCCGGATTCAGAGACAAAAACTCCCGAGAAGGGAGTTTTCCTGGCACAGTATAAGATCAGCCCTCAAGACGCGTTCAATCTCTTTAACTGGTATTCGCAACTCTGTTAACTTGTCGAACCAAACCCATCCTGAGCCGACGGGCTAATCTTTGCTGATATCTGATTGTGGAATTCACGAGATCCCACGGCACTGTATGCACAGTACTAGCACAGTATGCTGTGTCCATGTAGGACAACCATTTGTGGTAAATTCGACTGAAATCGACCAAAGGCATAGGAGCCTTACAAGTAACAGGTAAGAAGTACCCGGACATCCGAGTGTTAAATTAGCCATGTATTTCTCCAATCCCTTGTGCTCGGGTACTTCTTACCTGTTACTTACACCCCCTTGGACCCTCATCCTGCCAGAAACAGCAGAACTCGGTGTTATTTACTCGTAGGGGCTAAAAATCTGTGGTCCCGAATGATATCCGTCATCTTTACACACAATCGTGTAATAATAGACTGTGGAGCTTATTCTGGGGGATCTCAGAGGCTTTTGATCGGGGAGGAAATGGCAATAGCCTCATTGACAAAGCCGGCTTAGATGTATCATAGCTTGGTCAACGTGCCAAAGACAGCATGAAAAGGGATTCAGCCCAAAAGTTTGTTGAATGGTGAGATGAAGAGGGCCGGATTGGGATGATCTCTTCTCTCATCCCCCCTCTCTTCACCCCCTTATCATTTAATTACCAACTCTATCTCTTTCTTTTCTTCTTCCTCCTTCGTGTCGCATTCTATCTCTGCAGATTACAATGCCTCTTACACGCTGAGATTTCTTTCTCTTTTTTTTCCATCGCCATCCTTCATATTTTATTTTGTTGCATAAGAGCTATATTCGTAGTCCCACTGTATGTATGTATGCAGTCCAGTTTCAGCTCAGATTTGACCGATTCCTGGGTCCTCAAGCTTCTAAACGAGAAGGGCCACTGATACGATTCTAGCTTCTGCACCGCACTGCACCCTTTCTCTTTGAATTCCCGAGTTAACCTGCTCGCACTATACAAAGCGGGAAGAGGCGAAGCAGCCTAACAGCCCTACAAATATAGCCATCCACTGTAACACGACCTCATTCGGCCAATAAGACTTCCATTTCAAAATCTCAATACTTGGAAAAAACGGCTGTTAGCTGCTTGCTGCGGACTGCACCCGCCCGAAGGGGGGTTGGATTTATCTGCACAAGTTGTCTCTCCCTACTCTTGTGCCTCAGGGAACGTACCGAACAGCCACAAGCCACCATCGGTTACCGTACCGTACCGGCCGTTAGACCCCAGGGAATAAAATAATAAAATAGTGTTGATAAATAATTGGGAAGCCGCTGCCAGGGTTGTGGTGTCTTCCATACCCCCGCTTCGAGTTATTATCCATCTTCCTTTTACCTATATAAGGAAGAGGCCCTCTTCCAGAGCTGCCTATCTCATCTCTAGGGGTCTATCTATTACTATCACCTAGGATTGACCGCCCCTCTGAGGCACATTTCAATCACACACATCGAAAAGAAAAGAAAACATACTTTGCAATATCTAATCAATAAACCGTTGGGTGATAGCCTGCATTTACACCCCTGAATACGGACCGGTGACAATGCCATCCTTAGTTGGAGGTTTGCTAGCTTCTCGGTACCGACAATTGCAACCTACTCTACGAAACAGAGACAATGGAAAGCCTACCTCCGTCGCATAAGTTTGCTACAGGATTGGATGCGAGGTGGGGGGGCACAGAGGGGGAAGATGTCGAGTTATTGCGTGGTAATGGCTCGGTGGTGTTACGGAAGGTGGAAAACCAAATGGGTATGAACCCGATCCCGATTGAACAATTGGAAAAAAAGAAGAAGGGGGAGGGGGAGTGGGAGGAAAGGAAGGAAGGAGGAAAGGGAGGCGAAAAACAAGCAACCAAAGTAGGAAAGCTGTACGCAAACTGGGCGAATAAAGTTTGGAAGGCTGTCATTTCTTGTGGGCGATCCTTTTAAGGCTCAGTGCTTGTTCTGACGGTGAAACCATAGGAGGGGTGGAAACATTCTTGCAGGAGATGCTGCGACGGCGAGATGTGCTGAAGGGAACGAATAGAAAACGCAAGCCTTCTGTAAGTACGATTTATTTTCCTTGAGGGAATTGTGATTGGGTGCCTGACTTCTTTTTAGCTGAGCACTGGGGAAGCCGTCCTCAGCCCAGTTGCTTCATCAAAGCTGCGCGACTACCTCATCACCCAAATGAGTGATAGTTCAGACTCCAGCGAGGTAGACTCCCCCTCGGAGAGTATTTCCAGCTCTGATTCACAAACGCCTATATCGCCAACACCCCCAAGAGAAGGCCCAAAACCGATACTGCCGGAAAAGTCTGTCCTTGATTTAATACCTGAATGCGTTCCTCACTTCTCGCAGAAGGTATTGGATGAGATCACAATGCCAATGTCGGGGTGGGTTTCTCTTGTCATGGGTTTTGGTGACAAGCGTACGGTAGCTCACTTTAGTGTATACAGCTGGAATCCATCGACAATGACACTTCCCCCTCCACGACCAGCCAATCTAGAGAGCCCTACCAATAGAGAATTATTACAAGCCTACCTTGATATTTCAGCAAAACGATTAGCAGATACCTCACCCTCATACGTGGATCTATTCAGAAAGTACATACCTGCCATGGCTTACGATTCAACAGCATTGATGGAGGGAATATTAGCCCTAGCAGCAATTCAGATAGGGCTGATGAGAAGAGACCCCCGCATAGCAGTGGATGCTGCTTCACATTACCATAAATCGTTAAAGTCGCACTTTAAAGCTGTTGCGGACCCTAACTCCAGATCACAAGACTCACTCCTTGCTACCAGCATAATCTTAGGTCATTACGAGGTATTTTTCCCCTGGCTCCTGTTTCTTTCGGCCCATCACTTACGCTCCGTGCCATCAAGATCTGGAATGGTGAAAATGTGAAAATGGGTGTTCACATGTTAGGAGGAAGGGACATAATACTCGCTAGAGGTATCGGATGCTCTCTTTAACCTAAATATCAGGGCCAATAATTGACACCGGCTTAGGAAAGGCGGCTCACATGACGCCAGTGGGGAGAGCCCTTTATGCTGCCTTCAATAGAATGGATGTGGCTACTTCAAGTATTACCGGAAACCCAACATTTATGACGAAGGTTAGATATACCCTTGTGGATTAGTTATGTGTAGGGCGTTATTAATTTCTGTCCGTCCAGGATTGGTGGACCGTTGACCCATTCACTCGCGTTCCAATTTCAACCGACTCCCCGACCCTTCTGGTGGCTGACGCCGCCCTCTCGAAGCTCTGTGTGCTCTGTTGCAAGCTCACCTATCTTAAAGCTTGGTCGTTGAAACGTAGGAGGACACTCTGGGTTAAATCCAATGGCAACCCCTCCTTAGAAGAAAAGGAATCACTCCAAGAAACCATTCAAGACCGAGTATTCAAACTAGATGATGAGCTTGATATGTGGTATGCCGAGCTTCCCTCTTGGTTTTCTGCCCTTGACACCGATCACCCGGACTACAATCCCAAAGACGAAGATATCAACACAACTGCAATCACCTCAATCACCATGGGAAGTTATCAACATATATCTATAGCCCTTGTCCACGGTTGGGCAATCGGCGTCAGGCTTCAGCTCAACCGGATAAACAACCCTGATATGCCTGTTGTTCCACCTCGCTTAGGATCCTTGTGCCACACGCTCCTCCGCATATTTGCTTGTTTGCCGAGTTCGACTGACGCAATCATGTAAGTGCCGCTATTCACGGGGAGACTTAGGAGCAATTCTTAACAGTTTCCGTAGTGTTGCCCCATTATTTGCAGCTGGCATGGAACTACGCCAAAGGTGTCACCAAGAATGGTTATTAAATATTCTACAAGAGCGAATAGATGAGACTGGGTTCCATGGTCTAATATTCCTACGGGAAGGATTACGTTTCACCTGGGCCAAGCTGGAGGGCATGAATAAGGGCCGATTCAATCGGATAAAAGAAGGGGCCGCATCAAAGTATGGAATAGCCTATCCCGTCTTCCTCGCTCTTTGGGCTAAGAGATGTCTAGAATCGACGGAGTTTCGGAAAATCTTTGGGCAGCTGAAGGGATGCTAGGAACATTCGAGAAACTAGCACTTTACGATTCACCAGACATGGTGGGGAAAAGAAAAAATTTCCAAGGGGATATCGACACATCCAATCTCCCAGAGGACGTTGTTCCATATGAAGCTCCCAAAGCAGACCCCACAGTCATAGTCATCGATAGTGCTAGCTCAAGTCCTGTTGCTGCTCCGAAACGGATAAGATCCGACTCGCCGGAAATAATTTTAGTGAGAAGAAATGGCCGCGTTGTATGATGTTTAATAATCTTCCCTTTCCTCCCAAGGGTGGCCCCTTGTGGATGGCGCAGCATACATACCGTCACTTCCTTGCTTTGCTAATCTTGATGTCTTTTGGGAAGTTACGATTGTTTAATTCGGGGGCATGTTTACTATTCGGGGGTTGTGAGACCAGGAGTAATGAGATACGCACGGAATCATGATGGGTTTAGGGCGGCCGCATACTTTTCAGACGGGCCGTATGAAAGCAATGAATTGGAATGCTAACTTGTGATCAGATGTGCCTTGTATCTTACAAAGTTTCTGTGTTAGTGCAATTCTTGTAGAACTCTGTGCTTGGAGTTGAAGGATCTTGCATCGAATTTTCCCAAAACACCCAACCCCCAACTCACCATCCTCCATGTGACTCGTTGCTCACTAACCCGAGTGATAATTGATGAATATAGGGCATGATCCGAGAGTATTATGCCTAGAATTTCCCAGAACTCTGTGATTACAAGCGACCCTATCACGCTGGTAGGGTAAACGGTGTGGCAGCAAGTGCTTGACCTTCCTAGGAGGACCCCCTTCGTTATCCTACAGGTTGTCGTGGTCACAGTTGCGATGAGACCATTGAGCAACCACCTGAGCTGGGCCTATTTTCCGGCAGGCCGCGTGGACTGTTTTGTATAATGGCCAGTGGGTAGTTTTCCTGCATAGAAAAGCCCCATTCTTACCTACAAAGAAACAAAATCCCTTTCAGCTCCTAAAATCGATCCCCCTTCCTCACCTCTAAGAATAATAGCCCTTAGTCACGCAAACGGCATAACCAAACGGCTCAATAGGGTTTCTCTCTTATTAGTCTCCTACTAAGCAACATTAGGAGGCAATCAACCTTGGTCCTGAATATGCTTGCGATGCCCGCTACGCATGCTCCCCGACAGGGACTCTACTTCCCCCGAGGAGTACTTGGTGTCCCAGGACGGATTCAGGACTATCCTGGACAACTCATGGGCTACGCTGAACAGGTTAAAGACAAAGTGATTGCCGGTATAAACCAAATCGGCAAACAGTCCCCGCCAGTAGGGCTATCCGGTCCTTGTGGCGATGGCAAGAGTGCCGGTCGAAGTCTAGGTTGACGCACTCAGGCGTCACATTGCTAGTTGCCCCCGTGTTATGGTAGCTTTTGAGGTGTTGTTCTTTTACCCATTAGGGGTCGCTACTAGCTGAGGGACGTGGCCAGTGTTCCCTTCTTCTGTTTGCCCAATTCTGTAGGAGGTACCCCAAAGCATCCTGGTACGAAAAAGGCGTTCGCTAGTTTTTAACGATTTCACATCAATCGAGAGATTACTACAATTGTTTCACAATTGTTTTCGGTAGGTTGTGCCTGCTGCGACATGAGATCTCGAGGTGACTCTAGGTTCATGCGTGCTCGGGTAGATAGCCTTGCGCATACCAGACGATGGGAAGCCACTGTCTGCTGTTAGATGATTCACGGTCGTAAAATACTAATATCACTCGCCACTCTCATCCGTTGAAAAACGGCCCCTAACCTATGCACTTGTAGTCTAAGTAATCGGGTTAGACGCCACGGAACCACCCTTCCAACTACGGTATGATATCAACGGTATGATATTATAATAAGACGATCTCAAAAGAAAGCCAGGGCTGCGGGGACAAACCCGGAACCCGAGCTTTGTGTGTGGCTGAAGCCGCGGCTAGCTGCTTACCAACCCATCTCGGAACGCAGTGAAGATGGACGGGGAGAAGAAGAAGAAAAAAGTGTGGCACACGGGGACCGGCTATTGCAGGTAACGCCAAGACCCGCTTTCGCCTCTCGCCCTTCGCTCTGGGCTGGTCCACGACCACCACCTCCTCAACCCGAACCTCAAGCAATCAATCATCACTCCCAAAGGAAAGGGAAATCTATCCTACCTTCCTTCTCCCCGTTTCTCCTTCTCTCTACGTTTAACAACCATCGGGATACCCCCCATTGCTGGTTTTCTCTCTTGTTCAAGCAAGCATGTTGAAGTCTTTTGTTCTTAAACATTCGCCTCGCTCATTACTCCGGCCTTTGAGTGCTAAGGCTGGTGGATATTCCCCCTCTACGTTCCTGCTTGTCCAGAGGAGGGGTCTGGCGTCGGAAGCTGAGGAGCATGACGTCGTAGTTATAGGTATGTTACGCCCCCCACGGAGTTTGGCATTATTTTTTTCGTCTGAGGGAGTGCGCTGGTTGTTGACGGGCGAGTGCGTTTAGGTGGTGGGCCCGGCGGGTACGTTGCGGCCATCAAAGCCGCTCAGGAAGGGTTGAAGGTGAGGGATTTGTTTGGTCTCGAGCGATTGGAATTTGTATCGAGGCTAATTCGCTCTCTTTTTGTTGTGTGTGGGGATAGACTGCTTGTGTTGAGAAGCGTGGCGCTCTTGGTGGGACTTGCTTGAATGTTGGGTGTATTCCGTCAAAGTCTTTGCTCAACAACTCGCATATATACCACCAGATCCTGCATGATGTTAAGAATCGTGGCATTGACGGTATGTTTTTTGTTTCTTCAACCCTGCCTTCTTTCCTCCTTTTGTTTTATCAATTGGGAGGGGTTATTGGTAGTGGGGTCTTTTTTTTGTGAGGGGTGAGTCAACTCACTAATGTGGGGTTATTGTATAGTCGGCGATGTCAAGCTCAACCTAACACAGATGATGAAAGCGAAGGAACAATCCGTCTCAGGTTTAACGAAGGGTATCGAATACCTATTCAAGAAGAACGGCGTCGACTATGTTAAAGGAACTGGAACTATCACTGGCGAACATGAGATCAAGGTCAATCCATTGGATGATGGAGAGCCTCAGACTCTTCGCGCTAAGAACATTATCATTGCGACTGGATCTGAGGCGACCCCCTTCCCTGGACTTGAAATTGATGAGACGAGGATTATTACCAGCACCGGCGCTATCGCTTTGACTAAGGTACCAGAGAAGATGGTTGTCATTGGAGGTGGCATCATTGGACTTGAGATGGTTGGTTTGAGATAAATGCTGGCTGTTTTTGTACCGGTGCCGATGATTCTGACGATATGTATAGGGTTCTGTATGGTCTAGGCTTGGTTCCGAGGTCACCGTTGTTGAGTATCTTGGTGCTATCGGTGGCCCTGGCATGGATGCCGAGATGGCCAAGACAATGCAGAGAATTCTCCAGAAGCAGGGAATGAAGTTCAAGCTTAACACCAAGGTTATGGGCGGTGATGTCGAATCTGACAACATCAAGATCAATGTTGAATCCTCCAAGGGTGGAAAGTCCGAAACTGTTTGTCTAACCCCCGTGCTGATCGGATTAGGGTTGCCGGAGCTAATTCCCGTCGACTATAGATTGATACCGACGTCGTCCTTGTCGCAATTGGCCGTAGGCCATACACTGCCGGCTTGGGCCTAGAGAATGTCGGTATCGAGGTTGATGAGAGAGGTCGCATCGTTATCGACCAGGAATACCGTACCAAGATCCCACACATCCGTGTGATCGGCGATGTCACCTTCGGTGCCATGTTAGCTCACAAGGCTGAGGAAGAAGGAATTGCTGCCGTCGAGTACATCAAAAAGGGCTACGGTCATGTCAACTATGGAGCTATCCCTAGTGTCATGTACACCCACCCGGAGGCCGCTTGGGTAGGCCAGACCGAGCAGGAGGTCAAGGCGACTGGCAAAGCATACAACATTGGCTCTTTCCCATTCAGTGCCAATTCTAGGGCAAAGACCAACTTGGACATCGAGGGAATGGTCAAGTAAGTTTTTGCGAGAATCTAGCTGCACGCGGGCGTTTTTTTTTTATAGAGGGGTTGCTGACGCATTTATGCTGCTTACTCAGGTTCATCACCGATAAGGAAACAGACAGAATCCTGGGCATCCACATCATTGGGCCCAACGCTGGCGAAATGATTGCTGAGGGAGTCTTGGCCATGGAATATGGTGCTTCGTCGGAAGATATTGGGCGTACAAGTCATGGTAAACCCCGCATCACGTTTTTAGGCTTATGAGGACCGTAGTTCTAACTTTATCCACAGCCCACCCCACCCTCTCAGAGGCTTTTAAGGAAGCCGCCATGGCAGCTTTCTCAAAACCTATTCATGCTTAAAATGATGCATGTCAGTCAGCCCAGCAAAGGGATAAATTCTTGGAGGGAATAAGGAGGCAAGGGTTCAGCATTAGACGAACTGGTAGCAAGAGTTTACCGGTACAGCAAAGAAGATCATTTGTCATCTGTGACACCTTTTTTCTTTTTCTTGCTTTTCTTTCCTTCTTTTTTATTTCGTATTTTCCCATTTTTCAAAACTTTTTTTTGGTGTGGAGCCAAGCATTTGTTTTATCGCTGTAATTTTCTTTTTTCCTTTCCTCCACTTTCTCCCAACTCTCCCATATTACTTCCTCGTACCTTCGCAGTATTTCTTCAAGCCTGTTGGTACAAAAAATTCTGCGTCGCACGTAAAGTAGAGTTTCGTCTTTCCCATGATTGAAAATGGTGTTGGCGTTTTTTTCTCTTCTCACTCTCGTCACTGCGCATCGTGAAGAAGGAGGGCAAACGGTTTGGTACCGGTATGATACTTTTGGATGATGATGATGACGATGATGATGGGGTGGGGTAGAGCAGGGTACGGGACTCTGCTCAGGGGTCACACAGGGCGGGGCGGGGGGGAGCGGGATGGATTAAAAGATGAGAAAGGGGGCCTTGCTCGTGAATTGGATTGATTCGATGAATCAGGGGTTCCGGTATCTTTTTTTACAAGCATCTGGTTCAATACCGGTACGGCGTTGTATCATATCAGCTTATGCCTGGGCTGGTATCTATCTATCTATCTATCCATTCGCGCTTCACTGTGAGGTACCGGTGCTGTGTCGTGAGGAGGAGTACCGGGGAGGGAGAAAGCGTATGGCGTATCGAGGATCCCTTGCATCTTGCAGATCAGGTTTCAAGGAGGGGGATGGGATACCGCGATGCTGTGGGCTGTGCGTTTGCGTTGACGCCTGAGACTACTTGTACCTATTGGTACCACCCACCACTAAGAAACTCCATATCGAGTGATTTGACAGGGATCAAAGGATTGGTGCGATAGGATAGCCGCTTGCTTGCTTACAGTACCCGCACTGCAAGCACTAGAACTGCCGTAGCAGACGGATGGCTGTCATTAGACAACGGGAAGGGGAGGTCATAGCTTGGACTTATTTGTGGAATTCTCGCACCCTCCTTAACTTACTTCCCACTCTTCCCCATCTTCCTCTTTTCCTCCCTTTACTGTAAGTCATCATATTGTATCTTGGTGCTCTGTCTCTCTTGACGTGTTTCGATGGGCTAAGCTATCATTGCCGTTCTGCTATCCATCCATATTAAAGACCAGGGCTTTTTCTATTCGTGTAGTACTTGTACCTTTTTTTCCCCCTGGGGCTCTCTCCGCTTAACCCCTGTTCCGTCAGTGTTTGTCTTTCTCTCTCTCCCAATACTCGTAGACTATAGTTCCCCAGTGGACAGTCTCCCCTTCACCCTTAGTTGAGCCTTTTTCACTCCACTCTATCCTTTCACGACCGCCTTCTTTAATACCTGTTACTCCCTCCACGGATGATCTACTAGTTCTGATGCAGTCGGCCTGGTCACAACGTACGCCGCTGCCGCGCAGAACGGTGCCTGTACCGATAACACCCCGACGGTGGAGTCCTCCGGGAGCATCGTCGTCGTCTGTGGGCAGTGCTGGCAGTCTTGGTGGTAGTGCGAGTGCGAGCAATGATCAGAATGTAGATCTTTTGTTTGCTCATTCGTCTGCCAGGATTGTCAGCTTTGATGCTTCCGCCTCGGCGTATGCTGGTGGGCAGTTGATTCCTTGGACTAGTGCTACTGAGAGGACTATCGCGTCTGGTGAGACCACTCCTTGAATAAATGCTTGTTTTTACTTGCGCGGCAATTGACCGGGTTTCTTTCCTTTCGTTTTTATCGCCTAGGCCCCATACGAATATATAAGACAATTCCTCACAATATCGCGTTCTTACACTCTGGATCGGCGCTCCGACCGGTGCTTTCGAAGAGTCAGTGCTGGAATGTGGATGGACGTGGCGTGTTTTGTTTGCAGGTTCGGCCCGGGAGTTACTGGAGACTTGAGATTCTTGAGTTTGTTTATCCGTTTTTAATTTCGTGTATTAACACTATACGTGACGACTGATGCTTCTTTGCAGAAATCCGGATGAAGACGCTGTAAAGGCGATTGAGTTTAAGGGGGTTTTGGCCGCAATACTTGCTTATGAGATCACCACGTGCCCGTTCTTGAGGTCTGGAGGTTGTGTCACGGAAGTCAATGCGGTTAAGACGTTGGAGCCATCTAAGGTTTGGAGGAGGCCGAGGGCGACGACCTTGGATATTGAGGTTGTAAAAGAGGAGCCGGCCATAGTCGAGGAGATGTCCAAGGGGGCTGGGGAAGTGGAGATGGTGGAGGAGGATGTAGAAGAGGACTACGTTGGGACTATAAATGGGGATCAGGGGCAACAGGATAGTGGTAACGAATCGGATACCACAACGCTGGTTCATGATGACGGGATGGACCACAGTATCTCTTCGGTCGACGTAGGTCCATGTGAAGAGGTATTGAAGGAAACCCTCACTGAATTGAAGGAGTGGCACGATTTCTCTCCGCCTCTTAGGAGTCCAAGAGGCAATATGCTTCTTAGCCGGTCATGCACGGTGCCGCCCCAACTTACTGATACAAACGCATTTTCCACCATCAGTCGACCGTCGTCACGTCCTTCAACGCCTGCTGATTCTAACGTGCCCATTAGCCCGATCAAATGGCATACACCTACACCACAACTACGGGAGGTTCGTATTTCAAAACGCCGGGATAGAAGTCTTTCCGTGGTAGGACTTGATCTCAGTGCGAATTTGGCCCCTGAACCTGCTCAGATTTCACCTGCCCTTTCTACTCCAACCCTGTGGTCTGGATCAGAATCGGAGGATAATTGGCCTGAGCTTGCTACACCACAACGCCCATCGTTGTATCAGAATACAGACTCTACCATGGTTCCACATTCACCCACTCTCTCACGCTCAGCTTCATCTTTTGCGCTGTCCAAGACTGCAGGGTTTGTCGGAGCTACTGCGAATCTTATGGTTATGAAGCCATCATCATATATTGCTGGCATGATGTTTTCGATCGCTAGCAGGATTGCAACAAGGGCAGTGTCGGGAGCAGCGTACACCCTTGCCGGGAGATACGGTTCAGCAGATTTCCTCGATTCGGAAGAGGAGTTCGATTACGAAGATGACTTTGGTGTCCGCCTTCGACCTGGAAGGAAGGATCCTTGGGACAAGGATGTATGGGGACCTGAGAATGTTTAGATACATTTCTCGCAGGCGATGACAGCCTTTGTACAAAATGTAACATTCTCTTTTCTTTCCTTCTTCTCTCTTTTAGGCTTTCATTGTTTTGTCACAGGGCACCACAATCGGTTATACTTGGTACATGCTTTCCTAGTTTCCGCCCATTCTCTCTTAGCCTGCGTTCTTTTGGTTTTCTTATGTTTTCTTTTACTGGAGAAGGTGGAGTTTGCTTTGTGCATTTTAGCATTTTCTCTATTCATTTCTACTCTTTAAATACTTCCTAGTGCCCACACCAACACTTCTAAGTCGTGATACTGCGGGACCGGTGGGTTATCTCGTTATGCATTGGTTATTGGGAAGCTCAGGTTTAGTTGATCGGTTGGTTTTGGAAGGGGCTTGCAAGCTATCAGTGTTTTCGGTAAGTCGATGAGGGCCAGTCAAGTTGAATATTATTGTCTTATTTGTGATGTGTGGTCCTGAGTTGTGGTGTTCTGTTGGGTCGGCGGGTAGGTGGCTAGTGCTAGTGGTGGACAGTGGTGGGATCATATTGCGTCACTCGTGTCACAGGGAATCACTCTGTGGCTTGACAATGGGGACGAAGTGACTTTAGTATGATAAGAGATGTATACTTTGCCATCGCTTGTCCTCTCCTTTTTACCGGGAATCCTCCCTCCGCTGACCTCTAACTTGATCGGTAGTTCCTACCGTTCTCTCTCTAAGTGGACGGGTAATCACAACTGGCCCGGGGAAGTATGAAAAAATAATAATGAAAAACACTCGGATAAACAATTGTAGGAGCATAGATGAAGCCAATTTTCTAATTCTAAATAGGAAAAGGAAGGATATAAAAAATGAGGAACCGAAATAAACCTCCGTCAACTTGCCAATTCCAGCACTGTCTCCGGCAGTGTGCGCCCCAGATCTAGTGTTGCTAATTGGAGGAGCCAGCCTTTCAGATACCCATTCGTAGCATGGTTTTCACTCCGCACTGGACGTCGCGGTCGTCCCTGTTGAAGTGTTGTTTACCTTGAAACATGTCAGGACCACTAGCTCTGGTAGTGGTGATGGATGGATGCATGGGCCTACCTATAGTCACTATACTCATCCTCATCGCGGTCCCACTTCTTCCCCCTTCCTCTTCCCCAAGGGCTGCTGTGGTGACGGCCGCGGTAATAGTCCTCACTATCGCGATCGAAGCCGAAGAATTTTGACAACCAGGATTTGTGTCCCTTGGGCTTGTACTTGTCACCCTTGCCATTGCCTTCAAACCATTCTGGCATGAAGGGGCTGCCCATCATAGGTGGCGGCGGAGGTGGCCTATGAGGTCCACCCGCCGGGCGAGGCCTCCATGGAGGAGGAGGAGCGATCCCATGACCAAACCTAGGCCCATGTCCAGGCCCCTTGCCACCTTCAGGCGGAGCACCATTACCCTTCGGTTTCCAAGCCCTAGAAGCACCTTGCACCTCCATAATATTCCCACATGCAATCTTATTCCCCTTAGCATTCCTCACGATCACGGAACTTCTCCCGGTGAATGATTTTTCCTCCTTCTTGAAGGACAAGTACAGGTCCTGGAAACTCTGCTTTACAGAAATCACGCCCTGGAATTTCGGTATCTCTCCGTGCTTGCCCGTGAGATCGCCGACTTGACATGTCTGTGGCTTCTTCTTGTCACATCCGGGCTTGTCCCCTCGCTGGAAGGGGTCAAGGACGTTCTTGGCCCCGTCACACTTCCCGTTACCGCTCACGGGCGCCTCGTATAGTGATAGCTTGAACGGACCCTCGTCGCCACGATATGCAGTTAGATCGAGCCTCACGAAGACACCAGTTTTATTGTTGAAGTTCGTTAGATTGAATTGTAGGCTTCCGTGGGCTCCAGCGCCGTGGAAGGATGCGATGAACCTATTGAGTGCGAGTTAGTTCTACGCATAAAGGCTATAGAGGGGAGGAGGGGGAGGGAATGGAACTCACTGTTTCCCTATTGGATTATCAGTGTGAATCTTTGCGTCACCAAGGTTTCCGGTCTTTGCAGAGACGCTAGTCGCGGTCGCAGTGAGGAGGAGGAGGAGTGTTGTTGTTAGTGCGTAGTACATTTTTCCCGAGAAGGACTGGGTTGGTATAATATGCCCGCTGGGCTGCTACCAATATCTGTCTACCTATCTATCCGCCGCGAAGGACAAGCAAGAGAAGGTATCAACACTCTCTTCGACAGAAACTATACGTAAAGAACGTCGAGAAGGTAACGCGAGACCTGTCGCTTAGAGTGAGGGAAAGGAAGGAAAGAAAAGAAGGAACCCAACTATAGAAGTGAAGCGGAGTGGGGGACAAAGTAGGAAAGAAGGAAGGATAGAAGGGGTAAGGAGGAGGGAGGGGGAGGGCTTGGGGACCGGCGATACAATATAAAGCAATGCCTCACCCCCAAGAATGGAGATCACAAGGTTCCGGTGTCATGCCGGGGAAGCGCGCCGTAGTTGAAGAGGAAAGCAGCACAGCTGCTTCAACACCGACAGCATGTCTCTACCTATCCTCAGCTATTTTTGTTTCGTCTTGTCTTCTCTCGTCTTGTCTTTTTTTTTGCATATTATATTTTCCCTTAATCCCTACCGGTGCCGGATTTCTCTTAGACTAAGCCTGTGGTCGGATTTTGCTATTTGCTATTATGGCTGGGTAGGTTGGCTGAACTGGCCGGAGGTAGGGGAAGTACTGTAGGGAGAGAGGAGTGCGGGATTGGTTGGGCTAACTAGCATAAACCGGGCTCTATTTTACTTTACCATATTCTACTCTATTCTACTCTGCTCAAGTAGGTCTTCTTCCCTCTCTACCCCGAGTGTGGAGAGAATGAGGGATGATTTGGAGTGTTCCTCCATTGTGTATGAGTACTGTGTGTATGGTGGAGGGGCTATTTTGGCTAGTCTAGTAAGTACTCGTACAAGCACCTGGTGAGTTGTGTATTGTATTATGCTTATTGGTGTTGTAGGTGTTCTTCCGTTGCATTGCGCTGCATTGCATCCGGGCACTGAGACTCGGCAAGGGATGGTTTGCTCCCCCTTCCTTTGCCCTCCCGGTGGGAAGGTAAAAGTAAGGCTTGGAGCTTCCGGTGTCGCTCGGTGGTTTGACGCTGCTATTAATTAAATTTCGCGGTATGGTGTGGCTTCCTTACCATTCATCTTAAATTACTTGAGAGAAAAAGGGCTCTATTCGGTGATACTATCATGATTGTAAGGAAACAAGAGATAACCATGATACCCGGGCGCTGGCCGTATACCAGGGTTCCCTACTAGGATAACATGGGTTCCCGTCGCGTGCTTATTACGACAAGCGTACCGTAATATAGCCAACTACTGCAGCCGTGGTGAGTAACCGCATCACTACAAGGCATTTCAAGGCTGTTATCTCGGTAAGATAAAAATTACCATCACTGTTATATTTAGCTATTTGTCAGGAGAGGGGAGAAAAGAAAAGTCTACTTGTATCCGTCTGTCTAGAAAAAGAACCTGTACATACCACCAAAACCGAATCCAGAACACCAGAACAATGCAGGCCGAACCGAAATTTAACCCACTCGTTCGCTCACCCAGGGCGAGGATAGGCCCATCGCCAGGTGCTGTAAAATATTTATTTTTTTCAGAGTGGTTTGTTTTGGCTTTTCATCACTTGTCTAGCAAGCAAACAAGCTAAGCATGCGCCTCCTCTCCTCCGCGCCCGCATCCAAACTCCGCGAGCAGATCCCCCATGTCCTTCTTCTTGCTATCCCGAACACCCTTACGCTTCTTAGCCTGGCCACTGGACGATGACGATGGGCTAGAAGGCGGGGAGCCAGCAGGACGACCTTTGCGTTTCGCTTGCGCGATAGCCGGGTTTCCGATTCTCTTGAGGATAAAGATATTATTGCGACGCTCCTCGCTACTTCTGGTAACGTTGTCTCCGATTTGCAAGAGAAGGGTTAGCTTTTCGGGCTCAGCCTGGTGCTTGCGAAAGACGTGTATGACGCCGCGGGTTGTGGTCAGATCTTCCCACAACCGGGATTTGTCGTGTTCCCAGTGAACGCCCCAGTAGGGGGCATCGGAGGTGACATTGGTGCCAGTCAGCTCGATTATTTCCAGGGATTGGATCCAGCTGAGGTAGTTGGGGGACTCATTGGTAATCCTCGCGTGGTTCCTAAGGATTAGTACCTTCAATCTAGATAACTTCCCGTCCCTGGAGGAGGAGCGGGACCAGGACCTAATCACGCCGTCGTCAAGGGTGCTAACCTGTCCGCTGCTGGTGAAAGGGAAATTTAGAACCACCAGATTGGGGATCTCCGGTATGCATAAAAGCTCGTCCCTGGTATAACCTTTATTATACAAAAGGTTCAAGTATACAATCCACATCCCTTGGCTATTGGATATAGGGTCTATTAGGGATCCAAGGGAAATTGTATATGCGAGTTTTTCAATCCGTAGACGTTCCATGGCTGGTCCACCGCTCTGGGTCTTGGAATGACACACAAAGTTGGGTTCATCCTAGCATGCCACTATTATTAGATAACCCTGACAAACAAATTAATGGGACAGAAGGAATTACCCCATAGACAGAAGCGAATCTAGACCACATGAGAAAGCTATCTCTCGAGCTATGAAGGGAAAGTAGGAGGTCAGTTAACATTTCAAAGCAAACAAGATGGGAAAGGGAGCCCCCACGTATTCAAAGTGTCCTCCCAGACAGGCTTCATGATAACCCAGGGGATGCCTCTTAATATCTCGACTGTGAACTCCTCGATATGCTTATTCAACGTCCGGCGAGCAAGAACATGCAGGGATGGGGCCCCAGTTGCACAGCCGTCCCCGTCAATGATCTCCGGAGGGCGAGGCTGGAGTGTTGGCCTCCGACGGTTGATTCTGGTCCAATCGGTGCCGGGGGGCATTGTGACGATAGCCTCCATGAATCGATTCCCGTTTTCGTCTCGTTGGGAGTTCTTGATGAAGTTCTTGTACTGTGTGATGATTGTGTCTTCAGGAGGCTTGCCACGTTCATTTGGGCGATGGCGGGAGTGCATGATCGAGGTCTATTTTGTGAGCTGGCTCGAGTTAAGATACAACTGCTGTAGGGCTAGGATGTGAAAGTTTCCTGGTACCTTGAACTCCTGATCAGGGCGTGTTGAATGTGTGGTGTCGCCAAGAAATAGTTTCGCGAGAGACACGAGGTTCAAGTCAGGATTCGGGGTTGCTCGTTGGTAGCACAGCATGTTTCCTGCTGCAGAGCGGTTGTGTAGCGATCAGAATGAACCAAGACCCCCAGCTGCAGACACGGCCGTAGACAAGGGTCCGATACCAACATGGAATTTCCAACACAGCACATAGAAAGCACCACTCCCAATATTAGCGGAATGTATCAAGAGATGTTGGAGGGAAATGTATCGCCAATGCAGAAGAGTCCAAGTTTCGTACGATCACTCTCCCGCCCTGAAACTGTTCAACTACTGCTCCGAACCGGCGGTCGTGGAGCACACGGGGAGGGGGGGTTCAAATGCCAAATTCCAACTTTTAGAAAGCACTTAAAGTCACGATGTCAATTGGTACCGTAACCCGAGAGGATGAAGGCTATCTAAAAGAAATCCCTAAACCATACTTCCTTAGCGATTGCTGGCAGTGCGTGTGCAGGGATATCTGGAGGCTGCGCGAAGGGTTGGAGGGTTGGAGGTATTACGTCTTATGGGCAGCCGATAGTCCGCAACTAAAAGAAAAAGGAACTCTTGACCTGCAGGCACTCCAATCCTTTATATTAAAGAGGAATCAACTGAAGCCCCGATCCTGGATCAAGTTTTTCTTGGCTACAAACTGAGCTGCGCGTTCCACCGAGCAACCGCACAACACGTTCCAAGTTGAGCTAGTAAGGTATATCAGTGGGGCGAGCAGTTCTGCTTCTTCTATGACTGAATGATTCTCAAGCGCTAGGGAACTAAAAGGCAATCTTCGGGTTCGCCCAACACCCTTTATTAGTAAATGTTGTAACACTGCGGGCAAGATATATTGGTTTTTTATGATTAAACCCCTACCTTGGGGTTCGTATGCAAGTGTTTGGAGCTGAACCACTCGTTAAATCCGAGGGAGACGGATTCGATGGCTGATATCCGCCCCCGTCCTCTGTATCGACCTCCAATATCCTGTGGGAGTGTGCTAAGTGCCAAGGGGGAAGAGAGACACACAGAAACGTACTAGTATAGCACAACGCGTGTGGGGCAACAAGTCGGGGCTGATCACGTTCTGCTCATGTTGTCAGCAGTGTGCGGGCTGTAGGAATGACTAGTGAAATAACTAGTAGATCCCTAATTAGCTCCCCTGGGTCTATTCCAGTGCTTCAAAGTAACAATCAACTTGATGGACGGGTTGCAGGACAGGTATAAAGAATATACTTGTCGGACATGGCGGAGATTTTGCGAAGAATTCGAAGTTGGAGTGCTGTGTCAATAGCCAACAAGTTCCAAGGGCATAAGACCCAAGTTCAAGCTGAGTAAAGGAGAGCCATTTTGTCGGCCCACAGTTGTTGCGGTGCGATGCCCTGGTGTTGGTTCTGGAGGGTGGAGGAGTTGGTGAAGAGAGGTGAAAACGCACTAAAGGTAGATAGGTGCCTAGAATTAAGCTATCATACAATAATATATTATTAGGTTGTTCTCGACACCGCCCTGGTGTTACTTATAGCGATGGGGGGGGGGGCGTTCTAAGGAGTGCGAAAGTCGGCTTAGATGTTTTAGGGTGCTGCTTCGATTCAATTCGGCCCTGTGACTATTATCAAACCCTTTCATACTGAGTAAGTACGAATAGTCTAAATAATGATAACACATCATTATTATAGTTTGAAATACCCACACTAGCTCTAAAAGCTCGGGGAATTCCTAGGCAATGACTCGGGTTCTTCTCGGGTTCTTCTTGTACCCTTTCTTGTCCACCTTATCAATAAAAAAACTGTATAAGATAGTATCATATCATATGATACCACCGAGCTAAGGGTTGGCACGGCAGCAAAGCCTCAGGAGTGATCAATGAAAGCGAAAGTAACTTTTTTCCCGATTTTTAAAATACATAAATATTGAAAATTACCGATTGTATGATACAAGCTAACACAGATGCCAGCTGTACACCCAGTTCTGCTAGCTCTTGGGGTTTACCCAAAACAACGTATTTATTCCTTCAAGGTGGCTTGTCATAATGTACATAGTGATATTATTATGATACTGTATAATATCATGGCCCTTGTCACAAATCGTGACTAAGCAAGGCAGATTTCACATGACTCATACTTATGAGTCATAAGGTATGTTGGATTTTACACCATGACGTCACTTGACTCATAGTTCTCACATGACTACGCACTCGCGAGTTATTGTTATATCATATTATGATTGGTTGATTGTTTCATGACTCACGATTGTGACGTCATGTGATGTAATGACTTTCGCACATGACTCATACTATGAGTCATGGGTTTCACGCATGTGACTCGTTCAAGCACCTGATTTGGTTTATGAGTTTTGATTGGTTAAACGGAATGTTGTGCGATGACTCATATGTATTACCCTAGCGGGAATAGCTTACCTAATAATTAAGAGCGAGGTATATGGCTCAATAGAATGACCATATATCCGAACCTATGCTCCCGAAGTTATGAGCTTCCTAGAGGCATCTGGAAGATAACTCGGACCACTGGATAAGAACACGTTTCAAGATATGTTTCGCTGATTGGAACGATGTTTGGAGAACACTACTCCTCTTACTCCAGTTGCATATGCATATTGCTGCATAATGCTTTGATAGCTGGATATCGGAACTGATCACTCCATATTCCACATTACTATTGGTATGTAGGCATTTGGACTGCATATTCATATATAGTCTATCATGACGAAGAGATCGAAGACTGTCTACTGGTGGAGTGGGGACACCCTCAGATGAATTAGCAGTTCAGGAGATTCTCTGAGTTGAGCTGGGCAAGTCTTCAGGGTCAAACGGTGTTCGCACTTTGTTCTGACGAACTGAATTGTTAAGAAGATACTTCTTAACTAAAGAAGTTGAAGTAGCATGAACATTAGTATAAATAGTAGGCCTCTCCCCCGGTGGTTGAAGTATCATCAAGCAACGGAGAAGAGACCTTAACAATATAACAAGTTAGCGAGTTATATTCTAACTCTTTGATATTTGATTATACTTTATTACTTTACCTTTATCAAACAATTACCAACGAGCGTTCCTGACTATTAATCTGTTGTCTCGAATATCCTTGGCCTAGTTAGCTCGGAATCCTACATCAGCAAAAATTATTATATGCGTCCTGAGCATCCCGTGCATCAGACGCTCAGGACGCTCAGAACGTTAATCGTTACTCTGGACGCGATGTCGGCCGCACGTCACGTCCGGACGCCATTCCCTATCTACCCCTGCGTCCTCAACCTCCCGACGACGTCCACCACCAAGCGTATGCGTCCAGATGCCCTCAGACCCTCAGCTCTCCCGCATCCCGACGATCTCCTTCCTGTGCCTCCCTCGTCATGGTGGAATCCAACTCCACTCTAGCATCCGGAAGACTATCCGGATGCTTAGTCTTCCGGATGCTACACAGCGATATTTGAACCCCCTCTGCATCAATTGCCATGCCTGGCTATAGGCTCCCAATGCCTTCCAAATAGCTCACATGTTTGTCGCGACGGCATCGTGATGGCTCACTTGCATACTCTCGACGGCGTCGTGATAGCACACATATTCCAGACGCCGTCTTGACGACGTCGTGATAGCTCACATGCATACTCTCGACGGCTTCGTGATAG
>Ga0307513_10001548_pt1 | contig 32941 bp, 35 predicted proteins | sample 15_EM_MG_FD_202174 | JGI IMG/M metagenome (GOLD analysis project Ga0307513, IMG submission 202174) | Populus trichocarpa ectomycorrhiza microbial communities from riparian zone in the Pacific Northwest, United States - 15_EM | ecosystem: Host-associated > Plants > Roots > Unclassified | place... | reverse complement strand
CTCTATATCCACTACGCTTTGTTTGCTGCTTGTGGATTGTGATCCTTTCATGGCCATAAGAATCCGAAGTTCTCCTTCTAACGCTTTGGTTTCCACGCCGTGGGTGGTGACAAATGCTGCGCTAAAGATATCTTCTCCAATAGTTCCTGTATCGAACAGTACTCTGGCATGGTGACGATTGATCCTTATCATTCCTTCCAAAGCTTTCTTAGCCTTGGCCGTACGGGGTGCTGTTTTGCCTGATGAAGCGGAGGTTTCTATTTCCATCGTGTTGATGTAGACCTCGTCTGCACTTGTTTCTGCCTCGGCGTTGTTTGAGGTTGATATTTTCTTGACCGCTTTCCCCTTGGCTTCATCCTTCTTGTCAGGACAGTTGGGGGAAAGGTGTCCTTTCTTTCCACAGGTGAAACAGGCACCGCTTGCCTTTCGTTCTTTGGAAACTGTGTTGCTAACCTTCTTCTGATAGGTAGGCTTCGAGCTGCTCTGACCTCGGTCCTTGTGATGTGACTTCTCCTTTGATTCTTTCTTGTATGCTTCGACTCCTCTTAGCATGGCATCTTGTGGTTCCGCATATCGTATTGCCGAGTTAATGCTTTCTTCATCGTCAAACCATGGTTGTATTATCTGGCGTAGCTTGATATGCATGCTAGCGAAGAATCTTTGCATGAATACATAATCTGAGATTGTGTCCTTTGGTAACTTGGATCGATAGGTGAGCAAGTCTGTTGCTACATCTGAGGTGTTCGTTACTACGCGATCCTTGACTTGTCTAACATCAAGGAACTTCTGGTAAAGCTCCTCCATATGTCTTGATGATTGAAACCGTTTTCGTAGGTATCCAATAAGCTGGTCTCTTGTGATGACGTTTTCTCCGAACTCTTCTAGGGCTTGTCGGTATGTGTCATTGGCTCTTCCCTCTGGTAGAAGCCATAGTATCGAGCGTTTCCTCCAGTAGTTGACGTAATACCATGTAGCAGTAGGTATTCTGGAACATCTTCATACCATCTATCGAATGCGCCAGGGTCCATGTCTTTTCCTGATCCTGAGAACCGCCGGGGTTCTGGGATCTTCATAGTCAGCCTTGGTGCATTGGATCAATCAGGTACCTCAGTGGTTCCTGATGCCGACATCTTGTCGTCCTCGTCGTCACTTGACTCGCTGCTGCTAGAGCTGCTTCGATCGTCCTTGGATGAGGTTGACTGGAAAGGTTTCTTTCATTTCGCTGGTGATTTAGGAAACGCGCCTGCGGTGGCGGTTTGTTCCTTGGCTATTTCACTTTCAGATTCCTGAAGTGTCTGAGAAGCCTTGTCCCTTGCTAGTTGTCTGCTAGCCTCGTCGATGGTAAAGGTTGACGCCTTCTTTCCTTGCGCCTTAGCCTTCCTGGATATCGACCTTGCGGACGGTTTTGCAAGTTCGCTTCTATCAAGCGAACTGCCTGATCTCGTGGTGAGTTCGTAGCCTATGGTGGGCAACGGTTGCTATCGGGTTTCTCGTGTTGATCGTAGTACTCTCAGAGCACTCTGCTGCGGACTATCATATAGCCTGCTGATAGCTGTCGTCGGTATTGCTGAAGGTTGATCGCTCCTTCACCGATATAACTTCCAACTGACTTGGTGAAGTTAAAAAAATGTAACGTTTCCTTATCGGTTCTCGGTACATTGAGAACCTTTGGGGAACCGTCCCGTGTTGTGCACTTGAAATCCTAGCCCAAGAGTGTCCTAGGCGGATTGATCAAGTGGAGGCTCCGAAAGGTTGTTAGATAAAACCTTTTACTCTATGGCTAAGGTCTTGAAGTGTTTGGCGGCTTCTCACTATCGTGGCGAACTGAAGAGATAACTATCCAACCAAGTATATTGAAAAGTCTGTCTGTCGAAGGCTGCTCTTTCTAAGTCCAAAAGGTACACCCTTTAAAAACATGGCCGGCTTTTCCTAAAGCCTTACTCCTACGAGCAGCGCTCGTATCCTAAAACAACTAGGTATCAAATCGATACCAGCAAACAATACATAAAACATTCAAGGTGTCAACCGATCCTTGAAACAAAACTTCAAACAACCGGAGTATCAAGTGATACCTCCGAAACACAATCAGGGAGAGGCACAACCTCGTATCCCGAAACCAAACATAAAACAAACTAGCTATCAAACGATACCTCCTGCATACGTAACAAGGCTACAGCCACAAGGCTCGTATCCTGAAACCAAACTAATCCTAAAGGAAATCCATCAGTAACCATAGTACCTGTACCGGTTACACTGCCACTGGTTGGCCTCGTCCCTTCATTTTCTTGTCCTCAGCTATGGGGGCGACATCTTCCACGCGATGGTGCACATGTCGAGAAACCTAGCGGATTTCTGGCACAAGGTCCAGAGATGGTGTACAAACTGTTTTGCCTGCACCCCCACCGGTATCCTGGCAATAGCCGCCTGTCTTCCCACGCTGGACCTACTCTTGGCCAACAAAAGACGGCTCACCAATGTCCGAGTACTGTGCTCCCCTGCCGACATCAACCCCCCCACGGCCCGTCTTGCCCCCTCGGTACAGAGCCCGTCCCTTCTCCGCCATACCACCGACCGCACAGCCCAACCTATGAACAAAGCCGGGAGTCGCCTCCCCCTGCCCTGGCTTCAACCCCAACCCCGTACCAAGAACAGGGCACACCTTCCGTTTGATGGGGCCCCCCACTCGATGCTCTTTCTGCTGGGTCCCAACGGACTCGCCCCGCTCCCCGCTCCCCTTCACCTCGCCGCACCTTTTGGCAGAGCTCTACCCCGAGCCCCCGGCAGGGCGTAAATACCCCGAGCCCCCGGCAACGCGTAAATACCCCGAGCTAAGGCAGCGTTGCCGCGACCTACTCATGGAGGAATGGAAAGCCAGGGCCCCGATCCCGTCCAGGTACCCATACCCCCCTCACTTAAACCTCACCCCTTTATGGCTCTCAACAAATTCGACACATGTAAGCTGCACGAGATGACAGCTGGAACGAGCTCCCTCCGTGCCCACCCGTCCTGGGATAATGGCAACCCTACCACCTGCCCCAGATGCAACGAGTCTCCCGAGACTTGGGTGCACGCCATCCTATCCTGCCCCGCCCGGGAGTCCCCCAGGAACCGCCACCTTCAGGCCGCCAGGGTACTGGGCCCCGACACTTCCGCCTGGTTATTGGCTGCCATCCTTGGCGCCCGCTCCCGCTTCATTAGGTCTACCAGGACCGCGTTCCCACGGAGCATGTTTTCCCGCCCTACTTCTGCTGCTAGTTTAGTTTCTTCCCGCACATCTAGTGTAGTTTCCTTGGGGTACTTTATGTCTTCTCAGGAGATCTAGGTTTATATTTTTGTGTGGTTGTGTTAAAGCTGCTTGCACTACCCACTGGTTGTAGGAGGGTTGCCTTGATTTACTTGGTTGATGTTCGTGCCCGTGAGTGGGCCAGGGACCGGTACGGACCCTCTTGAAGATGATTGCTGCCGGATCTTTCCTTTGTGCGTTCGTTTTGGATTTTGAGTTTTGTTTTCGCCATCGCTAGCGCTCCATGTGATTTCATGTACCTTAACAACGAATATATGATATAAAAAAAAGAAATATCAAAAATGTAAAGAAAAGGCCACTCCCTCGCTCATGATATAATGGCACTCGAACTCTTCACTCCTGACGGATATTTCGACCCCTCCATGGTTGGGTTTACAATTGTCAACTCCTGCAGCACCATGGGGCGGTCTAACAACACGCGTTCAGTCCTGGCCGACGTTATCTTTCCTCAGCGATCTGGGCCCGTCCTTACTTTGGGCGACCTAAACATCCATCACCCAACCGCCGCCCCCCTTAGGCAGTTCAAGGAAGATGAGCTGGCGACCTCAGTCCCCTACTCCGACAGAGCCACAGATGTTGGCTACTGCCTCTTAAACACTCCAGGGGTCTACACCCACTTCTCCATGTCCCTGGTGGGCAGACCCGGCGCCATAAACCTGGCGTTCGCTTCTCCACTGCTTGCACCTTACTTCTCAGAATGGTCAGACCCCCTGCCTTCTACAGGCTCTGACCACATCCCAATTTTGCTTCGCTTCGATCCTGCCTTTTTTGGAGCCCCCCCCCCATACACCTAACTGGGCCCTGACCGACTGGGGCCCGGTTGATGCTGCCCTCAAGTCACTGGCTATTCTTCCCCCCCCTCCTAACGAGTTCTGTCTCGCTTGGGACATGGTTTGACATCAAGCTCAATAAAGTCTCCGCTCTGGTGACTCTTCATACCCCCATCCAGCGTGTAACGACCCTACAGATAGGTAGCTACAGTGGACTAGACTCAAGCCCGTCTGGTATACCAAGTGGTAACCATATTGAGGATAGGCCAGTATACTTAGTATACTCTCGGTGGACATGAGTTGGAACAAGTGTCTACAAAGTGACTTGGTGTCATAGGGTTAGACAGGGTAACCTAGGTAGGCCAGAGTTACCCTACTAGGGAGGGTAACCTTCCGAGAGTATGTTCGCAGAAAGTTAAGGACCCATAGTAAATGTTGCACGGGACAACATTATATGTGGTCACGCGAACTCCCCAAGAGAATGAAGGAATAACAGGGTGAAGTTACCCTACCTTGGAAACATGATTACCCTACCTTGGGGACGCAGTTACCCTACTGAGGTACCCCAGTGACCCTACCTTCACCGACAAAGTCGGCTGCGGAGTTAGGCGAAAGTTATCACACCAGAGTGAGGCTGTTAGATGGTCGTAAGGGCACTCGGTAGGGCACGAAAAGGACTAGTGACAGAGCAGGAGTTGTCCGAACCTCCTGAAACCTTCAGGGGATATTTCTGACACCGCCTTGCCACCCCAGTGTTAGAACGGCACGACGGCACGGTACGGCTGTGTGGTCGTGAGCTTCCTAGTAAAGTGAGATCCATAGGAACACACTCACAACACTGTATGAGTTGTGGCCCTGCAACCGACCAGAAGCTGTTCAGAGGATATATAACGGGTGTGAGGGTGACTGCCTCCTGGGGCACCACCAGGATAACACTTGGGAATCGCTTACAGGCATACTTTGACCTCCGGGTAGTAGTATGGTTAAGGGTAGAGGGTTCGGGGCTGACCGGCGACACTGCAAGGCTTCCAGGACAACCACCCCAATGCCAGTCCCAGGCTACCCAGTGAACTGTAGCATTACAATGGGTTATTAGTGGACTCTAGAGGTGTGAGTCTTGTCATGATTGAAGAAGGTCCTGCATAGTTGGCTGTGGTTAGTGCCCACGCAGTCAACCGGCAACAGAATTCTGAATGTGGAAGCATGCAGTCAGGTTTAGAAGCTTAGTATAGCCAAGTAGATGTGCCAATAGACTGCGTAGCTTGTATAGACGAAACCGCTGCTGGGGGAGTGACTCCCAATGGATATTATCTCTACGGTGGGCATCTCAGTCAGCCACTGATATACTAGCTCTAGGAAAGAGTTTTCGCTCATGCAGATATAGTTGGAGAGACATCACCAGAAGCACTTCCTATTTGTGGAGATGGTTAATATCCAAGCGGCCTGACTGCCTCCAAGTGTGAGATGGCTCTAGGCAGGTTAGTTGGACATCCTTGAGCTGAGCAGGATGTTCACGTAAGGTCAGAATGGTTGACAGGGGTCCTCTGGCTTTACATTATTCAACTTAACGAAAGCGAGAGACACCCTATTCTGATAACCAACAATCCTCGAGAGACTTTATTTACTAAAGCTTTCAGGCTTCACGATATTAAGTTTTACTGCTTGATTCTACTTTGAATTATCTTTATCTTTACATTTGATCTTTACTTCTACTTTGAGTCTTCGGTGCGGTCGCAATCTCAGGATCCGTCTTCCTACAGAGTGCCCCCGTTACAAAGCGTATCACTCACCGGTCTAAGCCCTGGTGGTCGGTGTCCCTATCCACAATAAGAAAAGCCTACAACTCCGCCCTCAGATCCTCAAAGGAGCACCGGTTTGATGCTTCCCTGCTGGCGTCGGTCAGAGCTGCCCGTTCCTTGTACTGCAAGGCCATTAAGAAGGCAAAGAGGGACCAGTGGAGCTCTTTCCTAGCATCGGCGACCCCACAAACTGTATGGACGGCCAAGAAGTTCGCTATCGGCCGCCCTCCCCCCCGCTTCCTTGAAATGCCAGTGGCCTCCTCCCCACTCGAGCTCAACAGAGTCCTCCTGGATCTCTTTTTTCCTGGGGCTTCTCTCGCACCCACAGCATTCATCCTCCGTCGGTTGAGAAAGTGCCCCACGCTAGTTGCCGCGGAGGTTGAAAGGGCCCTGGCCCGCTCCTCCCCATCATCGGCCCCATGTCCGGACACAATCCCGATCTCCGCGTGGAATAAGATCAACAAGAGAGCCCCACACCTCATCCTCATTTTACTTTTGCCACTTGTCTCTTATGGTTTCCACCCTCCTTCCAGGACTAAAGCCGACGGTATATTTTTGGATAAGCCGGGTAAGCCCGCTTATGACTCCTCCTCCTCCTTTCATGTTATGGTTCTCCTTTAAACCTGCTCCAAGATACTTGAGAGGATAATGAACAACCGCCTTTCCTTTTGTGGCTCGTATGACCGGCCTGCTCAACCCCCATCTGTGCGACTCCCTGGCAGGACTGTCAGTAGTAGACGCTTGCACTACCCTCTCACATGAGGTCAGGGCCCTACAGATGGACATGAGGAAGGTTTCCACGCTTTTCCTTGACATCAAAGAAAGCTTCGACAACATCAACCCCTCTACCCTCTGCGGCATGCTGAGTGCCAAGGGAGTCAACCCATACCTTGTATCCTGGACTCGCTCCTTTCCCAGTGGCAGGTCCTGCTGCCTCCTCTTCCAAGGATCTCCTAAGGCTTTTTCCCTGGTATTGGTGGGGACCCCTCAAGGCTCACTAGTCTCCCCCCTTTTATTTGTTATTTATGTTTCTCACCTGCATGTTGAGATCCGCTTGGGCCTCACACTGTCCTATGTAGACGACTTCGAGCTGACAGCCTCGTCAGCGTGGTATCGCGGCGACACTCAACCCCAACAAAGACACTACCCACGGATTAAAGCCAGGGGCTCCTGTCTGCCGGTCGGCCACTCAATTCCCAAAACAGAACTGATTCACAGGCGCACAAACAGGGAGAGGGACCCCCCCTCCCACGCTTCCATCCACCTGGACGGGTCAGTTGTTAGACCTAGAGATGAGCTAAGGTGGTTGGGATACTGGTTTACTCCAGACCTCTCCACAACCCCTCACTTCACCAACCGTCTAGCAAAGGCTCAGGCAGGTTTCGTGGCTATCAAGCGGCTGTCCCCTCCGGGCATGGGCCTCCCCACCTTCCTGTGTCACCCTCAGGCGTCATCTTTGCTCTTCCCCATCCTTGGGTACGGAGGGCACGTGTTCACCCCTACGGTCCACATGATGAGAAAACTCTCTACCTTTTGGCACAAGACCCAGAGATGGTGCACGAATTGCTTTACCAGCACCCCCACTGACATTTTGGCCATTGAGGCCTGCCTCCCGCCACTTGACCTGCTCTTTTCCTACAAGAAGCGCCTGGCAGGCCTGAGAATCCTCTGATCCCACCCGGAGATCAACCCAGCAATGGCTTGACTCCCCCCTTTGGTGCACACTGCCTCCCTCCACCGGCAGGCCCCTGACTATAGAATCCTCCTCAGGAAGAATGCGGGCAGTCGCCTCCCCCTACCATGGCTCCGGCCAAGATCCCTCTCGAAGAACAGAACACACCTGCACCTGGATGCGATCCCTGACTCCCTCCTCTTTCTACTAGGACCTGACCGGCTGGCCCCCCTCCCCGTCACCTCCCAGCATCTTCTCTGTGAAACCTACCCCGATATTACCCCAGGGTGCTCGTACCCTCAGCTCAAACGGCTCTGCCGCGATCTCCTTATGAAAGAATGGGAAATCAGGTCCCCAGACACGAACAGATACCGATACCGTCCCTCGCTCAGACCCCACCCGTTCATGGGCCTCAACAAATTTGCCGCTAGGAGACTCCACCAGACAAGGTCTGGGAAGAGCTACCTCCAAGCCCTCCCAGCATGGGACGATAATGGCCCCACGACCGGCCTGAGATGTAATGAGGCCCCTGAAACCCGCGAACACGCCGTACTCTGCTGCCCTGCGAGGGAGCGCGCCAGAACCCGCCACCGTCAGGGGGTTTCCGACTTGGGCCCCGACACCCTGGTCTGGTCCTCTGCCTCACTCTTGGCAGCCCTAGCACGCTTCATGAGGTCTACCCTGACAGCCTTCCCCCCGGGTATGTTCTCACGGCCCACGTCAGCAGTCAGCTCAGTTTCTTCCTGCTCTTCTGTTGTAGTTTCATTTGGTTATTTTATGTCGTCTCAGGAAGCTTAGTAGGTTTTAGTTTGTTGTTTTGCAGGTTGTCTGTTGTTTCCGCTGGTTTATAGGAGGGTTTCCTTCATTCACTGATTATGATTTTCGCGCCCCCATGTGGGCCAGAGACCGGTATAGACCCTTAATACCGATGATTGGTCATGGATTTTTCTTTTGTTTGTTTGTTTAGGATTTTGGGTTTTGTTTTCGCCATGGCTAGCGCTCCATGCGATTTCTTGTACCTTAACAACGAATATATGATATAAAAAAAAGAAAGAAAGAAAAGACTCCGCCCTCGCGTTTACCTCCCCACCTACAAGACGTCCACCTTCGTTTTGACCCTGCGTCCCCACGTCTGGCCTCTTGAGATATACGAACATCAAACACCGTCCAAGTGGGGATCAATCGACCCCCTCATTTCTTTGCCCTCGATATCAGATTCAAGGATCCCTGACAGACCAATAGCGCCTCCTGGAATGGCCAGACGTCAGTTGCGAAGGGAAAGTATGCAAAACACCTCTCCTACTAGTATATTAGTGACAAATGTTAATACCTCTCAGGCCCTTAAAAGTCCCGCTGTGCTGCCACAGTCACAAGAAATTCAGAGCCATATATGAAGAAGGACTCGGACATGTGCGGCCGCTGGTCGGCCCGCAGAAGAAGGAGCGTAAGCAATCATGAAATGCTCTTTATATGGAATCATGGGATATCGAACTCACAAACGTCCTTTAATGAACAGAGAACCGGAGCCTGAGCAGCGCGCACACTTTCAACCCGCCGTGAGAGATTTAGTGTATATAAAGCCAAACCAAACTTCCCTGCAATAAGATTCTGGCATGCTGACAATCTCACACAAACCAGCCCGGTATATGACGACATTGCGTATGCGAAATCGTGGTGTGGATTCCAACATTCGCGTCGCCCATCCTCTGTCTATGCAACATGGTGTGAGCAAATAAAGGCCTACATCCTAGCTCACCCCCTGGACCCTGGTCGCCTGAGAGAATCGCAAGTGGATTCAATTATATCCTTTGTGAGCGGCCTTTCGCCAGTCAAGGAGCGTATTGCGTTCATCAAACACCATCACCAGGGAGACGACATTTGGGAACTCATCCGGCATCCGAAGATCCTAGTGAACGATTTGGCCAAGAAACTGCAGACGTCCAATGAGCCCCAGAGGGCTGAGCGGCAGGGTCGTGGAGAGGTTGCGCAATCTCCCAGTAAGTGTTATCCATCTTTATTCCTGTAGCCCTGCACTAACAGGTGTTGCTAGAGGCTCATTCCGATTGGGATTCCGCGTATTCCCCCCGGGCGGTGAGAATCCATATCATTCATGGAACGGGAGGGCTGGCTGCCCATTATCCATTCCTCGGCCATCCCAGGTATGTAAGAGAATCGGATTGGGGAATCGCCTAGGGTGTCCTGATTGCACCGAGGATCACGGATCAGCTCCGTTTGGTAAGAGTGCAAGATGTCGAAGAGGAAATCAAATGCCCCCAGTATCTGATCGGTGCGACGAGTAAGGGCGCTACCAGACTACGTCAGGACTCTGAAACACCTCTCCCACTACGCCAGCTCATATTCCTAAATAGAGATGACGACATTGGTGCATGGTTCTTCGCAAACAATGGCCACGAGCCCCTGGACGTCATGGTTCTTGAGTAACGTGTGGAAGATGGAGAGGACCCGGATGAGACCCACGAGCCTCCGAATGGGAGGCAGTCCTTTTCAGACCGCAAGGTCTCGGACGACTCGGCAGGTGCAGAATAGGTCACGCGGGAGATGTAGGAGGAGGGGGATTGGAGTGTTGAGGATGAATGGCTCCAGGCCGAGCCGGAGGGAGCAACTCGGGCGCCTTCCGGTACTGGTGTTATCATTGTGGACGATAGCAACGTAGGTATCGAAACAGAACCGTCACACAGGTCAAGACAGGATAGCTAATTGCCGAAGGAGGACCAGTCACCTGGAGTCCCGGCCACCTCAAGACACTGGAGGCACATTCCATCGCAAATGGAGGAGCCGGCATGATCTAAGCCATTTGAGCGGGTGTCAGGGGTGGAAGCCTCTTGTATATCAGGGCCTTCTGAGTCTGAGATGCTGCAAAAACTCCGCCAATTTGCGCAGGTGAACCCCTGGGCAACCAAATTCATGGCAAATCCCAGGCTCGTAGCTGTCAGACCTCAAGGGCACGCTGGCGCTGAGGACACACCACCTGCCGGACCTATGAATGGCGACAGACAAACGGTCTCACCTCCCCCTGCTCCCGTCGCCAACCTGCATGTCTCGACTCCTCAGAGATCGATTCCTGATCCCTGTCCCTCTCAACTGCCGCCATCCAGCACCAATCTGGCCACGACTCAGCCACCAGCATCCGTGACTCCCCAGGCACGCGGATCTTCAACTCTGAGTCCTGAGCGTGGCCAAGCAAACCCCCCATCCACCCCCGAAAGACTCCGTTCTGGAAAACGTCGCCCGGGTGGCAAATAATTTGAGATTTCCTAGATTCGAGTTTAATTCTTTTTTCATTTTTACCCTAAATACCCAAATACCTTACTCTATATTAGATCTAGTTTTCTATTTGGAGTCCTGCAGTTTCTGATTGGGAATTGTAGCTAGTATGTGTTAGGACTCCAGTAATGATACCATTGCGCGCACTTGCTTCAGCTTCTGTCATTCTTACATCCACTTATCGTAACGTCAGATACATTTTTCCTGATTGGGCATGCCTCGCATTCTCTGGCTATAACTAGGCTAGCGTTCGCCAATCGAACTAGGGGATGCTCGCATGGTGGCACTCTGTAGGAAGAAGGATCCTAAGATTGCGACCGCACCGAAGACTCAAAGTAGAAGTAACGATAAATATAATTATAAAGATAATTCAAAGTAGAATCAAGCTGTGAAACTTAATATCCTCAAGCCTGAAACCTTTACGGAATAAGTTCTCTTGAGGATCGTTGGGTATCAGAATAGGGTGTCTCTCTCTTTAGTTAAGTAGAATAATGTAAAGCCAGAGGACACCTGTCAACCATTCTGACCTTTCGCGAGCACCCTGCTCAGCGGAGGGCTGTCCAACTCACCTGCCTAGAGCGATCTAACACGCGGAGGGAGTCAGACTGCTCGGATATTAACGATCTCCACAAATAGGAACCGCTCCCGGTGATCTCTCTCCAACTAGATCTGCATGAGCGAAAGCTCTTTCCTATTGGTAGTATATCAGTGGCCACCCGACATACCCACCTTACAGATAATATCCATTGCGAGTCACGGGCCAAGGAGTGGTTTCGTCTATGCAAGCTACGCAGTCCATCGGCAAATCTACTGCTCTATACTAACCTTCTAAACCGGACTGCATGCTCCCACACTAAGCCATCTCCTGCTGCCTGACTGCATGGGCGCTACCCACAGCCAACCATGCGGGACCCTTTTAAATTGTGACAAGACTCACACCTCTAGAGTCCACTAATAACCCATGGCAATGCTACAGTTCACAGGGTAGCCTTAGACGGACTTTGGGGTGGTTGTCCGGGAAGCCTTCCAGCTTCCCCGGTCAGCCCCACACCCTCTACTGTTAATCATACAACTATCCGGAGGTCAAAGTATGCCCGTAAGTGGTTCCCAGGTGGTATCCAGGTGGCGCCCCAGGAGGCTGTCACCCTCACATCCTTTATATATCCTGCGAACAGCTTCTTGTCGGTGGGACGGCCACAACTTATACGGTGTTGTGGGAACATTCCTATAGATCTCACTTTAGTAGGAAGCACACAACTACACAGCCGTACCATGCTGTCGCGGCTTACCAGTGCAGGGGCCGCAGGGGGGTGTTAGGAATATCCCCTGAAAGTTACAGGAGGTTCTGACTACTCCTGCTCTGTCAGTCGCCAGTTTCGGGGCGTATGAAGCGGTCTTATCATCATCCAAGAGCCCCACTATAGTGGGATAACTTCCTCCTAAGTCTACAAATGACTTTGTCAGTGAAGGTAGGGTAACTGGAGTACGTCCGAAGGTTACCCTGTTTAACCCGAGGTCACCAAGTCACTTTGTAGACACTTGTACGAACTCATGTCTACCGTTAGTATACTAAGTATACTGGTCTAGCCTCAATCTGGTTACCTCTTGGTATACCATATGGGCCTGAGTTTGGTCCACTGTTGCTACCTATCTATAGGGTCGTTACAGATGCATGACGTGAAAACTGAGCTCGTGTTGATTAACAGGATGATTCGTCTTGTGGAGATGAGGTTCGATATATCTAATCCGCAACGAGCGTGGCGGGTCTCTTGCCAGAATTAGTGTTGCTAATGGATACTTGTTGTGGCTAGTTCTGGCTGAGGCTCCAGCTACAGTAGCGAGGCCCCCTACATTAGCCACACCTTGTATTCAGTCAAACCTTTCCATACCAGAGTCCAGACGAACATCATACCGGAGCTCGTGCAGGGTTCGAACATAATGTTGAACAAGTAGAGAACCCCTTTACCCAGTTGAATAGATTCTTTCACTACCGAGTGATAGAATGTGATCCCCCTCCCCCCTCCACAAGACATAGCGTATAAGACCTGACACGTTCCATTGAACAACAATAAACCCCTAGTTTTCACCACATGCGGGATACATTACAATTTTCGACATCCTGATTCCTATCCTCTCCCAACAAACTTTCCTCAATCGTCCAGTATTACACCATTTCTAGAAAACCTCCCGGCAATTCAATCAGTCAGCCGGCTGCACCAGTAGGCAATATTTATGAGCGTACACGCAACACCCTACCTGTGGATAGGGAATCGGGATCAGGAACGCGGTGGACCCAATCGGGCAGCTCGCATAGTACAGGAACACTGGCGGCCGAATCAGGTAGCTCTCACGGTACACAGTGGTCAGGTCGGAGTTCTTCCCCACCACAAATCACAAGACGTCTTCTATCACAACCTACGAAGTGCCCTAGAAGGTGTCCATTACAGACAACGGCGTATACTAAACATTTGGCGAAGACTTATGCACCACTACAAATTGAGACAGTTTGGCTTAGGGATGATAGTAGCGATAAGTACCAGAACTCGCGCAGATCTGATCAAACTGAATAAAACAGAGAACCAGATGCAGAAGAAAATGATATTCGAGATGACGACACTGTACCAGGGACTCGTCGGTGATCACGAACTGCGGAAAGACAACAAGCAAAGAGCCGGGTTTCCACAATGGGAGTTTCCACTACCTCCGGATCACAGGGGTGCAGCACCAGTCAGGCGTACCCCAGCTGGTCCACAATGGATGATCCAAGGTAGAGCGTACACTGCACCGATGTTCACATCTTCAAGTGTAACACCGTATTCCTCGCCGCTGGCCACCCGCAGTGCCACTACCTCTGCAGTGACAAGCTCGAGTCCTCCCGCCGATCCGAGTACACCGCGACTTGAGCATATCTTGCCGCGTAGTAAATCCCGGCGAAATATAGCCATTGGAGCCGAGGCAGACGTAATAACGCGGGCCAAGACTCTCATTCTCTGGTACACCCTGTTTGTTAATCCTGTTCTAGCAACTGCTACTTTGATGTCTGAGGTCCACCGATCTTGGATTAAGGCTCGCGATGACATATCCAAGGCAGGAAATATTGAAGCATCGGATGCAAGCTTAAAATTAGTAAGTTGACGCTGATACATAACATTACGCACGCCGCCGTGGGTGCTTACTAAATGTGACAGATATGCGCGAGACACTCTGCAGTAAGATCCCAGTTTGTTTTCCATGTAATGGATCGAATTGGAAATTTGTACGATCTCCAGGAACACCCGACGGCGATTGCGGGTAGAGTGGACTACCCGGTTGAGAGGGATAGATTTATATGCTCCGCGAGGGGGTATGAGGTAAGTGTGGGCTAGGTAGTAAGCCTGCCCACAACTAAAGCGGATGAAAATGACCCCGCAAATAACGAATTGATTTCTCGCGCCCCAGATTCCAGAGGCAATTTGGGGCAAGTACTTCAAGGGCAAGAAAATGTTGGGGATTTCCGAACCTGAATAACTTGGTCGCATCAATGGCATCATGGTTTGCTTAACCGGTGCCATACTGTGCCATGCTCTGGGAGCATGGCAAACGGGGGTGCATCTTGAAACATGCAACTTCAAGCCGGAGGCCGTAGCAGCTGGGCCTCACCCCGAAACCGGTGTCCTCTCGTTCCAGCTCAGATGCTAACATGACGTTGAGCTCAGAAGATCTGTTTGGCCGCCAGCACCAGACGTGGGCCTCTTGCTCAGCTGGGTACAGACTTTGATTCTCAAGAACATTCGCAAGCCCATGAAAGCCAAGATGCAGCAGGAGCATAGGGTCCGTGAAGATTGCCATGAAGGGTTTACTAACGATTGGGCTGCAGTCGCTGCAGAGGTCCAGAGTGACATTTCGAGTTAGGCCACCACACGCGTGACTCCACGAAATCAGGGTCAAACTCCCAGCAACGATGGAATCGCGGCCCTGGCGGCCCCCCTAGGTAACCAATTCCATTTACAAGAAACTGTCATGTCTTTCGATTTCAGGCAGACTGCCCCACTCGGCCCCACATGCTCGACTCCACCGATTCAGAGCCAAACTCCCAGCAAGCAGGGAATCGGTGCCCTGGCTGCCCCCCCGGGTAACCAATTCGATTCACAAGAAAGGGTCTCATCTTTGGATTGCAGCCAGACAGCAACGCAACCCCTGAGCTTTCTCGATTCCGATTCACAGACCACGGACGGCTCACAGGAGGTGGCCATCACTCTAACTTGGGACAATACCGTGACTCCTACTACTTTGTGACAACTCGCGCTCAGCATTGAAGATCTCGAGTCGCAAGAGGAGGCTGCTGTGCATAGCAAGCCGTGGGATATAGAGCAGGGGCAAGGTGGGAGTAATGATGCGTGCAGTTACGAGATTGAGAAAGGATAGCATAGCTGTAATAAATATTTGGCTGCGGTGGTCGCTCTCACATGTGGGAAGGATACCTGGAGGATCTAGTATTAATATGAGCACATCAAGCGAAATCAAGGATTCAGAGTAGAATTAGTGACACGCGATCAGGATACGGTAAAACTCATGGTTATAGCGTTAGGAAAAGCCTCGAGGCGTAAGACCTGGATAGCATTAGACTTGGTTCACGATGCGTCAGAGATCACAAGGGGACGTCTGATAGAGTTACACTTGGATCAGGATACGGCATGTATAGGGGGGCAGATCAGGAAGAACAGACGAGACGTCGGGAAGGGAGAGATCAGGATTTTGGGAGCCGGACGAGGGAGGTAGGAGCAGAAACAATCAGGACGAGAGGTGGCAAGATCCACCAAGCCCGGATGTTCGGTGAGAAGGAACCGGCATCTGGGCGCGAGAGTCTTTGATCAGAACTCGTCAGGGCGGGAGAGTCGTGGATCACAGGTAGTCAGGGCGGGAGAGTCGTGGATTAGACGTCGTCAGGGCGGGAGAGTCGTAGATCAGGCGACATCAGGGGGGAGAGTTCTGGATGAGGGGGCGTCAGGACGGGGTACCGGAGCACCAGACGGAGTCCAGACGCAAAGTACATAGGGGCCCGAGTCCGGATAGCTTCAGGACAGGTTGTCAAAAGTAACGCAAAGTGAGTACGCAACGTCGATCGGACATTGCCTCCTGATTTGCGATTCGCCTTCCGGCGTCAGGTGCATCAGACCCGCGGAACGCACAGAACACCATGTATTATTTTTGCTGATGAACTGAGGATCAATTGATGGTGATCCTCCACTTTGGCTGCTCTCTTCCACCTGTCAAATCGCAGATCGAATTTGTATAACAAACCCACCACCCTGACAACCTCAGGGAGGTCAGTCGTCAACTGAGGATTTTGGTCAATGACACAGCTAAGAAACTCTGGACGGCAATGGTTCATGACTATGTAGAGCAGGCTGGTGATCAGGTTGCAGGACCTCCAAGCAAGCGATCAATCTAGGCTAAGTACTGCTGCCCTTTGTAGTAATGGATATCGTCACTGGCATCGCCGAATTCAACTCCCACATTTTCCCCAGAGGCAATGAGGATCCACATTGTACCATAAATGGGTGTCCCTCCAGGTGAGCATGTGTTCCTTCGCCATCCCTGGTGCCAGAATGACTCCGATCGGGAAATCGCCTGCGGAGTCCTCGAGTTGCCAAGCCTAAAAGACCCGCTCGGCGTGATCAAGGCGCCACGCCCTCACGAGACCACGGGGTGACTTCGATATCTTATCGGCGCAACTACTCAGATTATCCACCAGCTAAGTCTGGATTCTAGAGCCCCAATCCCCCTCCATGACCACATCTTTCTCAACCAAGATGATGACCTTAGGAAGTGGGTCCTTGCGAACGATGGCAAACATCTTCTGGATCTCGTGGTTCTGGAGTTAGGCCTCGAGGAAGCAGGGGATGACAGATCAACACTAGAGCCTGTCGGGGGCAGTCACCCGTTTTTGACAGCAACGTCTCGGATCATGCAAGGCAGGCAGAAGCTATAGTCGGGGGCATTCAATGGGACGACGATGACAATGAGAACAAGGAGAACAACAACATTGTGGTAAGCAGTAGGTGTATGAGACAGCAATCAGGTGAGGGCTGGGATCAAATAGAAGATATAGATGATGACGAGGATGACGAGGGGGAGGACAGTGAGGAGGACACCAGTGAGGAAGATATGGCGGAGAGAGAACGGAAATCTCACAAAGCCCAGGAGGGGCAGCCAATTGTTATTGACGTTAGTGTATTGTGTTTCAGCTATCTAGAAGAATAACAGACTTGCTAACTGAACCGGCTGAATAGGACAACAATCCGGGCACCCCTAGCCCCTCTAGGCAATCTAGTGCCACGAGGCTTCTCTCATTGGACCTGGTGGAGAAGGTATCGGGCTCTAATCCCATCATGCCAGTGTACTGCTCAAAGCGGTTAGAGCGGCCAGAATCTGAAAAGCAGAGAACTGTTCTACTGCCTATCCAGAAGGCCCCATGGATGCCTAGTTGGCTAAGAAATCCCAACGGGAGAGGAAGTGACCGGGGTGCATATGGTGGCGCTCAGGATAATCCTCCTGCTGGACTCGCTGCGACGCTTGATCAGCCTCAGGTCAGCGCTCCCACCCCATCACCCTCACAGTTGTGCCATATCCCACAATCCCCAATGCTGAGACAATTAAGCTTCGTTGTTTAGATGTTGAATTTTCACCCTGGGATTTTCTTAGCTAGCATTGCATATTAATCATACCATTGAGCGCCCTTGCTTTAGTACCTTGTATGACAAGCTATTTCAATCTCTTGTGCCTGATCGGCTTTTTTCCCGTGCTTCTTGGACTCCCAGCCTTGCCCTAGCTGAAGTTTAATCTTTACTAGATTGAGCCCACATCACTTTATCAAACCAGAACTGTCCAGGCGCTGGGGGCGGTTATCAAGCGACCACAGTGCATTCCCGATTCATGGGTGTTGATTGGTCAGCTGGCGATGAGGTTCCATATTTATCGTCTGGCTTATGTGTGGCCAATGTCTCGGTAGAATTATTGTCTCCAACTGATACTTTTGGTGGCTAGTGCCCCTCCATATGAACGCCCCCATTTTGTCAAAACCTTTAAGTCTCGCGTCTTAAAGTCTGGGAGTACCGAGAGTAGCAGGATTACGGACAGAATGTTGAATATTCAGAAAAGAACTTTTAACAGGACCATATCTGCGTTCAATACCGTGTGATAATGTATGATGCACCCCCCCGTAAGTCCTCGCATATAAGACCTAACGTGTCGCATCGAAGACAAGAAAGCCACGCAAACTCCTCCTCTTCACAAGAGTCGATATGGGTTGAACTATTTTCTTCGCTCCCAAAGATGAGAGTTATATTTTGGCTAATATCTAATTATCCGGTATTTCGCGATGCATTGGCAACGACAGACAAATTCACGCAGTCAGCCAACCAATAGAGCAGGCAATCGGATCGAGTGTACACGCAACAACATACCAGATCCCTGAGGATCCAGTCAGCCAACACCTCCAGTTGGTAATCTGAATTGGCATAGACACGATGTTGTACCAGATACTATGGGATCCAGGCAGCCAACACCTTGAGTTGGTAATATGAATGGGCGTAAACGCAACGTTGTACTGGATTCAATAGCATCCAGTGAGCCAACACCACGAGTTGGCAACTTGGATATCAATAGGTGTAGGCACGACCTTGTACCCGACAGTATTGGATCCAGATCGGGAATGCTGGGAGACGAATCGGGCAGCTACAAGACTCACTTACCCCACAAGCCGGGTGTAACGACCCTACAGATAGGTAGCTACAGTGGACTAGACTCAAGTCCGTATGGCATACCAAGTCGTAACCATATTGAGGATAGGCCAGTTTACTTAGTATACTACGGGTAGACATGAGTTGGTACAAGTGTCTACAAAGTGACTTGGTGACATAGGGTTGGAGAGGGTAACCTGGGTAGGCCAAAGTTACCCTACTAGGCAGGGTAACCTTTGGAGGGTATGTTCGCATAAAGCAAAGGACCCATAGTAAAGGTTGCACGGGTCTCCAGGGCAACATTATAGGTGGCTGCGTGGACTCCCGAAGGGAATACCGGCATGGTAGGGTGAAGTTACGCTACCGTGGAAACATGATTACCCTACCTTGGGACCCCAGTTACCCTACGGAGGTACCCAAGTTACCCTACGTTCCCCGACAAAGTCATCTGCGGACTTATGGGAAAGTTATCCCTCTATAGTGGGGCTCTTAGAGGATTATCGGGCGGCTTCGTATGGTACGAAACGGACTACTGACGGAGCGGGAGTGGTCCGAACCTTGTGTAACCTTCAGGGGATATTCCTAACACCCCCCTGCGGCCCCAGCGGTGGTAGGGCGCGACAGCACTGTACGGCTGTGTAGTTGTGTGCTTCCTAGTCAAGTGAGATCCATAGGAACAGTCCCACAACACCGTAGGAGTTGTGGCCGTCCAACAGACCAGAAGCTGTTCGCAGGATATATAAGGGGTGTGAGGGTGACGGCCTCCTGGGGCGCCACCTGGATAACACCTGGGAACCACCTACGGGCATACTTTGACCTCCGGGTAGTTGTATGGTTAACAGTAGAAGGCTTGGGGCTGACCGGAGTAGCTGCAAGGCTTCCAGGACAACCACCCCAAAGCCAGTCCCAGGTAACCCCGTGAACTGTAGCATTACCATGGGTTATTAGTGGACTCTAGAGGTGTGAGTCTTGTCACAATTTAAGAGGGTCCCGCATAGTTGGCTGTGGGTAGCCCCCATGCAGTCAGGCAGCAGGAGATTTCTTATCGTGGGAGCAGGCAGTCAGGTTTAGAAGCTTAGTATAGCTAAGTAGATTTGCCGATGGACTGCGTAGCTTGTATAGACGAAACCACCGCTGGGCCAGTGAGTCCCAATAGATATTATCTCTACGGTGGGCAAGTCAGTCGGCCACTGACATGCTACCGATAGGAAAGGGCTTTCGCTTATGCAGATGTAGTTGCAGAGACATCACCGGAAGCACTTTCTATTTGTTGAGATTGTTAATATCCGAGCAGTCCGACTGCCTCCGAGTATTAGCCCACTGTAGGCGGGTAAGTTGGACAGCCCTGAGCTGAGCAGGGTGCTCGCGAAAGGTCAGAATCGTTGAGGGGTGTCCTCTGGCTTTACATTATTCTACTTAACTAAAGCGAGAGACACCCTATTGTGATAACCAATGATCGTTGAGAGACCTTATTGAGTCCAGCTTTCAGACTTAACGTTATCAAGTTTTTACCGCTTGATTCTACTTTGAATTATCTTTATCTTTATTTTGATCTTTACTTCTACTTTGAGTCTTCGGTGCGGTCGCAATCTTAGGATCTGTCTTCCTACAGAAGGCCCCCGTTACACCAGCGCATCAGAGCCACTCACCTAGTGCCGGTGGGACCGAGGGTCTAGCAACACCGGACAAGGGTCCACGAACAACGAAAATACAAACAAGAGAGCATATTGAACCCGAGATGGAGCCTGACGTGCAAGGGGATTTGGAAACTATTCATTTAAGCGACTATAGGGGTGCGGAATACCAAAACCCATGCAATGCAGAAGAAACTGAAACGGAGATTCAGATCGATATGGACGCCTCCAACATTTGCGAGGGAACAACATCTGGACCGCGTCACGTGTCATACGTCTCTCTCAGACAGGGAAAGGGGTAGCCAACCCTGGTGCGAATCTCACCGACCTTCGAATCACTGCTGGTACCTCCCGTTAGATGGACATCAGCAAATCGTGGACACATAATCCGTGGTTGAGCCTACAGTCTACTGACCATTGTGTTATCAAGCGTAGGATATTCGTCTCCGCTAGCTACCCATAGTGGTATTACATCTGGTCTCACATCCACGTGTCCAGTAGCTGAACTGGGTATCCTACAACAGGGGCGGCCCAGGCCTGCAACAGATTCACGGCAAAATACTGTTACAGCGGCTGAGGGGACCATATTACAGTTGGCGATGGTGCTGATGCTCCAGTACAGACCTTTTGATAACCCACTGCCGAATCCGCATGCTTTGACATCTCAGATATACACAGTATGGGGAAAGGCACTGGAGACCATATCGCATGCTAGGAAAATTGAGCCATCGGAGGAGAGTGTGAAGCAGGTAAGATGACTCAGCTGAACGTGATATGGAGTAGAGACCCTCACTGACTATTACAGCTCTGTGAAAAACATACTGCAGTGAGAGCGCAATTCTTGTATCATGTGAAGCATAATGTCAGCCAGCTATACGATCTACCCCCAGATAATCCTACCGCCATGGCGCCCAGGGTTGATTATCTGCTAGAACAAGATAGGTTCATGTACCCATCCCATGGAAATGAGGTTGCTTCCAGCCATTGGACTTGGGCGGACATGCCTAATCACAGAACGAATATAACACTTAACCTTGAGGTTCCTTGGCCCCCAGATTGTAGACCCTATCTACGGCAAGTATTTTGACTGAATCAAAATGCAATGCATGCGGGACGCTACGTTTCTGACACCATAAGCCGGGTGATGGTCTGTCTGACAGGTGCAATACTGTGCCATTCACTATGGGCATTGCAAACTGGGGTATAAAAGAAACTTCCCAAGTTCAATCATGAAGTAGTTGGAGGTGGGAGAGTCCAAAAAATTGCCTATTTTTTGATTACCAGGACTACTAATTGTAAAGAATGCAAGATCCTTTTCTCAGGCAGAAGAACACGTGGCCTGGGTCCGGCTGGGCGATGCAGGATATGTTTATATTACACCTTGGTCAGAAGATTGCACAGAGGCTCGTGAAACCAGATAGCATCCGGCAGGAGCCAAGAGAAGGCTTCTCGGACACTAAGACGCTGGTTATGCAGAACTGAAGTGTCAGCTAAGGTACCAGACTCCGCAAGATCTTTCTCTACTGAGACAGATGCCGATTGACACTCACGTCGGCGGCCTGGGGGTGCTCGAAGATAGTCAAAATGTTTCGCAAGAGACACAAACATCACTGGATCACAGTCAAACGTCTACTGACTCAGACCGAACCTTTCTGGATTCGGATCCTGGGTCGAATCATTGGAGTCTTGATAACGCAGAGCGGTCTGTTGCCTGCCTAATATACAATCGCTGATTGCTCAGGCTGGAGGATTCTCACAGCGCACAAGCCAGGCTGGTAGGATGGTGTGAATGCCATGCAGGGTGCTTAAGGGGAGGTGGAACGTGTAGGTAGATTTAATTTCTTTTCTCATGATGGGACGTGCAGAACCGTGGGTAATAAAGGTCATATGCAATAGTCACATAATATCATAGTAGATTCAGTGGTATAGGCCATTGGGATGAGGGCAATAAATCATGAGCAATATTACAATAACTTTAGGGAAACAAATTGGAATCTAGAACATGTGAGAGTATGAGAAAGAGTTCCAGAATAGTGGCTATGTGATCAGCGCGTCCTGATGGAGGGCGGAAGTATCCTGAGTCTGGAAGGCGTGACAAGAAGTAACTAGCTTCTGGAAGGATCAGGTAAATAGTCCAGGGGTTAGGATGAAGAGAGGGAGGGTATCGGCATTGGGACGGGGAAGGCGCATACAACAGATGGCAGGATGGTGCCAGGACACAATTGCCTGGCATCGGATGGCATCAGGACAGGATGCGCGAGGGTCAGAAGCCGTCAGGACATGATAGGCTAGCGTCGGAAGGCCTCAGGACGCAAAGGACATAGGGTGCATTTCAGAAGGTGGTCAGGACGCAACGGGACATTGAGCGAATCTTGCGGGTGCGGCGTCTGATGGACAGCGAATCCAGAATTCGGGTTTCCGTCCTGTCCGTTCTGGGCGTCCATCAGCAAAAGAAATACCTTGTGTTCTGTCTCTCCCTACTCACCCTGTGCGCCGGACATTCCAACCTCTTATAACGTAAACTATGGTTGTAGATGCCTGCACCACAGCTCATGCCCTTCCGGACTGAAAGGACTGGGCCCAATGCGTCCGGACGGGCAAGTCAGTGTCCGGACGCATTGGATGCGGCCCTTTTGCGTCCTGATTCATTGGCCCCCCCCTGGCGCAGCCACCACCCTGATACTCTACCCCCAGCGCCCAGCACCCGGCCCCTTCATCCCTTTGCTCCCAATGCACCCATTCCCATGCTGCCCTTTTGCAGACGTCTTGTGGCCGCAACATCTCTCCTTCAGGCCTCCCTCCCCTGTACGCCCACCCACTAGCTTTCTTTCCTTGATACCCTCTTTCATTTAACCCCTTCACTATCCTCTCCCTCAATCTATTTCTCATCCGGAACTCCACTAACATCACCTCCGCTTACCCCACACTCCAGGATTCCCTCAGTGCTCTCCATATCGGGTGGATATTTTCCCGTCATTACTTCCTCCGCCCTCATCCCTCCCAATACGTTTAGCCCTTCCTCCTCCACCCCCTGATTCCAGCCCGTCTTCCCCCACATCCGGCTGACATCCTCCTTCTCTTACCCTTTTGTGCTGTTCTCTCCTCACCTCTCCACATCCTCTCTCGTCTACTCCATGCCTCTCGCTGCATCCCCAGCCTCTTACAGTCCGCTCACAGGCTCCCACCGTTTTCCCCGGTTTCTCACACCCCCCCAGACTCATTTCTGTGCCTGTCAACCTACAGCTGCCCTCTAGACGACTTACCTAAGCTTGCGCAGTTTATCACCATCTGCGCGACACATTCCCATCCCTTCTGAACCTACAATTGCCCGCTAGATACGTTACCCATACTTGCGCAGCTTATAACCATCCGCGCAATTCATTCTCCTGCCTTTGCTGCCGACCGACTCGCTCACTAATATTGTTTGACCATTTCTGACCCTTTGAGCAAGGGTAATTAAATTTTATTTTATTACATCTATATACACGATCAGCGAGTGGTGATAAAACGATTCTCTCTGTCCTCGCGATCAGTTTCTTCAACATGCGTTTCCGCCTCCCCACGGGTTTGGACGTGTCCTGCACGAACCAGTGCTCACTGATTGGGCCCATGTTCTCACCGCGGCTCCTGCACACTATGTCTTCCTTCTGTATCCACGAGGCTCCCAGCCGACTCCAATTCATCCGGCTCTGTATCACTACAGAACTCCCACTGCAATGCGTCCTCATCATGGTCTTATCCCACCCTCCTCGCGACCCACTTTCCCCACGCCTCGGCCATTCTGACCTGCAAGGTCTTCCTTATCCGCAGGATTATTCGACGTTGCCAAACTCTGCATGTTTTGCCTAAAGATCCTCTCTGACGTTCTGGCAGGGCTATCTATCCATTAGGTGACCTTTCACCTAAGGTGAGTACTTGCTGTTTTTACAAGTGTGGGGATAGCCGCGCCGCTGTGGGATCCAGACACTTTTGAAACCTGCCAGTACACATTATTTTTCTTACCCCCGGTAGCAGGCCTTGTGAAAGCCCCATTATCGATGCAGATGCCAGTCCGCTAACATCGCAGTGAATGACATAATATGGTGGCTCTCGGACAGATAAACCAGCCATTCATGTTATCCAGGAAACCCTAATCCATCATGCATTTCCTTTTCGGGCTAGAGTAATATTGAGCCAATATCAGAGCAGGAATCTGGGGTTCTAGGAATCCAAGAGAAATTGTCTCTCCGCTGGATTAGATCGATTTACTCTTACTCCGATTAGAAAGAATTCTGATAAATGTCAAAAAGATACTTCATTGCTGCCCAGCAGGCAAATGAACCTATCCACTGCGAGTACGTATTCCACTCTTCGTGCCCAGGCTGTAGGATCCTCAATATTGAGCTTATGGAGTTCAGTTATTGCCTTCTTTGCTGTATGCAGATACAGAGATCTCCATCCGCTCTGTTTTGGCCGGATCTGGAAATCAGTCACCAGTGGCCACTCCATTGAGTCTGGGATAGGATGTTGGTTATCGCTTAAGGGTAACTTACCTGGTCATTTGATGGTGAGGTAGTATCAGCAAAGTTGGGAAAGCCAAATTTGGTCTGAATATCGCGCCAACCGGTGCGGACCTCTTCGGTCAGGGTAATTGGGTCCGGAAAGGGATTGACGAAGATCGTGCAGTCCTATATCAAGACACGGCATCTAGACAGAAGGGTACGCTCAAGCCCAGTTGCCATAACTAGCCTTCTGCTGGTTCGGTGTCCTCTGCTATCCAATTCCCGCACCTTTGGATTTTTGTGACTTGGGCATATCACGGGCATCGCAAGTGGATTCAAGTCTGTGCGCGTCCGGCCCGGAATGACAGCTATAAAACAGTTTTGGCCACCTCATACTTGAGCAGAAGGTCTCCGTCCGAGGTAACTAATCCTCCAGCTGGAATTCTGCCTTCTCCCAGGGGTCATTGTTAGTATCAAGCGCTGTGAGCAAATGAACTCACGTCTACTTGGTCTGTGCACTTCCCAGGCCGATGCATGGTCCATATCGTCCCCATCCTAGCCTAACTCGTTCTCCTCACTCTCCTTACTCTCCTTCCTCTCCTTACTCTGGCCATTATTCCCTCATATTCCCCATCATTAGGGTCCCAACTTTCATCCGCTGACTCTAAAACCTGCTGCCGATTGTAAAGGACAGGCTCTGGTACCTGGAGTCATGAAGAAGCTGGCTCCCACAGGGCATCCCTCCTCCTACCCACAGCGGACCCTACCATAACAGACACAAGACTGGGTGATATTATTATAGTTAATCCATCCCTAGACCCAGATCCCTGGAAAGGTCCGCGAAGGACCTCCCTTTGCCTTTGCCTGTCTTGCCTCAATGAATGTGCTCAGTCAGCCATAAGCCACCGCTGTTGTTGTGACATAGTATGCACGTGAATAGTGATAGAAGAGAATTGCAGTGTAAGAACTTGAGGTGCAGGTGGTATCAGGAAGCGTCTATTGGTAGGTAGCTAGGGGCCCGATGTGGGCTGTGAACTTGGAAGATCGAAATGCTCAGCTCAGCTTCCATCAGAACTAAGGACATTCACAGTTTATCACTCACTTTCATGTCCGCTCGCGTCAGCACACACCGCGCATCCAAATTGCAGCTGGATACCTCATAGAGGAATTTGCATCCGAACACTTGGCTGCGCTGCGATTTCACCGCGGCAATACGAGTGTTAAGTACTTGGCGTTGCTGGACAGGATGAAAAAGGTTTTAGCAGAATGTACGGACTAATCTAGTTAGAGTAGGTCTGCCAAGCAGAGAGAAAAAGGTGCGGGCAAGGCAAGGGCTCTGGCCCGGACGCTAACCTCAGAAGGTCAAATCTGCCACTAAGTCTCAACGGAGAGGATACAAGATGAAAAGCTTGGATAGGAATAGTAATGAAACGGGCAACCACGAATGAAAAACAGGTAGACAAGATCAAGAATAATCCGCACAAGTCGAAAGCGCAAACTGTAAAAGCCAGCAGAGAAAACCTATACCCAATGAAAAAGAGCTAGAAAAGAGCAAGAATGATCTACGATGATTCTGAGAGAGGGTACTACGAGCCAACCTGGTAAACGCAGAACAGCTAGTTGCAGACAAGAATGGGCTGTAAAACTCTAGGAGGGACCCGTAAAGCAACAAAGTATCCGTAGAGTACATTCGGTTTGGGCAACTCGGAACAGCAACAGCCAGGCCAATCCAAGCAAGAAATGTGCGGGAAAAAATACAAGGATAACTCACAAAACTCCAAAAGTTAAACTCAAAATAAAAAACACTGAAAGGAAACACCCTGAGGATCTGCACACAGTCACAGTTCTAAATTAAGTAAACTAATCAAGGCAAGCAGCCCAGTCCTAGCAGGCCAATCAAAAGCAGGAATAGTCAGGAAACAGCGAGAATATCATAAACTCTGGAAACAACAGTGAAAACACCAAAAGGAAAAGTTGAAAGGTCCATCATGGCCAAGGACTTGTAAATTGGTTGAACTGGACCTGCATCTTCAGCTAGCTAGACATTCGCCCAGAACTGCGGCAGACCTTGCCAACAGAATGGATGAAAAACCTGGTCGGTGTAACCGGAACTTACCAGGTGTAGAGTATGCATGCGAGTTGGTTGGGGAGTCAGCTGGAGGGCTTAATTCTCGTCCAGATATTCCCTACAGGTGGCGGAATATTGGCACACACATCGCCCGTAAGCTGATGGAGGAGGAATTGCTTCTGCTTGGCGTATCAACTTGTGTCGCCAATGGGTTGACAGGCTGCTCGGCCGATAAGGCCAGCATCAAAAGTGGTATGGCTGACCTTCTCGCCTATGGCTGCTCAGAAGCTGCGGACGCATGATGGTGACCCGGATTGGAAGTAAACGGAGACGGAGTGTTTGTCGGACCAGGCCTGTCAGCCAGTGGCAGACTCTTCTTATACTCCCCATCGCATGTGTCCGGCTCAACCTCCGTGCGGGCATTGATTGCCGCCACCTGGTGGACAACCTTCCTCTGGGCTTGCGTACTTCGATCCGAACTGTATGGCTCATCCCCCTCTTGCATGACCGTGAGGTTGCGTTTACCCCTCTTATTGGCTGTGCTCTGGGATGCTTGCTTTAGGTCAGTCTCCTGTTCCCCTTGTCTACTACACCTTAAAACACAAGTGCCCAAGTTAGCGCGAGGGACAGAAGCTTGCGTAACACATGTGTCTGGCTCTGATTCGCGAAAGTCCGCGCAATGCATACAGTATATTCGCCCAGTCTTTTTTGTACTATTACCGCTCCTCGTGGTCCTTCATGAGGTCGCTAGCTCTCCGGAGGCCGCGGATCACTCTGCCTGGTGGCCATCTGAGCGCTGTCAATCATCGCTGTCACCGGACCCGTTATCGGAGGGGTCTGGAGGGGGGCCCAGGTTATCACGTAGAGCAAACGTGATCTCACCCGGTGGAGGACTGCTATCCTCTGTATTATTCCTTCGATAGCAACAGAAGAGCAGATCCATTAGTTCACTTGGCGGATTCAAAGACCACCAAAGGTGGCCAAGTTGGCTATTTGTGATTCGGATCATTTCAGCAAGCGGCAGCAGCTCCTCTGGATCGTCCTGCAGCAAACATGTACTGTGTGTCGTCGCACCAATACGCATCCGAAATCCGACTCCCGTGCCATGGTTTTGTCTATCCCTGCTTGAAGGTTCAGAAAGATGTCCTCAATTAGCTCCATCCAGTAACCATGTCCACTATTTTGCCACTTGATCTTGCCCATCGCGACACAAAGTGGGTGCTTGGGTGGACTACGAATGGCTCATGTATCCAGAGACGGACAGACAACGGACCAGTGAGACCTGCAGGAGCTGTATTAGCATATATGGTACATCTTTATTGCGGATGCTTGGGGATAACTTATGATTATTTCTGGCAGGGGTGGGGTCCAAACCCCAACAGCGGCAACAGGTCCTCTCAACATTTCTCTGAAGATACCTTGATGTTTTTGGGCTATGACGGTTAGCAAAAGATCGAGGCATGCGGTAAAACGTTCGCCACGGGGGTTTTTAGCCTGCCAGAGTCGCCACCTCCAGCCAACAGGCTGGACGGTAACAGCATGTGCCTGGATGGCTGTCCATTGTGCGGCAGTACTCTGCGTTGACCCTGGGATCCGGTCTTGCTCCATCTTACGTTACAGAGCATTTCGCCAGGCTTTATACCCTGGACTATAGGTTCGTATGTGATGGACAGCGCAAACGTGCTTACACCAGGTAACATCGCTGTTGTTTTTAAATGACGCCAATTTGTCTAAAGTGAGACCAACCTTTGAGGCTGCCATTGTAATAGTGATCGGGGTGAGTGGTGGTTGATGGATCAGAAAGAGGCTGTTTTTTTGGGAGGTTTAAATGATACCTCAGCAGATGGAGGATGGCCACTAGTGGATGCTGGTACCTTTGAGGATAGATCGGTCCGCTTCTATCCGCTTCTGTCCGCTGCCATCCTACGTCGCTTTTTTCTTAGTCTGCACCCTACTGTCTCTTTCATAATACCCTTACTGTTCACAAGATGCCCGGCGCAGCAGCCATCCAGACCTCCTACTTTGGTTGGCTTCCCTCCCCCCAGGAGAGCATAGTTTCGCATTAATCATCCGCAGAACTCAGGCGGCCAAGCTGAAGCCGGACACTTTCTACGGGAATCTCCCCCTTAAGTCGCCACATTCAACTTGGCCACCTATTCAATTCAATTTATTGAAAACATTCCTTTAAACGCCCACGGATCATGAAGTACACCTGCGGCCGGGTGGAAGCCGGACCCTCAATATGGGCACTGCCACCATAAGTGTACGGCTTCAACTTGGCCGTATATTGATACAGAACAATCTATCCTATTTGAAACATTTACTTCAAGGCCTGCGAATCATAGATTGCTCCCGCGGCCATGTTGAAGCCAGACACTCAAGATGGGAACTGCCACCTTAAGTGTCCATATCAGCAAAAGCGGACCCTGCCTCTGATCCGTCGGCGTTGCATCCTGATGCAAACGACGCATCTCCTGCGTCCCATGCGTCCTGTGCGTCCTGACTTGCGTTGCAACGCCCTGCCACATCCCACGCTTCCAGATGCTACCTGGCAACGTTCCGTGCGTCCTGACGCAACCTGGCGCCCTCCCTACGTCTGGACTACCCCAGACTCTTTCTCTCACATCTTCTTTCTCCTGATGCGGCGATAGCTCCTCATTACCTCTTCTCCGCGTCCTGACGCACCCCTCATCCCCGCTCGTGTAATCACAACTAATTTGCTGCTTACTCCGACGTCGCCTGGTGTCTGGGGCGGCAGCACCTTTGTTGGTCCCTCCCGGGTCTCATGTCTCACGCCTCACTGGTCTGGCGAACTAATGATCTAGGTTTCAAGAAAGTGGCTTATATATCTTCTACTATATACAGTATCAATATGTAGGATTCTTACGAATAGGCGAATCCTGATTCTTAGACATCGCCGAATCCTGATTCTCTCATCGGGATTCCTTATTAAACCTCATTAAATGTTGTCAAATCAATCCGGCTATTTACAAGCCATCGCCGGTACTCCTCCGGGATCAGGTGTGCCAGACCGAGAATTGTTCCTATATCAACTATTGTAAACCCTCTCGTGTCTTCACTCAACTGCACTGTAACCAAGCCATGCAGATCCGATAGAGGCCCTGTGTTCACTGGGGTCAGCAACTCAACGCCGGCGACTCGACGCACAGTATCCTCGGATCTGGTGCCCCTAATCTTCAAGAGGGCTACTAGCTTTGCCGGGAGACGACCCCTCAGCGCACCATACATTTCTTTTGTGCCCGCTTGTACCCAAACCCAATCTTTACGACTGCCCTGGTTTCTAAAGTGTAGGGTGCCTGTGGATCGTGCACGGTGGATCTCGTAAACATCGGCTTCTTGGAAAGTAAGAACTGGGAGTTCGAGTTGTGTCAGGAGTTCAATGGGAAGTGATCGAAGCGTCGCATGGTCTTCCGGGAGACCGTGGTCTATCGGCAGGTTATGCCTGCTATATCGTATCAATTCACCATATATAATCTCGAGTGAGACTCCCGAGATCTGGCTAAAATCAACAATATTGGACACATCGCCCTGGCGTCCCTTCAAGATCCTCCTACAAATGACTAGCGGCGATACCGTACTGGTTGTGCTATCTAAATCCTTCAGGACGTCGGGGGAGATATCCGCGCTGCAATTTTTCAGTGATTGCAAGTTCAATAGTCTCATCCGAATTGCATATTGACGACTGTAGCTGTGCACGATCTGGCGCGCCGCATCATTTTTATTTGACTGGCGCCATCCTTCCTTGATTTGCGTCTTGTGAGCTAGCTCTCCGATCTTCTTGGAATACATCGGAATATTGCCAAACTGGCGTATATCGTTATGAAAGTGGCTTCGTAGATGCATCTTAATGAAGTTGAAATGTGATTCACCATGAATCATGTCCATACGCAGTTCATCCTCTTCATCTCCATCGTCGTCGCGCATCCGCCGCCGTTGGGATGGGGCCCCTCGCTCCCTTATCAGGGCTCTCTGATGTCGGATCTCCTTTCGTTGCTTGTCAACTTTGGCCTGTGTGCATTTGGGCACTCAAAACTCCAAGAAGATATCTTTCATCTTATGAAACCGGTCCAGATAATCTTCCTTGTAGGCTATGGTGTCTGGGGTGTGGCTTCAGTATTGTGCCAACATATTGAAGGCGACGAGCGCCCTGACGCATCTGAGAGCACGTTTGAAAGGAATTGCTTGCGCACCTCCTGGCTGGCCAAGAGCCACAGCGAGAACTCTCACAATACCAGGCCCCAGATTACTCATCTCTTTCCCGTGCCACTGCGTAACGTCGCGGTAGGACCTTTTGGGGACTAAGAATCCTGGGTATGGCGGTAATGCCTTCCAAACCTGATCAAATGCCTGCAGTCGCCCGAGTTTCTGCAGAAAGGCTCCGATCCAGTCCATCATATGCTTAAATAGCCCGAGATAAATGGTATGGAGTATCGCTGGTTTGTACAGATCAGGCCGGTCAAGTCCGTGGAATATATTTTGGCCGATACCAAGATTCATTACGTGGGCGTCGTCGGTCTCCGAGCCGGACGTTTGATTTTCAGGTTTGTAGCATTGGTACCTTGCATAATCTCGGGCTCGATAGCTTCTGGCATTGGTTCCTAATTCGTTGGTCGTCACCTCGCATTTAGGACAGGCGTTTGTTTTCAACCCGTGAAGTACCACGTTTTCCATATGGTCCGCGATCCACGCAGAGAGAATTGGGAAGCAAAGTCGAACCTTGCCGTCGGCACAGTCAATGTGGATGCAGACATGCGCCACATCCTAAAGGGGTGCAAAGATGAGTTCGAATACATCATGTAGGGTGTCAGCCTTGATTTTTCTCTGGTGTCGGTCAGCTTTAGAGGACTTGGAGAGTTTGAGTGGAACCGGTCATAAGGCAAAAAGAAGAACAGCAATTGGTTCTGGGCTGTTGCGCCGAGCCCACGGAAGATTTCCGATCGTACTATAGACAGGCCACGCTTTCTTGTCTCCCGAAAAGTTGGTGAGGTTAGTCTGATCTGACATCCCAATTATTGGAACAACGGTAGCGCCTGGCGGAAGCGTCTCCTATGATCAGTCCGCTAAGGTCTTCCAAACAAGGGTGGGACTCAGATGCTCTACCTGCAGGTCCCACCACCAATCCGCCGTAGGCATTTCAGCATATATTCTCTGCCCGGAATGGTCATATGCATGCCGTAGCGCGTAGACCAAGTCATCTCGGTATGCGATCTGGCGAAGGTGATGTCTGACACAAACTAGGACGTTTCGGTAGAACAATGGCAAAGTCCTCTGGCCATCCTCAACCTGCCCTTCGAACCATTGCAGATATTCGCTGTAGGGATCCAGGAACCGGAGGTGGTTCTCCAGCGTGTGCATAGAGCTATACCCAACTGATTCGGCATTTCCTAGGCCACTCGAGAAGTAATCGTTGATTCGGGTTTTGGATACTTTTCCGTCAATGAACCAGGATGCCAGTTTGAAACCTTCCGCGCTATTGAACGGTGCCCATGGGTCCGCGCACAGGTTGCTGTGTTCGTCCTCAAATCCGGCAACGTCTCCGATTACTTCTCCGGCGCCTTCAAAATGATTCTGTTTCCCGGCACAGGCTGAGGTAGTATCGAAGACTTCAGCATCAGACTCGTATGCAATGTCTGGACAAAATGCATCAGGTTCCAATCCAGCAGGGCCCGGATCGGATTCATAGTCGGAATCCTGGCGCTCACTCGCGTCGGCGTTGAGCAATTCGCCTGTTTGGATGTTGTTATATTGTACGGTGGACGCGAGGACAATGTCCAGACTCGCGTGCGCAGTTCGCAGGTGCTTCTCATATGCACCAGACCTGCTGTATTTTCGGCGGCAGAACGGACATTTGCTAGGCATGGTTGGACGTTGCTCAGTCGATCGCGGGGCTCCGAGTCCGTGTAGATTCGACGGTAAGGCTATGATATGTCAAGTCTTGACCACAGCGCGTGTGGATCCCATGTAGGGCCAAGGGATGCCATATTCATGATCTAGTTGTGGATAGAGTTTAGCGTAGGTGTCACGTGGTATCAGCTATCGTGTCTTTCAACATCTGAGACGGCAAAGATTATATGTTCCTGCCCCAAGGCGTTTATCAGGTTTCATTCATTCAAGTTGAATCAAACTACAGTAGAGTCCTGTAATAGAGCGTCAGATTTGGGTTTTCTTTTCAAACTACCTAGAGGA
>Ga0307513_10001547_pt1 | contig 32946 bp, 33 predicted proteins | sample 15_EM_MG_FD_202174 | JGI IMG/M metagenome (GOLD analysis project Ga0307513, IMG submission 202174) | Populus trichocarpa ectomycorrhiza microbial communities from riparian zone in the Pacific Northwest, United States - 15_EM | ecosystem: Host-associated > Plants > Roots > Unclassified | place... | reverse complement strand
GCTCTGGCAATAATGATGATTCCACGTCTGGTTCTAGATGGGGGGCGCCTGGATGGGAGGATGCGCCCTGGAGGTGATTGTATATCGTCTTGGGCTTTGGAAGAATTTTCGGGCTGTGTATTTGTGCTTTTTTTCCTCTTTTTTTCCCCATGTGATCTTTTCTCCAGTTTTGTGTCGTCCGTCTATGATTTCATTGTGTAGTATATATTCTTGCATTTAACACCATTCATTTTTCATTCAGTAGCATCTAACATCCACCTTCATTGACATCATCCAATAGCTTTTTCTGGTTCAAAGTCTTCGATTAACCCCTGTTTTTATGCATTCTGTACTTATGACATATCCATCTTACGATCAATTTATTTCTTCATGTCTAGTTGCTGTGCGTTTCTCTCGTCCGGTACAAAAAATAGAGGAGTCATGGATCTTTTATCTCAACGATATTGTTGAGTCAATTGAAATTGTAAGGTGGTGTTCAACCAGAATTCAGCAATTCCCAACCAATGGTTCGTAGTGTGATAGTGTGATTCCTGAGGATGTTAGCTTGGCGAAGGCGAATAAGTAATTGATCCCCAAACTAGAAAGTCACTACTCGAATCTGGCGAGAATAAGAAGGGCGGTGGCCAAGAAAAAATATGCTATGTGTTTCTCCGCATCCTCGAATCTGCTGAATGCCCCACTAGTAGCCGGACTGGTACCAGTCCCATTTGGACACGAGAGCTCGGAGTAGATCGTGGCGTCTTGAGGCCCAGGTTGGATGGGGTTACATCTAAAGTAAAAATCAAGTTCAAAGGTTAAATACAAAGTACACATACAGCCAACCTAAAACCATAATTTTCAATGCATTTAAATTAGAGACTTACCCAGGCAACTTCGTCAATTGTCCATCGATTGTCTCATCCACAGTTGGGGGGATCTTGCACCCATCAGCGAGCGTTGTGTTGGCAACAGTGAGGAATGAGCAGGCCTCTGTAATTCCAGAACCGGTTTGGTCGTTTGGGTTGTTGCATTTGTCAATGGCGTTTTGGAGGGCCCTGGTGTCGAAGTTCAAAATAAATGGTGTTGGATGGACAGGGAAAAATAAACCATACGTTGTGTCCCATCCGTTTTGGAAGTCACCATGCCAGGAATATCCAGTCGGGTCACTAAATCAGTAAAACTAATGAAAAGATAACCTGATTTCGTGAATGTCTACATACCCTGTTGCTGGAAGGCCCGACATCCCTGATTCAATACCTTATTACTTTGAACGCGAAGACAATAACGTACACCAGACAAACGGCCACGAATCCTTGCTTGGATCCCACCTTGAAGCCATGGAATGCACGTCCCAAGTTACCTGAAAGACGGGGAAGTCAGAGAAACACATTTCAGGTTATTTTTGGTTACCTCGTAAAGGATTTCATCAGAGGTACAGGATGTGTAGGTGGACAAGAGCCATTGTCCAAATCCGAAAGGTAGGCCGTATGCGAAGCATGGTTTGGCGAGTCGACATTCTGCACAATGAGATAAATTTAGAGTCGTCAATCGCTAACAAGCAGTGAAATGCTCACAACCCCATCCCAACAGGCAGGCATATGGATACGGGCATTTAATCCTGCCTATAAAGGACGGTAAACGAAGATTCGATAGTTATGCAATCCAACGACAACGAACCTCGCAATCGGTGGTCGGAAAACCAGTCTCTGGTGAGCCGCGCTCCTGTAAGCTGAGAGGGGTATCGACGGTCCACTCACTTGAGTTAATGCTGTTGTACCCAGTCGTTGTCGTATACCTCAAACACTCCCACTCCACAGCCCTTTCCGCGAGCTCTCCTTGTGACCCTTCCCCGGGGGTGAATCTATAAATCCACCTGGTAAGTAAACATCCGAAAAAACACCTTGTCATAGAACCTCACTTTCGTGATCGCCGCACAGGGGTTCCGCTAATCATCTTGAATCCAGGTGGGAACGCCTTTATAAAGGCCTGAGCCACCATTGCTCACATCCCCATTACCTCGGTTCTGGTAGTACACAAGCAAGCCTGTTTACGAAATCAGGACCGTTTCAACAAGGATCAAGGGATGTCTCTTTGTGCTCACCTCCATTTGGGACTGGTTCGAAAAGGGCAGTGTTTGAGTCATGAAAGTATAGCTTTGGGAACCCTAGAGATGAATAATGATGAGCGATGAACTCGTGTTGCATTGAGTGAAAGTTAATGTTACAGTAGTTCGATTGATCCTAGAAAATTAATCGAACTGTTCGAATTTTAGTGTCATGACCGCTGCATGAAAACCCTCACCTGAGTTACCAGACAATTCGTACACGTTGAGGCGCGTAACGTAAAATACGTGCTATTCGAGGCAAAGTCTGCGATCGCAGCTTGCTCAGTCTTCTTCCATATCAAGAGACCAGGATACCTTTACGATTGGCCCCATGTATAGTCTGTGAATCCCAGTTGAACTGAACTAGAAACGGCCCCAATAGGAGAGACATATACTTACATGAACGTGATTTGAAGGAGAAATCCCTGGAGAAATGATGGGGTCAAGCCGCTCTGCATACCCGCGTCAGACGAACACCCTTGAACCACGAAGTTAAAATGCTCGAACCTTGCACCAAGGGAGTCGTGCAAGCCACTCTGAACCACGCATTTGCCAGCTGGGATAGGAAAACGGTGAGTAACACGAGGTGGGCGGACGGCCCCATCTCTGAATTGACTTGGGGGGATAAATGTAAGTTTGGCAACAAAAATCTCTTATACTTCAACGTTATCGCCTTTCTTTCACTGCAGTAAGGAAAAATCGGGCAGGGACCACGCCCCTTCCGGGCACCTCAGAAGCATAATGAAATCTTGTTGACAGAACGTGCACAAGGTAGATGGGCCGCCAGGTGGTGGGAGAGTTCAAGTTCTGTGATTCTTTGATCGGCTGTTGAGTGAGAATCGACATGGAATTGAAGTGTGTTAGATCAATTTTGGATCACGGTCAAGGTTGAAAACATACCCACCTTCTCATGATCAAGACTCTGGACTCTAGAGCGAGGATAATCACCAAAAAAATGATTACCGTAATATTGATTCCCTTCTACAGTTCTACTCCTACATCTCGATATCAGTAAGTATATTTTTTTGAAGACAGAACTCCTGGGCGTAGGATTAATGTTTCCGATATATAAAATGTATACCGGGACTTGCTTGACTCGGCTGACAGGTCGCCAACTTTCTGACAAACCTTGAGCTTCGGCGCGTGCCAGTGTCCGAGGGAGGTCCGAGGCACACAAGACAATATTCCCACCAATTACCACACTTAGTTGTCGTGATACCGTTTTCCCCATCCGAGGGGCATGCACTTCTCAGACTCGCTGGAATGCGGAAAGACGGAGAGTCAGAAGAGGATTGGATGAGCGCTCTGAGTTTTATGCTGGTGTGAACGCGTTGAGGTGGGCTTCAAGTTTGAACGTTGAACTTCGCATAGATTCGGAAAGATGCGCTGAGATGAATAATTTGATGATCTGTGTTACGTAAACAGCAAATGAGGCAAGGTGCAGCGCAGGTAGTAAGTACTGTTAGGTATAGTGATCATAGATAACCAGTAACTACATAGCACAGTGGCAGAAAGTAGATTATACAACCATCCTTACCACTAGGTAAGATTTGAGGTTGATTTGAGGAAGAGACTAAGTACTGCCATACTGATTTGATACTGATACGACCTACTCTTCGCGTCACACGTCACAGAGGCAAACCAAGTATTTTTTTTTATTTGTCTTAATTCAAAAGAAATTTTTTCAGCCATCTCGGCCAGGTTTTCTTCAAAAAAAAGAAGAGTTGGTCGTATCAGTACAGTAGCTGTGACGGGCTAGCAGAGGATGTGATAGACCTGAAGGAGAGCTCTCTGAGTGTTGTCACAGTTGTGACTCCGAGAGATACAGGTGTTACTTGACAGCTATCTGCAAGGGGGCACCGGGATCGAAAAAAAAGACCCGGGGTCTATTTTTTTGCTAAGGGCATTCCTGGGTAGTCTCTCATAGACAGTCTTCGATATATGTGATGTGCCCTACGGATCACAATATATGAAGTCTGTTATTTGCCACACCCCCAAAACCGCGCTAGAAAATGTTTATGTAATCTTCACAAAATCTTTGGACTTTGAAATTACCTTTCCCCAACCTTTCCCTCCATTGAACAGACAGATAGCAAGGTCCTTTTGGATTTGTTAAGAGAGAAATTTATTAATGGGTCTAAATGTGTACTGTATCAAAAATCTGGGACCTTCTAGGTGGATGCGGAAGCGGTAGGAAAATTGTGTAAGGCTGTTACTGTTACATTGTCACATCAATAATGATGCGTTCCCGTTCTCTTTCCGTAGTCTACTTTACCCCCTTGTACTACATACGCATTCATCCTCAGAACTCAGAGCTCGGTCCTGTTCCCTCGTGTGATTGCTCGTCAGTGATTTCCTGCCCCCACCAAGCAGGCTTACACTTTTTTTTGAACTTCAACCATGCTCTCTCCCTCCATCACTCACTTGGCATCCTTGGAATCATTCTCGTTTGCCTCATTCATCAGCTTCTCCTATCCCGCCATTGGCTTTCTCCATCACACTGGATCCTCCACCTCATTTCACGCGAAAAACGGCTGCTGTGAACGATCTCCCTCTTTTGGACGCGCTCCAGGCACCATCTCGTCATCGCCGTGAAAAATCCGTTGACAACACCTCTCTGCCGCTTGGCATTGCGTCACAGTCATCTCGCCAACCAGCCCTTGCCTCCATACCCTCCTCGTCTCGTGTTGCGCCATCCTCGCCCGCTATGACCACCAAGATCGACATCCCTGCTCTTTCCGGAATGCTGGATGCCCCCGCAATCACCGCTTGGCTTGCAACGTGTGAAGACACCTTCGAAGCTTGGGATCTACTCAACCCAACTCGTCCTCTTGACACCAACCTCAGGATCCTCCTCGCAGGCTTGAAACTGGAGTCTCCGGTTGCAGCACAATGGTGGTGTGAGAATCGCGAGGCTCTCCCGCCAAGCAGGCTTACAAATTGGTGTCGATAACAGCAAGCACCTTCAGATCACGTGCATGGGTTTTGGCCTCATTATCCATTGACAAAAATCCTCACATAAAGAGCACCCACCTCCCCTCAAAATTTGGTTTATATATTTAATTAGCAATACACAAACAGTTCCTCTCCAAAAAAAAGTCAAAAGCTGTTGCTGTCGCGTGAAATCGACGTGACGTGGTTTCAAAGTCCGAAGATTACATAATGATTTTCTAGCACAGTTTTGGGGGCATGGTAAAAACAGGACTAATTCCTGGGTGGACTAACTAACTAATGTAATCAGGCACATGTCCAAATATAGTAATATGACATCATCTGCGCTGGCGCTTCCCCCTGCATCCGCCCCCCAATGCCTCACAAGCCATGCACACCCAATTTCGTGGCTCTTGCTCAAGTTCTACACACTGGAGGTGGTACTATGCACATTAGGTGAGTCAGAAGATGGATCAGCACCCACTATACAAGGTACTTACCCACTGAGTCTTGCAGCCTGCCTGTTTGCATTTGAGGACCCCACCTGATAAACCATTGAGGACTAATCTGCATAAACACCCGTTCAGTGTGTCAGTGAGTCGTTGCGGAACCCGTTTATGCTTTGACCACCCAGATTCCTCAGGAATTTCAGGTTCAATTGCCATTGGTATGTGATTTACTTCATTGGATGATGTCGTGCCGACTCCCGTGCTTGCATTTGTAGTGTTCACGCTGTTTTCACCACTACTTTCGGCTGTTTCATTATTTTCACTGCTGTTTTCAGTTGTTCAGTTGTTCAGTTGGTTAAACGTGGTAAGTAACCTTGACTGTTACGAGATAGAACTCACGCTTTCAGTGATTGATGTTTCTTCTTGCATGATTGGAACGAGTTCGCAGTCTACACCGACCTCTTCCCTTCCCACACTCACAACGATGTCAAGATTTTCACCTCCCTCCAAAAAACCACCACTCGCTGGGTCTTTGGCCTCCTGTTCTTTGTCGAAATTGTCCCCCTCTGCTTTGTTGGTGTCAATCCCCTCAGTTTCACTGGATTCATCCACCTCAGGGGAATGAGGCCTACTCGGATATGTTTCACCATCATTGCTAAGGAATTAATTCGAAAATGAAGCTTTTTCATATGGAAAGAGGGACAAACGACATACATTCCAGGAATTCAAGCACAATGGCTCCCTGATATGACCAGTGGTGGAATTTTCGACTTTTTGGTGCGTTTCGTTGTTGCTTTCCCTGGCTTTGCCCATATTTTCTTCATCTCAGATCTTTCGAAGTTTGAGAGCTTCCAGATGTGCTCATACTTGGTAAGATCCAAATTTTTGTGCTTTTCTTCGAAATGAACCTTCATAAAATACTTCCAGATGGCGGGGTCAGTTCGGGGGCAGATCGGACAGTGAATGGGCACATTGGAGCAAGGCGAGGATGCAGTTGACTCTGCTGCTACGCCATAAGAGTAATTCATCTTGATGAGGCAGCCCCTTGACGTCCTTTGATTGATTCACAGGTTTCCGTTCACGCCCCTTCCTTTTGCCGAATAAGACTGGCACAGTTGTGATGGGCAGAGACACAGGCCACAAAGAGGCTCGATTGCTTGAATGACAGCAGGATCATATAAGATATGTGACCCAATGTGCTCGAGAATGCGTTGGCCTTGAGAAAGATCAAGTGTGATAGTTGGCGAGCACCGAGGGTAGTCTGAGGTCGTCATTGACCCGATATCCCCCAAATCATGGTTGCTTTTGCAAACAAGGCAAGCATCTCCTGTAAAATCAGAGATAGAGGTGAGTGTGTTAAAATTATTGACTGATTGATGACTTACCAGAACCTTGGCAATAGGGATATTCTTTGGTCGGTGCAAGTTTTGGCACTGTCTTGAGATCTGACACGGTGAGGCTTTGGAAGAGGCTGGCCATTAATACGACTAAAACTGTGCTCTGTAGAAGATAAAAAGGAATACTAAGGTGTGTTTTCAAGGTGGTTGGATTGACCGACTGGATAAGGTGTCCAGGTACTGTAAATGACTGTTCGTCCATTGTGTATGTTCTCCAATCATGTTGTCCATCCAGGTCATCAGCTAATGTCACAGGTCGCAAGCCCAGCATTTGATATGAGATGGTAACGGTCTCTTCAGGAAGCATTTCGAAGCTAACATCATCGACTGGACGACCATCAACTTGGAGCCCATTTACTTCTCCAAGGCAAAGCCAGAACTTGTCCTCAACACGAATAAGTGTAGAGACTGGGTCTGATACAACAATTTTCTCTGTGTCATCGACAGGTGAGTGATCCGGGGTGGAATTGAGTGTTTTTTCGGTATTGACAAATCTCGGAAGAGCCTGAACGTGTTTTAACCGATCTGTTGAGCTGGCATGTTGCCGATACTTGCTAAAATCCTTGAGGGTGCGGGCCTTGGACTTTTCGATGCCGTTTATGAGTACTTTAGAGCTGAATACTCTTTGATCAGTGCTGGTTTCAGTGTTCAGGGAAAGTTCGGCTCCAAGTTTGTTCTCGACGTTGACACGAATATCCATTTCATGAGCTCTAGAGTCAGTGATATCATCATTTGGAGAGGTCATGGTTGGAGCTTCAAGACTCTCATCTATATCATCATCTGCCAGAGGTACTTCGAACAGGAGCACGCTGAATGGAGAGAGAATGTCGATGCCTTCCGAGCTATCAAGTTCGTCGAGGACATGTTTGAGACCTTTGCATTCCTGCTCGATGATGCGCCGCCCACGATTCCAGGAGGTTTGTAAGGAAACATCTTTGAGCTTGACATCTCCCCTCCAAGAGGCGGGTTTTATGTGGTCTGCACTGTCTGGAATCTCTTTCGATTCACATGACATGGCAGGTAGTTTGAGCCGTCGAGGAGAATGGTCCCACTGGGGATATTTGGCTAGAATATTCGCCACTTCTGTGGTTCCAGAAAGGTGCGAAACGAGCTGCAAAATGTCCAGGTTGGCGTCGTTTCCAACCATGGTCCTGAGAATCCCAAAAAGTTCTTCGAGATGGTCAGTTCCTAAGAGTATGATCCAGAATTCTCCATCTGGATTGTCAATTTTTGCTTTGGCCACACAGAAGAGAACATTTCTGATCATGATCATGAGGTCAATATAGAGGTTGGTTGGTATAAATTCCTTCCCCCCCAATCTATACAGTATTATAGCAAGATGTGTGGCGGTGCTGAGATGTTTGATTTGCTCAAACAGAGAGAGGTTGATGCAAAGATATGGGAAGATCATGTGGTACAAGAGCTTTCCTAGAATCCATAGTGTCTCTCAAGCTTCCAGAAAGCCTCGGCGAGAATTTGTAGAGGAACAGGGAAGTGACCAAATGTCCTTGAGCATGTCAAAGGCCATTTTGACGTCTTGCTGATCATCTGGATTGAATAAAGGACGGATATGCTCAACTGAGAGTCCGGTGGACTTGAACTGATCCCTAATAATATCAGGTGTAATACAAACACCGTTGACTACCACTCCACGTTGTCGAAGCAGAAGATTACGCCACTGTTTAAAGATGTGTTTCCAGTCCTTGTCGCATGTGAGGTCATCGTCGCCAACATGGAGATTTAAGAATTTGAGTGGACTGAGAATCGGGTAGATTGGTAAATGCTGTGGTAGTGGAGTTTTGAAGGTGAGCAGAATGAAGGCTGATCCTTGTCGAGTTTCACCGTCTGATGCAATGGAAACTATACGGAGTTTCATTTTGTCTTGCAGTGCATTGACACCTTTAAGAATGGTCTGAATGATCTCTACATGCTCTTCTCCTGATTCGCGCTTGCAATCTCCTGATACAAGGACAGGACGGCCAGGGTATATTCGATTATCCTTGCACAAGATTCCCAGAGCGCCAACAGTTGCCTATAAATAGATCAGGTCCCAAAACAGAAGCAAAAAATGCCTGTGTGGAGGCATTCACATGGTTTCTCTCACCTCGCCCGCGTGGTGAACCTTCCCATCATCAAGCCTCTGAAACAGTTCCTCCATGTCACCTTCATTCATGAACTCTGTTGCGGTATTGTGCGCATGCTCCCTGCATAACCACAGGAAGTAGTTGGTCTTCAGATCCCAGTGAACCCTTTTCTCTGTGGCAAGTTCATTGAACATCAAGACCGTGTGGATGAACTTTGAGCAGTTTTGACCGTGAATCACCTCCAGTACTCCGTCAAATGTCGCCTCAACATTTGCCCTAACCTCTTCTACTGTTGGCTGTTTATGAGAAGGGATAATTGATGGAACGGTTGAGCGGGTTCTGAGGTATGAAATGCTTGGTGCATTATTTGCTCGATGGTTGATCTCTGCTACCCTGTTCCCACCCAATTTCCAGAGCAGCAATGCCTTCATGTCCTCTTCTTCTGTAAAACTCTTTGGGTTGTAGTACTCTTTGACGGCTGCCATGTACGAAGCCAACAGCCCATGAGCTCCCTTTTTCTGATGGAGACTGATGCTGATCAGGTGATCAACTTGACTGGCCTTCCCACTTGCGATGGCCATCAAGAGTCGCTTTTGGTCAGAGAGCGCAGTTGCTTTTGTAAGGAGCTTCCTGGCCTGGTTCAGCCTATGCAGCCAATAAAATTCGATTGTCTGGTTTTTACGACGAAGCATCTCCTGCAGGCCGCTAAATCCATGGTATGCAAACCTGGCGTTTTCGTGAACACCATCCTCTATCTGGGTGAGTATATTCTCCAATGTTTCATTCTTGATGAGCTGTCGACATGGCTGACAGGCGGTACCTGATCCTTCAGACAATCCATGGCAACTTCGTGCGAACAACTTCATCATGCCGTTTTTCAGTGCATAGTCCCATGGAAGGATGATGGTGTCATGGAGGGCGAAAGGATATGTGGTATGTGGAGATTTCCCATCCAGGAAAATCATGGCATACCCCTCGCATGCTGATACTGACGTTGTTGGTCATTTCAGAATCTCCTCGTACTCGAAGGCGTCAACGTCGATGATTGCAGCTTCATCTCGCGATTTGGAAGGTTCTCGTTCAACAACTGCTGAAGGTGGATAGGGTGTTTCTGCAACTGCAGGCGGCATACTCTGGCTATTGTTTGCTAGTACCCTGCATACATTTGTGAGTAATTTCTTTGATGATATTCAATTTCAACTTACCTTTGCTTGAGGACCATCACCAGATTTGACAACTTCCCTTCAAATAGCCCTTCGCTCACACCGCATTCCTTCACAAAGTACGCCGCAAATTTAACCAAGCCATCCAGCCCCCACCTCCCATGACAGATGATCTTGTCCATGTTTCCTTCCATTCCCCAACCCAATGTTGACTTCAAGACACTGTTCAGTGTCGTTTCCCATAACTCATCAGCATGCAAAGCTGGATCATCAAATTCCTCTGGGTTTCCTCCAAACACTGCCAGCCTATCAAATTCCAAAGCTTCGGGGGTGCTCTCCAGTAAATATTTGACCAAATTTTGTAATGTTTCGATGAAGCCGTTGAAAATGGGTCCCGTAACAGCTGGTGACTTCGAGAAAATGGTTTCGCTTCGTGCAGCCTGAGGGGTGGTGGAAACAGCAGGGATCGCATCTGCCACTGCGAGCTTGTAACTGTGAACTGGGGCTTGACTGCTGACTGTCAATGGTACGGTGGTGGCTTTTGGTTTCAAAAAGCTGAATATGGTTCTGTCCTTCCTCGTTTTCGCTTTCTTATCCCGTTTTTCTTGAGCTGCTTTACAGACTTTTGTCCCACGATGGCGCTTCTCGAGGTTGGCTAGCCCAATTGTACCACACTTTATGCGGCTATCACAATCTGGACACAGTGCATATCCCTTGGCATCCAGAACCGTGGGTAGTGCTGTAGTAGTCTTCGTTCGTATTGTCAGTTTTTAAGTGCATTAGGAATGTAATTTATGACATACTATAGATTCTTGGCCAGAATTCATCCTTCCAATTAGTTTGCAGTAATACAGCAGTATAGAGAATAGTGTTTAAAGGTCTGGTCCAGTCCGGTCTTTTGACCCCCAGGGCAGTAGACCGAGACCAGGACCGGTCCACATCGGTTCAGAGACCACAAAAGACCGCACAAAACCGATGTAAACCAGTCTTGATCGGTTTTTTGCAGTCTTAGACTGGTCTGGACCGGAAATTTATTGCACAGTTAATATACTACATTTTTTACATTTATTTGTCAGTGGAGATTGTTGACTGACATATTACCTTCAATATGAGCCCTGTAACATTGAAAATGGTGAAGAATTGAGTAAGATATGATTTATTTCCATCATATCTACTCTTTTTGTCCGATATTTTATAGTTTTGACCATAATATTGTCAGATTTCAACCATTTTTGATGGGTATAGGCTCAAATTCAAGGTGTTTATTGGGGGTATAAGTCTACCAGTTCAGACCAGTCTATAAAAACCAGTCTCTTTGCGGTCTTTTCCAGTCTTGGTCTTGTCCGGTCCTGGTCTTTTCCAGTCTTAGTCCAGTCCAGTCTCAGTCTTTTTCCAGTCTTGAGACTGGACCTTCAAACACTAATAGATAATGCACATGCAATTGCTGTTGGCGGATCCCATGACACAATTTTAAAAAATGTCCAAATATGGAAGTGATATGTTATTTTACTCTTTTACACCGTTTTATGGCCTCTCCTGCAGCTGCACTACTCGTCATACCATATGTAGATACTGTAATATGCTCTAATATACTTAATTTCGCATTCTGAACCCCTGTTCTGGAGGCGTCCATTTTTTTTTTCACGGCCTGAGGCTGGACTAACTAACCGGGTACCGGTACGGGATTCCCGGGCCGGTGCCCCCTTGGCTATCTGCAAAATTTTTAAACGCTAGAGCGTTTTCAGATTTTCGTGTGTGTGCCTGGAAGTGGGGCAGTGCCTGCCATTTACATTTATTGCAATAGTAGTAACACTATGACATCGGAATTATATTGAGAAGAGGGGACTCGTATTTGTACCTACAGTCACAGTGATGTGCATAGCCCTAAGAGCACTGTACTCTGTACGAGTCATAGAATATAAGTATTGGTGTACTAGGGTGGTTATTAGGTTGTCATATGTCCAACTACCTAAGGTGTATGTACTTGGATCTACATGTCAACAATCTGGAGATACTTCTCAAGTGTCTGCCCCCATATTTCTATCAGAAAAACACTAAGAGCTTGCTGGGGTTGCTACCAAACTGTGGACCCACCATTATATATTGTCCGGTCAGAACCAGCAACTCACTGATCGCCGCCATCTTTCAGCCATCCAATTCTTTCCACCCCTCAACCCCTTCCTTCAACCTCTCCAATGAGCCTCCTTTGCTGCATCGCCTCCGCTGTCAGTTCGGGGATCTGCCATTTTTATTCTATAGGAAAGTTGCCTCTGCCAGCCTGTCTGTCCACAGTCGTGGCCCCTGACATTTGAAGAGCTTGGGTACTCCACTGGAACCAACGGTCGTCGATGAAGAACTCGTTGCGCCGCCCGTGCTGGGGCGGACAGCTTTCGGGATCGCCGTCGTATGAGCCAACACAAGACTAGTACCATGCCCACACCTCCTGGTAATCTGATGTCGGCCGTTCTAGTAATCCCTGTACTACGTATAACATTGGCCTCATACACATGTACACCGAGAACCAAGAGGTCCAGATTCATTCAAGTTCCCCGCGGCTGACAAAGGCATCGTGATTCGTGGAGTAATGTGGTGGGTGGATGATTGATGAGGACTTGAACATATGGGGCATAAATCGTGGCTGTGGTGAGGTGGATGATACGAGATGATCCGTGTGCATTTGATGATTCTTTTTTGATCCTCTTTTTTTCAAACCGCATTTATTTCGATATCTGTGGCTTTGGGCCTTTCTGGTGCGAGTCCAAAAATCACATTGCTTTGAGACATTACTCGCTATTTATGGCCTTGACAGAAGTGCTTCATTTTGTTGATTAACATCGGAGTTCTTGACTGAGCGCCATGTTTATCCTTGGATGCCGAACCCTACAACCTTACAGTTCGTGTCTTTTTATATCAACCGTGGAAATCTGACTACTATTTCTTGGTGGCTGCAACATTCCTCCATCTTGAACGGATTGATTAAATCTCGGATAACTCGGATCGTGCCAACTTTCCTGACGCTCCAAGGTGTTCTTAACCGATCGTGCAGGCCGTGTCTGCATACACAACGCCATCAGTTCACCCGCAATCGCCAACTACTGGCTCCTCGATGTTCACAATCGCCTCATTCACCCCCGGGCCTAGTGGATCCGTTCCTATGAACACAGCCGCGAGCATAGTTGCTTGCGTTTCCTACGTTTCTGACATCGTCACATTTCTTGCATGTGTTCGGTGCTCGCTTTGCAAGAAGCATGTCTACTCCAAACGAATGCAAATCTTCCTCCTCGGTTACGTTTTGGTCATGTTCTTGCTAGCGACTCATCGTTATTTCAAGAGCTCGCATACTTCTCCGCTGTTATATCCCCTGACTCGGATAATGCAGCCTCGTCCTCAAGAGCAGAACGCAAATTATTCAGTGTACCAGTTGCACTCCCATTTACTATCTGGAGTGCAGATGCATTCATGGTCAGCAGTAAAAATGTTTTTTTTTTTTGTTTCCCGAACTTACCTCTGCTTGGTAGATGTAGAGATGTTTCATGCTGTACCGGGGATTATCACGGTATTGTCACCTGTCAATCTCTTTGGTTCTGTTGTCTCTTGCTGTGGTTACAATTTATATGGCTTAAAATGAAATACCGTTTGCTTAATATTGATGCTCCCACCCTCTTCAACAGGCAGCGGGATAGTAAGCCTGATCCACCCAGTTATCGGCCACATGAACGGTATCGTTTTCATTATCATCTTCACAACCGCTGTCAACATCCCCCTTTCTGGGTTGATAACCGTTCGCATCCTTCACCACGAAAAAGTCTTACGCAAACTCCTTGGGATCAGACAATCCACGCCATAAGTATACTAGAGTCATGGCAATGTGCATCGAATCATGCTCGTTGATAATATTCACAAGCATATTGTTCATTTGTCTGCACTACTCAAATGTCCGAAATGGATTTTTGATTCCACTGTTACTTCTGCTATATGCCTGTGTAAGTAAAGGGACACGAGCTTCATGAAAATAGGTTGTGTCACCGACCCTCATCATTTATCGAGTAGCAAAGGGAGTGCCATTGGGAACGACTCTGAGTATCTCGCAGATAGCCACCCCCGATATTAAATGTCAATCACAGGAGCCGTCAAGTCCGAGGGTCCTACTTCGTGACCCACTATGTTAGAATGGAATGGGCAATGGAGGAAGAAGTGGTAGCTACGGAGGTTATAAACGCAGTTGCTTCTCGGATCGCGCGCCAAACCCCAGTTGTGTGTGCAAGCATACCCAAATTATTAATCAACGGATGATAATGTCATAACCCCGGCCAATGTAGTCGTTTGTGTCATGTCCTTGCCACACCCAAATCATATATGCATCAGACGTTATATCCTTCTCCTCTCTCAATCTCTCATAAGCGACGAGAAGATGAAGTTCATCCATTTTAGACAGATGAACTCTAGCCGTTTTAGACAACGTAAGTCTCTAATAAGATTGACAACAGATCAGCGTCGCTCAGAATCAAACGACGGATAAGGACACGCACATTCCAATATTCCTTCATGACTTTTGTAACGTTGGATCTCTCGGCGGAGGGCCTGTGGGTCTTCGATTGTGGAGTCCGCAGTGGGTGGCTTTGGAGGACCTTTTCAAGTTCGGGTATGTTCGTGGCCTTCTTCAGGATATTCGGGAGGAGGTCCAAAGCAAACTTATCGATTTCATCCCGGTGCCTTTTCCGCAGGTGAGGTACAATGTCAGGAAGCGAGGCAGGGACTCACTGGTGGCAAAGGAATAACGAGAAGAAGATCGCCAGCACTGCATATCTCGCTCCGTCGACACACCACTTTCCAGAACGCATTGGGTCAGTCAGAAATTGACAGAGGATACCGTAGAATTCTTGGTATTCTGCCTGAGGAGTATAAATTTGCAGAGGGTCTGAGCGGCGTGATCTAGAGTTCGGAAGGGGCCCTAAGACCGAGAATACGTCCTGGGACATAAACCCAGTAAGTGTTCCCGCTGCGAGGATCTGGCTCACGCAATAACTATGCGGATAATTGTCGAGCTGGCTGTGAAACCAGTTATCGATCGCCACTAAGTGATGATTAAATAGATCTTCCTCGCGGTCTGGATGCCTCTGTATAGGAGAATAGTGAGCGAAAGGTCGCGATAGAGATACAAGGATAACGACCTTATCGCGAAGCCACAGCAAGAATGTGATGATTCTTTTTGTATCGTGATTGTACATTCCAACGACGTTGTCATCTGAGGCCCAGAAGTCGAGTTGAGCGGACATATCCATGTCGTATAGGTCATCCAATAATTCGGTGGTCGGGCTGGAATTGACACACTGAACCATGAATAGTGCACGAAGGTGATGAAGATCGAGACCATCTAGAGGAAAATCTTTGTCAACGAGCAGAACATCTCATGACGGGAAGAATTCGCACCTGTAAGCAGAGAGGATGATAGTTTGAAATGGACCATGCAATATCGTGTTATCTTAGTGGAGGCCTCTTCTTTATCTATATAAAATCGCCCCGAACGGGAGCGATCCAAGAGAAAGTCTGGAAGAGAGGCGTGGAATATACGGAGTTCGCCTGACTCATTGTCAGAAGTTGGTACTGATATGAGAGAGTGTATGTCGTTTAAAATGATGTCTATCTCCCCGCGCCGAAGCAAAAGAAAATCCTCAACGACCGTCTTCGTTTTCTTCCAGAGCTGCACAAGCAGTAGAAAGCTGAGGATTTCGACTATATTCTCAATTTTGGAGACCGAGGAAAGGATGTGGTCGTAGAATATGTCCAACTCGGAGAAGGGTGTACCATCCCTGGATGTCGACAAGCCAAAGATGACGTCTAATCTGTCGGGGGGCCAGTGGGTGAAAACGTCCAGATATTTCATTGCTGTGGATGCGTAGATAAATTGCCCGGAGGATTTCTGGACAAGGAGTTCGATATCGACATCGGATGGCCAGGAGGGGTGGAGCCGTTGGAGTCCGGTGTGCTTTCGAATGATATCTTGAAACCTTGATTTCAGAAAGAGTCGGATATCTGCATCAGGATGATATGTATCGTCTAGAACAATGCGTATCGCAGAAGAGCTTAGGAATGGTTCATTGAAAGCGTCACGGATGTTTGCTTCTGGTCGACTTGCAACCAGGAGGAAAAGAGGCACGGTAAGTCGGGTGATGGCTGCAACGAAGATGTCGAGTATGTATCGCTGGATTTTGGAGTCGCTGCATTCATCCAAGCCGTCTAGAATGACGAATGTCGGTCGCGATCTGAGAGTTTGCACACCTTGCTCTTCAAGGGCGGCGGCGTTTAAGGGGTTCACAACTAAGGCCTGGAGCTGGGCCTCCAACGATCGAGAAAGGAGGAGGGGGTCGGTTTCCAATGCCTTTCCAACTAGTTCGCGGATTTCAGGAATAGCCAACGTCAGCTGGTAAACAAGTGTTGTTACTAGGAAAACTTCGTTATTTCGGCCAGGTGCATTGCGAGAAAAGAAGAAGCTGGCAGCAAGAATGCCGGCCTTGTAACACATTTCCGCAATGGTTTGTGCGATCGCCGATTTTCCTGCGCCTGCGGGGCCATACATCCATAGAAATAGGGCGGCCTTTTCTGAGTCTTCAACCCAACGCATGATCTTCTCCAGAATCGCGACACGGGTATTTGGGTGACATTTCGGAGGATCGTATCGCTCAGCAGAGTTATGGAATGCTCCGCAGGATATATTTCGCTGGAGAAGCTTTAAACCTTGAGTGGACATGTAAGTATGCATCGCAGGTACGCATCTAACTCATGTACACAGACCTTCTTGACCTTCTTGGGTTTCATTGTGCGCGGGATTCGTGAGATGGGTAGTGAACGTCCCTCCTGTAACAAAAACACCATTGGCGTTGTTGAACATAGGGCTCGGTCTCTCATCCAGGGGTTCTTGCCACTGCTGTGGTGGGACTATTTTAAGGGGGGGTCAAAATAATAGGGACGTTGTTTGAATTTCGCCTAAGTCACGTGAATTGCCTTATAAAGAAATATATGTGACTGGTAAATGCGAAATCAGGCATTCTAAATTTTGCCATTTCATTTTGAACCCACACAGAATAGTCCCACCACAGCAGTGTTGAAGCGACGGCTTATCGTAGGTGGAAAGTCATCCGAGTCATGCTACTAGTAGGACCCTGGTAAGTATATGCTGTCGAATGTCCGATTGATGTCCGATCGAAAACTGCCCAATTTTGGTACTTATGTTACAATGTACGGATGATTTTCCGGCGTTTCTGTCCGCATTCAGATCTTAGATCCGATTTACCCTTTTAGACCCAATTCCGTCCGCACAACCTTAAAGGATAGGACATGGCGTTTGGGGGAGAATGTATGAATAAACATAATTAGACTGAAAGATGAGTGGAGAAATTTTTCCTCTACCTCGACTCCCCAAAGCCTTTACAACAATGTCTGCACCGCAGCTGCGCAAATCTCGCTATTCCCGAACGAGCTTCTGGGCTGATGAGTCGTGCCGTTGTAAATGGGTTAATTAATAATTATGTAAGATGATTTTCGAGAGCAACAGCCTACAGGTACATAGTACACCCGTATCCCAAAACCATTCAGCTGCGAATCCTCAAGACCCTTATGCCTTATGCCCAATGAAGCTGTCGGGCGCGGCTGGTACTTTACCTATGATTGTCTTTCAGAGAGCGACCGCAATCTATGGCTGTGCAGTTCTGACTTATTTTTGGTTAGTTTGGCTGTCAAGTAAACGTTGTTTCCATAGGTTTTCTTGAGGACCCCCGAAAGTCCTGTTAAAGGGTAGATACCAAAACGGCCAATTTCAGGATTCTTGTCCGTACCAATTTTCGCGAAGTCTGTCCGGATTTTATCTAGCCTAAGTCAAAGTTTCGAAAATTTGTCCTGAATGTGGTATCTGGCCTCTGGGGCGCTTAAAATTGAATAAAAATGCGAAATCTGGCTTTTCTCGCTTCCTGAAGGCCTTCGTTGGCCTTTTCAGCTCATCCTTACCCTTTTTCAAGTCATTAAAAAGCACCATATCGACGGGAGAGAGGTCAAATCCGCTGTTGTTGACTTTTAATGGTCGGGCGTTCAACAGGGTAAGAAAGTTTGTTTGTGGGAGCAAAACATGTTGGTGTACTTGAAGGAATGCAGTCGCCTCCGGAATAGAATAGGGTTTATTCTGTGCACATTTGACGCCACCATTTTGTTTTTGGTACCTGATCGCCATTGAAAGAATGAAATAAAAAGTGTGTGCACAGGTCGAGGTTCGAACCATTGACTGCAGCAAGATTGGTGGTCGGGTGCATGTTACCCGCACACTAACCGTATGTGTCCGCATAGGTATCTAGCCTGTTGATCTTCTCCCAAACCTGGATTCCGCATCTAGCATTTTGCTGATTTCGTCAGAAATCTGTCCGGTTTGAATCTAGCCTAGCACCTCATTTTGAAAATTTATGTCCGAATCGGTATCTACCCTTTCACAGGACTTTCGGGGGTCCTTTTTCTTGTCCCGGAAGTGGTAATCGAAGAATGATAACTGGCAGATAACGTACCTACTCCCATGGCCGATAAACCTTCCATACGCTCACCATGCTGTCTGAGGAGTTCTCTGCCTCATATGAAGAACTTCAACTATCCAGCCGACTTTTGGTAACGAATAATTGGCATAACGCAGATACACTCAGCGTCGATGCAGCAATCGGCATCTTCAAGCAGAGCGGCCTCACTTTCAAGCAGCTTCGTGACATATGGACAATCGCAGACAAGAAGGGAAGCGGAAGCCTATCGAAAGATGAATTGGCGGTGGTAATTCGTTTGATGGGGTGGGTTCAAGCAGGCCAGCCGTTACATGAGGACTTACTGGCATCAGGTGTGTTATCTTCTGACTGTGTATAATCTCTTTGTTTTAATTTTAAGAAACTAACTATTTGCTTAGCGGGTCCAATGCCCTTTATTAAGGGAATCACGGATTCCATTTCTAGTTCTTCAAGTAGACCAGCCATTAACACGCAGATTCCTCCGATCAACACAGTGGATGTCGAGCAGTTCCAGGTCGCCTTTAATGGTGCTAATCCTGTTCTCGGCATCTTGGATAGTGCGTTGTTTATATTTACGATGGTGCCCCTTGCTTAATTGATCATACGTACCATAGGAGAAAAGGTCGTGATGATGCTCTTGAGAAACGATCTATCCTATAATTCTGTTCAGAAAATTATGTTCGCCAATCATCGCTTCTAAGTCGCGGACTCGAAATCTGATTTACTACTAGGGACCTCGTCGCTGAGAGTCACAAACAAATCGATTTCCCGAAATTTGCGCTGGCATTGCACCTAGGGAATCTACATCAATCCGCGAGGGTATCTTCACTACCCTCAGTGATACCCCAATATCTCCAGGATCAAGTTTCTCACTTCAGAACGCCCGATCCACCTCCTCTACTCCCTCCAGCCTCCCCTCGACCATCCAGTTCCTCTGCTTCAGTAACGCCGGATCAGCCACCCACTAAATCAGACCAAGGGCATCTCCCATCGGCCTCAGGGAAACTTGAATCCGATCTCCTTTTGGTAAAGTCCCGAATCGAAGTAAAAGGGACTATTGATGGGGAAGCCATTGTGAAATTTATGGCTGACTATAACATCAAACCTGGCGATTTCGCCCAATTATGGTGTGCCGTCTTTCTTTCACTGATTTCTTGACCCATTCCAACGATTCCTATTTTGTAGGAGTTCTTCCGCCAAAAACAGCCGTCTCTCCGGGGCTTCACTGGATTTATTTCTTGAACGCCTCAGGGAGAAAGCGGCCGGCCAAGATGCCCCTGACCCAACCCCATACCCAACAGGGACAAATTCAGCCTTGTATCCTGTCCATGTAGACGATGAATTTTCCACCGATCCTTTCAGCAATGCCGCACAAAATGGACCGTGGTCTCCACCGTTTCCTGTAATGAAGCTCGATTCGCATGCATCTTCGACCTCACTTCCCCCATACAAATCCTACTCACCATCTTCATCCAACGTTGCTGATTACAATCCTGACGCGATATTACCCACCTCACCAGCATTCCCCACAAACGAACCCCTTAGTACTGCAGCTCTCGAAGAAATCAAGGCGGAGACTGCCACCCTTATACGTCATTTTGAGATCAACTTCCTTCGTCAATCCAACCAGCGGAATCGACTCCAATCCGCCAACAAAATGCTCTCCGACGAAAATCTGGCCCTGCAATCTAAAGTTCAAGACCTGGAGACGAAGCTGTCCGACTGTATTCTACCGTCAGAGCACACGAGATTGCAGCATCAGTATACACAGGAAGTTGGTCGGCTTACAGCAGATTTGCAGCGAATGACGGAACTTTTGGCGTCGCTCCGAGATCAGCATGAAGCTCAAGAGGTTGCCCTACGCGAGTGTCAAGCCAACTTGGTTGATTCCAGCGTCGAAACTGAACGACTTCGACAATCTGTCGATGTCCAAGTTGCGATTATTGCCGACCTTAGGCTTCAGTTGGAGAGGAAAGAGAAGGATATAGCTGACTTGATTTCAAAGACGAGCAAGCCTGATATGCGCTTCCTCTATATGAGAGCCTCGCTGCGGGAATCCGAGGCTTCTTTAGCGAAGGCGCAAGACGAGACCAAGAGTCTTCGCCAGGTTATCGCTACTCACCGCGAAGATCTTTCCACATTACCGGTCCAATCGACAGCCGAACCTATGTTATCCTCTATCGCGGACGACAGCTTGCTCCAGAGTCTCGCTTGTAGGCATGGTCGGCTTTCATCAGAAGTCAAGGAAGTTCGACAGATGATGGAACAGTTCATACCATTTTCTCAGTCTCGCAGAACAGAGCTCAATTCCCATCCGATGGTCGAATACAGAGATAACATGGATGCACGTTCTTCAGTTGAAACGATACGTATAGGCTTGGGCTCGAGACCGGACCCGCCCACTAACCATGCATTTCACGAACAGCCTACCCCACTAGATTCTCAGTGTCCAGTGCCACCTGTTCAAAACATTTCAACTTCAAATTTTCACGCCTCTCCAGGAAACTCGACAATTCACTCTTCTCATCAAACTGAACCAAATCATGTCTCAGTCGATTCCTTTCGACACTCCTCGTCCTTTAACGAGAGCGCGCCTGGCTTTGACGTCGTCTCCGCATTTGAACAATCATCGCAGACCTCACAAGCCACCACTATTGAGTCTTCCCCTTATGAAAATGTGGATGACCTCGGCCCATTCCGTTCTCGGGAAATGGAACATTTGGAAGACGCTGAGCTCCAGAAGATCAAAGCGGAGGGCACGAAACTCTCACTCCAGATCGAACGATGTCTCCAGCAGCAAATCACAGCTCAAACTAATGCTCGCTCCCCTAATCTCACTGACCGTTCTCACGTAACGTATGCCTCCTTAATTTCCGAACGTGATGTTGAGAGAAGACAGCATCAAGAGGAAATCAACCTTCTCGCAGAGAAATTGAGAGACAAGGAGGCGGAGTGCAAAGCTTTGAAAACACAGAATCCTGTATCTAGGGACCTGGCCGTCGCCAAGGACTGCGTTGAAAGACTCCGAGAAACGGTCGCTCGCCAGAATGAAGTAATTTTTTCACTCAAGAGAAACAGGTCGTACTTGGCTGCGTTCGATCCTCCGTCATACGAAGAGGGAGCTGCGTTCTCGTCATCATCAGTCTCGTAGAAGGACCTCATTCAATCTCGCACAATTTTACGAGATATTTCACATCGAGTTTGCCTGTCATAGACGACTATGAATCATTATACTGGAATCATCTACATCATTCAAAGGGAGCGAAGCAAAATATTTCGAGGAAACCGAGTTCACCATTGATGCCATTTGAATCTGTCAGCTTGGAATGTGTGCTGGAGATAAATAACCTGTTTTGTACTACTGTACTATTTACCACCTAGTGTCTACAAATTTGATTATTTTTGCTCACCGAGATGGCAAGCCGGGGGTTTCGGAATCTGAACCTGGCACATAGGGGGGGTCGGATTTTTTTTCCAGCTATTGTTGAACGGGATTGACAAGAGACGACACAGAAAAAGGATGCGACACAAGAGGAGGAAGAGTGACTCCACACCGGCCAAAACACGACTCGGGCCAAGTGCGTGCTTTGGTGTGTCGAATCTTCGTCCTAGCTGACCACCCTCCCTTGGACTTCGAATTCGAATAACGAGAAGACTTTTTTGCATTCCTTCCGTGGTCAATTTTATTTTCAAAGTGTATTTGTTCTGTAAAAGGCGAACTATTATACTTTACATGTTACTACATAAATTAAGAGAGCGAGCAATGTCACAGCTCCTCCTCGAGACCCCTGGACATCCATGGTGCCGCGTCCCCACCGAGAATCCTCGCCATCGGCACCCGAACGTTCATTTTCGGCGTCCCCGTGACTTTTGGGGTGTTGTCGTCTGCACCTGGTAACGCGCCAGCGATTTGTCAGTGTGTCGATAGATGTGGTGGGGCTTTTGTGGCATACTTCGGGCTTGAAGGAGGGTGCTGGAGCGATAGGATCCCATCGCTTCGTCCAGCGCGGGAAAGTGTGAAGATGACGGGGACGGTGGTGGGATCCCGCCATCCTCGTCCTCGGCGCAGAGCCCGGAGGGTATGGTGTAGGTAGGACGAGGCTGGTGGTGGAATTCGCCGCCTCGTCCGGGTGGAAACGAGCTTGCGGGAGGGCTCGCCACCTTCCCATTCCCGACCTCGTCCTCCTCTTCGTCACCCTGCTCACCCTCGCGTCCGGGGTCGTGTTCACTGGGCCCGGCGTGGTCGTGGTCGTGGTCGCGTTCGCGTTCCAGCTGGCTGGCGTGGTCGTGGTCGCGGCCATGTTCACGAGGGCATTTGCAACCGAATCAGTCTTCTTCGTGGTCTATGAAGTGGTAGGAATGAGAAGGGAAAGAGATGAGGCTGAAGACTTACCAAATGCAATGTATCCCTCACCGTTGCGCCAGCCATTCTTCGTGTCTGTGGCCAGGGTATCACATTGGGCCCTCCTGGTTTCTTGATGTTGTCATCAGTGCCAAAGAGGGGACGTTGGGCCCATGTCATACCGTACATAAGTATCAACCTCAAAGTGGGACCCTACGTAATCAAGGTACCATATAATGACAGCCATGCCAGTACTTAAGTACATAAATGGGTTAATAAAGCAGATGAGATAAGACTTTTCGAACATAGTGCGCCCGCAGAGGCGGCAAGCGAGGCGGCAAAAACGACAGAGGAAACTAAGGGGCCGCCGATGGCGAAGCCAAGGAGCCAGATGGTATTATCGGGAATAGCCCGAAGACATGCTGCACGATCCCCCGCGTCGGCCGTCCAGGTTGCACTGCTGACTCTCCCATAGTAGTAACAGCATGAACCCGTGGTTCTTGGTACATGCGTTCTTCTGTACCCTCTGAAGCGACAATTGCCGCTCCACCGTCGAGACTCCTACCGTCCCAAACACATCGGATATCGGTTCCCGAAATGATTTGCACGAGGCGGCCAGTCTCGATATGTCGGATTTCGATGAATTGTGTGTCGAACAGCAGCACGTATGGTGCACGTATCGCCACGCGATCTGCCCTTCCTTCCCACTCGATGATACCTGATTTGCGACTTGGACGGGCTTGCCGATCGATGAACAGACCAAATTCTAAGTAGCCAGAGCTGCTGACAAATTTTCGCAGACCAGGAGAAACCATTGTAACCCACCATCGTAACAAAGCAAGAATTCGTCCTCTCTAGATCTGAACATCCCCAAAGCGCGACACGAATCGCATCGCCTAGAGAAGTTTGGATCCTCTCGTTGAGGTAGAGCGACTCTTTTGAGGCTGGTGTTGTTCGAAATCAACCTCCCTCTGAAGAGAGTATAGCAGAAGCTTACTCGGTAAGATCCACAATCGTAAAGCCCTCGGCGCAAAGTACTACGATCCTCGCTGGCAAGAACATTATATCGTGTGCGTCAGAAAATGTGAATTCTCTGTAATGACGGAACCATTTTGTTTTCCTCTTTAAATTGATTAGGCCACCGATGGCCGTTGGATGCTCAATTATTTTGTCCATGACGGGCTCGACAGCATGAAACACACTGTCGTCATTCTGAATGGGAGGATATCAGAAATCAATCAAACAGAACAAAATAACACACATCGACTTACTCCTCTTTTCTTCATGTAAATGACAAGCGTCCTTCCATGAACCACACCAACACTGAAGAAATGAACGTCCTTGCCATCGATCTTTTGCGGGGTTTGTGAAGCGTGGGTGCTGCCTGACTGCGTGGGAACCAAAGCCTCAAGATAGCAGGCAAAGAGAACCTGTGAAGGAGTAAACGCCCCTTCACACCTAGATATATGGAGGCGGGCCGCACCTTATCCGCCAAAACGAGGAAAAGACCGAAATCTTCCAAAACGGCACATTGCGAAACCATTTTCAGGTGAAGGACACGACGAAATGCTGCAAAAATAGAATGTCAGGAATGTTGCATTACAGTAATGGCAGCACGTACATTGAGAATCGTGACGGTAACCAACCCATACACCCTCCGCGCATCCAACAGCGACGAGGCCACGTCCACCTGGAGTATCTAAGGGGCAAGTTAGTTTGTACCCAGGCAAAAGGACCTGTTAGCGCCTACTGAACGGTACAGAACAAGTTACTTTCCCAGTAAACGATGTCCCATCGTATAGATTTGGACCCGTAGTTCGGCTGGGCATTAGGAAAGTATGCACGCTGAGACTCTCTACTTCGAACACTTTGCTTGATTCCTGGACAATCTTCCGCCGCCCAAGGCATTCTTCCAGTTTCTTTTGCCACTCGAGCCTACCGGCCGCGGATTCGGCGTACAAGCTACGAGTCCTACCCAGTCGCCCAATGTGATGGATAGTAAAAGGAAAAAGCGGTCGAGTATCCGAACTCTCGGGAGAAGACGGACCGGTAGTGTCGTCTGGCCATTCTCTATCCCAGGAGTTCCGAAGAATACTTCCAGTTCTTTGCACAGAGGGCTCCGTGAATTTCACCAAAGTCAAGAGGTCAAGTGGAATAGGCTAGAGAAGGCGTAAGCGAAGGTTAATGATCGTGTCGAGTGGAACAAACCCTGTAGGCGACATGATATTTCGTGACGCCGTCCTTTTGCTCTGAGAGTGTCAAGGCCACTGGAACGACCATTAAATACATTCCAAACTCAACGACGAGAGACTTACGGTAATTGTCAAATAACATTACAAAGTATTCGTCTGAACCGACTTCCGGTTGAAGTAACAGCTTCCCAGTGTGTATCAAAGACCGTTGCTCGTTCAACAGATCCATCTCCTGAGACAGCCGAAATTCGGGATCAAATATATGGTTGACATTCCTCATCACTTACCACATACTCCCCAGGCTTGAACACGAGGTTCGAATTTAACTTCAACAATTCAACCTTTTGCTTCGCCAAAGCGACGCCTGCCTCCATCTCTTTACTGAGGACCTTGATGAGTTCAAAGACAGGAGGGATCGCGGACCGGTCCTCGTGATAGAAAGGAGTTTCTATGAGTATATTCTTAAGAAGAAGTTCATACCGCAACAGACGAGGGATGGGTCGGTTAATGAAGTTCTTCATATCAAGGCGGTGAGCATCTGGATGTCGAACGGCATTCTGAGGATATCACATCAGAAATGGCGTTCATATCACAATAGAAACACAGGCTCACATTCACGAACGCATTGAACGCAGAGTTTGTGGCCATTTCATCGTCGATCCTGTACGCAGCGATAGGGTAATTTGAGATATATTCCATGTACGCCTCCTGGAAATTTGGAGCTGCGTCAAAAATCACAGCTGTGATACTGCGAATCGTGGGGTGTTCCTCGCGTTGGATGTGATGGAGTTTATCCACAAGTGTGCGGTGATGGCTGTAGAGTTCATCGTGATTGTGGAATACGTCATGTAGAAATTGGCCAAGCCGAGCCCGAGGGATGATGGGAGGTTCAGCATTCCTTAGTGGTCGGACATACATCTACATTTCATGGGTCAGCCTAGTTTCATTCAGGATTGGGTGTCACAAACTGTTTCGATGTTCTCCAAATCTCGGACGTAGGCCATTTCATTCTTAATTAACTCAAAAATGGTACTGTCGATCATGATTAAGTCCTAATATTATGAGACGATGCAATCAAGTTTTGACTTACGACTGCCGCTTCATCTCCTCCTTCGAACACCGCATCATTGCATCCCGCGAGACCAAATCATGCCACTTCCATCTACTCGTACTTCCTTCCCCCATCGCTGACTGGAAGGTCCGTAGTTGAGCATCGTTTCGGAGATTTTGGATGGCAGCGATTACTTCTTGAACACAATCTCCATCAGGATCCGATTCCACTGTCTCACGGACAATGGCTTCGAGCAAGACGGGATACATTTGAAGGTGCTCTCCAGGTCGGTTGAGGTAATGCTTTAAATCAAGATGGGGATTTCCACCTGGGCGAGCAGCGAGTTGGCGGTTGCATTCCTGGTAAAACCTAAGGAAGCGTTGCAACAGTTAATGAATAATAGATGCACTAACCTCGATGAAAAAATTGAATTCAGGGTTATATTCGAGCTCCTCCTTCAGCCTTTTTTCAGCCAAGGGGTGATGACCGATGTAGATCAAGTACACAATCCGGAATTCCGTGGCTATATCCAGGAAGATGTCGCCCACTTTCTGGATAACTGGATGTTGCTCGCGCTGGCGAACGTACATAACTTCCAATAACCGTTTATTACATTCGAGGAGCTCGAGGATGTTGCCGAACACTTCATTTATGAACTCTTGTAGGTCGAGGGGCGTCATAATAAGAGGGTCGGCTACTCGAAGTGGTTGGATGAACACGGATTCGACGATTTTGAGATCTTCGATGTATTGTTCTTCTTTGGTGATAAGTTTGTGGATGTTCCTATAAACATTATCGATGTAAGTGATAGGGGTGCTCTGGAAAATATGAACGTACATTTGACGATTTATCTCCCTACTTGAAAGAGATGCAAGGACTTGAACTGAGACCTTCTTCGACCATTCTTCCCGAATAGCGTTTGCAGGTGTTTCGATCACATTGGACAATTGATCCATACCCTAGACACAATCTAAAAAAACAACTTAAGGAGTGAGAAAAATATATGCTCACCTTTCGAGGACACCCGTACGCATAACACCCAAGACCAAGATAATCGCAGCTCGCCGAATAACATTTCGTCAAGATCGTCACAACCCCGGTTGGCAAATCTGTCCATTCGATGGGCGAGTCAGAGGCACCCTCTGGGTCGTCCATGAACATGTAGACGTCTTCCACGCCATCTTGAAGTACCCGTGCCCCCCACTCAACTTCATAGAAAAAGAGCATGGTCTGCAGACTCCGGGCAACCAAAAGTGCGGCTCGTCGGTCTTGTTGAAGTGGCTTATGGTCTCGAATTATCCCTTTTTGTAATATTGTGTGAAGAGTAGACTAATCATAAAATCAGTATACAAGTTTAAGACAAGAAGGACGAGAAGATTGACATACCACGATATCTTTGCCTGTAAATGCTCTCGGATATGGTATGCTGCCCTTAACATGTGTACCACGCGGAACCTTATCTCGCAACTGGACTGCAAGATGTGACAGGAGCGATGGGTTGATGAACTGCTTGTCGTGGTCGTCATACACATCCTCCTCTTCCTCATGTAACTCAAGATGTGTGCTCGGGTCGAAATTTGCAATTTCATGTATCACTCTGGTATTTCGACGCGATAAGTCACTAGGGCCAGCTGCCCAGTCATAGCGGTCATTTGAGTCGTTTGAGTCAATGGTGTTCACACGCGTTGGATTTACAGCCACTTCGACGACGTTACTGGTAGGTCGATACTGAGAGTCGGCATTGTCGTTGTCATCCCCGAGATAGGTCAAGCGAGGGAATGCTGATAATTCGGAAGGAGGTCGTAGCATTCCGTAATCCTCCATCAGATATGGGATATGTAAAACTGTTGGTCGGCCTGTATACTTTGATTCTTAGAAAAATATTAGACTACAGATTTCAGACAAGGCAAGGTGAAATAGATTTAAGCGAGTGAACTCACATTTGGGATGTGTCGTGAAGTTCCTGCAATCATCAACGGAATCACTCATACTTGAGCAGCGAGATAGAGGATATGGGCGAGAGATTGTTCTAGAGTGAGCGATCAGTGATATAATCAATGAGGGCTTGCAAACTTCCCACTGCCTTGCGATTTGAGTCACAAAACTTTACCAAGGACTACTGTACTATTTCGACTGATCGTTCACATCACGCATCACAGCCTACAGGACGTCGTGAACTGAACTAATTCGGCTTTCGTCACGCATCACAAGGACCTGTGAACACTGCTGTGGTGGGACTATTCTGGGGGCAAAATGTGAGGCACATTGTTTGAATTTTGACTGACGCGGCGTCAAAATATCACGTGAATTATCTTATAAGGTAATTTACGTGATATTTTGACGACCTTTTTGCCTTGATCAAAATTCAAACAACCTGACTCATATTTTGACCCCCCCTCAGAATAGTCCCACCACAGCAGTGGAAATTGTCAGGCAAGTTGCAGGTTTTTAAAACAAGTCCGGCGCTTCGCGCCAATTTTGTGAACAATTTGCCCGAATTTTTCGTCTTGTCACGCATCACAACCAGTTGTGAACATCCTGCCAGTGAACTATGGGCATCACGCATCTCAAGGCGTGAACGATCGGTTGAAATAGTACAGTATAGTCCTTGCTATATTACAACTATATTACATAAGAAGTCTCTAAATGATTTCTAGGGCGACTTGTTTACTCCGAATTCGGTAGTGCTAACCTTGTTGAAATCAAATCAGCAAGATAAGATAAAAGATAAGATTTCCGGTTGTCGGACAAACGGATGAGTAGCTACAATACAAGATCTCGACTATATACTGTAGACTACAGAATAAAAGGAGAGAAAGATAAAATAGGGCCTACAGCCCGAAGAATGAAAGAAAACAATAAGAATGAGGAATGTACCGAGATTCCGGGGATAGCGGCGCATTGCACGCGCTCGCACAGCCTCCGGATATTCCAACAAACCTTTACATCTAGTACTAGTAAGTAGGTGTATCCCCGTTATTTGAGTAGACCCCTCGTATTGATCATCTTCTATATAGTCAACGAAAGTGCTGGGGACACCGATGCTGTCATCCAATTTCACCTTCATTACCTCCGAGTGACTCGGAACCCTGGTTAAACGGTTTCGTTCGTGATATTGCTAAAGGCTTTCCGTTGAATGAGAAATCGGAGACGATTGATCTCGACGAACCATCCGACGTCCTTGAAATCTTATTCCAATTCATCTATCCAAGTAGGTACTTATCCTCCGAGGACACTGACTTTGAGACCCTGGCGGCCGAAGCGGCCAAGTATACCGAAGCTCACATCACTGCCGGGGCCGGATTATTTTGACGAGGAGGCAAAATGTTACAGCAGGTTGTTTGAATTTTGCCAAGTCACATTTTGCCGTTCCAGACAGTTGGGTCGCGTGACTTTGGCAAAAATTTAACAACCTGCCGTCAATTTTGCCTCCCCGGCAAAATAATCCGGTCGCCACAGTGTGCATGCAAAGTTCACCTCAACGCGTTCTCATCAACGTAAAAATAGCTGTTCGTCTTCCCGTACTAGCATGCCCGAAAATTGACGAGAACCGCCCTCGGAGGCGCCTCGGATATACTCGATTATTGAAGGTTGCGTGTGTTCGCCTAAATTTATAGAGCTTCGTAGCTTCAGAATTACCGTCCCCTGCAGTGATGTAGCTGACTTGATTTCAAAGACGAGCAAGTCTGATATACGCCTCCTCTATGCGAGGGCCTCGCTGCGAGAATCCAAGGCTTCTTTAGCGATGGCGCAAGACGAGATCACTGAGAATCTTCGCCAGGTTATTGCTGCTCACCGTGAAGATATTTCCAAATTACCGGTCCAATCGACAACAGAACTTATGCCATCCTCTGTAGCGGACGACGGCTTGTTTCAAAGTCTCGCTCGAGGGCAGGATCGACTTTCATTCGAGGTGAAGGAAGTTCGGCAGATGATGGAGCAGTTCATATTATCTGCTCAGTCTCGCAGAACAGAGCTCAATACCCATCCTATTGTCCAATACAGAGATAACATGGATGCACAGTCTTCGGTTGAAACAATACGTATGGGCTTGGGCACGAGACCGGACCCGCCCACTAATCATGGATTTCACGCACAGCCTACTCTGGCAGAATCACGGCGTTCTACGTCACCTGTTCAAATGATTTGCGCTTCTGCAAATTTTCAGGGAATTCGACAACTCACTCTTCTGAACGGACTGAAACGAGTCATAATTCCTTTTGGCACTCGTCATCAACGGCAGGTGGCAGCGTCGAACGTTACCTATTTTCTGATATACATTCTCTTTCTAGTGAAAGTGCGCCTGACTTCGATGTCGTCTCTGCATTTGAGCAACCATCGCAGACCTCACAAGCCACAACGACTGAACCTTTCCCTCACAAAAATATGGACGACCTCGATCTACCAAACCCTTCCCATTATCGGGATATGGAATATTTGGAAGCCGCCGAGCTCCAGAAGATCAAAATCGAAGGCGCGAAGCTCTCACTCCAGATCGAACTATGTCTAGAACAGCAAAACATAGATCAAACTCATGCTCGCACCCCTGTTCTCGTCGACCGTTCTCACGTAAAATATGCTTCCTCAACCTCCGAACATGATGTTGAGAGAAGACAACATCAAGAGGAACTCAACCTTCTCGCGGAGAAGTTGGGAGACAAAGAGGCGGAGTGCAAAAGTTTGAAGATACAGAATCCCACATTTGGGTTGCAAACGGACCTGGCCGACGCCAATTGCAAGAAGCGCATTGAAAGCCTCCGAGAAACGGTCGCTCGCCAGAACGAAGAAATTTTTTCACTCAAGAGAAACTCGCCGTGCTTGGATGCGTTGGATCCTCCGTCGTACGAAGAGAAAGCCGCGTTCTCGTCATCATCAGTCTCGTAGAAGGACCTCATTGGATCTCGTACAATTTTGCGAGGCATTTCACATCGGGGTTCGGAGCCTGAGGAGATATTTTTTCCAAACTGTATGCGACAGACCCGGCGGAGTCTGGCTGTTACAACGCCGGCCAGTGGGCAGAAACCTCCCTATTCGATCTGTTATTCGCCAATTGAAAGGTCCTTTCAATGACGCCAGCAGGCGGGCTATTTTCAGCTCTTGATTGGACTTAGTGTTACTATTGCCTCTCAAACAGACTTCGTCGGTCTAGAACTACAGACTTTGGCGACGCGGATGATCCAAAGAATATATTCATGGACATAGTATGGAATTGAAACAAGTTCGTCTGTATGCCTCAGAATAATGTACCCCTATACCGTAGCAAATATAAGTCATGGAAATTCCTATGGAATCCCTAAGATTGTGGATTCACCTGGTGAGCAAAATTTAAATGGGTGTTGGGGCAAGAAGTCGGCGTCACTGCGTCACCACCGTTTTGGTAAGTATTTCCTTTCTTGGAAATCCCTAGTACGAACTATCTAAACATTACGGGTGTGGTATTACTTAAAAAATTCTGCTTCATATGTTTCTATCCTTGCATTTAGCAACCTCATTTTTCAAGGTGGCCACATACTTTGTCCACCAAATATCCAATCATCATTAAGCGCTCGAGGTGACTCGTAATGGCCCGTCCCTACACCAGCCGATGAGGGGGTTTCGGTTTATCTAAGGATATGAATTTCAAATAGTATGTTGGAAATTTATTATGAAAAGTGCATTATCATCTCAGATTCCGAAGTTACAACATACTATATATCGCATACGGCCTTGCCACGGGGAGGATGAGGCGGTTATAAATGAATTATGTGCGAGTATAGGCTTCCAGACCCCTGGTAGCTGCAGTGAGAACGTTCATAAATGCTACCCAAAAGGAACCCGCATATAAGGATCAGAAGATAGGGAAGCATGAAGGAAGCAATGTCCTTGAATTGATCTTGATTCCGTCCGAAATTCAGAATTAAATTGTACAGGATGGGGCATTTAACGTTCGATTCTTCACTGTGAATGGAACTAGATGCTTCGGAAAAAATATCGGTCCCTCCGAGTCGAATGAAGGTGGGAATTGACTTCGAATGGATTGTGTTGCAAACTCTCAGGTTCGCGGCATGCTTGAAGGGAACTGTGAACGGGAACCCTATTCCGAGAGCTGCAGAGAAGGCTGGCAGGCCATCTAAGCTCGTCAGGTTACGTGACTGCCACCAGTGTATCATGCCGTTGGGATTTGGCTTCGGTCGATTGTCAATAGCGATAGGGGCAAGAGGAGTTTTGAATTCGGATGAAGGTGGTGATGGGGGCGCAACTGCATCTTGTTCATCGATTGCTTCCCTCTTCTCCGCCCAGTCAATCAGCTGTGATCGGTGGCCGACGAATTGGTAGTAGGGAACGGCATACCCGCAGGTCTAATTCATAAAATTTCAGAATCCGAATGCATAAAACCATGAATAAGCAAAAGCTAGAATTTGACCTACAGTGCCGACTTTGTAGACATCTAAACCGATGATGGCACGAGTTCCGGGGATGCGTTTTCCTGGTGGCATAAGCGCGTCATACTCGGGGGTTCCAAGTTCATAAAAAAATCCTGCCATCAGGGAAGAAGTTAGATTAGTAGGCAGTGGGAACAAGCCATCAGTCCCAACAAACCTTTCCCATAGAGCCTAACTATCCTTGCCGGACCTTCAAAGGCATGGAATAGAATTGTCACTCGGCCGTTCTCGCGAATGTGAGAAACAGTTTCAGCACCTTGAGGAGTCTATTAGCGAATGAACAGAACCGACCGATGAAACA
>Ga0307513_10001546_pt1 | contig 32952 bp, 34 predicted proteins | sample 15_EM_MG_FD_202174 | JGI IMG/M metagenome (GOLD analysis project Ga0307513, IMG submission 202174) | Populus trichocarpa ectomycorrhiza microbial communities from riparian zone in the Pacific Northwest, United States - 15_EM | ecosystem: Host-associated > Plants > Roots > Unclassified | place... | reverse complement strand
TCGGCGGCATCATTCTTCCGGTGGAACTTTCCCAGCCGCTGCCGGGACGACTCCAACTGTGGTTTCCAGTCCAAATGCACCCGGGAATGGTTGATCAGCACCAACCGGTCCCCCAAGGCCAACGCCAATTCCTTCGGAAAGTCGGCGGGCCGGGCCCGCTTGCTATACACAACAACCAAGTGGCAATCGCGGTCGTGAGCCAGCTCGGCGGCGAGTCGGAGCCCGGGCAGGCTCTGCGTGAACGCGCGGCTCACCGGGAGCAGGACGCAACCCAACTGCAGCGCAGGGGATTCCGCCGAGACCGGCGCCGTGACGTCGACCAGCAAGGATCGATGGGACGGGCGGTACCGGGCAGCTGCCTTCAGCCTGCGAGCCGGCCCGCGGACGGTCAGCAGGCTCAGCGAACGGGATTTACCTGTGCGAGAGACGAATACGCGAGTGGAGTTCATACCGACCGTTCCGAGACTGATCGCTGAACCTGTCGGCAACGTCGACGACACGGTTGCGAGAAGGATTACGAAGACATTCGCAGTCGGCGCGAGGCCCGACTAAGGTCCGGCGTGATCGTGTTGTCGATGACCACGTCGACCTGGAAAAGCACCCAAAAGTCCTCCGGGTCGAGGGTATTCGACAACCATTGCTCGTTCCGGGCGCGGAATGTGGCGTCGGTGAAGGCCCGGACCGCCCCGTAGGTTCCGCGGCTGAAGATTCCGGCGAACATGGTCAGCTTTGCGCCGGGATTAAATGGATTACGGGCTCGGACGATGTACGCCACATCAGCGGTCAGCTGGGGTACGCCACGAACCAGGAGGCGCGGACGGTTTTCCGCTGCCTCATCACGCAAGAAACGTGGTCGGTAGACCTCGCTCTTCTCCTTGACAATCTTCTCAGGGTCGTCGGTGGGTTGGCCGTCGATGTCCAGCGTGACGACGAACTCGCCGTCGAACTCGTCGTCCCCTTCCGGCGGCCATCGCGAGAAAATCGGAAAGTCAAGTTCATCCTGGAGCGCCCTGACCATTCTGGTGTCACCTGTGGGCAACGGGCTCAATACGGCATCGCCCTGGCCGAGGACCACGAGATGCCCGGTCAGTTGATCGGCCGAGGTGACCCGATCGTAGGTCAGCCAGCGCACATCCGCGGTCGGGTTCTCCGCACGAATATGACCGACCAGTTCGAGCAGACCGTCGATGTCGCCGTTGCCCAGGTTCCGGACGGCGTTGGGGTGCGACGAATTGGTCGCGTACTGCACAACCGGCGGCAGGTGGCCTGTTTTGCCGGCTGCCGGCGAGTAACCCAACTGCTGCTGGCTCAGCGGGGAACAGAGGATCGTGATCGGCTGGCCGTCCGAGAAGTACCAGAACCGGCCGCCGAGCGCCCCGGTCTCGCGGGGGCGGGGGGTGGGGCCTTCGAGGGCTTCTTCGCGCAGCCGGACGAGTTCGTCGACCAGCTCGCCGCGGACCCGTTCCTCTTCGGCGGTCAGATCCTCGGCCGGGATCAACGCCGGCGGCTGCTGCGCCATGGATCGACGGGTCGCGAAGAACCGGGCATAGGCGTTGAGCCGCTCCTCGGGTGGGATCGCAGTGCCGTTCTCCCAGGAGCTGACCAATGGACCACTGAGCTCGAACGCGTCGGACAGTTGCTTCTGGGTGACGGGGAGGCCGCTCCAGCCGTGCCTGAGCTCCCTGAGGCGCACGCCAAGGCGCCGCTTCGGCGTCAGATCAGCCATCCCGGTCCACCTGCCCGTCACCTTCAGTGGTTTCAGTAGCTTTGACTGAAGTACAGCTAATCATACTTGCACACCGCGTTCTGTCATTTGAACAGGCGATTCGCCTACTCACCGTGCGTAAGTAGGGTGGCAGCGCAGTGCAACGCGCCACTGACGGCGTGAACTTGTCAGTAAATTGTCGCTTGTGCTACGACCCCAAAGGCAGCACACTGAAGGTCAGCTTAAGTCAGCTGAAGTACAGCTCTCTAAGTGAGAGTCAGCTGGTCAACGGTGACCAGCTGCGGGGGCGGGGCCGCCAACGCATCCGACGTCCAGCACCACAGGAGGAAGCACCACCTAAAGAGTCAGCCCAGGAGGCACAAGATGTCCGTCGTCGCCAGTGTCCACAGCATTGCACCAGTAGCGTCCCTTACCGCCTCGAGCAACGGCTCAGACGGCGGATCATCCTTTCTCATCATCGCTCTCGTCGTGATCGGCGCGATCTGGGTCGTCTCGCTGATCGGGGGGTCGGCGGCCACGGTCGTCGTCGTCGAGAAGCCCGCCGGCTCGATTCTCGGCTTCGCGTTGATCGCGCTCGCCCTCGGAATTCTGTACTTCGTCTACATCGCACCCGGTTCCGGCCCGATCTAACCGTTCGACCCAGGAAAGGCACAGACCGGCAGTTCAGGCGGGGTAAGACTCGGAGAGGGGAGAGCCTTTGACCCCGCCTGAACGGGGTCCGCCACCCTGCCTGACATGTCCGTTCCACCCGTTGTACGCATGACTGTGGACTGAGGATGCATCAGGAACTGGCAGAATCTGTTCATGCAGCGCCCTACTCCGGGCGACGGTCTCACTACTGACCGTGCCCGCGCCACTCGCACGTCCGATGTCCGGCCCGTCGAAGCCCTTCCAAAGGCTCACTTGCACTTGCATTTCACCGGCTCGATGCGGCCGCAGACGTTGAAGGATCTGGCGGACAAGCATCGCATCCGGTTGCCGGAGACGCTGCGTGAGCATCACCTGCTGCGGCTGACCCCGGACGAGCGCGGCTGGTTTCGCTTCCAGCGGCTGTACGACGCCGCCCGAGCCTGCGTGCGCGACGAGGACGACATGCGCCGCCTGGTCCTCGAAGCCGCCACGGACGACGCGGCCGAGGGCTCCCGCTGGCTGGAGATGCAGGTCGACCCGACCTCCTACGCCCCGCACGTCGGCGGGCTGACCCCAGCGCTGGAGATCGTTCTGGACGCCGCTCGGGACGCCACCCGTAGCACCGGCTGCCAGGTCGCGATCATCGTCGCCGCCAGCCGGATGCGGCACCCGCTGGATGCCCGCACGCTGGCCCGGCTGGCCGCTCGGTACGCCGGCGAAGGCGCCGGGACCGTGGTCGGCTTCGGGCTGAGCAACGACGAGCGCCGCGGTGACACCGAGGAATTCGCCGCCGCCTTCCGGATCGCTCGCAACGCCGGACTGGCCAGCGTCCCGCACAGCGGTGAACTGCTCGGCCCCGAGCACATCCGGCGCACCCTGGAGTACCTGCAGCCGACTCGGCTCGGCCACGGCGTGCGTTCCGCGGAAGACCCGGAGACGCTGGCCCGGATTGTGGACGCCGGGGTAGCCCTGGAGGTCTGCCCGGCCAGCAACGTCGCGCTCGGGGTCTACCCGACCCTGGCCGAGGTCCCGCTACGAACCCTGGTCGATTCGGGGGCGCGAATCGCCCTGGGCGCCGACGACCCACTGCTGTTCGGACCGCGACTGGCCGAGCAGTACAGCGCCGCCCGCGAAGTGCACGGCCTGGACGACACCGCTCTGGTCGGACTCGCGGCCGGCTCGATCGAGGCATCGTGCGCCCCGACCGAGGTGAAGAACCGACTGCTCGCCGGCACCAGCGACTGGCTGCTCAACGACCCAGCACCGGCTACCGAGGGCGACCCGGTCCACGCCTGAGATGCCTCAGTCGCGCCTCGGGCCGCTCGGCTGACGAGGGTTACCCGGCGGCCGCACGAACTACTCGCCGACCGCACCACCGGCGAGCTCGCAGACGATGTCCAGCTGCCCGAGGTGACGGGCGTACTCCTGGATCAGGTGCAGCAGGATTCGCTCCAGAGTGGCGGGCTCTGCGCCGTCCCAGCGCTCCCCCGGCTGCCCGGCCTCGGCGAGATCATGAGCCTGCACCACGGCCCGACTACGGGCGGCCTGGGTAAACAAGGCCGCCACGAGATCCGCCAGCGACTCCTCTGGCGCGACGTACCAGCGCCCGTCCCGTTCATCGGCCCACGGCTGCTCGACGTCCTGGCCTTCGAAACCCCATTCCAGCCAGCGGACTTCGACCTGGGTCAGGTGCTTGAGCAGCTGGATCGGCGTCCACCCGGTCGGTAGCCGACTGCTGCGCAGCTCGTCGGCGGGCAGCAGCCCCTGCAGCTTCGTCACCAGCACGGATCGGAAGTAGTCGAGGTAACCGAGCAGCACCTCGGCGCGCGACTCGATCGCGGTGGTGGGCTCCGGGAACGGCACGTTCATAGTGCGCAGTTCACCAGTTCGGGCTCGGGGATCAACTGGACGCCGAACGCGGTTTGGACGCCGTCGCGCACCTCACGGGCGAGCGCCAGCAGGTCGGCGGCCGAGGCCGAGCCACGGTTGGTGAGCGCCAAGGTGTGCTTGGTCGAGAGGCTGGCCGGTCCCGGCAGGCCGTAACCCTTGGTGTAGCCGGCGTGGTCGATGAGCCAGGCGGCGCTGGTCTTCACTCGCCCGTCGGCGGCCGGCCAGCGCGGGGCCTCGGCGGGCAACTGCGCAGCATCCTCGACGGACAGCAGCGGGTTGGTGAAGAAGGACCCGGCGCTCCAGGTGTCGTGGTCTGCGTCGTCCAACACCATGCCCTTGCCCCGGCGCAGTCCGAGCACCGCGGTTCGGACGTCGGCGAGCGGTACCCGGTCTCCGATCGCCACCCCGAGCGCTCGGGCCAGCTCCGCGTACTTCACCGGTTCCGAGCGGTCCGCCACCACCAGCTGAAAGCCCACCTCCAGGACGACGTACCGCGGCCCACCCCGGAAGCGCTCCCGCTTGAACAGCGAGTCCCGGTAGCCGAACTCGCACTCGGACGCGGCGAGGGTGCGAATCCGGGCCTCCGCCCGATCCCAGGTCCGGACGGTGGCCACCGAACCGGCGACCTCCTGGCCATAGGCACCGACGTTCTGGATCGGCGTCGCCCCGGTGGAGCCGGGGATGCCGGAAAGCGCCTCAACACCGATCCAGCCGGACCGGACCGCCTCGGCGACGAACCCGTCCCAGGGCTCGCCCGCCGCTACCGTCAGTTCGGCGCCACCGCAGTAGTCCACCGACTCTTGTTTGATCCCCCGGCTGGCGATCTGGACGACGAGACCGTCGAACCCGGAGTCGTCAACCAGGAGGTTCGAGCCACCGCCGACCAGAAGCACCGGGATCTGGTCGGCGTCGGCCCGGGAGACGGCGTCCACCAGTTCGTCCGTGGTGTTTGCGACCAGAAACCGACCGGCAGGCCCGCCGACGCGCAGCGTTGTCAGCGCGCTGAGGTCGGTGGTCGTCGGACTCAGGGCAGCCTCACGACGGCGACCGCCTTGCCCAGCACCTTCTGGCCGGCCGAGGCGGCGGACAGCAGCACGGTCGCGGTGCGCGCGGTGTCGTCCTTCGCCGTGATCCGACCGGTGACCTCGATCGTGGCGCCCTGGTCGTCGTCCGGGACCGGCACCATGTTGGTGAAGCGCACGCCGTACTCCAGGATCGCGCCGGGATCGCCGGCCCAGTCGCTGACGAAGCGGCCTCCGGTGGCCATCGTGAACATCCCGTGCGCGATCACGTTCGGCAGGCCGACCGCGGTGGCGAAGCGCTCGTTCCAGTGGATGACGTTGAAGTCGCCGCTGGCTCCGGCATACCGGATCAGGTCGAAGCGAGCGACCGGGTAGCTGACCGCCGGGAGTTCGTCGCCGACCGCCACGGTGTCGAAACCCGGCCTGCTGATGGCGGTCATGAGCTCTCCTCCGCGCCGCGGATGACGACGGTCGACGTGACGGTGCTCACCGGCTCACCCTTCTCGTCGGCGATCTCGACCCGGGTAGTCACCATCCCGTGCTTGCCCGCCGTCCCGACCTTGTCCACCGACAGCGTCGCGATCAGCACGTCACCGGCGACGATCGGTCGGTGGTGGACGAACCGCTCCTCGCCGTGGACCAGGCGGGTGTAGTCGATTCCGGCGTTCGGGTCGCTGAACAGCTGGCGCTCACTGCGCTGGGCGATGATCACGGCCAACGTCGGCGGAGCGATCACATCCGGGTACCCCAGCGCCCGAGCCGCCTCGGGATCCCGATGCACCGGGTCCGAGGAGTTGATCGCATCGGCGAACTCGCGGATCTTCTCCCGACCGACCTCGTATGCGGGTGAGGGCGGGTAGACCCGCCCGGCGATCTCTGGATTGACGCCCATCAACGCCTCACTTCTTCGACCATGACTTCATTGATCATGACGTTTTCCATCATGCCGGGGTTCGCAAACGCCGTCGGCCGCCCCTGCCGATGAGATCGCTACCGGTGGGGCGGCCGACGTGGCCAAAAAGGGCTCAGCGGGTTTCGCGGTGCGCCCGGTGACAGCTGCAACGCGGGCAGAACTTCTTGAGCTCCAGCCGGTCGGGGTCGTTCCGGCGGTTCTTCTTGGTGATGTAGTTGCGTTCCTTGCACTCGACGCAGGCCATCGTGATCTTCGGTCGAACGTCGGAGGTCTTGCTGGCCACGGCGGTGCCTCTTTCACAGTCGATGCGGGTAACTACAGGGTAGCGGAGGCGGGACTTGAACCCACGACACAGCGATTATGAGCCGCTTGCTCTACCAACTGAGCTACTCCGCCGTCGCTAATCCAGCCCGGTGCTCCCGGAGGGAGACACCGACCAGAGCCCCGATAGGGAATCGAACCCTAGACCTTCTCCTTACCATGGAGACGCTCTGCCGTCTGAGCTATCGGGGCTTGCCAACCAGCCGGGGCGGCTTCGTACTCTCCCCGGCAGCGCTTCAGAGTACACGTGCTTTGGGGTGCGGCTGAAATCCGTTACTGCTCCGGCTCGGCGGACGGCACCGACAGGCCTCGGATCAGCAACTCCAGCAGAGCCCGGTAGGTGGCCTCCGGGTCGGCGGCGAACGTTCGGCCGGCCATCTCCAGCGTGACAGCACCATGCACGGCGCTCCAGATCTGCTGGGCGACCTCCCGCGGATCGCCGGGCAGCAGCCGCCCGGCCGCCATCCCGGTCGAAACGTGATCCATCAGTTCCTGGAATGCCCCGCCGGCGCAGGCACTCAGCTCGGCCGACGGCTCGCCGCTGGCGAGAGCGCCGCCGAACATCACGCCGTACTGCTCCCGGTGCTCCAGCGCGAACAGCCGGTAACGCATGCCGGACTCCCGAAGGCGGTCGATCGGGTCGAGCTCGCCCTGCGCTGCCACGGCTCGCTGCAGACCCTCGAAGCCACGCACCAGTAGGGCGTCGACCAGGCCTTCCTTACTGCCGAACCGGTTGTAGACACCCATCGGTGCGACCCCGGCCTCGACCGCGACGGCGCGCACAGTCACCGCCGCCGGACCGTCCCGGACCAGGACCGCCTCGGCGGCGTCCACCAGGGCGGACTGCACATCCCGACTGGGCGTGCGGACGCCACTGCGGGTACCGGTGCGCTTGGTCGTACTCATCAACACCCATTCTCTCGTACCGCTTGCTCTCGCACCGCTCGGTAAATCGCAGACCTGGTCATTTGACACCTTCTCTTCCCGTGCCGTAGAACAACGTGCTACAACTATAGTACATCGTTCTAAGGAGAACCGTCATGAGTGTCCCCGCGACCTCCGAACCGCCTGTTCTGCCCGCTCCGGCGTACGAGCGTCGCTGGTGGATGCTTCTGGTGCTCTGCCTGAGCGTTCTGCTGGTGACGATCGACAACACGATCGTCAACGTGGCGCTGCCGACCCTGAGCCGGGACCTGCACGCGTCCACCAGCAATCTGCAATGGATCGTCGACGCGTACACGCTGGTATTCGCCGGGCTGCTGCTGGTGGCCGGGCACCTGGGCGACCGATTCGGCCGACGCCGCATGCTGCAGGTCGGGCTGGTGCTCTTCGGCCTGACCTCGCTGGCGGCCGCGAACGCCGGCAGCACCGACCAGCTGATCGCCGGACGAGCCGCGATGGGCGTGGCCGCCGCGCTGGTCTACCCGGCCACCCTCGGCCTGCTGTCCAACATCTTCACCGACTCGCGGGAGCGGGCCACCGCGATCGGGATCTGGTCCGGCATCTCCGGGCTGGCCGTGGCGCTCGGCCCGGTCAGCGGTGGCTTGCTGCTGGAGCGCTTCTCCTGGAACGCGGTGTTCCTGGTCAACGTCCCGCTCGTAGTGATCGCGCTGGCGGCCGGCTGGCGGTTACTTCCGGAGTCGCGCGACGGCCACCCCGGCCGCTTCGACCTGGGCGGTGCCGTCGGTTCGATCGCCGGGATCGGAACGCTGGTCTGGACCGTGATCGAGGCCCCGAACAATGGCTGGACGTCCACCACGACGATCCTCGGCCTGGCCATCTCGGCAGTGCTGCTGACCGTGTTCGTCCGCTGGGAGACCCGGCGCACAAACCCGCTGCTCGACGTCCGGCTGTTCGCCAACGCCCGGTTCTCCGCCGCCAGCTTCGCGATCACCGCGGCGTTCTTCGGGCTCTTCGGGTTCATCTTCCTGATCACCCAGTACTTCCAGACCGTCCGCGGCTACGACACCCTCGAGGCCGGGCTGGCGACACTGCCGTTCGCGCTGGTCACCGGGGCTCTGTCCCCGGTAGCGATCCTGCTGATGAAGCGGCTCGGGACGACCCGGGTGGTAACCCTGGGCCTGGTGCTGATGAGCGCGGGCTTCCTGGTGGCTGCGGGTTCCGGCGTGGACTCGGCCTACTGGGGACGGATCGTCGGCTCGATGACGCTGATGGCCGCCGGGCTGGCCTTGACTGCCGGACCGGCCACCGATGCCGTGATGGGTGCGCTGCCCCGGGCCAAGGCGGGGGCTGGATCCGCGGTCAACGACACCACTCGCGAGGTCGGCGGGACGCTCGGGGTGGCTGTGGTCGGCTCGGTGATGAGCTCGATCTACGGGCCTCGGTTGGCGGACGCACTGTCGTCGCTCGGAGTGCCGGCACCCTCGGTGGATGCCGCTCGCGAGTCGGTCGTGGCCGGGCTCGCCGTGGTCGGGCAATTGCCGGCTTCGGCCCAGGCCGCGGCGGGATCTGCGGTCCGGGAAGCGTTCATGGACGGGCTGCAGGCCGGGTCACTGATCGCGGCGGCAACGACCTTCCTGGCTGCCATCGCCGTGCTGATCTTCCTGCCCGCCCGGCACCGCACCGAGGCGCCATCCAAGGCTCCCGCCGAGGCCCCCACCGCGCCCCCCGCGGAGGCCCTCACTACGTCCTGACCGCGAACCCTCGCCTCGCGCTCCGCTGACTGGGGAGTATCCGATCCAACATGTGGACCGGATACTCCCCGCTCTTTGGCCTTTGGCGCGCGGGCCGCGCCGCCTGGCTAGCGGGTCAGGTCAGGCGGGCCGGCGCCCGCCCTCAGGTGGTGAGGAGGTCAGCGGTAGTTGACGAACTGCAGGGCGACGTCCAGGTCGGAGTCCTTAAGCAGGGTGATGATCTGCTGCAGGTCGTCCCGGCTCTTGCTGGAGACCCGCAGTTCGTCACCGGTGATCTGGGTCTTCACACCCTTGGGCCCCTCGTCCCGGATGATCTTGCCGATCTTCTTGGCGTTCTCCTGGCTCAGGCCTTCCTTGATGTCGGCCTCGAGCCGGTACTCCTTGCCGGACAGCTGCGGTTCCTTGTCCCCGGTGTCGAGCACCTTCAATGAGACGCCGCGCTTGATCAGCTTGGTCTGGAAGACGTCGAGGACCGCGGTGACCCGCTCCTCGCTGTTCGCCTTGATCAGGATCTTCTCGCCGCTCCACTCGATGGAAGCGCCGGTGCCCTTGAAGTCGTACCGCTGCTGGAGCTCCTTACTGGCCTGGTTGAGGGCGTTGTCGACCTCCTGGCGGTCGACCTTGCTGACAACATCGAACGACGCATCGCTGGCCACGCGTACTCCCCTAGCTCTTGCTGCTGGCCCGATCATCGGGCGCTGCTGGTCTGGTTCCTGGGCTGGTTCTCGTCTGGTTCTCGTCTAGTCCCGGGGCCGGACGGGCGCCCGGGGTGAACCGATGCGCGCGAGACCCCGTGTCCTTGCTATCCTCGCATCCGCCGGAAGGATCGCGAGGTCCGATGGCTGGCAAGGCGGGTTGCCCGAGTGGCCAAAGGGAGCAGACTGTAAATCTGCCGGTGTACGCCTACGTTGGTTCGAACCCAACACCCGCCACACCACCAAGAACGGCCCCTGACCAGCATGAACACTGGGCAGGGGTCGCTCTTCGTTGTCTTACGGGATTCATCGAATCTCGCTCGATCTCAAGGGTTGGGTCCAATACGGGTCCGCAGCCCCTCCCCGATCAAGGGGAGTTGCTCGACCGTGTTGGGCTATGGCCGCCGCGACAGCAACTCATTCAGGGCCACGGCAGCCAACAGGCCTGCTCCAACACCTGCGGCAGCCCCATCGACCCCCGCGAGCATCCCGACAGCTACAGCGACAGCAGCAATGAGAGCCGACCGCACTGATAACCCGGATGCGCTCTCCCCTTCTGCCTGTGTCGTTCGAAGCCGCTTCTTCCCGTCGTCCCTTACGATCGCCATACGGCGCGCCTCCTGATCAGGTAATCGGATACGTCGCCGGAACGGCCTCCTGCTCGAACAGGGGGCCGTTCGCTTGCCCCACTGACCGTTCCGGCAATCAGAATCGTATGAGGAATATCAACGATGTGGCGCCGAGTTTCCGCCCGGAGCAGGTGCTACCGACAGGAAGCAGAGCTTATGATTGGGGGAATAAGCCATGCCCACAGATCCTGACTGACCATGTCTCCCAACCGCCCTGGTGAACGCAGGTTTGCGCCCCGCACGCCATCCACCGATTTGCGCACTTCTGCATAATCCCCCAAACCGCACAGCAAACGTATGAATCCATGAATACTCCATGGCATCGGCGTGTCGTGTACGAGAGAGCCCTCACCAGAATCCTTACGTTGATGGGGAGGCCGCCAAGGGCCGATCAACGATTACGCTGTGAAAATTGTTTGTCGTTCGCGGCGGAATTTCTGGCCGGACTGCCGTCGAAGGTTGCTACCAGGCAATGACCGAACCTTCGGCGCGCAACCATTCGCGACCGCGTTTCCTGGACGGCACGGGCGGCCGGTCGCGATCAGGCCTCACATCGCCCGATGCAGGTCAGCCCACGCTGCGATGCGGGACCGCCCTGCGTAACGGTGCCTTACGTCGAGCAGATCAGGAAAGAAGGAATTCCGGTCCGAACTCAATGCGACCTGCCGATGATAATCCCGATGGCCAGGAACACGGCGCTGACCGTCGCATTGGTAATCAGCCCGTCAAGATTCCGGCGCAACCACGTCGGAGCCGCGTCCCGAGTAGCCGCAATTAAGGCATTCGGAGGCTTTGCCTCGTGATAGAAAAGGCCAGCAAGGAGCGCGACGTCTATGCTCGCAATTAGAACGTAGTCAGTCGGATCGGTCCCCTTGTCCGAGATAATCACCAGTCCAGCGGTCACCGTCACCAGGATCGCAGCGACCACGATGGCTATCCGTAGCAGAAGGCTGCGGCGAGGGCTAGCAGTTGCCCGAAACCCTGGCCAGGCTCTGCGACGGAGCAAATCGTGAAGCGCAGTCCTCAGCCCCTCCAATGCGAGGCTCTCGTTTTTCAGGTCAATGTATCGAAATCTGCCGTGGAGCCTGATGAATAATTTCTCGGACTCAATAGTGAACGTAGGAATACGGCATTTAACGAACTGATGGGCTTGCTCCTGGCAGATTTTCAGAATGTCTGCCGGTGCCTCTGTCTCATAAGATCCCATGGTAATGAGAATGGGCGAACCCGAAGCCTCGGAAGCAAGTGTGGCGATCTTTTCGAGGTCATCGGCCCAGAGTCGAGAATCAGGCAGGTAGACCCGTCGGTGCAACGACCCGACTCTTCGATATGACACATTTAGAGCTTAGGTCAAGCTACCTGCCCAGGATGGACAATCTTGTTCATTGGGCACCACCGACCCCGTGTGAGCAAGGCAGCCGGGATGCCCGGCTCGATCGACGTCGGGATGAGTGGAAGGCATGCCACCCTCGCTCGATGCGAAATGGCGGTCCGCAGATGGATGTGGAGATCGCAGTTTGTGATGGACACTGATCGGGATCGTCGGACTCCTTCAAATGGGCGGCCGGGAGCAGGACATGGATCAAGGTCGGGACTTGCGTAGCCAGCGGGTCGGGGTGCTCTGGGCGTTTGTTGGGATCGCGATCGGCGTTGGCGTCTACCGCTTGTCGCTGCTGGCCTTCAACCAGATGGATGGTCTGACGAGGACAACCGCGTTGAACGCGGCGGCCGGGACGACGTTCGCCGTGATGCTCGTTCTCCTCGTGGTTGGCATCCTGTGGACAAGGTTCGCCAGACGGTCGCGTGGCCCGCAACGGTCGGGGTCTCAGGGGCCGATCCGGTCGTAGAGGCGAACAGTCATCTCCCAGGCCGGCAATCGGCGCTGATCCCTGATCAGTGACAGCGCCCGTTGGGGGGCTGTCCGCGTTGACCAGGCGGACTCACCGAGCCAGAGAATGTCGGTGGGCGGTGGAAGAGTGAGCGCATGGATAACTCACGCAGCGAGGCGGCGCGGCCGGCGATCCGATTTGGCGCGACCGTGCTCGATACCCCCGACCCGAAACGGCTGAGCCGGTTCTACGCCGAACTGCTCGGCTGGGCCGTTGACCCGGACGACGACTCCGATGATTGGGTCACGATCCGTTCGGCAGACGGCGCCCAGCTGATGTTCCAGCTGGCAACGGCGTTCCGCCCACCGACTTGGCCGGACGCAGAGATCCCTCAGCAATTCCATGTTGATCTGATGGTGGACGACCTGGACGCAGCGCAGACGTACGCCGAGTCGCTCGGGGCGGTCCGACGCCGGGCGGAGAGCGAGGGCGAGCACTTCCGCGTCTTCCTCGACCCGAGTGGGCATCCATTCTGTTTGTGCCAGTCGAGTTGATTGCGGGCCGCGTCGGGAAGGGCGGCGCGGCATAGGCCGACCTGGTTCGGATTCGGTCCAGGCGACTGCTGGACAAGACGGCCTTGTCTGGCAGCCTCCTGGACGGGCTGGGCGGCGATGAGGGTGGTCTGGGCCGGGCTCGACATCCAGCGGTGTACCTTTCGGCGGATGAAGACCAACGTCTGGCTTGCCTGGTTGGCGGTCGTGGCCGTCCTTGTCATCGGCCTGCTGTTGAGGTTCCTCGTGCAACCCAGCAACTGGGTCCTGTACGCGGTTCTGACCCTCGCCTGCCTGCCGATCGGCTATTTACTCGGTGGCTCGGACAAGTCCACCCCGGAGACGCCGGACGAACCCGCAGAGTGAGCGTGCGCGACAGAAGCATTGCACTGCACCCATTTTGGGTTTCGACTGAGCCATTTTAGCTCCACTTCGGCCTGCAGATCGATGCCATCGTGCCGGGCCAGCAGCAGGACATGACCGAGCACATCGGCAAGCTCGGACCGGAACGACGTCTGCAACTCCTCCGCCGTCAGACCCTTCGCCCGCCCCTGCCCGGTCTTGCGCAGGAACGCCTGAGTCAGCTCGCCGACCTCCTCCTGCAGCTTCAGCAGCAACCAGGTCGCGTCCCGATCGAAACCGTTGCGCTCGGCGTACATCTGAGACACCGTCTCGACTTCCTCGGTGAGCTGCTTCAGGTTCATCCGCCGACCCTAGCCAGCCGGGCCGACAATTCTGGAGCCAGCGCAAAGAGCAAGCAGCCGTCGGAAGCCGACGGGGTCAGCATGCGCTGCGGCGGGCGACTCAGGCGGGCCGCGCCTGTTCAACGGCGAGCGCCGAGGCCTGGTCACCACGCTCGCGCAGGCCATCGATCACGCCGCCGATGTCGGCCGCCGAGCGGTTCTGACTGAGCTTCGCCTTGGCCTCGATCCGGGTGATCAGCAGCTCAACGCCGACAATGGCGCGCAGTTGCCCGCCGATGAACCTCTCCGGAGCATCGTCCACCGACCACGGCGACACCCTGCCGGCCTCGTGCTTGCTGGTAAGCCGACGAACCAGCGCCTCCACCCACTCGGCGTCGTCATGGACGATCAGCCGACCGTGGACATGGGCGGTCACGTAGTTCCAGGTCGGGACGACGCGGCCGTGCTCGGCCTTGGCCGCGTACCAGGACGGCGTCACGTAGGCGTCGGGGCCGCGGACGATCACCAAGGAGTCTCCGGTGGCAGGCTCGCGCCAGTGCGGGTTGTTGCGGGCAACATGGCCGAGCAGGGCGCCGCGCTCCCCCGCCTCCGGGTCATGGATGAACGGCAGCATGGTGGCGATCAGGCCCGCTGCCGTCGGGGTGATCAAGTCCGCGGCGCCATGGTCGGCCAGCAGCGCATTGATCGTCGCATCGTCAACGGCGAAGTGTGCGGGAACGTACATGCAGCAATTCTCCCGCAGAAACCGTTCGGTCACCGAAGCCATTCGGTCACACCTGGCCCGCAATCGGACCAGCGAGGTGGGCCGATCTTGCACGCCGGGAACGGGGGTGATCTGATCGTTCGACGTGACACACCAGGCGACGAACCCCGAGTTGTCCCGATGAGCGGGCAACTGAACGAGCAGTTGGACGAGGACCTGGTCGCCGAGGGTCCACCCGAGGTGGAGTTCGTGCCCGGGATCGCTGCGACCTTCGCCAGCAAGCGGATCGCCGCCGCCGCGCTGATCAGGGACGAGGACGGCAAGATCTTGCTCGTTGAGCCCACCTACAAGCCGACCTGGCTGTTGCCGGGCGGTGTGGTCGAGGCGGACGAGGACCCGTTGGCCGCCTGCGTCCGGGAAGTTCACGAGGAACTCGGCATGGATCTCACGCCCGGGCCGCTGCTGGTTGTCGACTGGGTGCCCCGGCATGGCATCTGGGGTGACTCGTTGCAGTTCATCTTCGACGGCGGCCGGATGACCGCCGAGCAGGCGGCCGGTATGCGGCTGCAGGAGTCCGAGATCCGCAGCACCGAGTTCGTCACGCTGGAGCGCGCCGCCGAGCTGACTCCACCGTCGCTGGCGCGGCGGCTCAACAGCGCCTTGGCCGCCGCCAATCAGGGTCATCCGGCCTATCTTCGGTTCGGCCGTCGGCACACCCACTCCACAGCTGGTCTAGCGATCAGTACCACTTGACCCAGTTCAGAGAGTGACATGAGTCACAAATCAGGTATCAGATATCTCTCGAACCCCATTGGGCCCGCCTCGGCTTCATAGAGTGCGACACGCACGCACAACCTCGGCCATTTTGAGTCGCTCGCACCCGGCGAGTGCTATCAGAGAGGTCCGCCCCGTCGATGCGCCACGCCCGCGAGCCCGACACCCGTCCGGGCACCGAGCCAGGTCACCACGTCGGTGAGCGAGAGCGTCAGACAACCGGCGCCGCTCAGACACCCAGATCCGCTCAACCTGCCATCTCCGACGCCGCGCCCGCGGCCGCCCGGCCGAGGGGCCGTCGGGCCGCGGCGTACACCCCGCCACCGTCCGCGGCCTACGCCCAGCGACCGGCCGTGCCATACGCCCAGCATCCGATTCCCGGTCAGCCCCACTTCTCCCCGGCCTCGCCTCCGCATGGTTACAACCGGCGCTCGGCCGCCGGGCCGACCTCATTCCAGGCCGCTCCGGCTGCCCCCGCCACCCAGACCGTCCCTGCCGTCCAGCCCATCGCGGCCGCCCCCGCCGTCACCGCTACATCCCCAGCTCCGGCCCGTAGCAACGACCAGCGCCCATCCAATGATCAGCTGAAGCGTCCCCGCGGCGAGGCCCGGGCCAAGGCGAGGCCCAAGCGAAAAGTCTTCCGCCGCCCTCGGATTCGAATCCGGCATCCACGCCTCATCGTCACGGTCGCGGTGATTGCCGCGCTGATCAGTGCGAACGTCGGTCTCATGATGATGCGCTCGCACCGAGAGCAGCAGCCGGCCAACGTCCCCCTGACCGCAGCCGTGGCGTCATCGCCGAAAGCGTCGCCCTCGGCGGCGGTCGCCAACAAGAACACGTCAACCCGCCTCGGCGTCTTCAAAGCCACCAAGAGCGACGTCGCCAGTTTCGAGAGCTGGCTGGGCAGCAAGGTCCAGGACGTCGTCCATTTCTCCAATCGGGATACCTGGCAGCAGATTTCGCAACCGCAGCTCACGGAATGGCAGGGGACGGACTACCGCCTGATCTACGCCGTCCCGCTGCTTCCGCGCAGTGCTGAGGCGACGAAGGAAACGTCGATGCAGGCCGGGGCGAGAGGCGAGTACGACACGTATTTCGCCACTCTGGGTAGGAACCTGGTAGCCGCAGGCCAAGAGGACGCCGTGCTCCGGGTCGGCTGGGAGTTCAACCTGAAGACCTGGCCATGGGGTATCGACGACCATGAGGTGTTCAAGCGCTACTTCCAGCACGTCGTCACGGCGATGCGCGCGGTGCCGGGAGCCAAGTTCAAAGTCGATTGGAACGTCGCCAACGCCGCGGCTCCACAGGACGGCGTCAATTACTACCCCGGCGACAAGTACGTCGACTACGTCGGAGTGGATGCCTATGACCTCGACGGCTCGGTGTATCCCTACCCGAAGGCGTGCAACGACTCCTGCCGACTCGCGCTACAGACCCGAGCCTGGGAGGAAGCGGTCTTCGGTGGCGAACGTGGACTGGATTTCTGGTCTTTCTTCGCCGCCAAGCACGATAAGCCGCTGAGCTTCCCCGAGTACGGCCTCCGGGAAATGCCGGACGGATCCGGCGGTGGTGACAACCCGTACTTCATCAAGCAGATGCACGACTTCATCACCTGGGCACCGAACAACGTCGCGTACGCCGCCTACTTCGACGTGGCCAGCACGGCCGGCGAAGACGGCCTCCGGGAAACATTTCCGGACGCCGCCAAGAACTACCTCAGCTGGTTCGGGGCTCCCAAGTAGGATCCCAGAGACGTGATCAGAGGCGTGTCAGTCGAGCTGGAAGGACCGCTTCGAGAGTCCCATCATGAAGCCGTCAACGGTGGTGGTCACCGGCTGCTCGGGATGGTTTGCAGCGCCCAGCGTGATGAACATCGGGACATAGTGCTCCACGGTGGGGTGCGAGTACGGCATCCCTGGGGCCTTTGATTTGTACGCCGCAAGCGTGTCGATGTCCCCACGAGCCAGCGCGTCCGAGGCCCAGGCGTCGAAGTCCTTGGACCAGGCCGGGACCGTGCCGTAGAGCATCTCGCGGGTGATGAACGGCAGGCCGTGGGTCATGAAACCGGAGCCGATCACCAGCACCCCCTCCTCGCGCAGCGGGCGCAACCGTCGGCCCAGGTCAAGCAGCCTGGCCGGGTCGTGAGTGGGCATGCTCAACTGCAGGACCGGCACGTCGCCGAGCGGGTACATCACCTTCAGCGGCACCCAGGCGCCGTGGTCGAGGCCGCGGCTGGTGTGCTGGTGCACGGGCTCGGTGTCGGGCATCACCGAGGCCACCCGGCGGGCCAGCGCCGTCGCGTCCGGGGTGCGGTACGTCATCTCGAAGTAGCGCTGAGCGAAGCCGCCGAAGTCGTAAACCAGCGGGGTGTTCGCCCCCGACGCAGACAGGCTCAGCGGCGCGGACTCCCAGTGCGCGCTGATGATCAGAATGCTTTTGGGCTTGGGCAGCGACTGCGACCAGGCGAACAGCTCGTCCATCCACGGGCCGTCATTGAAGAGCGGCGGCGCGCCGTGGCTCAGGTAGATCGACGGCATGGCGCCGTCCTCGGGCGTCCAGATCCGCTGGCCCGAACTGGCGGCGGCCGCGGCCGGCTCGAAGGCGTCAAAGGCACCGGCGGGCACTTCGGGATCAAAGACGTTGGCCATGAACCAAAGATAGGACGATTTACTTGAACCGTCAAGTACTTAGCGAGACGGCGAGCCCGGCGACGGAGTCGGCGGGGTGGGTGAGCTGGGCGGGGTCGGTGAGCTGGGCGGCGGGCTGACGAAGCCTCCGGGAGTCGTCGCCATCTCGGTGAGAAAGTCCGCGATCACCCGGAGCTCCTCCGGGCCGCGCCGGCGAAGCACCCGATCCATGTGCGCGCCATGCTGCTGGTACTGCTCCGCCATCCGGGCCATGGCCTCCGGCACCGGCGAGACCACCACCTTGCGCCGGTCGCCCGGATCCCGCTCGCGGCGGACGAATCCCGCGCGCTCCAGTCGATCGATCACACCCGTGACCGTCCCGGTGGAGAGCCCGGTCTGGGCCGCCAGCGCGCCCGGACTGAGCGGGCCCTGAACTCGCAGCAGGCCGAGGAACTGACCGTCGCTGCCGCCGAGCCCGAGCCGCTGGGCCACCTCCTGGTTATGCAGCACCACTCCGGCGATGAAGCGCAGCACCGCCTCACCGACCTCCGAGCGCAACCCGGCCTCGTCCACCAGTTCCTCCTTGACAGTATCTCGGACAAACGAGAAGCTCGTTCAGACGAGATACTTGCTTCTCCGAGTGAGTTTAGCCGAGATACGAGGTGACGAGATGACCACAGCACTCGTGATTGGGTCCGGCGTGGCCGGACCAGTGACGGCGATGGCCCTGCGCAAGGCCGGGCTCGACGTCCTGCTCTTCGAGGCGCATCCGACCGGCGCCGACGAAGTGGGATCGTGGCTCACCCTGCAGGCGAACGGGATCGACGCGCTGCGGGCGGTGGAGGCGGACCAGGCCCTGGTCGGGCTGGGGTTTCCCAGCACCGGAATCCGCTTCGTCAACGGCAACGGCAAGTTCCTCGGCACGATGTCGAACGGCGCAGCTCCGGAACACGGCACGCCCAGCCAGATGCTGCGTCGAGCCGACCTCTACCGCGCGCTGCGCGACCAGGCCGTGAGCCGTGGCGTCCAGCTGACCTACGGAAAGCGCCTGGTGGACGCCGTCTCCACCGGCTCGGGAGTGACCGCGGTCTTCGCCGACGGCAGCACCGTCGACGGCGACCTGCTGATCGGCTGCGACGGGATCCGCTCCCGGGTGCGGCAGGTGATCGACCCGGAGGCGCCAAGCGCCCGGTACGTCCCGGTGCTCAACATCGGCGGCTACCTCCCCGGCTTCACCGTGCCCACGCCGACGGACGAGTTCCAGATGATGTTCGGCAAGCGCTGCTTCTTCGGCTACAGCGCAACCCCGGACGGCGGTGTGGTCTGGTTCGCCAATCCACCTCGGGCGCACGAACCGGCGGCCGGTGAACTCGAGGCCATGACGGACGCAGACTGGCGTTCCTGGCTGCTGGAGCTACTGGCCGACGACAAGGGCCCGGCCCAGCAGATCGTCACCGCGGCACCCGGACCGCTGCACGGCTGGGCCACCTACGACCTGCCCACCGTCCGGCGCTGGCACCGGGATCGCATGATCATCATCGGCGACGCAGCGCACGCCACCTCGCCATCGGCCGGGCAGGGCGCCTCAATGGCCTTGGAGGATGCGGTGATCCTGGCCCAATGCCTGCGCGACCTGCCGTCCGCGCCCGCGGCCTTCATTCAGTTCGAGCAGCTGCGCCGAAACCGCGTGGAGCGGGTGGTGAAGCACGGTGCCCGGTCCAGCAATGCCAAGGCGGCGGGACCGATCGGTCGGGTGATTCGGGACGCGTTGCTGCCGGTGCTGTTCGCCCGGGCGGGCCGGGACGGCGGCGCCTCGCTCACCTGGATGCACGGACACCACATCGAATGGGACGCCCGGATGGTCCCGGTCGGCTGACAATCAGCGGCTGACGATGGGCGGCTGACAATCGGCGGGCGGATCGGTGGGCGGGATCGGCTACACCAGCGGGGTGTGGTGGATGTGCTCGATCACGTCCGCCGGGTCGTCGAGCACGGCGATCGCCCCGGCGGCCCGCAGGTGGCCTCCGCTGAAGCCACCGCAACGCAGGCCGATCGCCTGCATCCCCACGTCCGTGGCCGCTTTCGCGTCCCAGGGGGTGTCCCCGATCACTACCCCGTCCCGGCCGCCGGCTCGGTCCAGCGCGAGCGCGAACAGATCCCCGGCCGGCTTCGTCGACTCGACGTCGTCCCCCGTCGTCACGCCGTCCAAAAGCTCGTCGACGCCTAACAGGCTGCGGGCGTGCTCCAGGTGATCGGGCTTTCCGGACGAGGCCAGCACGACCTTCAGGCCCCGGCGTTTGAGCTCGCCGATCAGCTCGGCCGACCCGGGCAGCGCCCGCACATTCGGCAGGAGTTCGTCGTAGAGCTCCTTCCACCGCTTGCGCAGCGTCTCGCCCAACCGTTGCTCGACCTCGTCACCGGCCACGGCGGCGACCAACCGGTCGCCGCCCATCCCGATCCGGGCATGGATCCGCCAGCTCGGTTGCCAGCGCTCGACCTCGGCAAAAGCCTGCTGCCAGGCAGCGGTATGCCAGTAGTTCGAGTCGACCAGCGTCCCGTCGACGTCCAAGAGCACGGTGTCTGCCATGGCACCCACCCAACTCCCAGAGTCGGCGTCCGGCCAGCGCAGATCCGCTTTATCCTCCATACGTGCAGATCCGCCGGACCGGCCTCAGCTTGCTCGCGGCAACCGTCGTGCTCACTCTTGCGACGTCCGGTTGCGGTGATTCGGGCGACGGGAAGCCGGATGTCACCGTGGCCACACCCACCGGGCTGAGCGTCTCGGTGCTGCAGTGGCGGACCGACTACACGATCCGGCGCATGCAGCTCGAGGTCACCAACGCCGGCCCGAGCCCGATCACGGTGACCGCAGCCCGGCTGACCTCGACCGCCTTGACCGGGGTCGCGGCCTGGCAGAGCCGCGACCAGGCAGACGAGACCCGGATCACGCCGGGAACCAGCACCGATCTGCCCGCGGCACTACCGGCCAGCAATTGCCAGAATGCGGCCGGTTTTGTCTCCACGGCACAGGTGAGCCTGCGTTCGGCCGACGGGCAGATCGGATGGACGGCGGCGCTGCCGGTGCGCGATCCGTTCGGCTCGATTCTGCGAGTGCACACCGAGGACTGCCGCCGCGCAGCGGCACTGGGGATCGCCGCCATGACGCTGGTCAAGCCGCTGCGGACAACAACCCGCAACGGCCAGCTGATCGGCCTGCTCGAACTGCGGCTGACGCCGTCCGGGAAGCCGGGCACGCTGACCGTGGAATCGATCAGCTCAACCACGCTGCTCGCCCCGGTGACCGGCGAGGCCTGGCAGGTCAACCGCGCAGTGAGCGCCGAATCCGGGCCGCAGTCCGTGACGCTGGAACTGCGGGCGGCCCGCTGCGACCCGCACGCGATCGCCGAGGACAAGCTCGGCACCGTGTTGCCGCTGACCCTGCGAGTGGACAACGGCGAGACCGGCGTCGTGACCGTGGCCGCCGACCCAGACCTGCGAAACCAGATTCAGGCCTTCGTCCACAAGGCGTGTACGAAGACCTGAAAGGCCGAGCTTGAGCTTTGGCGATGTAGGGGTTCAGCAGGTCAGCGGCGGTAGCCGGCCAGCGACTCGAGCCGGGCGATCCGGTCGGCCATCGGCGGGTGGGTTGAGAACAGCCGCGCCACGCCGCCACCCCGGAACGGGTTGGCGATCATCATGTGGCTGGCATTGACGAGCTGCCGGTCCGGCGGCAACGGCAGCTGGCGGGTGCCGAGCTCCAGCTTGCGCAGCGCCGAAGCCAGGGCGAGCGGGTCGCCGGTGAGCTTGGCGCCGTCCTCGTCGGCGTCGTATTCGCGGGTGCGGCTGATCGCCATCTGAATGACGCCGGCCGCGACCGGACCGAGGATGGCGAAGGCAAGGATGGCGATCGGGTTCGGCCGGTCCTCGTCGCTGCTGCCGCCGAAGAAGAAGGCGAAGTTGGCGATGAACGTGATCGTTGTCGCCAGCGCGGCGGCGACCGATGCGGTCAGGATGTCGCGGTTGTACACGTGCATCAGCTCGTGTCCCAGCACGCCGCGCAGCTCGCGCTCGTCCAGGATCTGCAGAATGCCCTCGGTGCAGCAGACCGCCGCGTTACGGGGGTTGCGCCCGGTGGCGAAGGCGTTCGGCGCCTGGGTCGGCGACACGTAAAGTCGCGGCATCGGCTGCCGGGCCTGGGTCGACAGCTCGCGGACGATCCGGTACATCGCCGGCTGCTCGGCCTCGCTGACCGGTCGAGCGTGCATCGCCCTGAGCGCCAGCTTGTCCGAGTTGAAGTAGCTGTAAGCGTTGATCGCCAGTGCAATGACCAGGGCGATCACCAAACCGGTCTTGGCGAACAGCAACCCGCCGACGACCACGATCAGAGCGGACATTCCGCCCAGCAGGACGGCCGTCTTCAACCCGTTGTAGTGACGATGACCCATGTCGGTGTCTCCCGACTCCTCTATCTCGAAGCATGGGGGCCGGTCTCGGCGCCCACTGGAATCAACGCAACCCCATGACTCGACGTTCCCGGCCTCGGCTGGGCGTCAGCTGTGAAGAACCTGAGCCGAATCTGCGATCCGACGGCTCAGCGGAGGACACCGGGGAGCAGGTCCGCGATGATCTGGCCGCCCAGCGAGAGCCCGACGCAGGCCGCAGCGGCGCCGCCGAGCACCAGTCCCTCGGCCGGCCGGACTCGCCAGCGCGGCGGTTCCTGCACCGGTGTCGCCAGCAGCAGGCCGGCCCAGCGCAGGTAGTAGGCCAGACCGATCGCCACGTTCACCGCGGCGATCACGGCGATGAACCACACCCCCTCGTCGACCAGCGGCTTCAGCACGACCACCTTGGCGATCAGACCCATCACCCCCGGCGGTAGGCCGGCCAGGCAGGCCAGGGCGAAGCCGAGCACGGCGGCGGCCACCGGCTCGTTCCGGGCCAGGCCGCGGTACGCCTGCAGGGTGTGCTCCTCCCCCGCCGGGTGATGCCGGGCGACCAGCACCACCACCGCAAACGCGGCCAGGCTGGCGACCACATAGGCGAGCAGATACCCGACCGACGCGGCGAACGCCGTCCGGATCCCGTCGGCCGACCCGTCGATGGACGCGAATGGCACCAGTACCCAGCCGGCCTGGGCCACCGTCGACCAGGCCAGCAGTCGGACGGCGACCTGCTGGCGCAGCGCCACCAGGTTGCCCACGGTCATCGTGATCAGCGCGAGCACCCCGACGATCGGAACCCAGACGTGCGCCAGCGGCGCCAGCCCGAGGCCGAGCAGTACTGCCAGCGCCGACACCCCGGCCGCCTTTGACACCGTGGACAGGAACGCGGCGATCGGCAGCGGCGCTCCCGCGTAGGTGTCCGGCGTCCACAGATGGAACGGCACCAGCGAGATCTTGAAGCCGATCCCGGCGATCGACAACGCGGTCCCGAGCCCGGCGACGGCCAGCACCGGTCGGTCCAGGTCCGGCGCCGAGAGCGTGGTGGCGATCGTCTCCAGGTGCAGCGAACCGGTGGCCAGGAAGATCAGGGCGACGCCGAGGACCAGCAGGCCGAGCGAGCCGACGGCGGTCAGCAGCAGGGTGATGCCGGCCTGCGCTCCCTGTGCGTCCCGGCGCAGGGCGACCAGGCCGATCGCCGGCAGCGACGCCGTCTCCAGCGCCACCACCAGGGTGGCCAGGTCCCGGGCTCCGGCCAGGGCGACGGCACCGGCCACCGCCGACAGCAGCAACACGTGATGCGCGGTCCGGTCCTGCGCACCCGGACCGTCGATCGACAGCAGCAGGCAGCCGATCGCCGCTACCAGGATCACCGCCTGCAGGGCCAAGGTCAGGTCCGAGGTGACAAACGAGCACTGCGGCAGCAGCCCTTCGGACCCGGTGACGCAGGCCGTGCGCCGGTCCTGCCCAGAAGCCAAGACGGCGACCCCGACGGCCGCGGCGATCAATCCGGCCAGCGCGACGACGTCCATCATCGGACGCCACCGGGTGCCACCCGGCACCAGCGCATCGATCAGCAGGATCAGGATCAGCGCGATCACCGGCGCGATCACCGGCGCCAGCGCGAGCGCATCGATCGAGGGCACGCCGGCCAGGGTCACCCCGGCGGTGTGCAAGGGCCCGGTGCTCCCGATCGGGATCACGGCGAGACCTCCACACCGAGCAGCAACCGGACCGCCGGGGCGGTCAGCGCCAGCAGCGGTCCCGGGGCCAGCCCGAGCGCCACGGTGGCCAGCACCAGCGGCGCGGTGATCATCGACTCGTGTGCGGTGGCGTCGCCGATTGTCACCGGCTTGGTGACCACGCCAAGCAATTTCGACCCCGAGGCCCCCGACCCCGAAGACACCGGCGTAGATGCCGACAAACCAGCCCCTGGATAACCAGCCGCGCCCTCGGCGGATCCGGCGCTCGACGCCGCCCAGCGCTCGTCCGGCGGCCCCTGCCAGAGCACCCGCAGTACCCGCAGCCAGTAGGCCGCGGCCACCGCCGTCCCGATCGCGGCCAGCACGGCAAGTGGCCGGGCCAGCCCGTCGAGGGTGTCGGACTCCCAGGCTCCGGTGATCGCCAGCAGTTCGCCCCAGAACACGGCCAACCCGGGCAGCCCGAGCCCGGCGATCGCGCCGAGGGTGAGCAGCCAGCCCAGGCGGGGCAGCCGGTCCCGCAGACCGGAGCCGAGCAGCCCGAGGTCAGAGGTGTGGTGCCGATCTTTCAGCGCACCGACAACAAAGAAGAGCAGTGCGGTGACGATGCCATGCGCGATGTTGGCGAACAGCGCACCCTGCAACCCGGTCGGCGTCATCGAGGCCACCCCGAGCAGCACAAACCCCATGTGCGCCACCGAGGACAGCGCCACCAGTCGCTTCAGGTCACGCTCCACCAGGCAGGCCAGCCCTCCCCAGAGGATCCCGACCACGCCGAAAATGCCGAGGTAGGGCGCCAATTCGGCCATCCCATCGGGGAGCACCGGGACGGCGACCCGGACCAGGCCATAGGTGCCCATCTTCAGCAGGACCCCGGCCAGCAGCACCGACCCGGCAGTGGGGGCGATGGTGTGCGCCGGTGGCAGCCAGGTGTGCAGCGGCCACATGGGGGCTTTCACCGCCAGCCCGAGGACGATCAGCGCGGCGGCGGTGATCTGCACCGCGGTGGACATCCCGGAACCGTCCTGCCGGGCCAGCTCCACCAGGTCGGTGGTCCCGGTCCGGAGCGCGATCAGGATGATTCCGAGCAGCATCACCGCCGAGCCGGTGGCGGTGTAGAGGATGAACCGGTTCGCGGCGTCCCGCCGAGCGTTTTCGCCGCCGGGCTGGGTCGAGCCCGAGCTCAACACCAGTTCGGGTTGCTGATCGTCGCCCCAGACGGCGATCACGAACCACATCGGGATCAGCACGGTCTCGAAGGCGACAAAGAACAGCAGCAGGTCAAGCGCGGTGAAGGTGGCGATCGCCCCGCCGGTGACGGCGAGCACGCAGGCGACCAACTGCCGACCGCGACCTGCTGTCGGCCGGATCCGGACCAGGTGCGCGCAGACCAGGAGCCCGAGCACGGCGGTGAGCAGCACCAGCGGCGCGGAGATGCCGTCCATTCCGAGGTGGAACCGCATGCCGAGGGCGGGCACCCACTGCGCGTCGACCTCCAGCCGGTCGGCACCGGTGTCCGCGGTGACCAGGGTGGCCGCGACCGCGATCCCCAGGGTGGCGAGGCCGACCAGGGTGCCGACCTGGGCGGCGGCCACATCCGTCAGTCGGCGCAGCGCCAGCAGCGCGAACGCGGCGACCAGCGGCACCAGCGAAGCGGCCGGAACCAGCCAGTCGTTACTGAGGTTCGTCATGCGAGCACCACCCCGGCGATCGCGATCACGACGGCACCGAGCACCAGCCAGGCGGCGTAGGCGGTGGCCAGGCCGGTTTGCGCGCGGCGCAGCAGGTTTCCGCCGGTCCGCGCGGTGATCGGGACAGCCCGGACGTAGGCGTCGATCACGCTCCAGTCCGCGGCCTTCACGACCCTGGCCAGCGCCAGCACCGGGCGGACGATAAGAGCCTGTTGGACGGCGTCCACCCGGAATCCGTCGAGCAACAGCGCTCGGGTTCCGTCCGGCAGCGCGATGGCAATGTCCGGTGCACCCAGCCGCGGCGCCGACATCGCCCAACCCAACCCGGCGAGCGAGAGCATCGCTCCGGTCACGCCGGTCACCAGGTCGACGTGCACCCCGCTGAGCAGCGCCGGCGGGTTGATCAGGACGACGCCGAGCGTCAACGTCGGGATCGCGAGCAGGTACAGCGGCAGCATCATCGCCGCGGGCAGGTGGTGGGTACCGGGTGCGGCGTGACGGGCATGCAGCGCGGCGTCCGCCCCGGGGGCGAGCGTCTCGTGTGGCTCCTCGGTCTCGGCGTCCCCGATCGCGGGCAGCGCGTCGGGCGCCCCCACGAGCGCTGCCTCGAGCGAACCGGCGGGCGGGCCGAGGGCGACGATCGACCAGGCCCGGCCCGCGTACAGACCAGTGAGCAGGGAGGTGCCGAGCCCCGCCAGCAGCACCACCCAGCCGACCCAGGATCCGGCGTGCGCAGCCTCGTCGGCGGCGGTCAGCACGGCCTCCTTGGACCAGAACCCGCCCAGCGGAGGCACCCCGGCGAGCCCGGCCAGGCCGATCCCGAACAGCACGGCGAGCGCCCGGTGGGTCCGCAGCAGCCCGCCCATGTCGGCCAGCATGGTGGAGCCGACCAGGTGGATCACACAGCCTGCGGCGAGGAAGAGCAGTGCCTTGAAGGCGGCGTGCGAGAGCAGGTGGAAGATGCCCGGCCCGATGCCTTCAACCCCGCCGGCCTGAGTGACGGCGACGCCGGCCAGCATGTACGCCACCTGGCTGATCGTGGAGTAGGCCAGCAATCGTTTCAGGTCGTCCTGGGCGAGCGCCGCGAGCGCGGCCCCGACCATGCTGATCGCGGCGATCACGGCGGCGACCTGGAGGGCCCCGGGCACCGCCAGATAGAGCGGCAGCATCCTGGCCACCAGGAACACCCCGGCGGCCACCATCGTGGCCGCGTGGATCAGGGCGGAGACCGGGGTCGGACCCTCCATCGCATCCGGGAGCCAGGTATGCAGCGGGAACTGCGCCGACTTGCCGGCCACCCCGCCGAGCAGCAGCAACGCGGAGGCCAGCAGGGTGCCGTGGCCGATTTCGCCGTCCGTCGCGGCCTGGGTGATCTGGGCGATCGACGTGGTCTGCGCTCCGGCCAGCAGCACCACAACGGCGAACAGCACACCGAGGTCGCCGACCCGGGTGACCAGGAACGCCTTCATCGCCGCCGCGCGCGCCGAGGCCCGCTCGCTGTGGTGGCCGACGAGCAGGTAGGAGGCCAGGCCCATCGCCTCCCAGCCGATCAGCAGCAGGACCAGGTCGCCGGAGTGGATCACCAGCATCATCGCGGCGGTGAACAGCGAGACGGTGGCGGCATAGGCGGGATAGCGGGTCGGCGCCTCCGGCGTCCCCGGACCACTCAGATAGGCCGTGGAGTAGACCTGCACGCAGAGCGCGACCACCGCGACGGCGACGGCGACCGTGGCGGAGAGCTGATCGGCGCGCAGGTCCAGGCCGATGCTGAAGGTGCCGAGTTCGACCCGGCCGAGAAAGCCGATCGAGGTGACCGGGCCGTGCCGCAGCACCTGCACCAGTTCAACGACGGCGGCGACCAGGGCGCTGAGCGAACCGACTACGGCCCAGTCCCCTGCCCAAGGTCGCGACCGCCCACCCATTGCCAGGCCGAGGACGGCGGCGGTCGCGGGCAGGACGATGGTCAGCAGCGCTGCGGACTCGATCAACTCGAGCCTCCGGCAGGCTGTGCAGCTCCAGCTGGCTGCGCGGCTCCAGCGGGCTCTGCGGCTCCGGTCGGGTTCTCGGTGTAGGTGGGCGAGGCCTCACCCAGCTCCTCGACCGCGGTCAGGTCGGCGGTCTGCCGGGCCCGGAACAACAGCAGGACGATCGCGAGCGCAACCCCGATCTCGGCCGCCGCGATCGTGATCACGAAGATCGCCATCACCTGGCCGGACAGCAGCGGGTCGGTGATCTCGCCCGGCGCCTCGCCGGGGTCGGGGATCGCCGCCAACCCACCCGCCGGCAGCGCGGAGGCCGTCACCAGCAGCACGTTCGCCGCATTCAGCAGGAGTTCGGCGCCGATCAGCACGAGGACGGCATTGCGCCGGGCGAGGAGCCCGTAGACCCCGATCCCGGCCAGCGCGGAGGCCAGCACGGCGGGCCCGATCAGGTGGATCACCGCGCCTCCCGATCCGGCAGCGTCGTCGTGGCCGGTGTCGGGGTCGGGGTCTTGGACGTCGTCGGGGTCTTGGGCGTCGTCGGGGTCGGGGTCGGGCGGGAGATCGCCAGTGCGGCGATCAGCGCGGCCAAAAGCAGGACGGACAGCAGCTCGAACGGCAGCACCCAGCCACCGAACACCGCAAGGCCGATGCTCTCGGCCGAGCCGCGGTCGGACTGGACGTCCACCGTGGAGTCCCCGAAGGCGTAGACCAGGGTGCCGGCCAGGACGGCGGTCAGCCCGATCCCGGCCAGGGCCGCCGCGCCGCGCTGTCCGGGGCCGGCGTCCAAACGTCGACTGGCCTCAATCGGCGCCCGGGTCAGCATCAACGCGAAAATCACCAGGACGACGACCGCGCCGACGTAGACCAGCAGCTGGACCAGAGCGACGATCTCGGCGCCGAGGACCAGGTAGACGCCGGCCAGGCTGCCGAGACAGACCACCAGCCACAACGCGCAGTGCACCACCCGGAAACTGGTGACGGCGAGCAGCCCGGAGGCACCGGTCAGCACGGCCAACCCGATGAACACGACCTCCAGGCCGTTCATGGCGTACTCGGTCGTTCGGGCAGCGCCGCGGCTGACGCCGCGCTGTACTCACTCACTGGGCTGACTGGCTTCGTGGGTGGCAATCGCCTTCTCGGCGGCGGCGCGGGCGACGGTGACCTCCTTGGCCTCCGGCGCCCGGGGGTCGTTCAGCGGCGGCGGCGGCACGCTGGCCATCCAGCCTTCGAGCCGGTCGCTCTCGTGCAGCAGGTTGCGGATGTCGAACTCGGCGTACTCGAACTCCGGGCTCCAGAACAGCGCGTCGAACGGGCAGACCTCGATGCAGATTCCGCAGTACATGCAGAGCGAGAAGTCGATCGCGAACCGGTCGAGCATGTTCTTCTGCCGGGCCTTGCCACCCGGTTCCGCCGACGGCACCTCTTCTTTGTGCGACTCGATGTAGATGCACCAGTCCGGGCACTCCCGGGCGCAGAGCATGCAGCTGGTGCAGTTCTCCGCGAGCAGTGCGATCACGCCCCGGCTCCGGGGCGGCAGGTCCGGCTTCACGTCGGGGTATTCGGCGGTGTGTGACGGCCGCATCAGCGCCCGGGCGGTGGTGGCGAGACCGGTGGCCAACCCTCGGCCGACGCCTTGGCTGGAGCCATGCCGATGCCCGCCCGGATGCGGATCCGACACGCCCTGCTCAGAAGTCACGGAGAGCATCTTGCCGTGCCGGAGGGTGGTAAGGCGACGTCCCTCACCGTCGGATGTCAGCGTCTATTCATTTCGGGGCGTTCCGGGGGCCCGATCACCCGGAGAGACGAGACCGGTTTCATAGGCCAGGACGACGGCCTGGGCCCGATCACGGAGGGTCAGTTTGGCGAAGATCCGGGCCACGTGAGTCTTCACCGTGGCCTCGCTCAAGGTCAGTTCCTCGGCCAGTTCGGCGTTCGAGAGGCCGTGCCCCATCAGGATCAGGACCTCTCGTTCCCGGCGGGTCAGGGCGGTCAAGTCCCGATGGACGGCAGGGGTCGGGACATCGGGACCCCGTTCGCCGGCGGCGAACCGCTCGACCAGGCGCCGGGTGATGGACGGTGCGAGCAGCGCATCGCCGGTGTCGACCAGTCGTACCGCGGCGACGAGATGCTCCGGGGTGACGTCCTTGAGCAGGAAGCCACTGGCTCCGGCCGCGAGCGCCGCGTAGACGTAGCGGTCCAGGTCGAATGTGGTCAACATCAGCACCCGGCACTCGGCGGCCTGCTCCAGGACGCGTCGAGTGGCCTCCAGGCCGTCCATGATCGGCATTCGAATATCCATCAGGACGACGTCCGGCCGCAGGCGACTCACCGCCGCGACCGCCTCAGCACCGTCGGCGGCCTCACCCACCACATCGATGCCGCCCGCCGTCAAGATCATGCGAAATCCGGTTCGGACGAGAACCTGGTCGTCGGCAATGACGACGCGCGGCGAGCCGGGGTTCATCAAGGCCGTTCCAGCGGTATCCGGGCCCGGACCCGGAACCCACCGCCAAGGCGCCGCCGCGCGTCCAGTTCACCGCCGAAAACCGCCACCCGCTCGCGCAGCCCCAGCAGACCCCGGCCTTCCACCGGCGGTTCGCGCCCCGGAGCGCCCGTCGGCCTGCGCCCGCGGATCGGTGCGCCCAGCTGAGCAGCACCGGTCCGGCCGCCGCTGAGCACGCTGGGCCCGCTGTTCAGCACCTCCACCCGCAGGTAGCGCTCGGCATAGCGGACTGTCACCTCGGCTTTCACGCCGTCACCGTGTTTCATGGCGTTGGTCAGTGCCTCCTGGATGATCCGGTAAGCGGTGAGGTCCACCCCGGGCGGCAGTGGCCGGGGTTCACCGGAGATTCGCACCTCCACCGGCAGACCGGCGAAGGCGATTCGGTCGATCAGCGGGCTGAGCCGGGTCAGGCTCGGCTGCGGGGACAGGTCCAGATCGTGCTCGCCGGTGCCGGACGGCGCGAGAAGCCCCAGCAGGTGCCGCAATTCGGTCATTGCGTTGCGGCCGGCGGCTTCCACCGCCAGCAGTGCGGCCTCGGCGTCCGCGGGCTCGGTGATCAGGACCTGCCGGGCCGCTCCGGCCTGGACCACCATGACGCTCACGTTATGGCTGACGATGTCGTGCAGCTCGCTCGCGATCCGGGCGCGCTCGGCAGCTACGGCGGTCGACGCCGCGCTCTCCCGCTCCCGCTGCAGAAGCCAGCCGCGTTCCTGCAACGCCGCGACGAAAGCCCGCCGAGTTCGGAGCAACTGCACCCCTAGCACCACCACCGCCAGGCCAACCACCGCGACCACCGCCGCGACGATCAACCAACCGGCCATGGAATCCTGCATGAAGCTCACTGTCCCAGTACCTGGGGGAACTGCGCATCATGCTCCGGAACCAAGCACTACATCCACGGGATGACCCGAGCGACGGGTTACCTCCGCAGGCTGATGTTCGATCCGATCCGCCACAGCACTGTTGAGAACCATGACGAGCGAAGCAAATACCGAACCGGCGGTGGTCCAGCTTTCGGCCGTCCGCAAGGAATACGGCGGATCCGTGGCTTTGGACGGGGTATCGCTGGAGATCCATGCCGGCGAGGCGGTCGCGGTGATGGGGCCCTCGGGCAGCGGCAAGTCCACGCTGCTCAACCTGATCGCCGGGCTGGACCGGCCGACCTCCGGTTCGGTCCTGGTGCACGGCGACGACCTGGGCAAGCTGAACGAGAAGGGGCTCGCCCTGTTCCGGCGTCGCCGGATTGGCATGATCTTCCAGTTCTTCAACCTGCTCGACGACCTCCCGGCGCTGGACAATGTCGCCCTCGCCGCGCAGTTGATCGGCATCCCCGCCGCCCGAGCCCGGGCGCGGGCCCTCGAATTGCTCGACGAACTCGGCATCGCCAACCAGAAAAGCCTGTACCCGGCTCAGCTCAGCGGCGGCGAACGGCAGCGCGTCGCGGTGGCCCGGGCCCTGATGAACCGGCCTGCCCTGCTGCTGGCCGACGAGCCGACCGGCGCCCTGGACAGTAAGTCCGGCGAGCAGGTGATGGACCTGCTGATCGACCTCAACCAGATCGGCCAGACGCTGCTGCTGGTGACCCACGACGAGCGCCTGGCGACCCGGTGCGCCAGCAGGACGATCCTGGTCGCCGACGGTCGGGTGGCTCACGAGCAGAGCCTGGAGCGGATGTGAGCGCGGTGTGGCGGGCCGCTCGCGGGGCGGTCCGGCGGCGCCGGCTTCAGACCATCGTGATCGGCATCGTCGTCGCGATCTCCACGATGATGAGCGTGGTGGCGCTGGGGATCCTGGCGGCGTCCTCCGGCCCGTTCGAGCAGGCGTATACCCGACAGGCCGGCGCACACCTGGTCGCGGAGTATGACAACAGCAAAGCCTCCGACGCCGCACTGACCCGGGCAGCGCGAGCGCCAGAAGTGGCGGCCGCGGCCGGACCATTCAGCCAAGGCATCGTCACCGCGGCGTTCACCGAGGGCCCGGCAGTCTCGGTCACCTTCGTGGGCCGCGCTGATCCCGGCGGTCCGGTGGACCGGCTGAACGTGTGGAAAGGCCGCTGGGCCGATAAACCCGGGGAGATCGTCCTCAATCAAAATCCCGCCAGCCGGTATCTCAGCGTGGGCAACATGTTCTTCGGCCGGCAGGAGGTGGGCGCCAAGGTCAGGGTTTCCGGGGGCCCGGTGCTCACCGTCGTTGGTTTCGCCTTCACGGTCAGCAAGTCCGCCGACGCCTGGGTCACGCCGGAACAGATGGCGGCCCTGCACCCGACCGCCAGCCAGATGCTCTACCGCTTCGCGCCGGCCGCGACCGCCGCGCAGATCAGCGCGGCCCAATCCGCGGTCACCGCCGGGCTGCCCGCGGGCGCGCTGCTCGGCTCCCAGTCCTACCTGACACTCAAGGCCGCCGCTACCGCCAAACCCAACACCTTCGTCCCCTTCCTGGTGATCTTCGGTTGCCTCGGCCTCGCGGTTGCGATCTTGATCGTCGTCAACGTGATCAGCGGGGCGGTGGTGGCCGGATTCCGGCACATCGGGGTCCTCAAAGCCCTCGGGTTCACGCCGACCCAGGTGATGGCGGTCTATCTGACGATGGTCGCGCTCCCGGCGATCGCCGGCAGCGTGATCGGCACGGTGCTCGGCAACCTGATGGCAAAACCGTTGCTAACCAACGCTTTCCTGGACCAGGGAGCGGGCGATATCGGCGTTCCACTATGGCTGGACGGCACCGTCCTGGTAGGCATGCCGGTCGTGGTGGCGCTGTCCGCACTCGGTCCCGTGCTGCGCGCGCGAAGCCTGTCCGCGTCGGAGGCGATCAGCGCGGGCAGCACGCCGCACGCCGGGCGAGGTCTGCGGATCCAACGCTGGCTCGGCGGCACTCGGCTGCCGCGATCCGTCAGTCTCGGCCTGGGCCAGCCCTTCGCCCGCCCGGCCCGCAGCGCCTTGACGCTGTTCGCCGTGCTGCTGGGCGTGACG